>Ga0207078_1008_pt1 | contig 68383 bp, 72 predicted proteins | sample Alteio_BWMinHeat_60_FD_153579 | JGI IMG/M metagenome (GOLD analysis project Ga0207078, IMG submission 153579) | Enriched cells from forest soil in Barre Woods Harvard Forest LTER site, Petersham, Massachusetts, United States -... | ecosystem: Environmental > Terrestrial > Soil > Temperate forest >... | reverse complement strand
AGTCCTTTTGAGGAAGCGAAAACTCTGACGCTGCTCCACACACGACAGTACGCAAAACGTCAACGGACATGGTTTGCAGGAGTCGGGAAACGGGAGTCAGGAGACAGGAAGGACCTGTTTCCTGACTCCTGACTTCTGGTTACTGAATTTTCCAGTGTCCATCCGGCTGACGGCACGCGGTGCCATAGGCTTTCTCGGTCTTACCACCGATGGTGACAGTTTGCTGAAACTCACGGCAATGGGCGCCTTGGGCGTTTTGGAAGGTCCGCACAGGCGTAATGGTGCCGCTATGTTTATTATCTGGGTTTGTCCATTGGGACGCTTGACCTGTGGGAGAAGATTCAAGACACTGGTGGGCTGTTTTTTCCGCAGCCGCTTTGTCCGCCTTGTCCAATTGTCCCCCAATGTAGCTTCCCCCTAAGGCTCCCAGCACACCGCCTACAGCGGCTGCCACAATGCGTCCTGATCCCCCGCCAATGGTTGACCCGGCCCAGGCGCCCAGGGCACCGCCGCCGATGGTCCCCAGAGTCTGCTTAGGATTTTCGCAACCACTGACAAGGGAGGTCGCGATCAGGAGAGAGGCCAAAATCTTTGTTTTCATGATAACTTTCCTTTTTCAAAACAATATCTAAAGTACTTTCCCCACTTTTACCGCGATCAAGCCTCTTGATCAATGGAAATTTTCATGGCTTTATCAGTGAAACTCCATGGGGCCTCGCTACGGCGAAGCCTAGCGTAGCCGAGAAGCCCCATGGTATCTTGTGCTTCTTCGTCGGATTTCACCCGCCGAAGCTTATCCTCCTCCGCCAAGGCTTCGGCGGATACCCGCGTCGCTTTGGAACCCCGCGCCAAGGCACGGGGCTTTGCGAAGGCGGGTAAAAAAGGAGCGCCTCCCATGATAGACGCCACAAGTCCCAATGCCACCATTATTCGCCGCGCCACCTATGCCTCTGTTGCGGTTGCGACCCTCCTCATTTTGATTAAGCTCTTTGGGTGGTGGGTGACCCATTCTGTCAGTCTCCAGGCCTCCTTGATTGACTCTCTCCTGGATGCCTTTGCGTCCTTCATTAATATGTTTGCGGTTGCTCATGCCCTGAAACCAGCCGATAAAGAGCATCGCTTTGGTCACGGCAAGGCAGAATCTCTGGCCGCCTTAGGACAGGCCGTCTTTATTGGCGGCTCCTCTTTGTGGCTCCTTTTTGAAGCACGCGAGCATTTTTTACATCCCCACCCCCTCGAATCCTCAGAAGTCGGTCTTTTCGTGATGGGAATTGCCATGGCGATCATCCTGATTCTCATTAGCTATCAAGGGAAAGTGGTCCGCAAAACAGGGTCTGTGGCCATTGCGGCCGACCGGGTCCATTACCAATCGGACCTTCTCATCAATATTGCCGTGATTATCTCCTTAACCAGTGCGGAGATCTTTCACATTCATATCCTTGATCCCCTCTGTGGAGCCGCCATTGGCATTTATATTCTCTGGACAGCTTGGAAAATTACCCTTCATGCCTTTAATGTGCTCATGGATCGGGAGCTTGAAGATGAAGAACGCGCAAAAATTCTGGCGATCATTAAGGCACACCCAGAAGTTGTGGGCGTCCAGGATCTCCGGACGCGCAGTTCGGGGCTCCAACAATTTATTCAACTGCGTCTTTTAGTCAGGTCCGACCACCTTCTCTCAGCCGCTCATACCATTGCCGAGGGCGTGGAACAAGAAATCATCCGCGAGTACCCCAACAGCCAAGTCATGATCCGCCTTATTCCCTCCCGGAACGGTAAGCAGGCCATTTCAAAAGAATAGCCAGGACAGCGCCGATGCCTAGGAAATAGCAATAATACACATGGGGGATGATACTGAGTGGCGAAACTCCTGCAAGCGACCCTGCCAACAGAACTTGGGCACCATAGGGTAGAATCCCTTGGAACACACAAGAAAAAATGGTCACGAGAGAGGCTGTGCGCGCAAAGGCAATTTTATAGCGCTTTGACAGTTCATAGGTCGCCTCACCACCCAGGATAATTGCAACCGTGTTGTTAGCGGTGCAGATGTCACAAAAACTCACGATAAAGCTAATGGCGCCTTCCACAACGCGCGAGCCTTGAGAGCGGGTGGCCCATTTTTGAATAAAAATATCTGTCTTGTGAATGAGAAAGCGAATCCCGCCCCCCTGCTTGGCAAGCTCCCCGAGGCCTCCAATGAGGAGGGATAAAATGAGAATTTCGCTCATTTCCTTATACCCATTCAGGATATCCTTCGTCAAATGAAGGACGGAATAGCCCGGTGCCCAGAAAAGGCCCACGAGTCCCCCCATTATCAGGCCGAGGGCCAAGACCACAAAGATATTAATGCCACATAAAGCCAGTCCCAATACCACGAAATAAGGAAGGGTAAAAATGAGCGCTTGGGGGGGAAGCTCGGTGGGAATCCGCCCTTCTCCATGACCTGCCAGGGTAAAGAAGACAAGCGTCAAAAGCATGGGCCCCAAGGCAATCCATAAATTCAATTTGAACTTATCTTTAAGAGAACAGGGATGAATTTGGGTTGCTGCAATGGTCGTATCTGAGATCATGGAGAGATTATCGCCAAACATAGCGCCGCTAATCACCGCGCCTGCCATGAGGGCAGGGTCAACCCCCAAGGTCTTCCCAATCCCTAAAGCAATGGGAGAGAGGGCCGCAATCGTCCCCATAGACGTCCCGATGGCCGTTGACATAAAGGCGCCGATCAGAAAAATACCTGGCAGGGTTGCCTCTTCAGGGATAAAGTGGAGGGCAAGATAAGCTGTCGCCTCCACCCCCCCAATGCCTTTCAACACCTCAATATAGGCCCCAGCAAGCAGATAAATCATACACATGGTGATGATATTTTTCTCCCGCACTCCCTCCAGGAAAACCCCGATATTCTGAGACAGTGTGTTCTCACTCCAAAGAACAGCTACCATAATGGCGGGCAAAATCGCAACGGTCGGGGAGACTTTATAAAAAGCAAAATCCACTCCTTGCCAGGTGAGATAGGCCCCACTCCCAATAAAGAGAGTCAGGAAGAGGGCAATGGGGATCAGTGCCGCGAAGCCTTTCAGCGAAAACCTTTGGCGCATCTTATTCCTCCTGATTCAGTTGGGTGGTCAGGAAGGTCACAAAGGCCTCCACCCGTTTAAGATTGGCAAGATGAGACGGATAGACGACGTGGCGGATGACAGTGGGGGACACTAGATCCTCTAAGATTTTTACCATCTCCCCGTTGACCATATATGTTGGCAAAACGGCGATGCCCTGCCCCGCTTTGGCTGCTTCATAGAGAGCCTGGCCCGAATTCGCCACGAAAGAAGGCGTCCTTTCCGCCACCAGCCAATTATAGGGACTCTTTGCCGCAACCATTTTATCCCCAAAACCTAATAAACGATGGGACATCAGCTCTTTCAGCTTTGTTGGGGTTCCTGCCTGCTTAAGATAGGTGTGGCTCGCATACGCATGAAATCGACTGCGGAAAGGTTTGCTTTGTACAATATCAGGCATCGCGACAGGCAACTCTGTAATCCCAATATCGGCGTCTTGGAGTGAAAAAGATTCCCCATCTTCTTTCAAGCTCAATGTCACCTGGACTGCGGGGTATGCCTCTAAAAAGGCTTGGAGTCGGGGAGCGAGCCATAAGGATCCAAAGGAGAGGCTGGTGACCACATGCAGCGGCCCCCAGGGCTGATTCTTGAGATCCAAAAGGGTCGCTTGAACCGTTTCGAGTTTGGCAGACACCCGCAAGACCGCATTTTGAAGAGTTTCTCCCGCTTCTGTGAGCTCCACACCCCGCGAAACCCGCCGGAAAAGGGGCGTGCCCAGATGATTCTCGAGAATCCCCACCTGACGCCCAATGGCTGATTGACTGATGTGCAGGATCTCACTGGCTTTCGTAAAGCTCCCCGCAACTGTTACCGCATGAAAAACACGTAATTTATCCCAATCCACCAGCTGAACTCTTATTTGATCCCCTCTTGAGAGGTCATCTTACCATCAACTCTGCCTTGGGGAAATAGGGATCCCTCCAGAAAATGCCAGAAATTCTGGATTTTCTTAGATTCCTGAAGTTGTTTTGCATAACAAAAATAGAAAGACACCTGTGGCACGGCAGCCTCAGGGAAAAGTTGTACCAACGTGGGACAAGACTTGGCAATGTAGGGCGGCAAGCAGGCGAGCCCACTGCCTGACTCGACCGCACGGGCAATCCCATAGAGGTTATTGATGGACAGATAAGGTGTGCGCGCCTTTTCTGTGCCGCATGTGAGCAACCAATTGATGTTATCGGAAGGGATCATGGTCGTATCACTAAAAACAATAAGGCGATGACGGTCCAAATCCTCGAGATTTAAAGGCACACCAAATTTCAAGAGATAATCAGAACTTGCATACACAGGCAAAGAGGTCTGGAAAAGGGGGCGACACACGATCTTCTCATCCTCGAGAGGAACGGTTGTCATACTTACATCCGATTCATGGACACGCAAATCGACCGGACGATCACTTACATGAAGGATAAATTGAATCTTCGGGAATTGCGCAAGGAAAGCCGGAATCAAGGGACTTAGCCACCCGATCCCAAATCCAATGGGCGTTGCAACTTTGAGAGTCCGGTGGGACCGCTCACTGGTTTCGGAGATCTCCGCCTCGACCATGGAAAGTTCTGCAAAAATCGTCCGCGCGGCCTGGAGCAAAAGCGATCCTTGCTCGGTTAAGGTGATGCCCCGGGCATGGCGGGAGAAAAGTGGAACGCCGAGGCGATCCTCGAGGCTACTGATCTGGCGGCTGATCGCCGATTGATCAATATGAAGGCGGGCCGCGGCTTGGGTAAAGCTCCCGGCTTCAGCTACATTATAAAAAACCTTCAGCTTCTCCCAATCAATCACAAGCTACATGATCCCTTTTTCTTGCAAAAAGCGCGCTACATCCAGGGCCGCCATACACCCCATCCCTGCTGCCGTTACAGCTTGGCGGTAGACTTTATCGGCCACGTCCCCCGCCACAAAAATCCCCGGAATGGTGGTCTCAGAGGTGGCTGGATGTTTGAGCAAATACCCTTCCTCATCCATCTCCAATTGTCCTTTAAAAATCGCTGTGTTTGGCGCATGGCCAATGGCCACAAACAAACCATCAACAGGCAGCACCTGGATTTCGCCCGACAGTTGATTTTTCAACCGCAGGTGGGTCACAGACAGGGGCATCTCAGATCCAATCACTTCTTCCACCGCATGATCCCAAATGACCTGAACCTTCGGATTCGCAAAGAGCCTGTCTTGCAGAATTTTCTCCGCCCGCAAGGTGCCCCGCCGGTGAATCAAGATCACCTTTGAGGCATGGTTGGTAAGATAAAGGGCTTCCTCAACCGCCGTATTGCCGCCCCCAACAACGGCCACCTCTTTGCCGCGAAAGAAGAACCCATCGCAGGTGGCACACCCTGAAACGCCAAATCCCCGAAATTTTGTTTCACTTTCAAGACCGAGCCACTTGGCCTGAGCCCCCGTCGCCACAATCACAGACTCGGCTTGGTACTGGGTCCCCCCTTCAGTCCAACAGGCAAAAGGAGCGTTGGAAAAATCAACTTTTGTGATGAAATCTTGTACAAGGGTGGTCCCCACATGGGTTGCCTGAAGGCGCATTTGCTCCATCAGCCAGGGCCCCTGAATCACATCCGCAAAGCCCGGGTAATTTTCCACATCTGTCGTAATCATGAGCTGGCCGCCCGGCTCCATGCCAGAGACCAACGTCGGGGCCAAATTCGCCCGTGCCGCATAAATCGCCGCCGCATAGCCAGCAGGCCCACTCCCAATAATCAAAACTTTCGTATGCACTTCACCGGACATTCGACTTCCTTTCTTTCCTAGGAGGCCATTGTGGCCGAGTTTCCGCTAAAAGTCAGCATATTTTTCGCTAGACTCTGACAGACTGCGTGGTACTATACTGAAAAAGAATCTGGAGGCCTTTGAGTAACAACGACATAATTGGCGCGCGCAACACCCCTCAATTTTAGGCTTGAATTTTACCCATTTCTGTAATATATACATAGATATTACTTTAAATGTTTAAATATGGAATTTTGATGATGTTAAAAAATATGTGCAATACGACCTCTCTTGTTCTCGCCTCTCTCTTCATGACAGGCCTTTCTTCTCCTCTCAAAGCCATGGAGGATGAGCCATCCACGCCTCACGGTCAAAAACGTAAAGCTGCATCAAGCCCTTCGCCTTCTTCAAGAGGTCTCTTGTCGGAAGTGAATCAGCGTTTCGACTCTGAAATCATCAAACTTCAAAAACTGAAAGAACTTCTTGCCGCCCAAGAAAAAGCTGTCGATGAGCTTAAAGAGGCAAAATCACTCTCCAGCACTCTGGAGACTCTTGAAGCACAAGAGGGAGAAATCGCGCAACAGCTTGGCCTCCTCACACCCACCCTGCAAGAGACTCAGCAAAAAAGGAGCGATTCTCATGAACGTATAAAGTCCCTCCGGACACAAATGTCAGCCCTTAAGCACGCACTAGACACCGAACAAAAAGAAAATGCAGCCCTAACGATTCTTTTCCGCTCCCAAGAAGCAGAAAGAGATAAACTCTTTGCAGAACAAACCTCTTTACAAGAACAGCGCGAGGCTACCGAAGCCAAGCTCAACCGTTTTTCTTTCTCCACAGTAGAAAGACCTCTCAGCGTCTCTCCCTTTTCTCTCGATTCAGACAGTAGCAGCCCCCTCATGGTCGGCGTCCCTCCCACACCACGCTCCAGTGGAGACGTTGCCAGAAGTTCCGCAGAACCTGCCTCTTCTTCTGCATCCGCAGCAGCGCCCCTCATGGCCATGCCTAAAATAGTCCACTGGGGAGGTCGTGAAATTAAATCGATCCTAAAAAGAGGAGCTCCCCCCTCCACAATCGTCACCCCTTCCATCCATGTGGAGGCCCTCACCCCAGAAGCATCCTCTCCGGGCGTAGTCCCCTCCTTTGAGGCCAACGCTAATCCCTCTTCTGCAAACCGCCTCAGAAAAGATGAACAAGATGCAGAAAACTCAGAAAATGAGAGTTCTGAGAGCTCAAGTTCAGAAAGCGATAACGAGCCCCTCACAGGTCCGGCAAAGGATCTCAGCTGGAGGCAAACACGTGAAAAAGAAGCGAATAAAGCTGTCAGAGTCGAGGAGATTCTTAACGAGTATCAGGACAATAAAAACCACCTCCCCTCGGCTGTTTCTGTATATATGATCAAACAATTTGGTAGATTTGATTATCCTATTGACCTCACTAGTGCCAAACATGCTCTCAAGAAAGCTCACGATATTTTTAAGGACCAAACCGAGCAGTGGAAAAAATTGGCAGATAGCAATCCAGAGTATGCTTATTCGCTTGGCATGATGTTTAATGGACTCAAAGAACAAATCAAGAAGAAAAAGCAGCCTTCACCTGACGAAAAACTGACCCAAAAAAGATATTTCGATGCTGCTAAGGACTATTTTAGCAAGGGTGATAGCCAAAATCATAGCGAATCGACAACAAGTCTTGCCTTTCTCCTCCTCGAGGAACAAGAAAATGGGGGACGGCCTCTCGCCGTAGATAATCCCAAACACCCCGTCACGCTTTTGAAAAAAGCCGCAGTCTTAGGCAATGGACGCGCCATGTATTATCTCGGGGACCTTTCTGAAAAGGGAAAAATGCCGGGAGAGCTCCCCGGGGCGTCAGCCGAAAAGTGGTATAAGGACAGCTCACGAGCAGGCTTTGATCTTGCAAAAATTGCTCTGACACACCTTCTTCAACCACGCAAACGATAGTTTCTTCCCAAAACTGCATCCTCCTTTTCATAAGGGGGATGCAGAGAGGCACTTTTCTCCCTCTCAAGAAATAGGGATAGCCGTCAATTATTCAAGAGCTTCTTTTCTAAAACTATGGTAAAGTGGCCTGCGCAATAATCCAAATTTATGGCCTCTCTGTGATTCATACTTGGAAAAAGAGTCTTCTCAGCTTTTATGACAAGCGCATTTTGGCGATTTTTTTCTTTGGCTTTTCCAGTGGCCTGCCCTTTTTATTGACCCTCTCAACGTTAAGCGTCTGGCTGAAAGAAGCGGGAGCGTCGAATACGACCATTGGATTTTTTATTCTCGTCACCCTTCCTTATACCCTGAAGTTTCTTTGGGGGCCCCTTGTGGATGAGATCCCCCTTCCCTTCTTCACATCACGTCTGGGGCGTCGGCGCAGCTGGGCCTTGGTGGCCCAAAGTGGTCTTGTCCTCACGCTCCTGGGCCTGGGCAATTCATTTGCAACCCAAGATCTTTTGATCACCGCCGCTTGGGCCTTCAGTGTCGCCATGTTTTCGGCGCTGCAAGATGTGACGGTTGAGGCCTATCGTATTGAAATAATTGATAAAAATCAGCAAGGATCGGCTGCGAGTGCGATGACTGTCGGCTGGCAATTGGGCATCATGACCTCAGGGGCGGGAGCCTTATTTCTCGCGACTTTTTTTTCTTGGGGGTTTTCTTACAAACTCATGGCTGCCCTCATGAGCATCGGACTTCTCACAACACTGCTGAGCCCTCTCCTTTCAGCTTCTCAAGCCCGCGCTCCCCGTCCGTCCTGGCGCACTTGGATGACCCTCACGTATCGGGATCCTTTTCGCGCTCTCTTCCATCATTTCCCCTGGCCCCTTGTCTTTGCCATTATTTTTGCTTTCAAAATTGGGGATACGGTGCTGAGCACCATGAATATTCCGTTTTTAGTGGAAATTGGCTTTACCAAGATTGAAATTGCCCACACCACAAAGCTTTTTGGCATCTCGACCATGATCCTCGGCGGCATCGTGGGGGGTGTTTTCCTCAATCGGTTTGGGATGTTCCACAGCCTCCTGGTCGCCATTCTCCTCCAAATGGCCGCAAGCTTCCTCTTCGCCGCCCAAGCTTTGATGGGCCATCACCTTACCTTTTTGATCCTGGTGGTGGGTGTTGAAAACTTAAGTGTTGGTTTTGGCGCAGCGGCCTTTATGGTTTATCTCTCGAGCTTCTGCCGGATGCCCTATACCGCTACCCACTTCGCCTTGCTGTCCTCCTTTGGATCCTTTGTGAGGGTCTTTATTTCCATCGGTGCCGGCATGGTGGCAGATCAGATTTCGTGGCCCCTTTTTTTTCTCGGAAGTGCCCTGGGTGGTTTGCCCTGCATTGCCCTTTTGTGTATTGCCTTTCGCCGTCCTTTTTCTTTCAGTTAGAGCATTTTCGGCCCCTATACGTTTTTCAGAAAATATGGCAGGATAAAAGAAAAATAAGAAAGGGATTCTCCCGTGCCTCTTCTGGAAGTAACGTACTTTATCAATATTCTTGGCTTCCTCGCGGCAGCGGTGGGCATTGTGTTTCTCTTTCGACGCTTCAAGATTAGTCCGGTGTTGGGATATCTGGTTGCGGGCATGCTCATTGGCCCTCATGTCCTCAAACTCATTAAGGACCCTTCAGAAACGCGCTTTTTGGGTGAAATCGGCGTTCTCTTCCTTTTGTTTACTATTGGTCTTGAGCTCCCCCTGCAGCGTCTTCAATCCCTTAAAAAATACCTTTTTGGCTTGGGTCTCGGCCAAGTTGTCCTGACGAGTGCAGGTCTTGCGGTCATTGGCTATGCCTTGGGCCTCCCCAAAGAGGCCGCCATTTTAGCGGGGGGCGCTTTTTCGTTTTCCTCAACAGCGGTCGTGCTCCAAATTCTGGATGAACGCCGGGAGCTGGCCGCGCGTTTTGGCCGTATTTCCTTTTCTGTCTTGCTTTTTCAAGACCTTGCCGTCGTCTTCTTTCTGATTTTAGCGACCACCCTCGGCTCGCCCCACTCGGGCCTCTTTGTGGCCCTCTCTCACGCCTCCCTCAAAGCCCTCTTGGCTCTCCTGATTATTATTGGCCTCGGGCGTCTTGTGTTTCGGCCTCTCTATCGGGCAATGGCGATGAGCGATAACCCTGAGCTTTTCATGGGCACGACCTTTTTCCTGGTCTTAGGGACCAGCTTTGTCACAGGATGGTGTGGCCTTTCGATGGAGCTAGGGGCCTTTTTGGCAGGCATTCTTTTGGCAGAAACGGAATATCGCCATCAGGTAGAGGCGGATATCTTGCCCTTTCGCGGACTTCTCTTGGGCGTTTTCTTTATGTCCGTGGGGATGGAATTGAACCTGAGCGCCTTTCGGGATTATTATGCGGCGGTCTTGGAGATCTTGGCGCTTGTTCTCTCTCTGAAATTCCTTTTCCTTTTCGCTCTTTCTCGACTCAATGGCTTTACAGCTTCGACAAGCCTCCGTGTCTCTTTTTTGCTCGCAGGCTGTGGCGAGTTCGTCTTTGTCATCTTTTCCCCCTCTGTCGCCCAGCAATTCCTTCCGCCCCATGTTGTGGATATTCTCTTCCTTGTTGTCACCCTTTCCATGGCCCTCACGCCTCTTCTTGCCTATCTGGGGAAGCGTTGTGCGGATCGCTTCCAAGTTCAGGAGACCCACTCTGATCCTACAACCGCCCTTGAGAAAGAGTTTAAAAACCACGTTATCATTGCCGGATTCGGCCGGGTGGGCCAAATGTTGGGCGATCTGCTCAGCTCACGTCTGATCCCCTTTGTGGCGCTTGATACAGACATGTGCCGTGTGACGGAAGGGCGCGAAAAGGGGTGGCCTGTGTTCTATGGAGATGCCAGACAGCTTGAAATGCTTCGCGCTGTGGGCGCCGAGAAGGCACGGGCGGTGGTTATTACCCTCAATCAAATGCAGCCCTCTGTCCGCACCGTGATGATGCTCCGGCGCCATTTTCCAGATCTTCCTGTCTGCGTGCGCATTAAGGATCATCGCCATCACGAAAAATTGCTGGATTCAGGGGCGTTTCTGGCGATTCCTGAAACTGTGGAGCCGACGGTTCAGCTAGCGACCTCTGTCCTTCAAGTGGTCGGCACACCGCCGACTGAAATTAAGCAAGTGATCGAGCGTTTCCGTCGACAACAATGGGTCACGCTCGGCACTCAGGAAAGGTAGCTTTTAGTTGGAAGAGACCAAAACGCCCAGGTAAGAATTGACCATTTCGTGGACCTCCTGGCTTCCCCAATCCAGTCCTGCGGAGAGGCTGCCCTTCACCGTTCCGTTCTCATCAATAAAGACCGTTGTGGGCAGTCCCCTGGCCCCGACAGCAGCCATCAGACCCCCTCCTTCATCCACAAAGGCCGTCAGATTATCATATTGATTTCGGGTCATATAGGCTTGAGCCATGTCAATCCCTACATCTTCTGAAATCGTAATGACCTTTCCGCCTTTCTCTGCAAATTTCTTTGCAAAGCGGTTCAAGGTGGCCATTTTCTTGACACAGACGGGACACCAGGTGGCCCAAAAATTTATAATCAGAGGCTTGCCCTTGAATTCAGCTAACGTGTGCTGTTTTTTGTCAGCCCCTATAAAAGGAATTTTCAAAAGCAAGGCGTCCCCTTTTGCGGGGCGCGCAGCGTGGACACACCCCCCCTCTTGCCAGAAAATCACGGCCGCAAAAAAGAGCGCCACGAGCCCACTTAAAACTAAATTATCCTTTTTTTTCCAAAAATGCATGCATGCCTCCATGAATTGTGTATGATGATTTATTGTAACACATTTTAGAGCGAATTAAAAATGAAGACCGGCCAAATTGCAATCTATCTTTTGCTCCTCCCTTGCTTTTTTCTGATCGGGTGTGGGCGCAAACTTCCCCCAAAGCCAGACGGCACCTGCCCGATTACCTACCCAAAAAAGTACCCTCATCCTGAACCAGAGTGGTGTTCCCCTTGTGCCGAGAAAAAGGTCAAACGGGTCATTCGGAAGATAAAGCCGAAAAAAACCAGACCTTAGTTCATATTTTTCTGTCTTTTTTATAAAAAATGCTTTATATGCATATCATTCAACGGATCATAGAGGAATAAGATGTCGACTATTATTCTATCTCTTCTGGTTGTTTTATGCACAACCTATGCTCAGCTGATGCTTCGCATTCGCCTCCACAGCGTCTCTGACGCTTCTTTGCTGAGCTTGGATTATTGGATGCTTCTTCTGAGCGACGCGTGGGTGTGGAGCGCTGGCATTGCCTTTGGCCTTGGCTTTGCCTGCTGGTCCGTTGTGATCGCAAGCAGCGCCAATATTGCCAAAATTTATCCTGTCACGACCTCCCTGACCCTTCTGACTGTGTCACTTATCAATGTTATGATCTTCGAGGACAAGTTGAGCCTTACCAATCTGGTCGGAGGCGTCTTTATTATCCTCGGAATTTTCCTGCTGCTGAATCACTCTCTTCTGGAAGCCGCGCCCGCCGCCGTTTAACCTTTTTCATTTTTCTGCAGGCAAAAAAGAAGCCGGACAAAGCCGGCTTAAGTTCAGGAGGTTAACCACTCAGGCATTGCGCCTTATGGTAAGCCAGCCCAGGATTACAGGGAGGTGTTCCTGGACTGACGAGATTGATATATGAATTTTTTACTCTTTATTCCAGAATAAATTAAACATGGACCCTATGCTAAAATTGCAAGACAGTTTTAGCATAACAGAAAACAGGATAACTTTCCTGACTTCTGATTTCTGTCCTTCCTGAGAGATAGGTTACACTTTTTTCACTTGGAGGATCAAATGAACTGAAAAGTGAGCAACCAAATGGATGAAAGAACTACCACAAGTGTCTTTTAGCAAAGGCACGACCAGATCCGGATTTTAAATATTTTTCGAAAGATCTCGCTTTTTTTTCATTGTCAAAGCCAGTATAAACAACAAGTTTCCACGGTTTATATGGTGCGGTGTACACAGAACCCCCGGTATTGTGTGTGCTTATTCGCTTTTGCATATCATTTGTGATACCAGTATAGATCTTCTCAGGGAATTTAATGGATTGAATGAGGTATACATAAAACATAGAACCTCCCCTCCTTATTTTATACGTAATTCACCAGTCCGCCTACGCTTCCTCCTACGCCAAGGCTACGGAGGACAAGAAAGCTATGGCGGACAGCCTTCGCTTAATAGTTGTTTTGGCCTGCCAGCCGAAGCTCGAAGAGCGAAGGGAAATCAAGAAGCCCACCTTCGCCAAGGCTTCGGCGCGCATCCGCCATAGCAATACATCGCCAGAGGCGATGGTATTGCGACGGCGGATGGCTGGGAGACCTGGATTCGAACCAGGGTTGCCCGGTCCAGAGCCGGGAGTTCTACCGCTAAACTATCCCCCAAGGGAGCGCATATTTTAAAATGACACTCAACATTTGTAAAGAGAACTTCTTTTTGGTATACTCTGTGCCATGACAGACTTCCCACTTCTCATTGCGATTGATGGAACGGCGGGGGCTGGCAAAGGGACGCTTGCGCGGGCTCTTGCCGCTCACTACCACTTAGCCCACCTTGATACGGGACTTCTTTATCGTGCCTTAGGCTGGGCCGTTCTCGCGCAACATGAGGATCCTTCCAACTCGGAAGCCGCCATTCGGGTCGCTCATTCCCTTGGTACTCTTGACCTGAATAACCCGAATTTGCGGGATGAAGAGGTGGGCCTTGCCGCATCGCACGTGGCTGCCATTCCCGAAGTGCGCACCCTTCTCCTTGATTATCAACACGAATTTGCCGCCCACCCTCCGAAAGGTATGCATGGCTGTGTGATGGATGGCCGTGACATTGGACGCGTGGTTTTGCCGCATGCTCAATGCAAGATTTACGTGAGCGCCTCCCCAGAGGTCCGGGCGCAGCGGCGTTGCAAAGAGTTGCAAGAAAAAGGAATCCCCTGTATATACGATACAATTTTGGCGGATATCAAAGATCGAGACGCCCGTGATCAAACACGCAAAGTCTCTCCTCTTTGCCCGACAGAAGATGCTTTTGTGTTGGACACCTCTTCTCTCACGATTGAGGAGGTGATTCAAAAGGCGTGTGCTTTTGTTGACGCAAAAATGCAAGAGAGATCGGCCTCTCTTGTGCAGACCGTATAACCATTAACCCCCTCTCTTTATGGGCCGAACGTAAAGAGGGTTTATAAGGAATAAATTTAGAATGTCTTCTCAACATACAGAAAATTTCGCAGAACTTTTAGAAGAATCCATGGGTGCCTCTGGCACTTTCGAATCACGGGTCATGAAGGGCAAGGTTATTGGCATTGAAAATGACGTTGCGATCATTGATGTGGGCCTCAAATCAGAAGGCCGCGTTTCTCTGAAAGAATTCTGTCCCACTGGCAATGAAACTCCCATTCAGGTCGGCGATACGGTTGAGGTTTTCCTCGAACGTCTTGAAGATAGGAATGGAGAGACGGTCCTCAGCCATGAAAAGGCGCGCCGCGAAGCTTCCTGGCAACAGCTTGAGGTCTCTCACCAAAAGAATGAGCATGTTGAAGGAACGATCTTTGGCCGTGTGAAAGGTGGCTTCACCGTTGATCTCAATGGTGCAGTGGCTTTCTTGCCTGGCAGCCAAGTCGACATTCGCCCTGTTCGCGATATCACCCCCCTCATTGGCGTTCTCCAGCCTTTCCAAATTCTCAAGATGGACCGGGCACGGGGCAATATCGTTGTCTCTCGCCGCGCAATTCTTGAAGAAACACGCGCTGAAGCCCGTACGGAACTTGTTTCCCGCCTTGAAGAAGGTCAGATCATCGAAGGTATCGTCAAGAACATCACTGATTACGGTGCATTCATTGATTTGGGCGGCGTTGATGGACTTCTCCATGTCACCGATATCGCATGGCATCGCGTGAACCATCCTTCAGAAGCCCTGACAGTCGGACAACCGGTGAAGGTCCAGATCATCCGCTTTAACCCTGAGACCCAACGTATTTCCTTGGGTATGAAGCAACTGGAAAGCGATCCTTGGGTCGGCGCAAGCCAACGCTACCCTGTTGGCGCGCAAGTATCTGGGCGCGTGACGAATATCACCGATTACGGTGCGTTTGTTGAGCTTGAGCCTGGCATTGAAGGTCTTGTCCATGTCACCGAAATGAGTTGGACCAAGAAAAACGTTCCACCCAGCAAGATCGTTTCCGCTAGCCAAGAAGTGGATGTCAAAGTCCTCGACATTGATGCCACGAAACGTCGGATTAGCCTCGGGATGAAGCAATGCATTCAAAACCCTTGGGCCACTTTGCAAGAAAAATATGTCGTTGGCTCCGAAATTGAAGGTAGTGTCAAAAATATCACTGAATTTGGCCTCTTCGTGGGATTGACGGACGATATTGATGGCATGGTTCACATGTCTGATATCTCGTGGGATAAGCCTGCGGAAGAAGCCATTCTCGACTATGAAAAGGGTGCTAAAGTCCGCGCGAAAATCCTCGACATCGATCCAGAGAAGGAGCGGGTCAGCCTTGGCATCAAGCAACTCACAGGCGATCCGTTTACAGAGAGCGTCTCTGATCTTAAGAAAGGGGCTGTCGTTACTTGTGAGATCACAGCGGTTCTCGAGTCAGGGATTGAAGTTGCCCTTGGCGACGGCTTGACTGGATTTATCCGTAAAAGCGAGCTTTCCCGGGATCGCGATGAACAGCGGCCCTCCCGCTTTGCTGTCGGTGAGAAGGTGGATGCGAAAATCACGCAAATTGAGCGTTCTAGCCGTAAAATCTCCCTCTCCATTAAGGCCCGTGAAACGGAAGAAGAGCGCCAAGCCATGGCTGAATACGGCTCGACGGATAGTGGCGCAAGCCTGGGCGATATCTTAGGCGCTGCTTTGGCGCAAGTCAAAGAAGCAGGAGAAAAAGAACCTGCCAAAGCGCCTAAGAAAGCTGCGGAGAAAAAAGCTGCAGAAAAGAAGCCAGCCGCCGCGAAGAAACCCGCCGCGAAAAAGCCCGCTGCAAAGAAAGCGGAGGAGGTTCCTTCAGAGGGGTAAGGCGTCCTCCCCTTAGCGAGATTCGCTCAATCCAGAAAAGAGAGGCCCTATGGCCTCTCTTTTTTGTTTTCACCCGCCTTCGCAAAGCCCTGAGCCTTGGCTCGGAGTCAAAAGGGGAGCGGGTATCCGCCGGAGCTTTTAGCGAAGGTGGATGGTGACTCGAACGACGCCAAAGGCTACGTCGGGCAACAGGAGGGTATGCTTCGGCGGGTGAAACCCGGCAAGATACCACAGGGTTTCACATTTATCAAAAATTTGAGAAAAATTTTTTATTTTCTGTTGACAGTTTGATAAAATTTTACGATAAAAATCCTAAGGGAGACTCCCCTACACCAAGATATATCCACTCTCGCAATTGATCAGGAGGGTGGGATTCGCGGGATCTGCTTCAAGCTTTTGCCGGAGCCGGTAAATGTGGGTTTCAAGGGTATGGGTTTCTACCTCTGGGTGATACGCCCATATGGCTTTTAACAAGCGATTGCGCGAAATTGCCTGCCCTTTGTTTTGGATAAAGAAGTGCAAGAGTTGGACTTCTTTTTCTGTCAGGCGTTGGGTTTGGAGTGAGGTGAGATTGGTGAGCGTTTTTTCTCGCAAATCGAGAGAAAAGTGGGAAAAAGAGATCGATTGCCGATAGGGCAACTGATGAAGACGGGAGAGGAGGTCGACCAATTTAATGGGTTGAGGGAGGGTGAGAAAATTCAGAGAAGGAATCTCCAGCGGTGGTGTGTAAGGCGGCGTGTACAAAATTCCTTCACATTCGGTTGCGTTCTGTACAAGGGAGATGCTTCCCTGCACCAGGACTTCCGCTAAGATGCGCCCTAAGAGCTCATCCTGGATGTGAAGATAAAGCTTCATGTTATTTTTCCATACCTGGGAGAGAAAAAAGCGTTTTTCATCCCCTCTGTGAATGCGATCAGAGAGCATCTAAGCGAATAAACCACCTGGGAGCAAGGAAAAAGAGCTGTGACGTCTTAGTCACACATTTGTAAAAAATAGGGTCTATGGGGTTGAAACGCGTTGCAATCAAAGCACTTAAGCGATTGAATGATATTCCAGCTTGATGCTTTGACACATTTATTTATAACATTTTTATTTTTGGAGGAAACCATGATTCGCCGCTTTTTATCTTCAACAGCTTTGCTTGGAGGGCTCAGTCTTGCTCTGATCTCTCCTGCTTCCGCATCGGTGAAGAAGCCTCCTGTTGCTCCAGACCCGGCTATTACAAAAGAGGTCGTTGTCGAAAAAGAAGCGACTGCTGCTGCAAAGGACTCCCCTTGCAAAATAGAGCCTTGTAAAAAAGCTGAGGAAACAACCTGTAAAAAAGTGGATGAATCTGTGGCGCCTCAGCTTAAGTTTGCCGGCCAAACCTCTTTCGATAACTGGATGTTTAAGAACTCTGTGCGTACGATCCCTGGTGATTCTGCGAACAATGCTTGGAACCGCAAAGGGAATGGGCGTGGCCAATATTTCAGTGTGGATGATTCTCGTTTTCATATTTCCGTGGATGGCAAGACTGACCTCGGGATGGAATATGGTCTCCACTTCACGTTAAATGGCGACACGGGATCCACGAACACACTCCGTGAAAACTATCTCTTCTTCGGTGGGAGCTGGGGTAAGCTCTTCTTAGGTGACACCTATGGCGTTGAAAGCACCATGACGTTTGGTGGATGGGATAACTGGGGCGGCACCCTCTTTATCGATGGGGGTATGGTAGAGCATACCGTCAACGTCACGACAGGAACCGTTGTAAGCGATAACCTTGTCGGAGATACAGGGCGCTCAACCAAAATGACCTACCTCACCCCGCGTTGGGAAGGATTCCAGTTCGGCGTCAGCTACACGCCACGCGGCGACCATCTGGGACAAGGATCTGTCAACTCCTTAGTCAGTGCCTCAAGCCCCAAGGTCCCCTTTGATACAGATACGGTGGCCTCAACACTGAACTTTATGCATCAGTTTGAAAATAGTATTGAGATTGCCCTCTCAGCAAACTCTATTTTTGCCAGAACCCACCCCGAGTATACGCAAGGCGCGACGACTCCTGTTCCCTACAACAGACAAAACGTCGGCTCCTTTGCGCTTGGCGGAAGAATTTCCTACCAAGGACTCGGGTTTAGTACGGAATATGGCAACAACGGAAAGTCACGGCAGATTGCAGGCCAAAGCCTCTCAAATGCTGGTCAATTCGTAAGCTATGGCCTTTCCTATACCCACGGCGCCACTAAGGTCAGTACCGGATACTGGTATAGCTGGAGAAACGCCCTGGGCGGTGGTATAAATCCGTCTACCTATACAAAGGTTAAAGCGACCACAAGTGCTGCTGGTGCTGCGATTGACCATAAATTAGCGCCAGGATTGGTGGTGTATTTTGAATACGCAAACTTCCGGATGAAAAATCCCGCGGCGCTCAATGAAGCAAACCGCCTTAATGCGTCCACAAACAGCTCGAGCAACTCCTTTGTGGCGCCTATTCCCTCCAACACGGCAAACTCGTTTGTCGTTGGATCGCGGTTGGTATTCTAAATTTCAGGGGTCAGGAAACAGGAGTCAGGAAGCAGGAAATACAAGCTTCCAACTTTCTGTTGAATGATAGTTGACGCTACATGAGTTCTGGGCTCACCTTCTCCTGACTCCTGACTCCTGACTCCTGACTCCTGACTCCTGATTTCTATTTCCTGAAACACATAAACACGCTAAACTCTGCCGACACATTTATTCTGAGAAGGAGAAACTCAATGTTGGCACACACACAGGCGAAGCTGGCCTTTTGGCAAAATATCCTCGTTGTCTTTGGAGGGGCGATTCTTCTTTTTGCCGCTTCTCAGATCGAAATTCCCTTTAAACCTGTACCGATCACCCTTCAAACGGTCGCGGTGATGTTGATTGGACTCACCTATTCTCCGCGTCAGGCCCTTGAAACGCATCTTTTATGGCTCGGCGCTGCAGCGGTAGGACTTCCTGTGCTGCACGGCTTTGATGGGGGCATTCCTCATCTCCTAGGCCCTACGGGGGGATATCTTCTGGGAATGCTGATTTCCGCCTACGCGATGGCGTTCTTCAAGCAAAAATTAGCCCTGAACTCCTTTGTGTCAGACGCCCTTCTCACCCTTATGGGTACTGCCATTGTCTTTGTGTTGGGTGTGGCGTGGCTGGCCCATCTTATTGGGGGGGAGGCTGCGATTACGCATGGCTTCTTTCCTTTTATCATCCCAGGCTTTATTAAAGCCGGTCTTTTGTGTGCCGCCCTTCAAGCGGTGCGTCATCGCCGCGCTGCATGACCCTTTCTTTTCGACCCCACCACTTCCTCTGTACCCTCGGGTTTCAGGGGAAGGGCTACTCGCCTTATTTTATCGATAATTATGAGGACGTCGCTTCGACCCTCCGCCATACCCCCGATCTCCCGATCCAAGTCGTCTCAACCCATGACTCTATTTGCCGGGCCTGTCCCCATCAAAAAACCACCGGGTGTGCCCAAGAAGACAAAATTCACCTTCTTGATCAGGCCCATAGCCAGATTCTTGGCCTCAAAATAGGCGATGTTTTAAGCTGGCGGCAGGCACGGGTGCGACTCAAACAGCACATGACCCTTGAGGCCTTTCATCAGGCCTGCGCAACGTGTGCATGGAAGCCTTTGGGACTCTGTGAACACGCTCTCCAATCTTTGCGAGATGAGGATGACGAAACGTCTGTCGCCTGAAGAAGAGGCCCTTTGGAAAGCCAACACAAAGGATGTGAAGCGCCTCTCAAAAACAAAGCGGCCGCCCTCCCCGTCTCGCGCCTCTCCACGGCGCACGCCTGTCAAGCCTCGTGAAGCCAACCTCTCCGCGCTCCGGGGCACCCATGTGCCTTCTTCTTCTTTTGGCAAAAAGCATTTTCGGCGCACACGTATCGATGCACGCTTTGATATGCATGGGCTCACCCTGCAGACTGCTCCAGAAGCTCTGGCGCGCTTTTTATGGGAGGCCCAAACTCGAGGCTTTAAAACAATTTTGGTTGTCACCGGAAAAGGCGCCATTGGCGCCACGCATACCCTGCGCTATCACCTCCCCCAATGGCTGCAGGAGCCTCCCCTTTCCCAGCTCGTCTGCGCCTTCCACCATCCTGCCAAAATTCAGGATGGCGGCGTGGGGGCGTTTTATGTGGAATTGCGAAAGAAAGGGTAACTTTTAAGGCTTTCCTGCTGCAGCTGATTCGGCTGCTATTTGCGCCAATTCTCTCTTTTGCAGCGCTTCACGCACGCCCTGGATTCTCTTGTTTTGCTCAGGCGTAAACTCTGCCACAGGAAATTCACTTATTTCTTTGAATACGCTTTCTAGCCAGGCTACATTTTGCTCTTTTTTTACATTATCTTCTATTTGTTTGATCCGCCCAAAATACTTCTCTTGCGCCATAGTGAGCCCGTCAAGAAGGACACTGGCTTTCCAACTCGCACCATATTTTTCTAGGGCTTTCCTTGAAAAAGGAAAGGACTTCGTTCTGATACTTAGGATCTTATCCCTAAATTCCACCGCATCTGAAGAAGCTGTATCCGCGGCCACACAAGACTCTGCAATGAGGGAGATGGCAAAATAATAGTCGCTGGTTTCTTCTCCAGTAGATCCCGCGGATAACCATGTCATCTTTTCTTTGCGAACTTTTTCGTCTAAGAGAAGCGGATCATTTTTCTGCCATTGTGTCCCTATAAACGCCTTCAGATCTTCTTCTGTCGCCTCTCTTTCAGCTGCTGCGGCAAAGGCATCCGAAGCAAAAAGCGAAAAGGTAACACCGAGGAAGGAGGTCAGGAGAATTTTTCGAGAAGAGAAGGCCGTCATCGTTATCACCATCATGTTAAAAATAATATTATTATTTTTATTTAACATTTATTTTCAAATATTTCAATAAAGATTTTAAGGCTTTCCGGCCGCGGCGGAATCTAACGCCTCTACTTGTGGACCCAAAAAATTCTTTGCAAACTTTTCAAGCACGGTCTTGATTCTCTCCATTTGCTCATCTGTAAATTTTTCCGCCGAAACGTTCTGAATTTCAGAGAATGTCTGCTCCAGCCTCTTGACAGCCTCCTCTCTTTTTCTTGGTTCCTGCATTGGTGCTATATAAGCGGAATACCTGCTCTCCAGCTTATCAAGAGCCCCTAAAATGATTGCAGTTTTTGGGTCGGAAAACATTTGTAGCATTTTTTTACGACTCCGTACCTCTACCAAGACAGGCTCTTTCCCCTCACCAGTCAAAAAAGAGGCGTACGGAGCCTTTATATCCAGGAGTTGAGAATAACCTTGAAAAATGGATAGAGAATGCCGATAGAAAGACGTCTTTTGAGGACAGGGATCAGCTGCCAAGCGGTGAATCTCTTTTTGTATATTTTCATTGCTAATATAGTGATCCCCTTCTTTCCACGTAGTTGCCATAAATGTCCTCAGATCCTCTTCTGTCGCTACGGCTTGTACGGCAGTCTCTTCTGCAGAAGGAGATGCCGGTTCTAATCGTACAGGCCCACTTTGAAAGCTTTTGTCAAAAGCTTCGTCGTCGCCCGCCCATTCTATTTTAGCTTCTTCTGCGGCAAAAGCATCCGATGCCAAAAGCGAAAAGGTAACACCGAGGAAGGAGGTCAGGAGAATTTTTCGAGAAGAGAAAGCAGTCATTGTTATCACCATCATGTTAAAAATAATAATATGGCCCGCACTTTATATTTTTTCTTCAAACATTGCAATTGCATTTTTACTACTGCCCAGCTGCAGCGGAATGTAACGCCTCTACTTGTGGACTCAAAACATTTTTTTCAAGCTTTTTAAGCGCGGTCTTGATTCTCTGGATCTGCGTCGCTGTGTATGGTCCTTCAGGCAATTCCTCGATTTCGTCTATTTCTGCGCTTTCCAGCTTTTTGATCCACTCTTCTCTTCTGAGGTGCTTTACATAGCAATCCCAATAATTTTCTTTCATGTCCAGGAAACCTAAATGAATCACAAAAGCTTTTTGCTTCTCTTCCGCATATCGATTGAGCAGCCGTTCACAGTTATGGAATGTGCGACGCAGCACGAGTTCTGCATCCTCAAATTTGCCGACTGCCGCGCACCAAGAATAGAATTGAATCCTTTTTAGGACCCCCTCATAGAGGATCTTCTCCTCCTTAGAAGGAGCCGCAGACAACCACTTCAACTCCTCTGTCCTCTTTTGAATTTGTCCCAGCTCCTCTTCTGTCCACTCTCTCGTCATAAATGCTCTCAGGTCCTCTTCTGTGGCTTCCGCTGCAAAGCCATCACAAGAGAAAAATAAGCACATCACCATAACGCAGGATCGAAGGATGAAATTTTGAGAAAAAATCTGCACTGTTGTCGTTTTTAAAATTTTTTAATTGAATTGATTGTTACGATTTTATATCGTTTTTGTAAAAAAGACATAAAAATAATCCCCCCTAGAAATCTACAGGGGGAGTTGCTATATACACACTAAGAGGATTTCGTGAGGAGGCTTGGAACAATTGACGACTTATGTATCCCATCCCCTTTTTTTCGCTTCCCTCTGGCGCTCCCCTGCAGCCCGAGGCGCTCTCTTTAAGGTTTTCTCTTGCCTATGTTTTTCCGCTATTAATGGTTTTGTGCGCTTTTTTTCTCTCAATGCAGCGGCCACGGGCGCAACGCCGCTTCCAGCGGCCGAGCTTGCTTTTTTTGAGACCTTTTTTGGCCTCTGTTTTATGCTGCCTTTTGTCCTGACCCAGGGGACGGCAGCTTTTAAAACCAAAAATCATACTTTAAATGTTGCTCGTGCCTTTGCGGCCTCAGCAGGGCTGATCCTCTGGTTTACAAGTCTGTCTAAAATGCCCATTTTCCAAGTCGTGGCCTTTAAGTATGCGGCTCCCCTCTTTACGGTCCTGGGCGCTAAAGTGTTTCTGGGTGAAAAATGCGGATGGGCCCGGGCGGCCGCCATTGGCACGGCCATTTTTGGCGCTTTCCTCGTCAGTGGTCATGAGATTTTCTATGGCAAAACAACCTTGCTGGATCTGGGGCTCACGGCCCTCTTCCCCATAAGCGCCAGTGCATGTTATGTGGCCTCCGCCGTCTTAGGCAAAAAGCAGGTGCAGACAGAAAGTCCGCATACGGTGTGTCTCTATCTTTTCCTCATGTCCTTGCCTATTTTAGGCGCTGTGGCGGCGTTTCAGTGGGTGACGCCTTTGCCGTGGCAGTGGCCTTATTTTGTGGCCATGGGAGGATTCCTTGCCGCCGCTTACTTTTTCCTCCAGCAGGCCTATGGGGTAGCGGATATTACCTATTTGGTGCCCGTGAGCTTTACTCGCCTCATCGCGGGCACGTTGATTGGCATGTTCTTTTTCCAGGAGTGGCCAACTTTGTGGGCTGTTGCGGGGTCTTTCTTGATTTTGATAGCGACCCTCAGTCTTTGCAAGCATGAGATCGGGCGGAAAGCATGACCTCCCTCCTCCCCTTTTGGCAGACTTCTCCTCATTTGCGCGGTGCCGTATGGAAAATGTCGGCGTTCTTTTGTTTTTCCGCGATTAACGGGATTGTACGGTATCTTTCACAAACGGCTGAAGCATTGGGGCATGTTGCCTTGCCTGCTTATGAGGTGGCCTTTTTTCAAAATCTTCTCGGGCTTATTTTCCTTGTCCCCTGGATCGTGCGCAATGGCCCCTCATCCCTCAAAACACAGCTGCCGGGCTTGCAAACATGTCGTATCCTTTTGTCGGCCCTCGGGGTGGTGCTGTGGTATATTGCCCTCACCTATATGCCCCTTTCACAGGCTGTCGCCTTGATGTTCTTAGGCCCGCTCATCACCACCTTAGGCGCCAAGCTTTTTCTGCGCGAGACGCTCACGCGGGAGCGCACGCTTGCGATTCTTATCGGCTTTGTGGGGGGCGGTCTTGTCTCCCATGCGACCTTTGAAGGCGGGCTGTTCAGTGTGTTTGCCCTTCTCCCCATTCTAGCCGCGACATGTTTTTCAGGGGCAACGCTGATGGTGCGACGTTTGACCCATGAGGATTCACCTCAGCTGATCGTTGTGTATCTTTTGGTCTTTATGGTGCCTCTTCTCTTGGTCCCTACCCTCCTCTATGGCGTGTGGCCCGAAAGCTGGCAGTGGCCTTGGCTTTTGATGATGGGAGGGTGCGCCGCAGGGGCCCATCTTTGCCTTGGCAAAGCCTTTGCCGCAGCCGAGGTGACCTACCTTCTCCCCTTTGGGTTTACGAAGTGGTTTGCCAGCACCCTGATTGGATTCCTAGCGTTTGCCGAGGTTCCGTCCCTTTGGACCTGTCTTGGTGCCTTTGTCCTGATGGGGGCGATTATTGGATTGAGCTACACAGGGTGGACATCCCTTTTTTCTCGCAGGCTCCCATCCCCCTCCTAAGGCTTTGTAGAGCAGAATCGAATTCAACACCATTGTCGTTTGGCTCTTCACAAGGTCTAGCTCATAACTCTGACGGGTAAGGTCGGCTTGAAGGACGGTCATGAAATTTATCTTACCCGCATCAAAGCGGGCGCGTGTTGCTTGCGCGGCTTCACGACTGGCTTGATAGGTTTTGACCAAATCGCCATAGCGTATGCTTTCAGTCTTATACTTGACCAGAGCACTTTCCACGTCCGCCAGCGCTTTAAAGAGCGTGCTTTTATATTGGAAAAAGAGCTCTTCTTGACGAGAGGTCACCGCATTCACCAAGGCAGCCACCCGCCCGAAGTTAAAGATCGGCCAACTAAATCCAGGCCCCACAGAATAAAAGCCGCTTCCGGTGCTGATGAAATTATACAAGAAATTACTTTGGTAGCCTGTATTGCCCGTGAGAGAAAAAATAGGGAAATAGTACCCTTTTGCCACCCCAATGGCCGCCGTCGCAGCGGCGAGATCGCGCTCGGCTTGTTTAATGTCCGGGCGGCGCTTGAGAAGGTCGGAGGGGAGGCCTGCAAAAATCTTTGGCGGCACGTGGGGGATCGGCTTGGGGGGCAATAAAAGGCAGTAGAGGGCCGTGGGGGGGCGGCTACTGAGGGCTGCCAGCTGATGGAGGGTCGTTTTGATCTCAGCCTTCAACGGCTCAAGATCCGCTTTGACTTTCTCCCGCGACGCCAAGGCCTGTTCCACATCAATCTCGGTGACAAGCCCCGCCTTGAGGAGATCTTGATTCAAACGATAGATAGAATCCCAGAACGCAAGGGAGGTCTCCAACACCTTCTGCTGTTGTTGGTATCCCCGCAAGTTCACGTAAGTCATGGCGACATCGGCAATGAGACTGAGCAAGACATTGTGTAAATTTTCGTGATAGGCCCCTACATTGGCCTCGGAAGACTCAATCCCTCTTCGGATGCGTCCAAAAAGGTCAATCTCCCAACTTGCCTCAAAGCCTGAAAAAACCAGGTCAAAATATCTTGCTGGACGGGCTGCAAAATTGCCCACAGGCGTCTGACCATTCACCTCCTGGGTTGAAATTGAGGTGGAGTTAAGGCTGTCCGCGTTCAAACTATAGGAACCAACCATGCTAATCATGGGCGCGAGCATCGCATCTGCTCCTGCAAGCTGGGAACGTGCAATATCGAGCTTGGCAATGGCGGCTTTGAGGTCGTAGTTGGCTTGAATGGTGTCTTTCACCAGGCCACTTAGGATGGGATCATTATACCGCTTCCACCATTCAATCTCCTCCCAGAGAGGCGGTTTTTCTTCACTCACCAGCGGGTCATTCCCCCAAGCGCAGGGCAGCTTTGTGGCAGGCGTATCATAGTCAGGCCCGACCATGCACCCTGTGAGTAACAGCCCGAGAAGGAGGGGCCACTTTTTCACTTGGAGACCCTCAAGGGGCCACTATTTTGCGTCTGCGAAGGTAATTTGGGAGAGCGGATATACACATCGACCTGCTGCCCTAAATAGGCCGGCATGGCTTTGGGGTCATAGCTATAGACCACCTGAAGGACGCGGGTGCTGATTTTTTCTGTCGGATCCCCTGTCAAAGATTTTTTAGGAATGACATAGGGTTCAATGTAGGCAAATTTTAGGGGGGTTTGGTAGCGTGAGTTTCCTCTTAAAAAGGCTACGGCGGGCTCATTTTTTCGAAAGCGCCAGGCGTCATTCTCATCAATATCCACACGGACGTGATACTGCTGTACATTGCCGAGCAACATAATGGGATCATTATTGAAACCATTGACCACAATATATTCCCCAGGATGGGTATTGATTTGCATAATCTCGCAATCGATGGGCGCTTTGATGGTATAGAAATCAAGCTGCGTCTGGGCTTGGCCTTCCTGAGCCAAAGCTGTTTTGAGATTGCCTTGCGCTTCCGCCACTGCTTTTTTCGCAATGACCACCCCATCCTGGCGGGTGATGAGTTCTTCCTTGCTGATCCCTCTTTTGTCTTGCACATTTTCAACCAGCGCTAAAAGATCCTCTGAAAGCTTCAAATCGGCCTGCGCCTTTTGGAGTGTCTTTTGGGCCGTATAGACATTCGCTTTTGCTGTAATCAATTCGGCCATAGGCTGGCGGTCATCCAGGTGAATCAGGGGCGTTCCTTTCGGGACAATTTGCCCTTTCTTAACAAAAATTTTGACAACGGTCCCTCCCACAAGGGTGCCCAGCTTAATGTTTTCGCTGGCAGCCTCAATAATACCAGATCCGGAAATAAAGGAGGTAAAGGGGGGAATCGCAGGCGGCGCAAAGGGCTGGGCAATGGGCGTCTTGCGCTGATCCAAAATGACCATCGTAAGCCCTCCCAGAAGGCCCACAATAGCAAGACCCATGAGGATGCGATTCAGGTTTGAAAGCATTTTTTGTTCTCGTTTTATGCCGTGGATCACGACACACTCTCAAGACCTTATTCGTACCTTACTTAAGGTGTTTTTGGAATGCTTTTTATCGCCCTAAAGCTCCACCTGATCTTCGTCCTCAAAAAGGCTGAGAGGATTCACAGGCATGACGGTTGAGATGGCATGCTTATAGACAAGCTGAGAATGGGCATCTCGGCGCAAGAGCATGGAAAAGTTATCGAACCAGGTGATGGTCCCCTGAAGTTTTACCCCATTCACCAAGAAAAGTGTTACAGGAGCTTTCGTTTTACGTAATTGATTTAAGAACGTATCTTGTAAGTTACTCTGTTTTTCTGTGGTCGACATGGGTTTACCCCCTTATTTTTCATTATCACAATGCAGGGGATTGATCCCTTGCGGTATCACTCTTTTATACAGACATGTTCTTAAAATTTCGTTAGCACTCCTTCAAAAATTCAGGGGAGTGTGCTTTCTTTCATTCTAGAGGTGCTGGATTAGGTAAGCAAGCCCTAAACAATCCTTGACGTGCACGACATTCGGCTCGCGCGCGGCGGGCCCTTCCCCCACCACAATGGGGATACAGCCACTGGCACGGGCGCATTGCACATCCACCACCGAATCTCCTACAAACCACACATCATGACCTGGGTCGATCATGCTTTCATGGAGGGCTGCGACCACAGGGTGGTGAGAGGGTTTATCGGCTTCTGCATCTCGGGATCCCACGACACGATGGAAGTGCGGTCCCCATCCCAAATGCTCAATTTCTTTCCGCAGGATATTGCCGTCCTTATTGCTCACCACCCCTACATAAATATTGCGCTTCCTCAATTCCTTCAACAGGGGCTCTACCCCCTCTAAGGTGATCATTTGCTCGAGATGCAGGCGTTGGACGGCCTCATAAAAGAGGAGTTCTCCCTCATCGGCCGCGGCATCTCCAAAAAGGGTTGGTGCCGCATCACGAATGGACAAGTGAGGGTTTTTAGAGAATTCCTCTAAGGTCAAAGCCCGCTTTCCCACGCCCTCAAGGGCCGTATTCAGGGCCTCATAGGTGACACGCCAAGAATCAATGAGGGTATTATCCCAATCAAACAGCACCGCCCGGGGCAGTCTTTTCGGATAGAGCTCCGGGATGATGGAGGTCGGATGGGGAGCCTCTTGAACCATTTGCACTGTTTTCACCCCTTATGCGCTTGCCGCACATAAATAGTCAGCAACACTTTCTGTTGTGGGTTTCATGGCTTTGCTGCCTTGGGTCCAGTTTGCAGGACACACTTCCCCAAATTTTTCAAAATGTTGAAGGGCTTGCAGCATGCGAAGGGCTTCCTCCACACTCCGTCCTAAAGGAAGGTCGTTCACCACCTGATGGCGCACGATTCCCTTTTGATCAATGAGGAAAAGACCTCGATAGGCAATGCCGTCCGGGCTCAGCACATCATAGCTTTGGGCGATATGCCCCCCTAAATCGGATACGAGACCGTACCTAACGCCTTGGATTCCGCCCTTTTCTTTGGGCAAGTCTAACCACGCCAAGTGAGAGAAATGGCTATCCACGCTGCATCCGAGGATGACACATTCATTTTTCTGAAATTCTTCGAGACGTTCTTGGAAGGCATGGAGTTCCGTTGGACACACAAAGGTAAAGTCTAAAGGATAGAAAAAAAGAACCACATATTGACCGCGATATTGGGTCAACTCAATTTCTTTGATTTCATTCGTGAATACACACTTTGATTTAAAATTCGGGGCCTCTTTTCCAATAAGAACGCTCATTTTATTCTCCTTATCATTTCTTTATTTTTCACTGTAAATGAGTTTTTAAGGGAAGTCAAACGGTATAGCGGTGTAACGGGTTGGTACGGCACGCCTTCTCAGTATCAAGCTTTTTCTCACAAAAGACTCAAAAAAAATCTGTCAAAAAAATTTCTGTCAAAAAAATTCTTGACATTCTTTTTTCTAATCCCTCTCCTTTCTGCTACACTGCTACACTGCTACACTGGAGGAAGTCATGAAAAAACCAAGCGTCATCATTGTTTATCATTCCGGCTATGGGCATACAAAAAAACTTGCCGAAGCTGTTTTTGAGGGTGTTCAGGAAAATCCCAAAGTCACCGGACTTCTTGTCTCGGTTGAGGACGTCGATAATCACTGGGAGGATCTTGACACCGCCACGGCCATCATTTTTGGCGCTCCCACCTATATGGGCTCCATCTCCTCCGGATTCTGGGCTTTTGCTGAAAAAACCTCAGGAAGATGGTTTGAACAAAAATGGAAAGATAAGCTCGCTGCTGGATTTATCAACTCAGGCTCTCAAAACGGAGACAAACTCCAAAGCCTCCATTCTCTCTTTAATCTCTCTCAACAGCACAGCATGATTTGGGTGGGACTTGGCCTCTTGGCGGGAAATAACAGTTCCAAAGGATCTGTGAATGATCTCAATCGGTTAGGATCTTTTGGTGGCGCGTTTTCTCAGTCCAATGTGGACGAAGGCCCCGAGACCGCTCCGCCAGAATCAGACAAATTAACGGGCAAGCATCTCGGTCAACGGGTCGCCGAGCTGGCCCTCAGGTGGGACGCGGGGAAACCGTAGACTACCGGCCCAACGGCGTAGTGGGATTGCTATTTTCGACAGGTTGAGCCATCGGCTTCATCCCAAGCCCGGGGCCAATCCTCGGATTCTCTTTCTTTGAGAAGAGTGTCAATAGCTTATGCTGATTTAATTTTGCTGCCATCGCCAGATGGTCAAGGCCTCCTTGGGCTTCTGCTACATCCTGTAAGGCCATTAAAAAGGCTTCCTTATCCCCATCTTCTTCGTACAAATCAATCGCCACCTCCAGATAGCTTTCGGCTTCCCTAGGGTCCCTCAGTTCTTCCCGCAATACATCTTCAAAATTTCTAAATTGTTTTGTATCTATCACGGCGCTTTTCCTTATAATCTTTCCAGTATTCGCTCCTGTCATCCTCGGCTTAGGCCCTCTTAGGCCCGATATCATCGGGACTGTAGAGGGGCTTGACCGGGGATCCAGCCTAGAAAGAACGTTCATATAGATCTTCCCATTCAGGATTATGCTTTTCGATTAATTCTATCTTCCACTTTCTGTTCCATTTTTTGATGCGCTTTTCAGCTTGAATAGCATCATTAACATATTGAAATTCGTCATAATAAACCAATTTTGTAACGTTATATTTTGTCGTAAAGCCGTCGCCCTTCAATTGTTTGTGTTCATACACCCGTCGCGACAGATTATTTGTAACCCCAACATATAAGGTGCCATTACGTTGAGAACACAGAATGTACACCCAATAAGCTTTCATACAGTTACCCCCCCAATCGCTGGATCTCCGATCAACAAATCCTAACATTTGCCATGCAAATGAAGGATTTGTAAGCCGAGGATGACAGGGAGACATAAACACAGCCCCCTCCCCGAATTCATACTCCCATTGTACAACAAAACAAACAAGAGAGGAAGAAATTTGTGAGAAAAAGTGCTTGCCTTTCCAAAAGGACATGCTATAGTTGAGGCACGACGTACAAGTGCGCAAACACTCATACGTCGCTAACCACAACCCTAACACACGGAGTTAAGATCATGGCTAACGTCACCATAATCCTATCTGACACATTTTTCAAATCCTATCCCCAGGCGCTCGACAAGCTTCAAAAAGCGATGCGGATATGAACGTGGCTGCTTACCAAGCGCAGCAGGCCTCTCAGGCTTTGCAAGACATGTTAGAAAGAATTGGAACAGAGGCATAGACGATTCTGATGAGAGGGAGGGATCATCAACGGCTTCTCTCCCTCCCTATTTTTTCAGCGAGGAGCCCCTCTCCCAATGGCCCAGAAGATCGCGGAAGGATTGGGAGGAAATACTGCCATCGTAATAAGTACCATAATAAAAGGGCTTATTGAGGATCACGATCAGCAGGAGCATGAGGCCGATTCCCAGCGCGAACATGCTTTGCAAAATGACAGATATTTTTAGAGGCCCTTGGGCAGCTAACGCAAGGATAAAAAGGGTGATCATGTCACAGGCGATAATCACGCCCCACATAATCGGCGAAAGAGCGGATTCGGAGTTAAAAATGCGCACCCGGCGGTCATTAATGATGTTGGAAAGAATGTTTTCAAGCATGCGATGAAGGTGCTCATCATTCATGACAAGCATTTTCTCTTGGTGGAGAACTTTAAAGTTGTCAAAAAGGTAGACTTCAGCTGCCGTATCGTAGGCGCCATTATAAAGTGTGCGACACTCATCCTGCATCACCTGTTCGACGTAGTGCCTGAGATTACGCTGGATTGTCTCTGTAATATGCTGGTTAAAAAATTCTGATAAATGATAGAGATCATTGAGATTTGAGATTTCACTCCTGAGGGATTGGGCCAAATGGGTATAAGCATCCCACTCAGTCACAATGATCAGGCTCAAAAAAACGGATACGGAAATTCCAAAGGCATGCGTGTAAATGCCGATTTTCAGCTCCACATCTTCTGCCTTTTGCGTATTAATGTAGGCCCTGCAGAAAATGACGAAGCAGAGCCCGAGCAGGACGTTTGCCGAGAGAATCAACAGCGCCTGGGAAATCGGGTGCAGGCCATACATAAAATGTGCGATCATATGACGTTCCTCGGCTATTATGGGCGCCCAGTGTACACCCATATTCATAAGAAAGAGTAAAGATAAGAGATGCCGGCAATCTGCAGAGAGGTATTTGAATACCTCTTTCATTTTTCCAACAAAATGCTTGACAGAGGCGCCATGTGTGGGCTAAATCACCTCTCACTTGATCATTGAAGGAAGAGACTCATGAAAACTTATTCGATGAAAGCGAGCGAGATTGACAAAAAGTGGCATGTCATTGACGCCACGGATCTTGTCCTTGGTCGGCTGGCTTCTATTATTGCAAAGTATTTGCGTGGCAAACACAAACCCACTTTTACGCCTCACATGGATTGCGGGGACTATATTGTGGTGGTCAATGCTGAAAAGATTCGTCTGACAGGCAATAAACTGAAAGATAAGAAATTTTACTGGCATACGGGCTATGCAGGCGGGATTAAAGAGCGCACCATGAATCAGCTCCTCACCGGCAAATATCCTGAGCGCGTCCTGCATAAAGCGGTTGAGCGTATGATTACGCGGGGTCCCTTGGGACGCCAACAAATGGGCGCTCTCAAAATTTATGCCGGCCCGAATCATCCCCATGAGGCCCAAAATCCCCATGTCTTGGATGTTGCCACAATGAATCCTAAAAATAAAAGGAGAGACTGAGGATGGACAAGGTCAACCTTGAAAACTTAAAAGACGCTACCTCCGCCCCTAAGAAGGCGGCAGCTCCTGAGACGCCCAAAGCTGTGGCTGAACCGAAAATTGATAAGCTCGGCCGGGCCTATGCCACGGGAAAGCGGAAAGATGCAATCGCCCGGGTGTGGATTAAACCAGGGACAGGAAAAGTGACAGTCAATGGCCGTGATAATTTGGTCTATTTTGCCCGTCCTGTTTTGCGGATGTTGATTAACCAACCTTTTGGCGTTGCCAACCGTCAGGACCAATATGACGTGTTCTGCACCGTCAAGGGTGGTGGTCTTTCTGGCCAAGCTGGTGCGGTCCGTCATGGTATTAGTAAAGCGCTCACTTATTACGAGCCCGCTTTGCGTCCAGCCCTGAAAGCCGAAGGCTTTCTCACCCGTGACGCCCGTGTTGTCGAACGGAAGAAATATGGCCGTGCAAAAGCACGTCGAAGCTTCCAGTTCTCGAAGAGATAAAAAGTAACGGGTTTTTAGGAATTAGGGATTATCCTAATGACTGAAGACCACCCCAACACGAAGTGAACGCGCATGGACAAAATCAGTATTCGAGGAGGCTCGCCCCTTAAAGGAACCATTGAGATTAGCGGGGCCAAGAATGCGGCCCTTCCTCTCATGGCGGCGTGCCTCCTGACTGATGCTCCCCTGACGCTCACCAACGTCCCGAATCTCTCCGATATCGTGAGTATGACACAATTGCTTTCTCAGCTAGGTGTTGAGATAACCGCTGCGGGCTCGCATACCATGAAACTGTGTGCAAAAAATCTCAGCAGCACGACTGCCCCCTATGACATTGTCCGAAAAATGCGGGCGTCTGTCCTTGTTTTGGGCCCTCTTGTGGCCCGCGCCGGGGAAGCCCACGTCTCTCTTCCGGGAGGATGCGCCATTGGGACGCGCCCCATTGACTTTCACCTGAAGGGACTCGAAGCCCTAGGAGCTGAGATTCTTCTTGAAGAAGGCTATGTCCATGTGAAGGCTCCCCATGGGTTGACGGGCGCAACCTTTACATTTCCAAATATTTCTGTCACAGGCACGGAAAACCTGTTGATGGCTGCCGCCCTTGCGAAAGGCCAAACACGCCTTATCAACGCAGCCCGCGAGCCTGAGGTGAGTGATCTGGCCCATTGTCTCAATGCCATGGGCGCTAAAATTTCAGGCATTGGGACGGATACGCTGATTATTGATGGGGTAGAGTCTCTGCATGCGGCGACCCACCGGGTTATTTCCGACCGCATTGAAGCGGGGACCTATGCGATCGCTGCGGCCATTACGGGCGGTGAAATTCTTCTGAAAGGCGCCCAATTGCCTCTGATTCCTATTGTTGCCTCTCTCCTGAAACGGGCCGGCGCAAAAGTGGAAGAAAAAGAAGAGGGCCTTCTGGTGACGGGACCTGCCGCAGGATCTCTCCAAGGCGTGGATGTGATGACAGAGCCTTTCCCTGGCTTTGCAACTGACCTGCAAGCCCAGTGGATGGCCTTGATGACCCTCTCTTCGGGCGCGGCCCTGATCACAGAAACAATTTTTGAGAATCGCTTTATGCATGTGCCGGAACTCTGCCGGATGGGGGCGAATATTACGATTCATGGCGGATCGGCCCTCGTGCGCGGCGTTCCCCGCCTGAAAGGGGCTCCTGTCATGGCAACCGATCTCAGAGCGTCTGTTTCCTTGGTGCTGGCTGCACTTGCCGCGGAAGGGACTACGGTGATCAATCGGGTCTATCATTTAGATCGGGGATATGAGAAACTTGAGGAGAAGCTCCTCGCCTGTGGCGCACATATTGAACGGATTAAGTAGACATGGCTTATGCTCCTTTGCGCATCAAAGCTGAAGAAGACGAAGATCTTGAGGTCATTTCCGCCTGCCTCCAGGATGCGATTATCCCTCTTGCGGGCCTTGATTTTGACAAAGATTCCAATCGATTTCATCTGCTCGCGAATCGCTTTTGTTGGGAATGTGAGCGGGAAGAAGCCGCCTCGCGCGTTCTCTCCATGCTCCATTTTCATCATGTCACCGATGTACATAAGCGGTCTTTGGACCGCACTAACTCTGAAGAACTCCTCAATCTCCTGACAATCCATCGGTTAGGCCAAGAAAATTGGATCCATCTGGTGTTTTCAGGCGGGTCTGAGGTCCGCCTCAAAGTCGACCAACTGACCTGTCACTTGTGCGATATCGAAGAGCCCCATCCGACGGTGCATGTGCCGAGCCATGCCAGTGATCAGTAATCGGTGGTCAGTGATCAGACAGATTAATTCTGATGACCGATTACTGATCACTGATGACAAACAATGACCTTCATCCTCAAAGCCCTCATTCACCTCTACCGCCTTTTTCTCTCGCCCTTTCTCGGCCGTCAGTGTCGCTTTTTACCCACCTGTTCTCAGTATGCTCTTGACGCTTTAGACCTTTATGGGCCTTATAGAGGCAGCATTTTGGCATTCAAACGGATCTGCCGATGCCATCCGTGGGGAGGGCATGGCTTCGATCCTGTAAAACACGAGGACCTATGAGCGATAACAAAAACCTTTTTATTGCGATCTTTTTATGTGTCGGTATTATGTTTGGGTTTCAGTATCTCTTTCCTTCCAAAGAGGCCACCCCTCCTCCTGCTTCAAATGCGAGTGTGCCTGTTGTCCCTGCAGAAGGTGCCCCCGTTCTCTCCCGAGAAGACGCCTTAAAGGGCACCTCAAGACTTCCGATCGAAAGCAGCAGTATGCGAGGCTCTTTGAACCTGGCAGGCTCTCTTTTTGATGATCTCACGCTTATTCGTTATCATGAAACGGTGAATCCAAAGAGCCCTGAAATTATTTTACTTTCCCCCGCCGGCTCGGCAGGCGCCTATTATGCCGACTTTACCTGGGAGGAAACAAAAGACGTGCGCCCTCCTCGCATCTGGCACACAACGGATTCTGCGCTCACCCCCGAAACGCCTGTGACCTTGAGCAGTGACAACGGCCAAGGCCTCTTGTTTCAACAGTTCATCTCCATGGATGACAATTACATGTTCACCATTACCCAAAAGGTTACCAATACGGGAACCATGCCCGTTTCTCTTACGCCTCGCGGAACACTGGCACGGCGCGGGGACCCAAAATCCTCTGGCTTTTTTATTCTCCACGAAGGGCCTGTGGGCGTGTTTGATGGCAAACTCCATGACCCCAGCTATGATGATTTGACGAAAACGGGCGCGCTGCAAAACCCCAAAGCGCCAGGATGGTTGGGCTTGACGGACAAATATTGGCTGGCGGCCCTGATTCCTGACCCGGCCCTTCCTGTCAGCTCTTCCTATACCCGTCAGGGGAGCGGAGACCAGACCCTCATCACGGCCCTCTATCAACGGGACGCCGTTACGGTCGCTCCTGGGCAGACTGTTGAGGTGACCAATCATTTCTTTGCCGGTGCGAAAGTCTTGCGGCTTTTAGATGGCTACCAGGAAACCCTTGGCATCAATCACTTTGACCTGGCCGTGGATTTTGGGTGGTTTTACTTCCTGACCAAGCCGATTTTTTATGTGCTTGAATTTTTGAAAGGATTCCTCGGCAACTTTGGGTTGGCGATTTTAGCCTTGACCGTTCTCTTGAAGCTGGCCTTCTTTCCGCTGGCCAATAAATCCTATGCCTCTATGGGACGGATGAAAGCGCTGCAGCCTGAGATGGAGCGCCTCCGGGAACGGTACGCGGATGACAAGCTCAAGATGAACGAAAAAGTCATGGAGCTCTATAAGCGGGAAAAAGTGAACCCCTTGGCTGGCTGCCTTCCCATGATCGTTCAGATCCCTGTGTTCTTTGCTTTGTATAAAGTCCTCTTCGTCAGTATCGAGATGCGCCAAGCGCCCTTCTATGGCTGGATCCATGACCTCTCCGCACCTGATCCCACGACGGTCTTTAATCTCTTTGGTCTCATCCCTTGGGATCCGCCTTCCTTCCTCATGATTGGCGCCTGGCCGCTGATTATGGGAGCCACCATGTTCCTCCAGCAAAAGCTGAGCCCTCCGCCGGCAGATCCGGCGCAAGCGAAAATGTTCTTGCTCATGCCCCTCTTCTTCACCTATCTGCTGGCTCAATTCCCCGCAGGGCTTGTGATCTATTGGGCATGGAACAACGCACTTTCGATTACCCAACAGTGGTTCATCATGAAGCGCGCGACGTTGAAAAAAGGGAAGGCTGCGTGAAAAGTAATCAGTGGTCAGTCATCAGTCGTCAGAAAAGATCACATCTGATCACTGATGACCGATCACTGATCACAAGTGGGAGGTAGTTTTGCCAAAAACAATCCCCACCGATTTCCCCCGCTGGCTGTTTGCCCAAGAGTGCCGCTTTGTCACAGCGGCCGATAATCCAGAGGCCCTGCCTCATTTGGACCTGCCAGAGATTGCCTTTGCAGGACGATCCAACGTCGGAAAGTCTAGCCTGATTAATGCCCTCCTCAATCGCAATAGTCTCGCACGTACCTCCCACACCCCAGGACGAACACAACAGCTGAACTTTTTTGGCCTGTCAGATAAATGTTATATCGTGGATATGCCCGGCTATGGCTATGCGGCCGTGTCAAAAACGAAGCTGAAGGTTTTCTCTCAACTCATTCAGAACTATCTGAAAGGTCGCGTGACCCTCAAGCGTGTCTTCCTCCTGATCGATAGCCGCCATGGCTTGAAACCCCCTGATCTGGAGGTCATGGAGATGCTGGATACGGCAGCTGTATCGTACCAAATTGTTTTGACGAAGACGGACAAAACGCCTGCTGAAGATCTTGAAGCCCTTGTATCAGAGCTCACCACCTCCCTCAAAAAGCATCCGGCCGCCTTCCCCGAACCGCTGCTGACGAGCTCTCTGAAAGGAAAGGGTCTGGAGGCGTTACGGGAAGTGGTTGCAGAGCTGATCACAGAGCAGTAAAAACCTTCTTGCCCAAGCATTTCTGGCAGGCCCCTGTCCCCATTCGTGTTTTTATCCTATCAAAAAGGAGATCAAGATGCACGCTCAGACGCAATTTTGAGTGTCACTTTGTGCTATCTTCTTGATTTTAATAGAAAAATTTTTTTGGTGTCACTTTGGCTTAGCGCCCAACAGGATGTGAGATAACAACCTAACATTGTCACCTCACCTCAATATCAATTTTTAGAGTGACACATGTATTTTTTTGACGACAATCAACCTTCTTTGTTCGCTATTTTCTTAATTGCTTGGGCTGTCAGGGTTTTGCCGGTATCCTTATCCTTTAACAGGATCTCCTTCACTATTTTTGAGGCCTCTTCGCTGATTTCCTGGCGCAGGCGATCTTTGAGGGCCTCTCGTTCATGGGTGAGGCGCGTCAGAAGTGCTTTTTCTTTTTGTTTCAAAAAGTGGGTGAGTTCTTTTTGTTTCTGTTTTTTAAAGGCTTTGGCCTCTTGTTCGGCAAAGGCCACGATGTCCTTGCTTTGGATCATGGCACTGGCATGCTTATTCGTGTAGGTCTCAAGCAAGCTGCGGGCTTCGTTGTGCAGGCGTTCAGCCTCCTCCAATTGCGCAGCTACTTGATGGCGATGCGCATCCAGCAATTGGGCCAGGTGCTTCAAAATTTTCCGTCCCGCCCCCCCAAGAAGCAAGAGAAAGGCGATGAGCACCCAGAATTCAGGGGTCGCCAGCATTAGGTGGACTCCTGAAGAGTGCGCACTTCTTTTGCCGTATAGACCCGTCCAGTGAGCTTTTTCAATAAAGCGGCCGCAACGTCGACGGTCACCTTTTGGAGTTCTTTTTGGACGGAGGCCCCTTCCTGGGACAGGGCCAACTCTTCCTCATGCAAGCGGCCTTGCAACGTGTCAAGAACAGCCTGTTGCTTTGCCGCCATCTCGGTAAGGACCTCTTGGGTCACGGCCCGGTACCGCTCATGAGCCTCCCCGCGGGCGCGCCCCAAGGTCGCTTCATAATCGGTCAGCAGAGCCTCCGCCTGGTCACGGTAAGCGTTCGCTTTAGCCAGTTTCTCTTCCATGGTTTGCTGCCGGCTGTCAAAAATCTTTTGAACCCGGGGAATCGCCACTTGGGAGAGGATCAGATACAAAATGACAAAGGAAACTCCTAGCCAAAAGAGTTGACCCGAAAAATAACTGGGATCAAGTTGCGGCATGTCTCTACTTAAACAAAATCAAAAAGGCAATCAGGAGGGCAAACAAAGCCACGGCTTCCGTCAACGCAAATCCCAAAATACCAATCGGGAAAAGTTGTTCTCTGGCGGAAGGATTGCGACCAATGGCATTGATGAGGGCGGAGAAAATAAGTCCGATGCCAAGTCCAACACCCGCAAGGGCCACGACGGCAAGACCCGCTCCAATCATTCGTGCCGCTTCCATATCCATGGCTTTTCTCCTTCTTTAATGTAAATACAGGGCATCTCGTAAATAGATGCAGGTTAAAATCGTAAAGACGTAAGCTTGCAGCACAGCCACAAGCACTTCAAACGCTGTGAGTATACTGTTAACACATAAGGGTGCCAAGCCATAAAACCCTAAGGCGACCGTGAACCCCGCAAAGACCTTGAGCATCGTATGGCCGGCCATCATGTTGGCAAAAAGACGAATGGCAAGACTCACAGGACGTGAGAGATAGGAGAGGATCTCAATGGGTACAATGAGGGGCAACATATAAATCGGGGCCCCAGGCGGCACAAAGAGGGAAAAATAATGAACCCCATGGCGCCAAAAGCCGACGAGGGTGCACAGGCCAAAGCTGATCATCGCCAAGCCGAAGGTTACAACGATCTGGCTGGTAAAGGTAAAGCTATAAGGAATCATGCCGAGTAAGTTCCCCGTGAGGATAAAAAGGAAAAGGGTGAAGATAAAGGGAAAATAGGGCCGCCCCTCCATCCCGGTGGTTTCCTCAAGGACCGTCCCTATATAGCTATATACCATCTCCACCATGCTTTGCCATCGGCTCGGTACCGCTTGTGGTTTTCTGACCCCTCCCAAGAGAAAGAGAGAAGCTGCCCCCACGGCCAACATCATAAAAAGAGCAGAGTTGGTGAAAGACAGATCCACACCGGCAAGGTGGAGAGGAATCAGGCGGTGGATCTCAAACTGATGAAGGGGATCATTCATGAGAATGATTTTTATGCTGAGGCGGCGGTCGGGTCAAGACTCTACACATATTCAAGAGCCCTGCAACGGCCCCTAAACAGAAAAAAACGATCAACCCCCAGGGGGAAATAGTGAAAACCCGATCTACGAAGAGGCCAACGCCTGCTCCCATCAAAACGCCTGCAAAAAGATCAACGCCCGCATTGATAAATTGCATGGCTGGTTTTTGAGAAAAAGAGGGAGAGGCAGGTTTTAAGGTTTTCTCTGCCTTCCGCAGGCGGTTTTTGAGGGCATCTAATTGGGGATCTTGCGACATCGTGTTTTATATCCCCTCAAAACAATGGTGGAGAGAGCAGGATTCGAACCTACGTAGACATTCGTCGGCAGATTTACAGTCTGCTGCCTTTAACCACTCGGCCATCTCTCCAACCTGACTCAGGAAATAGGGGATTTAAGGCTTTATGTCAATCCGTATCTATTCTTTTTGTTTCGCCTTATAGGCCATCATACTCAACGGAATGGAGCCAATATAAAGAAGGGTCCCGATGCTTAATGTCCACCAGGGGATACTAAAGAGGCACGCCATGATCACGGCCACGGTCATGAGAAGGGGGCGAATCAAGGCATGGGGAACGCGTATTTTTTTGAGGCCATAGGTCGGAATCCGGCTAATCATGAGGAGGCCCGTCAGGACCAAAGAAACGGCAAACAAAAGAGGCAGCCTGCGGAAATTCGCATCCAAGGCGAAGCCGATCATCAGAGGCAAAAGGGCCAAAATGGCCCCGGCGGGGGCGGGGACGCCCACGGAAAAGCTTTTTGCCCATTCAGGTTGCGGTAAATCCATATTTGTATTGAAGCGTGCGAGGCGCAACGCCATACAGGTCGCAAAGAAGAGGGCAAAGGCCCATCCCGTCCCTCCCCACAGCTGGAGGGTGTAGAGGTATAAGACCACCGCGGGCGCGACCCCAAAGCTGATGAAATCGGACAGCGAATCAAGTTCTGCCCCAAACGCACTGGCCGCCCTGAGAAGGCGCGCAATCCGTCCATCCATCGCATCCAAAATGGCCGCCAGGAGGATCAGGCTCACGGCCAGTTCCCACTGTTCAATTAATGCAAATCGAATGGCACTGAGACCTGTACAGAGGGCTGTCACCGTAATGGCGTTGGGAATGATCCGGACCAGATGGGGTGGGGCGAGATGTTTTGAAGGCATGAGACTATTTCCTCTTCAAACGTTGGGGGGCCATCTCTCCCATTACCGTCTCTCCTCCCACCATATATTGCCCTTCCAGAACTTTGGGCGTTACCCCTTCGGGGAAGTATACATCGACCCGACTCCCAAAACGAATAATGCCAAAAAGATCACCCGCTCGCACTTGCTGTCCGACTGACGCATCGGAAAGGATCCGACGGGCAATGAGGCCTGCGATTTGGACGACCAACACTTCCTGACCCGAAGGTGTTTTCACAAGGACTGAATTTCGCTCATTATACTCACTGGCTTTATCGAGAGAAGCATTAAAGAATTTCCCAGGATGATACAGGGTTTTGACCACCTCACCCGTCACAGGCATCCGTGTGACGTGGACATCAAAGACGTTGAGAAAAATACTCACCCGCGTTAGGGGCGTTTGACTCCACTCAAGCTCTTTGGGCGGTAGAACCTTCTCAATTTTTGTCACCATGCCATCGGCGGGACTGATAACGAGCCCTTCTTCAGAAGGCGTGACACGATGGGGATTGCGGAAAAAATAAATACACCAGCAGGTGAGAACCAGCCCCCCCCATCCCCAATGGGGGGACATCATAAAGAGAATCCAGGTCACAAGCGCAAAGAGGGCGATAAAGGGCCACCCAGCACGATGAATAGGGGGAAAAATGGCTTTCATGAGACCTCCTGTCAGCATTTTTATCACCTATACGCTATTCTTCACCCTGTTTCAAGATAAGGACGCGTCTATCTTATTATGGAAAAATTTTTTCGCTGTCACTTCGGCGAAAAAATTTGACTTCTCTCGGAAAGGGCGTAAATTAGGATTAGCGGTTCGCCTGCTCTCCAGAAGACTTTAAAACACTCTTTACGACAACGCATAACCTGACTAGGGTAAATCTTAGATGCCGTCCCCACGAAAGGTCTCGTATGCTTAGCGATCGTATGTCCCGCCTCCGCCCCTCCCCCACTCTAGCCATGACCGCTCAGGCGGCGGCTTTAAAGGCGGAAGGGCGGGATATTATTGACATGGGGGTGGGGGAGCCTGACTTTGACACCCCTCAATTTATTAAAGACGCGGCCTTCCAAGCCATGCAGGAGGGAAAAACAAAGTATACAGCCGTTCCCGGAACCCTGGCGTTGCGCAAAGCCATTGTTGCGAAGTTCCAGCGGGAAAACCAGATTTCCTTTACGCCTGAGGATATTATTGTCAGTGCGGGCGCCAAACATGTGATTTTTAATGCCTTTTTGGCCAGCCTCAATCCAGGAGATGAGGTCATCATTCCCGCTCCTTATTGGGTTTCTTATCCCGATATGGTGGCCTTTGCGGAAGGCACGCCTGTGATTGTTGCTTGCCCTCCTGAGGATCAATTGAAGCTCACCCCTCCGGCTCTTGAAAACGCCATCACGCCGCGGACAAAATGGGTCATTGTGAACTCTCCCAATAACCCCACAGGAATGGCCTATACACGTTCCGAATTGGAAGCCTTAGCTGACGTATTACGGCGCTACCCTTATGTTTCTATCTTAAGTGACGATATTTATGAACATCTTGTCTATGATGACTTTGTCTTTTCAACCCTTGCCCAAGTCGCCCCTGATCTTCAAAGTCGCATTCTCACCGTCAATGGCGTTTCCAAAAGCTATGCGATGACAGGGTGGCGTATTGGGTATGGTGCGGGGCCACGAGATCTCATTAAGGCCATGAGTATGCTCCAATCCCAATCCACCTCCAATGCGTGCTCTATCGCCCAAGAGGCCGCTCGGGTGGCCCTGGAAGGTCCCCAAGATTTCATGAAAGAGTGGACGCAGGTGTTCCAAGACAGACGGAATCAAGCTCTTGCCATTCTGAATGGGACTCCAGGCCTTTCCTGCCTCAAGCCCCAAGGGGCCTTTTACCTGTATGCTTTTTGTAATGATCTCTTAGGAAAAACAACGCCGACAGGCACTCTCCTCAAGACGGATGGGGATGTCTCCTCCTTCCTTCTCGACAGTGCAGGGGTGGCCGTTGTTCCCGGCAGTGCGTTTGGCAGCCCCCCTGCTTTCCGCCTGTCCTATGCCTTGGCAACCGACCTTCTTTTGGAAGGGTGCCATCGTATCGCGCATGCGGTTTCTCTTCTGCAATGAGACTTCTCGCCCTCCTTTTGATCGCAACCTTCCCGGTGCTCGCGGATTCGGACGTCCTTGAAGGAGGGTTGATCCGTGAGGCCATTCGCGAGGTTACAGGCGGACCCGGCCAGGACTTCTGTCAATCGGATCGACCGTGTCAGGACGGCCTCCAGCTGGCGCTTTCTCAGATTCAAAGCCAAGTGCAAAAACAAACAAAGCTCCCTTCTTTACGGATGATTGTGCTCCTCAAAACAGAAGAAATACGGGCGAAGGCCCAATGTGGCCATCAATACGCGGGGTCGATGCGCCGCCGCAGCTGTCAGAATGGCGCGCAGGCCGCTGTTTCCTTTCTCGCCACGGCCCTGGACCTCAATCGAGAGCTCCCTCCCTTGGATCCTCAGGTAATCGAGGGACAGGCCCAGGTGGGATACGAAAAGTACCACCTATGCCTTCGGCATTGCACAACCCATCCGCCCCTCCCCCCTGAGGGATGCGAGGCCCACTGCAAGGACGCCTTTGACTTAAAGACTTTCCTCAAGAGCCTCCCTCAGCTCTAACCACTTATTTTTCGCTTATTTTTTCTCAGCTTCTTGCAGAAGTTCGACCCGATCCAGCGTGCCATGAATTTTCATGTCCCCCATCATACAATCTGTCACATAAGGCCCCGTAATTCCGGTTGCAAACAGATCCTGAGTCGTGGTGCACATGGGCTCGTAATAGGTGGTTTTCGGGCTATAAATTGCGGAGCGCATGGGCCAAAAAGCCTGCCCCGCTAACTGATGTCCGGACTCCCCCACACGTTGTGCGCTCATGAAAGTATTGGTTTCCGACGCCCCCTCCAAGTTTCGCCCATCAAACACCAGACGAGGAAACATTTTTTCACCTTCGCTGGCGGCCTTTAACAACGCTTGACGGTACTGAAGGGGAAACAAGGCCCCTTCAGGGAGAACAAGGGTTTTCTTCGTGGGCTGCGTATAGGTGACCTCTAAGGTCTCCCCTTTTTTCTTGGCCACCCCTTTACTGATGGTTTCAACAGGGGCGTCATCAACACGACGGTAAGTGTGAAATTTAAAGAGATTTCCATCATAGGCTTCAAATGTCACATATCCGTCCCGCACATGCTCGACTGTTCCATCGACGTAATATAAGGAAAGCTTAGAGAGATGTTGAAGGGTCCACCCTGTCTCTGCTTTGCTGAGTTCAATGAGGAGCGTTCCCCGGACGTCCACGAGGGGACTTTGGGGACTGGGCCTGCCGGCTAAGGCAAGGGTGTAATAAGCCCGGTGCGGCTGAAGATCGGCCTTGAGATCCGGCACAAGCAGCAGAAAACATGCAAGAAAAAAATAATGTTTGATCATCAGAAGAAAAGCCACACTATGCCCATCAGGAGTGTCTTTACGGTATGATTTTTCATCCCAAAAGTCAAGAAATCATCGTGGCTTAGAGAGAACTTCTCGCAAAAATTCGCCGCCTTTTTCTAAACCCCGCTCATCAATGCTGTGAGCAAGGTGAGGGAAAAGGTAGAGCGTTGCGGGAACACCCTGACGCTGAAGGCTTGCGTGGGCTTGAGAAGAAAGGTCCGCTTCTAAAACTTCATCCTCTGTTCCATGGATCAGAAGGACTGGCGGGGCAGCGACTTTGAGTTCTTTGGGATCTTCTAGTAAGGCTCCAGAATAAGCGATAATCCCTGCACAGCGGGGACGATGCAATCCCACGTGTAGACTCAGCATTGCCCCTTGAGAAAAGCCCACCAAGACTAATTTCTCGGGAGCCACCCCATATTCTTTCAGAAGTCCATCAAGATACTGATTCATCTGCGGGGTAATGTGTTGGATTTCCTTTAAAATACGGTGCGTATCCCAATCTTGCAGGCCAAACCAAGCGTATCCGCCTGGAACTTCAGGATGGGGGTGGAGTGCATCAGGTGCCACAAACAGGGTGTGGGGCAAGAGATCTCTCCACACATATCCCAAGCTCAGCAAGTTTGTCCCATTGGAACCATATCCATGAAGGAAGACAACAATCGAGTCCGGCTTTCCGCCTGCTTTGGGGGGAAGGGTATGGCTCACAAGGGACGGGGTCATGAGAGATGCTCCATTTGTTAAGTTGCCGACACACGCACCCAGCGCGAGGGCCAGGGCAGGGCCGAGGGGGAATCTTGCGCGTTTATACACTACACGCCACACCAGTGCAATCAAGACACCTCCAATCCCTGTCAACATCAGGAAGGCAGGGACTTGAGAAACATTCAGCCACAGGCCACTTGCAGCTAACATTTTCACGTCTCCCCACCCTAGGCCTTCCTGTTTTTTGAGCAAAGGATAGAGCTTGTATAGACCATATCCCAAAGCCCCTAATATCAGGCTCGTGAAAAGATGATCGACCCCATACCGCACCCCCCCCAAAAGGGCCAGAACAACCAGGAGGACATCAGGCAAGACCCCTTTCCAGAGGTCATAGAGACTTAAGGCGATGAGGGTGAGGAGAAAGAGGGAAAAGATCATGGGGGGGCCTTTTCTTGGAGCACTTTCGGGGTCGGGCCATACATGACAATATTTTCCTCTCCAAAAAAACATATTCTCTTCATAATTTTTTTACTCCTTTCCCATAAAATACAAAAGAAAAAATCGATCAGGATGAGACTCATGAGACTTTTTGCAAAGATACACTCTCTCTTTTTCCAGAGTATACTTGCCTTTTCCCTGTGTTTAGGGATGGGGGAGAACGCAGATGCAAAAACAGCCTCTTTTTCAAAACCGCCCCCAAAGACCTCTTCACAAAAAGCGCCGCAAGCTAAAACGCCCGTTCCCACACGGCAAGCCTCTCACTTTGTGCCAGTCTTAACAAAACCCACCAAGCAGGGACTCGGTGTTCAGAAGGGCCGTCAATATGCCTCCTCCTCAAAGGGGCGTCCTTTGCCATTGGCCAAGCCCCAAGAGATCCCTGCTGAAGAGACCACTCCTCTCCCATCCACAGAAGCGCCCTCCCCCACCAAAGCCTCTCCTGTGGCTCCTTCACGATCCCTCTCTTCCCCCTCGCCATCTCGGTCTTCTTCTTCCTACTCGCCCCCAAGCCGTTCTTCTTACTCTCCATCCAGCGCGTCTTCCTCCTTCTCAAGCCGCCTCTCCTCTTTGTCTTCTTTCGATTTCGGGTCTTTCTCAAAATCTTCTCCTCGGCCTTCCCTCCCTGCCCGCAAGCCCCTCGTTCTTGAAAAAAAGAAAGAGGAAAAACATGAGAATCCTGCAGAGAAAGAACACGACAAAAAGAAGGAGGAGCACGGAAAGAAGGAGGAGCACGCGCTTTCTCCCGCTCAAACTGAGGATCTCAAGGCGAAATTGAAGCTTTTCAACAAGGAAGGCGCAACTCCTGAAGAGATCACGAAGCTCGCCCACGAAATCGCCCATCACCATCACGTTTCCTTTGAGGACTTCCTGAAGATGCCGCTCAAAGAGGTGGAGGACAGATTTGCCTCCCATAAGGCGGAAACCCATGAAGAGGAGCATGCGAAAGAGCACCCCAAAAAGGAAGAAAAGCCTGCGGCAAAAAAAGAAGAAAAACCAGCTATGAAAAAAGCAGAGGCTTCCCCTGAAGAATCTCAAGAAAAAGCGCTTAAACAGATCACCGAAGAAAAGGTCGTTCCTGAGGAGAAGAAAGAAGCGGAAGCCGTTCCTGAGCAACCGCAAGCTAAGGTTCTTGAAGAAGCGCCTGCCCCTGCTGAAGCACCCGCAGCAGCGCCTGTGGAAACGCCTGCACGGCCAGCACCTGTGGAAACAGTCCCCGTACAAGAGACGGCTCCGCCCCCTCCTCCTGCCGTAGAACCCACCCCTGTCGTCGTCCCTCCGCCTGCCACACGGGAAACTTTCTTACAAAATTCGGTGCGTGCAGCGGCCCTCAACCACTCTCGGCTCACAGATCTCGAGTATCGTCTCTTGCGCATGGCGGTTCACCGTAATTCGACCCTTGACCATCAAATGATTGATCAGGAGAATCACATGATCGCCACGTTTCATGCCCATGGCGCTTTACCTGCCGATATGATCCAACTATGGAAAGAGCTTCTGCAAAAGGGCGACGTTCCCCCTTACAATACGCTCATTAAAGAAGCCAAAGAGCAAGCTGGCTCTCATTCTGAGCAAGCCATCATTGATGATTTTAGGAAGCGCTTGAAAAATCCTTCTCTCCCTTCAGCTTTTGCTGTGACTGCTCCTGTCGTGGTTGAAACGGCCCCTCCCCCTCTTCCTGAAACGACCACCACAGCGGCCCCTCCGGTTCATGAGGCTCCCCATGAGCCCGAAGCAATACCTGCTTGATTCTCAAGGCCGTGAGAAAGGGAGGCGACGGATCCACAAAATCCCCGGAAGGGCAGAAAGGCTCGCGCCAAGGAAATAAAGCTTCCACCCTAAAAAGGTGACCAGGGTCCCCGCAACGGGATCCATGACCGTGCGTGTCAGCGCCGCGAGGGACGTCAGAAGGGCCAACTGCGTGGCCGCAAAGGTGACGTTGCAGCATGTCAACTGATAGGCAAAAAAAGCCACAAGGGAGAGGGCGCGGCAGAAATGATAGCCGCCGACGGTGATGTAGAAAAAGGACAGATTTGGTCCCACCAGATCCTGGATGAAGTATAGGAGGCAGGCAAGTCCTGTCGCAATGCCGCCCCACAGCAGGGTCTTTTGATATCCATAAATCCGGATCCAATAGCCGCCGATCAGACTCCCCAAGATCGTGGCCCCCATGCCAAAGACTTTCGAGACATTCCCAATCTCAACATACGAAAATCCTAACTTCACAAAGAACAAGGGCTCCATCATGCCCAACAACCCATCAGGCAAGCGGTAAATCACCATAAAAATCAGAATGGCCTGCCACCTTTTTTGCGTCATAAAATCTTTAAAAGGCCCCCATACCGCATACTGAATCCATTCTGTCAGGGTCGTAAAAGCGTGGGCATGCTTGGCGGCAAAGCGCTTGGGTTCGGCGATCAGGAGGACGGCAATGAGGCCCACGCCCATCAGGCATGCCATGATCTGGTACACGGTTGTCCATTCAAGATAGGTCGCCAGATAAAGGGATCCTGCCCCTGCAGTCAACATCGCCAGACGATAGGTAAAGACCCCCATCCCCTCACCCACACCCCAATCTTGGGACCCTAAGGTTTCCATCTGATAGGCAAGTAAAAGAACGTGTTGACTGGCCGCTGCAAAGTTGGCTATGAGCCCACACAGAACAAAAAATTTTAAATGTGTCACGGGATGGAGAAAGGTCATCATCACGAGGCTAATGATCCCTAAGACTTGCACACAGCACAACCAGCTCCGCCGTTGGCCAAGTCGGGCTTTCAAAAAAGGCAACGGAAGCTGATCCAACAAGGGCGCCCACAAAAACTTCAGGGCATAGGGCAAATGCATCAGGCCAAAGAGCCCAATCGACACATAGTCCAATCCATAGGTTTCCAGCCACACCCCCAGAGTTTTCCCTGTCATCACCGCCGGAATGCCATTGGCATACGCAATACACCCAATGACCAACACCCGGGGATCACAGTATTGGCGCAGAAGGGACGAGAGGGTGTGGATGAGGGGCATGAATTTTACCTGTGACTATGTTTCTTGCGAATTCCTTTCGGGAATTATCTAGTTGTATCTAAGGAAGGAAGGAAATAACAGGAAGAAATTTGGGGCAATCAAGATATGATAGGGGCCCTAGGCGTTTTTTTAGGGACATTTTGTGGCTTGCAAATTAACAATATTTGATACAATATTATTCTGGCGAATTTATGTGTGTTTTTGGAGAAATATATGAAATATTTTTGGGTCTATACGAGTGGACTATTTTTTTTAGGGCTCACCACATTAGGAAATGCCGCTGCTGTAGAGCCTGTGCCTCCAGCGCCCCAAATAACCGCTATTCGCCCTATCGACGATACTCTTTACGCAGGAGAAACCAATACCCCTCTTTTTTTAAGAATGGAGCGTCTCACCCGCGATAATATTCCCTTATGGCAGCAATATAGTAACGTACAAGGGGACAAGGAAGAATATAAAGACCTCTCAACTTCTCTTGCTGAGCAAGGGCATCCTCTCCCCTTTTGCCCTTTAGCGGGGTCTATCTTCTTTAAAAATGCAATTCAAGCAGTAGGCTCTGCAAACGGAGAATTAGATTACGGAGCTGAGGTTTGGATTTCCTATATCACCTCCAATCCACATCCAGAACATATTCCAGCGTCTATGGCCGATTACACCTACAAGGACTTGAGAGAGTTCATGCTCGAAAATAAGCCTTTAAATTCATTTGCTAAACACATCAAAATGTTTGTTTCGGTGACATTTCACCCACAGGGCATTCTTTCTTCACACGCAGGTATTGCACGCACACTTGAAAGTTTTAAATCAAAAAGCATTAAGAAAATATCTCTTTTACTCCACTCCTTCGCTGCAAACGTTACACAGCTGCGCCATCCAAAGGGGCAATTTATGATTGTAGCGCCCGAAAGAGAGATGGCGACAATCCTTTACAAAGCCCTGTCTCCCGGAACCCTTTTTCGAGGCACCAAAGAAATGCTGCCGTTTGTGCAAGCGCTTAAAGAGGTGCAAGAGGAGCATGGTTCAACCTATGAAGCACCAAATGACATCCTAGAGTATGACGACTTTATAGAGTTTTGGATCAACCATCAGCAAGATCTTTTAAAAAAATTAGAGGCTTACTACCCAGCAACAGATCCAAGCATATTAGAATACGAATTACGGCAGTTTTTACTCCGTGATACTCCCTCCTCACACTACCAAAAAGCAAAAGATTTTCCTCCCATTATCTCTGCAGAAGGGTATTTTGCCGTAGCATGGTATCGCATGAAGATCTTTCGCCCTGGTAGCGATGAAGTGATCTCTACTGCCACTCGGGAAGATGGAACGCACAACTGGCTATTCCGAGAACCCTGGATTCCTTCGGGCTCAACCTGCTATCAAGCGATTACCTTAGAAGCCCTTGCAAATCTAGCGATACACAAGGCTCCCTAGAGCGGTTCTATCTATAAAGCCTCACACCCGCATTGGCATTAACACGTAAAGGGCAGAATCATCGGCGGCATCTTTCACAATGATCGCTTGCGTTTCGTCCCCAATCAGCATTTGGAGGGTGGGGCTTGCAATTTGTTGTGTCACATCCAAAATAAAGCGGGCATTGAAGCCAAAGTCGACCGACGTTCCCGTATAGGTGACCTCGAGCTCCTCGAGAGCCTGCCCCCCTTCGTTACGGTGCGCAGAGAGGGAGAGAATTTTCCCCTCCACTCGCATTTTGACAGGACGCAGCTTATCCGTTGACATGGTGGCCACGCGGTCAATGGCGTCCGCAAAAGCCTTCACATCCACCTCTAAAACCTTATCGTTGCCCACGGGGATGACCCGCTCATAGTCGGGATATTTCCCTTCAATCAGACGAGAGAAGAGCACGCAGAGGCCGACGGTAAAGCGCACCTGATTCTCCGAAAGCGCCAGGGTGATTTCTTCTGCACTTTCATCAATCAATTTTCGAATCTCATTAATCGTTTTTCGGGAAATGATCACATGGGGCATGCCGGCGGCTTCAGGCGGCAGTTCCACCTGGGCTTGGGCCAAGCGCAGGCCATCTGTGGCCACGGCCCGTAAGGTTCCTTCCGGCGTGGGGTGAAAGAAAATACCATTCAGGTAATAACGGGTCTCCTCAGTCGACATGGAGAAGCGGGTCCGGTCAATCAAGCGGGAGAGCTCAGCCGCATGAAGCTTAAAGGTTGAGGTTTCCTTCTCTTCCGTAATCGGAGGGAAATCGGTGGACGGAAGACAGGCAAAGTCATAAGAGGAACGGCCCGAGAGTAAATTTAAGGAGCTGCCTTCCTCGTCCATTTTGAGCTCAATCTCCGCGCCATCAGGAAGTTTCCGGACAATCTCAAACAAGAGATTCGCGGAAATGGTCGTGCTGCCCTCTACCATCACATGGGCCGGAATGGTTTCGATCAAAGCAATCTCAAGGTCGGTGGCTATCACTTTAAGCGTCCCGCCCCAGGCTTCGAGGAGCACATGGGATAAAATCGGCACCGTATTGCGACGCTCCACCACCCCTTGGCAGTGGGACAGGGCCTTCAGAAGGTTCGTTCTTTCCACCGTCAGGTGAAAGGAGCCAGAGGCAAAGATCGGTAGGGATTCAGCAGCTGCAGTCATTTAACTCTCCAAGGTTCGGCGTAAAAGGTCAATATCTTCCTGGACGCTTTTCTCGCGCTCCATAAGCTCTTCTGTTTTTTTCACGGCATGCAGAACCGTGGTGTGGTCCCGCCCCCCAAACTTCCGTCCAATTTCAGGCAAAGATTTAGATGTGAGATGCTTTGACAAATACATGGCCACTTGTCGTGGGCGCGCCACGGCCCTGGCCCGGCGGGGGGAATGCATATCGGCCAAGCGGATGCCATAATATTCAGCGACCCGCTTTTGAATTTCCTCAACCGTCACCCGTCTGTCATTGGCGCGGAGCAGGTCTTTTAGCACCTCTTGGGTGGACTCTAAGGTAATCTGGCGTCCCACGAGGGTCGCGTGGGCCACCACGCGGGTCAGAGCCCCCTCCAACTCACGGATGTTGGAAGAAATCTTGTAGGCCAGAAATTCCAGCACTGCGGCCGGCACAGTGACATCGAATTTTTCAGCTTTGGCTTGTAAAATCCCCAAGCGCAGCTCATAGGTCGTGGGATGAATATCCGCAACCAACCCCCACCCTAAGCGGGATTTGAGGCGATCCTCCATCCCTTCCAAATCGGACGGCGATTTATCAGCCGAGATAATAATCTGGCGATTTTGATCCACAAGGGCGTTGAAGGTATGGAAAAATTCTTCTTGGGTCGACTCCTTACCACTGATGAACTGGACGTCATCAATCATGAGCACATCGACTGAGCGAAATTGGTCCTTAAAAGCAACCGTATCTTTAAATCGCAAGGCCCGCACAAATTGATACATAAATTTTTCAGCGGAGAGGTAAATCACCTTCCGCTTCGGGTGACACTTTTTAATATGCCAAGCAATGGCATGCATGAGATGGGTTTTTCCTAAGCCCACACCGCCATAGAGAAACAGCGGATTAAAAGTGACACTTTCCGATTCGGCCACCTTGCGGGCCGCCGCATGGGCCAGTTCATTGGGCTTGCCGACCACGAAGTTATCAAAGGTAAAGCGCGGGTCCAGGCCCACCTGATCTTCTGAATCTTCGCTAAAAGAGGGAATCACTGACTCTTCTTCAATCGCATGGACAATAATATCCAGGCGGGAAATGTTATCATTTTCGCTATGGAGAATATCCTTGACCCGCTCGGCATAATGGGATTCCACCCAGTCTCGGGCAAAGGCATTGGGCGCCGCCAAGCGCAGACATCCCTTGTGTTGATCCACAACCGAGAGGGGTTTTAGCCAACTGAGATAGGTTTTTTCGCCATATTCCTCCAGCAAACGCGGCTGGATGCTGTTCCATTGCCCCTCAAGCTCTGCGCGTGTTGCTGGCTGTGCCATTCCCAAACCTGTTTCCTCAGTCGTCAGGGACAAGACATCCTATCCCCTCACGAGCCTTTGCGATTCATAGTATTGTTTCTTCGTCAAGTTTTACCACGCCGAAGCTTATCCGCCTTCGCCAAGGCTTCGGCGGGATACCCGCTCCGCTTTGGCACCACCAACCAAGGCTCGTGGCTTCGCAGAGGCGGGTAAAAGACCTCTCTCCTCCTTTGATTGGATGGAGAGGGAACATCATCGTAGCGAATGGGAAGCCCTAAAATCAAGCGGTTATTTCGAAAGAAAAACCCTTTGAGGCGGAGTTTAAGCCAGCTTTAACACTCTTGCATTCAAACGGGACATCTTCCGAGCGGCTGTATTGCGATGAAGCACCCCTTTGGTCACCCCGCGCATAATCTCAGGCTGCACCTCTTTGAGGGCCGACTGAGCTGCTGCTTTGTCACCAGCCAAAATGGCCTGATCCACTTTTTTGATGAAAGTCCGCACACGGGCAATCCGAGAATGGTTCAGCAGGGTTTGCCTTGCGTCACGCCGAATTCTCTTCATTGCTGATTTATGCTGTGCCATCGTTCACTCCTCAATCATTGACTCTGGCGTTGTTTCTAGCGCACTCGCTCGGAAACGTCAAGAGGAGATCACAAAAAACAGGAGGCAAGAAAAAATCCTGTCTCCTGTCCTTTTCCTCCCTTTTTCTATCTTCCCAGTCTCTTAGGCTGCTGGCGCTTCGCAAGGCTTCAGAATGCGAGGATTTGTCGCAATCTTTGTTGCTCCGTCGGCAAGAGATCCTTCGCCCTTCAAACTGGTAATTCCATTGAAGTTTTCAAGATAAAACCCTGTACGCGCAGGATTCCCCAGGACGGCAAACCTCCCTGATCCCGCGACAGGTGTGAAGTCGTTGCCCCATTTATTAGCAACGACTGCAGCGTCTGCCTCACTCACAGAAAGAGAGGTCTCTGTACCGCATTTCATACACGTTTTGTAGCCTTCCCAAGCAGGCGCATTTGATGACGCGCCCATTTTAGCGTCATTATACATGAGATCATCTCGACAACCCGTAAAATTGCTCTCACAGCGAGCGATTGCATCCAAAAGCCCCGCAACACACTCCTTCCCATCACTATGGGCAGGATTCATAGAACCGCAAAACGCAGCCCCGAGAGAAGCGAGTAAAATAAGTTTCTTATGCATCATTTTCTCCTATTTTTGCATTTCTAACCTTAGCTCCTCTCACGATATCTCTCTTTTCTTAATTTTGTCTTAAAAAATGCCAACATATCTAAAAGAGATCTTTACAGAGCCGTCAATCGCCGCTCAAGCTCTGGCCGAAAATGGCGGATCAGGCCCTGGACAGGCCAGGCGGCCGCATCCCCTAGGGCACAGATGGTATGTCCTTCAATGGCATGGGTGACACTTTCCAGCTTATCGATATCCTGAGAAGTGCCAAGGCCCTCTGCCAGACGGCTGAGCATACGCCACATCCATCCCGTCCCTTCCCGGCAAGGCGTACATTGGCCACAGCTTTCGATCATATAGAACTTAGAGAGCCGAGCAATCGCACGCACAATGTCAGTGGACGTGTCCATCACAATCACTCCCCCTGTACCGAGAGCACTTTGAACCTCATGCAACGCGGTGAAATCCATGCGGACCGTTTCACAGGTTTCCTTGGGGATCAGGGGCACAGACGATCCCCCGGGGATCACGGCCAGCAGGTTATCCCACCCTCCCCGCACCCCTCCCCCATGGGTTTCGATCAATTCTTTGAGGGGAATCCCCATTTCTTCTTCCACGACGCACGGGGTATTCACATGCCCTGAAAGGCAAAAAAGCTTTGTGCCTGCATTGCCAGGCGTTCCCAGGCTCGCAAACCAGTTGGCTCCTCGGCGCAGAATGGTCGGCACGACGGCCAGGGTTTCCACATTATTGATAATGGTCGGACATCCATAAAGACCGATATTGGCCGGAAAAGGTGGCTTCAGGCGCGGCATTCCCTTCCGCCCCTCCAGACTTTCCAAAAGTGCCGTTTCCTCGCCACAAATATAGGCCCCTGCCCCGCGATGGACGTAGAGGTCAAAATCCAATCCAGATTTGCAGGCATTCTTGCCCAAATAACCTGCGGCGTAGGCTTCAGCAATCGCGGTTTCTAAACGGCGCGTTTCTTCTGCAAATTCGCCTCGGATATAAATATATCCCACCGTCGCCCCCACAGCCACGCCCGCAATGAGGGATCCTTCAATCAATTTATGGGGTTCATGGCGCAGAATTTCCCGATCTTTACATGTGCCCGGCTCACTCTCATCCGCATTGATAATCAGATAGTGAGGGCGTATCCCATCGGGCTTGGGCATAAAGCACCACTTTTGACCTGTCAAAAAGCCAGCTCCTCCCCGCCCCCGTAGGCCAGAAGCGGTGATTTCTTGGATGATCTTCTCCGGCCCTTTTGTGAGCAGCCCTTTTGTTTTATCCCAATCTCCCCGCGCCTTGGCGGCCTTGAGTTTCCAGTCTTGGGTGCCGGAGAGGTTGGTGAAGATGCGGTTGGCGGGAGTTAGCATGTCAGTGTAGCAGTGTAGCGGTATAGCAGTGTAGCAGTATTTTTTTTATCATTTCTTCATATTCCTCTTGACGCTCATTTCTCTAAGCATTTCCCTCCCGCTACACCGCTACACTCTTTCAACATCTCCACCATTCCCTCCTCTGTCAGAGTCTCATGATAGGTTTCGTTGATTTGAACCACAGGGGCAGCGGTGCAAGCGCCCAGGCATTCGACTTCACTCAAGGTGAACATCCCGTCCGGTGTGGTTTCCCCACATTGAATGCCCAAGTATCGCTCACAGGCTTGTTTGATACCTTCACTACCGCGCAGCATACAGGGCGTCGTGCCACACACTTGCACATGGTATTTCCCAATGGGGATAAGGTTAAACATGGTATAAAAAGAGGCCACCTCAAACCCCTGAATTTCCGGCACACCCAACCTTTCGGTGACATACTGAATCGCCTCAGGAGGTAGCCACCCGCCACATTGTTCTTGGGCGAGGGTGAGCAGTGCCAGGATGGCACTGGCCTGGCGCCCTTCCGGATATCGCTTTAGGATCTCCGGAATCTGGGCTTCGTTTTCAGGGGTGAAGGTGAAAGTCATCGGAGTAAAACTCCTCTGACGTGATCAGTAATCAGTGATCGGTGATCAGCAAGCAGATGCTTATTCTTTCTTTTCTGATCACTGATCACTGACAACTGATTACTCATCTGTCAATCTCCCCAAAGACAATGTCTAAAGACCCGATAATCGCCGGCACATCAGCCAGCATATGGCCTTTGGCCATAAAATCCAGGGCTTGAAGGAAGGCAAAGCTGGGGGGACGGATTTTACAACGATAGGGACGATTGCTTCCATCCGCAATCAGGTAGACCCCAAATTCGCCCTTAGGCGCTTCCACCGCCGTGTAGGTTTCGCCAGGGGGCACGTGGTAGCCTTCCGTGTAGAGTTTGAAGTGGTGGATCATGGCCTCCATCGAGGTTTTCATCTCAGCGCGAGGTGGCGGACAGACCTTATAATCCTTCACTTTCACAGGCCCGTCGGGCATGTTAGCCAGACATTGTTCGATAATCCGCACACTTTGACGCATCTCAGCCATCCGCACCAAATAACGGTCATAGCAATCCCCATTGCTGCCCACCGGAATCAGGAAGTCCAACTCGTCATAGACCTCATAAGGCTGGGTGCGGCGCAGGTCCCACGCGACGCCGGAAGCCCGGAGCATGGGCCCTGTAAAACTCCAGTCGATCGCTTCTTCATCCGTCACCACCCCAATGCCCACCGTGCGTTGCTTAAAGATGCGATTATCGGTGAGCAAGGTTTCAAGGTCATCAATGACTTTCGGGAAACGGGCCGCAAAAGCCGCAATATCTTCCGTTAATCCGTGCGGGAGATCTTCATGGACGCCCCCAGGACGGATATAGGTCGCATGCATGCGCGCGCCCGAGACGCGTTCATAAAAGCCCATCAGAACTTCCCGCTCCTCAAATCCCCAGAGAAGCGGCGTTGTTGCTCCCACATCCAAGGCCATGGTGGTGATGTTCAACAGATGATTCAACAAGCGGGTAATTTCTGAAAACAACACACGGATATATTGGGCGCGCCGGGGAATGTCTAGCCCGAGGAGCTTCTCCACCGCCAGCGCAAAGGCATGTTCTTGGCACATGGGCGAGACATAGTCCAACCGATCAAAATAGGGGATGGCTTGGAGGTAAGTCTTATATTCGATGAGCTTTTCGGTGCCGCGGTGCAGCAGCCCAATATGGGGATCAGCCCGTTCCACAATTTCCCCATCCATCTCGAGAATGAGGCGCAAGACCCCGTGGGCTGCGGGATGTTGAGGGCCGAAGTTGAGGGTGTAGGTTTGGGGTTTAGGAGAAGTCATTGTTTAGCTTCTCCCCTTGTCATCCCAGACTTATAAATCCTTGAGTCTCCAGCTCTCCTGAGTGAAACGAGGGAAGAGATGGAGCTCTTTAGGATTTGTTGATCTGGGACCCAGACAACAGAAGTCAGGGCACAGAAGTCAGGAGACAGGATAGCTTTTCCTGATCCCCGTTTTCTGACTCCCGCTTCCTGAAAGCTGGGTCCCAGATCAAGCGCCTCTAGAATTTGCTTCGCAAATAAAGAGGCGCTAAGTCTGGGATGACAATTTTTTTTCACGCCTCTCTCCTAATCGCCGCCGTCTCCATTCCCTCCCACGGGCTTTCCAAATCAAAGGTCCGGAAGGCTTGGGGCAAGTTGACAGGCTCATAGATGACCCGTTTTTGGTCAGGGTCATAGCGCACCTCTCCGTAACCCGTGAGGGGGAAGTCTTTGCGCAAAGGGTGACCCTCAAAGTCATAATCGGTGAGGATGCGCCGCAAGTCGGGGTGGTCTTCAAAGGGAATGCCATAGAGGTCAAAGACCTCTCGCTCTCCCCAATTGGCACTGCTGTAGACAGAGGTCACGGAGGGAAGTGGCACGCCTTCCTCGATGCCCACTTTCAGGCGCAACCGTCGATTGTGGACCAAACTCAATACATGGTAGACCACATCAAAGCGGGGATCGCGTCCCAGATAATCCACGCCACAAATATCTACCAGTAAGGAAAACTGAAGCTGCTCGGAATCTCGCAGATAGGTCAAAACACGTACAATGGCCACGGGATCAATCGTAAGCGTGAGCTCCCCTCGGATCACCTCATAGGAGAGGCAATCGGTACCAATCTCGTCCGCAACAAGGGTGCCCACTTCTTCCAAGGTCATCGCGCAAACACCTTCTGCCGTTTGATTTTGCGTTGTAACACCGTAATGCCATACAAAAGGGCTTCAGCAGTCGGAGGGCATCCCGGCACATAGACATCCACGGGCACAATGCGGTCACATCCGCGCACCACGGAATAGGAGTAGTGGTAATACCCTCCCCCATTGGCGCAGGATCCCATCGAAATCACGTAGCGTGGCTCGGCCATTTGGTCGTAGACTTTGCGCAAAGCGGGCGCCATTTTGTTAGTAAGGGTTCCGGCCACAATCATCAAATCCGCTTGACGCGGGCTGCCCCGAAACACCATCCCAAAGCGATCCAGATCATAGCGTGCCCCTGCGGCTTGCATCATTTCAATCGCGCAACAGGCCAGGCCAAAAGTCAGCGGCCACAAAGACCCCGCCTGCGCCCAAGCCGCAATTTCGTCGAGCTTACCGATGAGGAAGCCCTGCTGTCCAGTAATCAGTGATCGGTTATCAGTCATCAGTGAGCTTTCCTCATGATTATCCATCTGATCACTGATGACTGACCACTGATTACTGCTTACTCCCACTCCAACGCTCCCTTCCGCCATTCATAGAAAAATCCCAGGGCTAATATACCGAGAAAGACCATCATAGAGAAAAAGCCAAAGAGGCCAATCTCTGTCAGGGTCACGGCCCAGGGAAAAAGAAGGGCGATCTCCAGGTCAAAAATGATAAAAAGAAGGGCCACCAGGTAAAATCGGACATCAAACTGCTTACGGGGATCACTAAAAGGCGGAAAACCACATTCGTAAGGCGCATTTTTGGCGGGATCCGGGCGTCGGCGTTTCAAAAAAGAGAGGAGAAGCATCAAAAACGAAATCCCAAAAGCCACCCCCATAAAGACGGCAATCGGCAGATAGATTTCCACGCCCCCTGGGGGGGCGAGCGGCTGCAAACATTGATGCACTGAAAGGGCCACGCTTTTTTCCTTTATTGATTGCCCGTATCTCAGATAACCATATCAGATCGTTTTTCGAGGAGATAGGGTCAATGTGCGCCATCATCCCACGCGCGGATCAGGAATGGTATCCTGCGGGTCATAAGCGCAAGCCCCTATTTCAATGCCTATGGTGCGCTCAAGGGCTTGATAGGCGTGGGCAAGTTTAGGCTCAAGAATCACCAGATCGCCTTCCGTCAAAATAACTTCCTCGAGGGCGGGGCGGGAAGGAAGCCAGAAAAAGGCCTTCAGCTTTCCCTCCATAATGTACAACATTTCTTTTTTCTGATGATGATAATGGTTTCCTCGGGGCATCCCGTTGGGGAGAAACTCAAGCACGGCCACGGTGTGGAAGGCGTCCAGCGAATTTAGAAAAACCGCCCTGCCCTTTTGATCGTGGATGACCTTCAAGACGCCCTCTGCTGGATTCAGCTTCTTGATCTCGAAGAAGTCCCGTATCTCACCCATATCGAATCTCATGGCGGAGCTTCCAGATTCCAGACAGGTTGGTCAGCATCAGAAGGCCCCCTGAGATCATCATGACCGTCAGGGCACGGGTTTGATCGAGAAAGGAAAACGCCACAAAAGCCACCACTGCATAGACAAAATAGACCCGTCGTCCCCACTGGGGGAACAGGTAGCGCATGGCTTTCTCTCCCACTGTCAGGTAGGCAATCACGGTGGTATACCCGGCGATAAAGATGAGGACAGCCATCATCTTGTCCACATGAGGGAAAAAGCGGGCAAAGACGGTGGATACGGCATGGCACGCCTGGACTCCTGGATCTTTCCAAATTCCTGAGACCAGCACAACGAGCATACTCATGGTACACACCACCGCATCGGTCGCGACCCCAAAAATGGAGAGAGCAGCTTGAGTTTTGGGATCATTGGCGCGGGAGGAACTTTGCACGATCGAATCATACCCAATGCCCAAATCCCCTGAATAGACGGCCCGGGCCGTTCCCAATTGCATGGCCATGAGCATACTGCTGCCGGCAAAGCCTCCAACCGCCGCGTGGCCTGTAAACGCCGAAACAAAGACCTCGCCCAATACGTGAGGCAGGAGGGAAATATGCAGACCAATCACATAGAGACAACAGAAGATATACCCTAGGATAAACGGGGGCATCATGGCGGTTGAAATGTTCGCCAAACGATGCAGTCCGCCGAAGCCACCATAAAGGGTCAGGAATAAAGTGACCCCTAAGACCAAAGGGCGGTACCAGTGAAATGTATCGCTCAACACATCCACCGTAATCACAAAGGTTGCGATTTCCACGCCATAAATGGCCAAGAGAATACAGTAGATGAAGGGAAGACTCCGGGACAGCCAGCGGTTCTGAAAGGCGCGCTGGAGGTAGATCATGGGTCCTCCATGGTGCCCCTTGTCCCCATCATCGATGCGAAATTTAATTCCTAGATAGACTTCCGCATATTTGATGAGGGTTCCTGACAAGGCGGCCACCCAGAGCCAAAGGAGGGCCCCCGGCCCTCCCAGCGTAATGGCCGTCACCACCGCAATGATGTTACCCAGGCCCACCATACCGCCGACAGAGGCAAAATACACACGAAAGGGGTTGATGCCCACACCTCCTGCCGCCGACGCCTGAACCTCTCGAATGGTGCGCAAAGGGTGAGCAAGCACGCGAAATTGGTAAAAATTCGAGCGAAAGGTAAAATAAACCCCGGCCGCCACTACGATGGTAAAGCCAATATAGCCCCAGTAAAACGCCTCAATGGCTTCGAGGTATGCAAAAATTCCTGTCGTGCACATGTGGTGTGACCCTTCAAAAATAAAAGAGTATACCGGCTTTCTCATGGAGAGCAAAGGGAAACTAAGCAGAAATCATCGGCACGTGCGCCAACGCCAGAGGAAAGTGGATTTCTTCTGTCTGGGACATGTGTTTGAGGGATGCGCGCACGATGATGGAGAGTTGCTGGCGAGACGGATCATAACTTTCCACGCTCACCCGCACGTTCTCGAGCCGGGGTTCGGCCGCTTGGATGGCCATTTGGATCGCCCGCGCAGCCCGAGGCCATTGGTTCGAATTACTGCCATCAAATTCAGGCGCACTCAAATCTTGGAGACCAAAAAAGTCGGGCATGCCAAAGAAGGCGATACTCTCGAAATGCTTTTGATAGAGGACGTTGCGGACCGTACAGCGGGTGTTGAGAACGGCTGTCAGCTCCCGAATGATGGACTCCCGCATCTGCGCTGCATCCAACAAGGCAGGGGGTGTGGGCATCCCCAATTTGGGGTCCACGATCCGGTCAAAAAGAGGGGGTGAAGCCCCACGCTTGAGGGTGGTACGTTTCATGTCAAAGCCTTATCGGAGGCGACTCAGATCGTGAGTATAGGCAGATTTCTCTGTCTTATGAAACAGAGAAATCTCACCTTGGTTTTATGCCACTGTCGACCCAACGGTGCCTGTTGCAGCTGGAGCCGCAGCAGCTTCTCCTCCTCCTTCTGCAGCAGGGGCTGCGGTCGCACCCAATTGACCCTTTTCAAGATCAATCTGAGAAACAAGCTTACCTGCTTCCTCTCCGTTGCTCTTATATTTAGTGACCGTACACGTCATTTTGAGCCAATGACATCCAAACCGGATAATATTCAAATGATGAAAATCCTCCATGTTCTCTCCCGGCATGGGCTTAGGTGGCGTACAAACATCTGTCACCACACACTTTTCATATTTTTTTTCTATTCCCGCCTTTAATCCTCCTGAGATCAATATTCCGTGGAATATTTCAATCTCGGTGACGAGCTTGCCGAGGTGAAATTGATTGAGGAGATATGTTGAAATATCGCTGTACAAAAGATCAAATTCAAGGCGCTCTCCTTTGATCGCCCCTCCTGAAAGCTGGTTGGTAAAAGCAGTTCGGCTGATCATACGCTCCATATGTTCTCTGTACCATATCAGGGGTTCTGCTTTGTGGAGCTTTGGGTCAACTGTGTCCCCAGAAAGCTCGCTTGCCCCCTTTTTATCAATATTGATATAGTGGTTTGTCAGCTGACTGCCGGAGCGCATCGTGTTATATTGCAGAGTGTCTAATAGAGCCATGTCTTATTCCTTTTCTTATCTTCCACTCGGATTTGGCAACGTGGCCACTAACCTAAGTGATACTGTGAGTTCTTCCATTTGGAAGAAGGGCCGTAAGAAGATGATGGCACTGTAATTGCCTGGCTTTCCGGGCACATCGACCACCTCAATCCGGGCAGCACGCAGAGGGTAAGAAGCTTTGACCGCTTCTGTTCCATCATCGGACAGCAGTACATACTGGGCAATCCAGGAGTTGAGGAAGATCGCCACGTCTTGACGAGACATGAACGTCCCAACCTTATCCCGCATCATCGCCTTAATATAATGGGCGAACCGTGACGCGTTCAGCATGTAGGACAGCCGAGCCGAGAGGCGCGCATTCGCATTGGCCCGCGGATCATTATAGAGCTTCGGCTTTTGAGCCGTTTGGGCGCTAAAGAAGGCCGCGTAATCCGTATGCTTGCAATAGCACAGGGCAATAAAGCCAAGGTCACTCAGCTCTTTTTCGCGCCGATCCGTAATGGTGATCTCTGTCGGGCACTTGACCGCGATATCGCCATTGGTTGTCTTAAAGGTATAGGCTGGCAAGTCAGAGACCAAACCACCGCCTTCAACACCGCGGATTGCCGCCGTCCATCCATAGAGAGAGAAGGCTTGGGCAATGTTTTGTCCCATGGCATAGGCGGGGTTGCCCCAGCAGAACTTCGTATTATCGCGTCCATCCACGGATTCTTCATAATCGAATCCTTCCGTCGACAGCGTGTTTTTGCCATAAGGCAGACGCATCAGGACGTGAGGCAAGGTGAGGACGAAATACCGGGAATCCTCGGTCTCTCGGAAGCTCCTCCACTTAATGGCGTCACTTCCCTCAAAAAGCTTCGTGAGATCCCGGGGCGCACTCATCTGACTAAAAGAGTCAAAGTTGAACATGCTAGGGGCCGCAGCCGCAATGAAGGGTGTGTGGGCACAAGCTGCCACATTTGAGATCAGGGTGGCTAATTTAATATCCTGCGGATCCCGTCCAAAGGTATAGTCTCCTAGGAGGCAAGAGAAGGGAATACCGCCAAAGGTGCCGTATTGCTCTTCATAGACCTTCTTAAAGAATTGGCTTTGGTCAAATTCTGTTGCGGTCTCCAGATCATGGAGAAGCTCCTTCTTCGACACAATCCAGACTCTAATTTTCAGCTTTTCGCCTGTTTCTGCGCTGAAGACCAACTGGGCAAGCCCTCTCCAGGAGGCTTCGAACCTCTGGAAGTCAGGATGATGCATGATTTGGTCCATCTGAGACGAGAGCATCTTATCCAGATGATTGATGCAGCTGACGATAAAAGCATAGGTATCGTGACCAATATGCCCCCGTGAGGTGGAGGCAAGTTGAGACACGAATTCCGCCAGCATTTCCTTTGCCCGGTCCGTTTGGGCCGGCAAGCGGGCAAGCTTTCCTTTTTTGATGATGGAGGCGAGCAAACGTCCATTCGTGTCACTTGCTTTGGCCTTCTCATTTGCCTGGGTAGCCTTATGAGCCGCCAGTTCTTTTTGAAGGGTCTTCACAAGCTCAGGACTATCGATCAGATTTCGAAGCTCTGTATCCAGGGCGTCATTTCCGTCTAAACGGGTCAGCAAGTCTGCCAAGGCTCCCCGCCGTGTATAAAGGGCGGAAAGGGCTGGCACTTGGGCGATGATGTTGGTTGGGTTCAAATCGTCCAGCGTCTTGAAAGACAGCAGCACGTTTAGATCAGGCGCACCGCCTCCCAGCATGTTCTTCACCCGCACGGGAACCTGTGCATTGAGAGAGCTCATCACATCATTAATATTATCCCGATCAATGTGGATGAATTTCCGATCCTTCAGTGGGGCAAGAGGCGTGGCTGGGGTTCCTGCCAGATCTGCCAAGACACCAATCACGAAGGGTAAGTCAATGACCTCAATGGCATTGCCAATTTCAACGTCATAGGTAATCTGTACGCGAGGCCGTCGGACACGGTCCAATTTATGCTGCATGCTCGTCATGATACTTCCCTTTTTATTCTTTCGACGTTTGTTAAAAGTATATGTTCTGACCTCATTAAAACGGAATCTTCTTAAGAAACGGTAAATTTCTAAAATTTTTTACAAAGGCGAGCTTTTTTCTTTTCAGCAGAGAAACGTTCTTGCACCTTCTGCTTCTCTTATTTATTATAGATTCATCTTTTCATTAGGGAATTGAGTGCATGCATAAAAGAACTTTGTCCTTTTCCCACAATAATATCTTTTTATTTTCGGTTTTTTGCTTTGCAGCGGAAATATGCCTCTTCTGGCCTGGCCTCTTAAAAGACGACAGTGCGGTGCAACTACAGCAAGCAGTGATGGGGTCTTTTACGGACCACCACCCCCCTCTCATGGCTTTTTATTGGTCTGTCTTGAATAAGATGTATCCGGGGCCAGGGCTTATGCTTGTCACCCACCTCCTGCTCTTTTGGGGAGCTATCTATTACTTTTGTCGATCCCTGAAGGACTCTGTTAGTCAGGTTGCATGCGGTCTTTTAGCGATCATTTCGCCTCTCCTTATCTTTCACCCCTTTATTTTAAAAGATATTGGCTTTGCGAATTGTTATCTCTTTGTGATGAGTGTTCTCACCTATCTCACCGTCACGCAACAAAAGATGTCACCGAGAATGGCTTTCATGCTTACCGTGATCTTATTTTACGGAACGGCTGTGAAGTTTCAGGCGATGTTTATTTTGCCTCTCCTGACCCTTTGGATGGGCCTTACCCTCGCGCTCACTTATAAACGCGGTCTTTTGGTAGGATTAGGTCTTTTTGCCTCCCTCTACGCTTCTATCTCCTTTTTCAATGCACACGTCTCAACCCCGTCCAATTCCTGGCAATGGGTGAAACTATATGATTTGGCTGGCATCAGTATCCGGAAAAATCAAAACTACTTTCCATCTTTTGTCACAGACTACCCCGGCTTTAGCACAGAACGCCTCCACCAATTTTATAATCCACGGCGCGTCGATGATTATGTGTACCGCCCTGATCCTGTGCTTATAAAAGGGGCCACTCCCCAACAGGCAAAGGAGGTATGGCATTATTGGTTTGAAACGGTTCTCCGCCACCCTGTCGCCTATCTCCACCACCGGGGAGCGGTATGTTGGGAGCAGATTTGTCTCTCGAGCATTAAATCCCCCCAGGAAATCAAGGGGAAAGAGATCATGAGCCCGAGTCTCTTAAGAGTCTCGACGCTGCTAGATCACTACAATCTTATCCCTTTCGCAAAGCTTTTCACATCCTTTGCCCCCTATCTCCCCTTTCAGATTCTTTATCTCTGTCTAGGGCTTTATTACCGGCGCTCTCCTTTGGGCCGAACCCTTCTTTTCCTCAATGGAATTGGGCTTGGGTTGCTTGCGACCCTTTTCTTTTTCTCCATGGCGGCGGAAGCGCGTTATCTTTACTTATCCTTGGGCTGCGTCCACTTTTCTCATCCTTTTGCCTATGCCTTGTGGCGTTCCCGAAAAACAGCCCGGCGTCCTGGTCTCATGGACACTTTCGCGCCTCTGGTTAAGGTCTCGGCGACACAATACATTGAGAGAGCGTAAGCCTTGCCACAGCTTTAGAAGGAAGAGGCGCTTTTCCATTCTGACGAACATTCTCCGATCTTCTTTTGATTACGTAAGGGCGTGGAGAGGGCGTCAGGAAAATCTTATATTTTAAGGGATCTCTATTATTTTCGACAATCCCTTGAACCCATCGACGCATCGCATCCCTATACTTCTTTGGTCGCGCTCTTCCTTTGGCTTTTGAATTTTTGATGTTTGTTTTTTCAAATAACCTGGCGAGAGCGTTAATTGTACTCGACAAAGGTTGGCGTTCATCAAGGCAGGCATTTTCCTTGCTATGACCGACCCTACACACCGCTGCGCTTTCTCTCTTCTCCTGTTCATCACCTGCTTGAGCTGGTGCATTCCCCAAAAGAATAAAGGTGCAAAAACTCGCGGCGCCTAAATTTTTCCGCAACTTTTGTTTGTTTTTCATCAACAATCTCCACAACAACAACACAATCTCTATAAGTTTTGTATGTATTGAACAAATTTTCTAATGTCAAATCATTTTGAGATCTTTTTCCGTAACGGAAAGAAGGTGTAAGAAAGCGTGATGGTATCTACATCGTCCAACGCGGGGTCATTCACGATCTCAGGGTCAATAAAAAATTGGACCGGAAAGTCTGTCTCTTGGCTTCCCTCCAAGTGTTGCTCCAGAAAACAAAAGCACTCCACTTTATTAAAATAAATCCCCGCCTTATGAGGGGTCACATTATAAGTCGCCATCCCCATCGTATGCTGGGGCGAGCGATTCTTGGCATGATAAAAGGCTAGGGCCGTTTCTCCCGCTTTTACCTTGATCGATTTCTGGGAAGGCTGAAACTCCCACGGAAGCGTCGTGTGGGTATCCGCATTAAAACGAATCGTGATGATCCGATTTTCGACACGGGATGGTTTTTTAACCGCCACCCGCGTTGTCCCACCATGACCCGTCCTCTCACAAAACATGCGATAGAGAGACGCGGAGGCAAAGGTGAGGGCCAGCATTCCACCGATGAGACCCATGAGGATAATGAGGGTTGAACGGCGTGAGGATGGCATGCGGTTTCTCAGTGTAGCAGTGTAGCAGTGTAGCAGTGTAGCAGTGTAGCAGTGTAGCAGTGTAGCAGTGTAGCAGTGTAGCAGTGTAGCAGAAGGGGAAGACTTATAGAGATGGGTGTCAAGAGGAAACTGATAAAACGACAGAAAAAAATACTGCTACACCGCTACACTGCTACACTGCTACACTGCCTGCATGAATATTTTCACTATTCCCTCAGGCATGCCTTTCTTGGAAAATCTCGCCACGGGCCTTCTGAAAGAAGCCGCGGGCGATCCCTTGGCCTTCAGTCAGATGGAGATCTTCCTCCCCAGTCGGCGGGCGGGCATTGAGCTGGCACGGTGTTTGGTGCGCCAAAATGAGGGGAGGATGCTGCTTCTTCCGCGTATTCGCCCGCTTGGGGATTTGGATGCGGAGGAGGATCTGCTGTGCTCCCCGCAAGATGCAGGGGACTTACTCCCTCTGTTACCCCCTTTCAAACGGCTGGGCCTTCTCACCACCATGATTGAGGATTATCTGGCAAGGACAGGGCAGCCGGCCCAACCGGCGCTTTCTCTTCAATTGGCGAAAAGCTTGGGGCAGTTGATGGATCAGGCCACAATTGAGCAGATTCCCTGGACAGACCTCGCCCATGTGGTCCCCGCTGAATTTGCGGGCCATTGGCAATTGACCCTTGATTTTCTTGAGATTATCACGACCCATTGGCCTCACATCCTCACTGAGAAGGGATTTGTTGAGCCCCATACCCGCCATCATCAGCTGGTTGATCGATTGATGCAGCGGTGGGAGACGACTCCTCCCTCTCATCCCATCCTTGCAGCAGGTTCCACAGGAACCATGCCCGCCACAGCCCGCTTATTGCAGGCGATTGCCCAGCTCCCCCAAGGAACTGTCATTTTGCCAGGTCTTGATCGCGAGATTGATGGGGACGGACTTTCGGCCTGTCATCCTCAATATGCCCCGACCCGTTTCCTTGCAAAAGTGGGCATGGCGCCTGCGGATGTGTGCCTTTGGCCAGGTCTTGAGACAACGGACCTTCATCCCCGTGCGGCCCTTTTTCGCCATGCGCTCCACCCTTCTTTTGAAGCGGAGGGTCAGCCCCCGCAAAATGCCTTAGACGGTCTTTCTCTCCTCCTCGCCCCCACACCTCAAGAAGAAGCCCTCAGCATCGCGATTCTGATCCGCCAACAGCTGGAAACCCCTGACCAGCGAATTGTCTTTGTGACGGCAGACCTCACCCTTGTCACGCGTGTGCGCGCCGCCCTCAAGCGGTGGGGGATCCACATTGACACATCCTCAGGCGATCCCCTCGATCTCACGCCTCCCGGGGTCTTTTTGCGCTTGTGCGCGGCCTATATGGCTGAGCCTGATAATCCAATTTCCCTCCTCTCTCTTCTCAAGCATCCCCTCTGCCGCCTAGGTCGCCCTCTCGGGCAGATTCGTTTTGAAACCAGGCGATTTGAGCAAAATATCCTTCGGGATAAACGCCTCGAAGCGCCGCCCGCCTGGCTCGCTGAACTATGCGCTCTTCTTCCTGAAGAAAGGGTGTTGTCTTTTGGAGAAACACTCAAAGCCCACCGCCATCTGGCCGAAAGATTGTCTCAAGATGAGAAGGGTGTGAGCCCCCTCTGGTCTGGTCCCAAGGGGGGTGCGTTCCTTTCCATGATGACGTCTCTCGAGACCACGGCTGAGGATTTTCCAGCTCTTGAGCGAACTCAGTATCTGGCCTTTTTTCACACCTTGCTCAAAGGCCAGACGACCCACGGCACCCCGCAAAGCCACCCGCGCCTCGCGATCTTAGGTCCCATTGAGGCGCGGCTTTATCATGCGGATGTCATGATTCTGGGGGGACTCAATGAAGGATCCTGGCCACCCGAGGTGGATGTGGACCCGTGGCTCAATCGGCCGATGCGCAAAACCATGGGCTTTCCGCCGCCTGAACGACGGGTCGGACTTTCGGCCCATGACTTTGGCCAGGCTCTCATGACCCCGAAGGTCTATCTCACCCGCGCCCTCAAGGTAAACGGAACCCCGACGCTTGAGTGTCGGTGGCTCGAGCGGTTGCGGATTTATCTGAAGGCGTGGAACTTGGCGTTGCCTGAAGCCCCCCATGTGCTCACCTGGGCCCATCACCTGGACCAGCCTGTTCCTCTCCCTTCTTCTCTTCCCTCCCCCTGCCCACCTGTCACGGCCCGTCCCCGGCGGTTGTCTGTGACCCAAATTGAGACCTGGATGCGCGATCCTTATGCTCTCTATGCCAAAAAAATTCTAGATCTGTCTCTGATTGATCCGTTGGTGTCGGAGCCCACGGCTGCGGATAAGGGGACCCTTATCCATGCGGCTCTTGATCTCTTTTTTAAGGAATGTCCTGATCCCCATCACGCCCATGCCCTGGAAAAACTCCTTGAGATCGGCAACCCCCTTTTTGACCCCTTTCGCGATGATCCCCTGGTCCAGCTCTTCTGGCTCCCGCGTTTTCAGAGGATTGCCCAGTGGTTTATTGATACAGAGCGGCTTACGCGCCATCCCAAAACCCGTACCTTTACGGAAGTGAAGGGAAGCCTTGTGTTTTCAACCCCTCAAGGGTCCTTTGAATGCACAGCGAAAGCAGACCGCATTGATGTGCTGCCCGATGGACGCTTGCGAATTATCGATTATAAAACCGGAACACCCCCGTCGGATCAGGATGTGGCCTTAGGGTTTTCTCCCCAACTTCCTTTGGAA
>Ga0207078_1006_pt1 | contig 81162 bp, 74 predicted proteins | sample Alteio_BWMinHeat_60_FD_153579 | JGI IMG/M metagenome (GOLD analysis project Ga0207078, IMG submission 153579) | Enriched cells from forest soil in Barre Woods Harvard Forest LTER site, Petersham, Massachusetts, United States -... | ecosystem: Environmental > Terrestrial > Soil > Temperate forest >... | reverse complement strand
TTTCATCGCCATTTTTCCAGGGCGTTTGCTAATCGGATCATTAAAAAATCTGGCGAGCTTGCACCCGATATCATCGTTTTTACCGGTGACTTTATCTGTCACGGGATTGTGGAAGACCGCAACAGGTTAAAAAATTTCTTACAACAATTTTATGCTCCTTACGGCTGTTACGCCGTGCTCGGCAATCATGATTATCACGGATATGTTTCCGTCAATCAGCACGGCGATTATGATGTCATCCAATCGCAAAATAAATCTTCATTATTGAGGGCCTTTGGAAGATTGTTTTGCTCATTGACTCTGACAGGCCATACAACGGCTCAAGCCAAAATGCTCCCATTGAATCAGGAATTAATCGACCTGTTAACCGAAACATCAATTACAGTGTTACACAATCAAACTACAACGATTCCAATCAAAGATGGCTACTTAAATCTCACTGGGCTTGGAGAATATTCCCTTGGGCGCTGCGATCCAAATAAGGCTTTTGAGGGCAGGTCTATGGATCCTGGAATTATTTTAATGCATAACCCGGATGGAACGCCCTTGCTCAAAAATTTTCCAGGTGATATCATACTATGCGGCCATACCCATGGAGGACAAATTAATTTGCCTCTGATATGGAAAAAATTAACTCTTTTAGAAAACCCTCAATTTAAAAAAGGTCTTTTGAAAGTCGATCAAAAGTGGATGTACATTAACCGGGGGCTCGGCGGCGTTTTGCCATTCCGGTTATTCTCCCCACCCGAACTTTTACTCCTGACCTTAAAAATATGACATGTATGTTTTGTTTTAAACTGATCCTTGCTTATGAAGGAACCAATTATAGCGGTTGGCAAATACAGCCAAATGGCACTACGGTTCAGGAACTATTGCAAAAAAAAATTGCCATTATCCTCCGCGAAGATGTCACCGTCACAGGTTCCGGGCGCACCGATGCAGGAGTCCATGCATATGGTCAGGCAGCTCATTTTCATACAGAGAAACCCATTGACATTCACCGTTTTAAATATTCTTTAAATGCCACACTTCCGCGGGACATTCGCGTTCTTGAAGTCAGCGAGGTACCCCATACATTCCATGCCAGGTACAGTGCAATTGGAAAAATCTATCATTATCATTTAACTTGCGGGCCTGTACAAGATCCTTTTAAACGTTTTTATAGCTTGCATGTCCCTGAAAAGTTGGATATCGCCTTATTAAAATGCGGCGCTGCCTGTTTTGTTGGAACTCATGATTTTACTTCCTTCGCCAATGAAGCCTATAAGGGTTCCGCAGCAAAAAATCCCGTATGCACAATAAAACGGCTCGATGTTGTCGAACACAAGCGAAGCATAAGGCTGGAATTTGAGGGGGATCGATTTTTATATAAAATGGTACGTAACATCACGGGAACTTTGCTGGAGGTTGCTTTAAAGAAAGAATCCGTTGACACCATCGCCCTGATGTTACAACAAAAAGACCGTAAATGCAGCGGACAAGCTGCCCCCCCCGCATGGGTTATTCCTGATGCAGGTCAATTACTAACTTGATCTTAATCTTGATCTTAATCTTGATCTTGATCTTAATCTTAATCTTGATCTTGATCTCAGTAATCAACAAGTGTTGAGAGAAAGATTAAGACCAAGATCGAGATCGGGATTAAGACCCAAGATCAAGCACGCACGATCACGCCAATCTACCTGCATGAGAATGGTACATCGAATTTAATTTCCTTGAAAATTTAAATATCTCAAACCCTAACATCGTTGTTGACAAAGCAATGGCTGTTCGCGCAAGGAAAACGCTTGTGCCGCCGCATGTAGCAATAAAGAAAAGGGCTGTTGAAGCAATTGCAGTAATAAGAGGGATAATAAACTTATCAAATCTCTCAGTAAATGTACGATCAGAGTTAAGCACTCCTCTATGTTCCCAGCATTCATATAAAGAGTGGATTACTTTAGGAACCGTCGTAAATATTTTAAAATAAGGAAACTTTCCCATAAAAGTTGCTGTCTTATAAGCTCCGAGCTTGATCAAGCCTACTTTATCGAGGGCATCGGAACATTGCAATGTATGACTAAACAACAAAGAGACATGTATGGCTCTTTTCACCATTGATGGATTATTTCTTCGGTCCTTTAACTCTTTCACAGTTCTCGTAATAGATGAAAATTCCTCAACCGGTGCACAGAATGTTTGAAATTGTGCAAAACAAGAGAGGACCTTGTTATCCCACGGTCTGAACGAGTTAACAAGCTTAACGCTTTTTGATGCGATGCTAAAAACTTTCCGCCTTAAATCAGTACAGTCTAAAGTAATCGCTGCTTTATCTACACATTCAGAGGCGAACGCAGAACCTCTTTGCCATATTCTCTGTCCTATTGTTGACATATTTGCCCTCATTAAAGTTGAAAATTGATGCGATAAACACTTGAGCTCTATTTTGAGTTCAGATCAAGTGTATAGCATGAGGGGGTGTTTTTATTCCAGATTTTCTTCTTAAGACAGCGCCAAAAAATCCATCCATTCCATTTAATATAGGAATAGACTCAAAATCGCGGACAAGTTCCAGATCATAAGTTTTTATAAAGTGGTCCACCTGATCGCGATTTTCCATTTTCAGCAGGCTGCATGTGGCATAAACAATATGTCCATCCGGTTTCATGAAACTTAAGGCTTTTTCAAAAATCATTCGTTGCTGACCTACCAGCCTTACCAGCATCTCTTCGTTAATTTTCCATTTCATATCGGGATTTCGGCGCAGTGTGCCGGTGCCTGTGCAAGGGGCATCGACTAAAACCCAGTCGAACTGTTTTTTGAGTTTCTTCAATTTATCCACTTGGTCTGGCAACACGATCTGGGCATTTTGGATGCCGGCCCTGCGCAACCGTTTTTTACAGTCGTCTAAAGCCCACTTACGGATATCGTGAAGATAAATTTGCCCTCTATTTTGCATTCGGGGTGCAAAGCAAAGCGTTTTGCCGCCAGCTCCCGCACAATAGTCCATGACAAGCTGTCCCGGTTTTGCTTCAACAAGCCCCCCGATCAGCTGACTGCCTTCGTCCTGGATTTCAAATAACCCTTCCCTAAACTCCGGCATTTGGGAAAAGCTGATCCGTTTTGAAAACACAATTCCATCAGGAGCAAATGTACAGGGCGTCACATGAAATTCATGCGCGAGACGCAAAATCAAGCTGTCTCTGCTCGTCTTCATCGTATTGACACGCGCCGTTGTCGGGGCGGCAGAATTGCTGACTTTACAAATATCTATTGCCTTGCCTTCCCCAAAACAATCCGACAGATGATCGAATAAAATCTTTGGAAAACTCACTCTGATATGAGGAGGGATACAGCTGCTTTCTTTGTAAGAGGAAAAACTCTCATCGCAAAAGGCTTTAAGCTTTTGTTCCCAGGTGGAGGGAAAGCCGCAAATTTTACAAATTTCATCTAATAGCCCGCGAAAGCGAATCATCGCATAGACTGTTTCAGCAATTTCACTGCGATCTTTCGACCCAAGGGATTTATGCTGGCGAAAATAATTTCCGACGAAACGGTCTAAGGGCAAGGACTGATGATCATAACCTTCCATGATCATCAGGATATGATGATGTCTAAATGAATGTGCCATAAATTACAGGCAATTTTAGCATAAAGTGTCATTATACACAAACAACTTTGTTTTCGTGCCCGTGAGCGTGCCCGTGCCCCTGCCCGTGCCCCTGCCCGAATTTATTAATCATTTCCGAATTCTTTTACTCGCAAATTTCGTGCCCGTGCCCGTGCCCGTGCCCGTGCCCGAATTTATTAATCATTTCCGAATTCTTTTACTCGCAAATTTCGAACAGGGAATAAAATTCGGAAAAGATAAACATATGCGGGCACGGGCACGGGCACGGGCACGGGCACGGGCACGGGCACGGGCATGGGCATGGGCACGGGCACGAATTTTCAATTTAAATGGGTATATCATGCAAAATCCTTTAACTTTTTTGTTCATTTCCATATAAGTGATTCATAAGAACCTATAAGGAGATTAAATGAAAATATTGACATCTTTGCTTTTATTTATTGCCCGTGTATCGATTGCAGCGATTTTTATTACTGCGGGGATCAGTAAGCTAATGAATTATGATGATACTGCGAAATACATGGTCGCAAACGGATTTACCATGGTCCCGTTATTTCTTTTTGGCGCGGCTGCCATAGAATTAATCGGAGGAGTTTTCCTGATCATTGGCTTTAAAATCAGATGGGCTGCCTTTGTTCTGCTCGCATTTTTGATCCCCACCACCTTGATCTTCCATGCTTTTTGGACTCAAGAGGGGGCTGCAAGAGCGATCAATGAGATCATGTTTTTTAAAAATTTAGCCATTTTTGGGGGATTAATTTACGTCATTTGTTTTGGCGGAGGAAAATTCTCGTGCAACGGTTGCAAGCCACAAACTTCTCCCGACCAACAAAATAGACCTCCTGCATAACCTATCATTAAACGTAAAAAGCATTGACTATTTTGCAAACGCCCCCGACTGACCGGGAAAACAAACTATTTTCTTTTCCTGCGCTATCGTATATCCTCATCAGCTTTATTGTGGTTGCCTTCGGCCAGCCGGCATGGGGTTCCTGGCTGCCTGGTTTATCTGCAATTTTAGGCTATGCTTTATTCTGGAAAGTGCTCACTTGCGCTACTTCGGCATTTCAACGTTTTTGTCTGGCAACTGCATGGTTCTTTGCCGTTCAACTGGTGCAGCTTTTTTGGTTTGTCTCTCATCCCTATTGGTATATTATTTCTGTCTATCTATTCCTTTCAATCATGATCGGTTTTCAGTTTGGCATTATTGGGATCCTGCTCTATCCTCAAAAACTCAAAAATCCTTTGTATGGGGTTTTCATTGCCCTTTTATGGACGGTTTTCGAATTTTCAAGGCTTTTTGTTTTATCCGGATTCTCTTTTAATCCGGTGGGGTTGAGCTTGACAGGCAATCTCTATTCTTTACAAATGGCCTCCCTTTTTGGCATTTACGGATTGTCATTTTGGGTCTTTTTGACAAATTTGGCTTTACTGCCGGTTCTTATTCAGTCAGACCGGTTTAAAAAAAAATATTATTTCCTGCTATGGGCCTTCCTGGCAGCTTTCCCTTACCTCTATGGGGCCATTCACATAAAAGTCCATGAAAATGCGATGAAACAAAGCCCGCCCCCTTCCCTTACCGCTTTACTTGTCCAGACAGCCTTTCCGGTCGAAGAGACTTTAGGCTTCAACCACGATGTTATGGTCCATTACGTAATGAACGAATGGACAGAAATCATAAAAATCCTAAAACCCTATCGCCACAAATCTATTGATCTCATTGTCCTTCCTGAATTTGTCGTTCCGTTTGGCACCTACTCTTTTGTTTATCCCTTGAAAGATGTCGTCAAAATTTTTTCCGAAGAATTGGGAGAGGAGGTGCAAAAATATCTGCCGCCTCCCCAATTTCCTCTCAGCTCTAAACAGGATGGTTCAACTTATGTCAGCAATGCCTACTGGATTGCAGCCATTGCCAACTACTTTAATGCCGATATTTTAGCGGGATTAGAAGACGCAGAAATCGATAACGAGGGAAAAACGCAGTATTATAGCAGCGCACAGCTTTTTCGGCCTCTCCAAAAAAATACTCCGTTCCCTTTTCCCGACAGATATGAAAAACGGGTATTAGTTCCCATGGGTGAATACATTCCTTTTGGATGGTGCAGGGATTTGGCGGCAGAATATGGCGTATTTGGATCATTCACAGCAGGGAAAGAAGCAAAGGTCATGCAATGCAAGAATGCTTCGATTGCCCCTTCGATTTGCTATGAGGAGACATTTACCAATATTATCGTAGAATGTAAAGAAAAGGGAGCTACATTGCTCGTGAATGTAACCAGCGATGTCTGGTATCCAAATTCCCTATTACCCCGCCAGCATTTTGACCATGCCAGGTTGCGCACAGTAGAGACCGGACTTCCTCTCATCCGCGCCTGCAATACAGGAATTACAGTTGCGTTTGACAGTTTGGGCAAAATCATTGCCGTTTACGGAGGCGAACACTTCGAAAAAGCGGAATGGGAACGAGGGGCTCTGTTAGTTGATGTTCCCCTGTATCATTATAATACTTTATATTCCTGGTTGATGAAAACTCGATGATCATGTAGAATCAAGCCAGTTAATTTTTAAAAGGGAAGATTGTGGACCAAATCGAGTCAACTCATATAAACAGACATCATAAACAACGTACCCTCAAGAACATTGCCACATTTTCCGGTATCGGTCTGCATACCGGAGAGGGTGTGACTATGCGTTTTTGTCCAGCTATTGAAGATACGGGAATTATTTTTAAACGCACCGATCTTCCAAACCATCCGGTCATCCCGGCTAAAGTCGATTGCGTTTGTTCCCACATGCGCAATACAACCCTTGGATCGGGTGATGTACGGATCCATACTGTCGAGCACGTGCTAGCCGCAGTGGCGGCCTTTGAAATCGATAACTTGGTGATTGAACTCGATAGCATCGAACCCCCTGTAGGCAACGGCAGTTCTGATGTCTTTGTAAAAATGATCGAAACAGCCCAAATCCAGGAACAGAACAAAGAATCACCTGTCATCTCTTTACACCGTCCTATTTATTTATCTGAAGGGGAAATTCACATGGTCGCGATTCCTTGCGACCACTACCGGATCAGCTACACCCTTAACTACCCGAATACCCCGCTGCTTAAATCCCAATATTTTTCTAGTGCGATTAATCAGGAAATTTTTAAAAATGAAATTGCCCCATGCCGCACATTTTCACTGTACGAAGAGGTCTCCTCCCTGATGGACCGTGGATTGATCAAAGGGGCAAGTCTTGACAATGCCGTTGTGATCAAAGACGATACGATATTGAGTAAAAACGGACTATTTTTTCCGGATGAGATGGTAAGGCATAAAATATTGGATATGATTGGAGATTTTTCCCTTGTTGGTTACCGATTTTTAGCTCATATCATTTCCATACGTTCCGGACACGCCTCAAATGTAGCTTTGGCGAAAAAAATTTTTAATTACATTAACGCGGAGATAAAAAACACATGATGGACATTAATGAAATCATGAAGATCATTCCTCACCGTTTTCCATTTCTATACATCGATAAAATTCTTGAAATGGACCTTGCAAAAGGAACCATCGTCGCGCAGAAAAATGTAACGATGAACGAGCATTATTTCCAGGGGCATTTCCCTAATAACCCGATCATGCCCGGGGTGATTATCCTCGAAGCACTTGCACAAACAGGCGGCGTCATGGTACATCTCAAAGCGGAAATGCCGCGCATTGCCGTGCTGCTCAATGTAAACAATGCAAAGTTCCGCAAGCCCGTTTATCCGGGAGATATACTCATCCTGAAATGCGAAGGGCTTCATTTCAGTTCTAAAGGCGGCAGGGTAAAGGCTGAGGCATTTGTAGACGATAAAATTGCCGTCCAGGCAGAGATAGGTTTTGCTCTGGTTGATCAAAGTCAAATATAAAATAAATTCATCAAAAAAATAGAGGTCTCATGAACCGGGCAAACATACACCCAACAGCCATTATCGAACCTGGTGCGAACATTGGCAATCATGTCACTATTGAAGCGTACGCTATTATTAAATCGACGGTGACGCTTAAAGACAATGTCACCATCCGTTCCCACGCATATATCGATGGAAACACAACGATTGGAGAAGGGACGATGGTCTATCCGTCAGCATGTATCGGCACAAAATCACAAGATCTGAAATACCGGGGGGAAAAGACATTTGTCACTATTGGAAAGAATTGTGAAATACGGGAATTTGTCACCATTAATTCCTCATGCCAGGAAAATTCCACCGTTTCTGTCGGCGACAATTGCCTCATCATGGCCTATTGCCACGTTGCCCATAACTGCACCGTTGGCAACCATGTGATCATGAGCAATAATGCCACGCTCGCGGGACACATTACTGTTGAGGATTATGCCATCATCGGAGGCCTGACCCCAATTCATCAATTTGTCAATGTCGGCACATATGCCATGGTCGGCGGGCTCAGCAGAGTTACCCACGATATCCCTCCCTACACAATTGGAGGCGGCATCCCTTATAAGTTTGGCGGCATCAACATCATCGGTTTAAAAAGACACAATTTTCCCTTGCATGTACGCAAAGCATTGAGCAAAGCGTTTAAACTTCTGTACCGCAGCAAATTGTCGATAGCTGAAAGCCTCGAAAGGATCGAACAGGAAATCGAACCATATAAAGAGATTGTTCACCTCGTCAAGTTCTGCAGAGGAACAAAACGGGGATTGATGGGGTTGCAAGAGATTGCCGAAGAGACCGATGAGGAAGAATGTGAGGAAGAAAACGCGTGTGCAGCGACAAAAAACTAAAAATCGTATTTTTTGGGACACCTCAATTTGCAGCCAACTGCCTGCAATATTTACTCGATAACGATGTGAATATCGCCGCAGTGATCACTAAACCTGACAGACCGCAAGGACGTTCTTTAGTTTGCACCCCCACCCCTGTAAAAAGCGTGGCCCTTGCGCAAACTCCTCCACTGCCGTTATTCCAACCGGAAATTGTCTCCGATGTCGACTTCATCCCTACCTTAACGCAATTTCAGGCAGACCTTTTTGTTGTTGTCGCCTATGGAGAAATTTTAAAGCAGCATCTTTTGGAAATGCCCAAAATAGCCTGTATTAATCTGCATGCAAGCTTGCTGCCGAAATACCGGGGAGCTGCCCCGATCCAAAGGGCTATCATCAATGGCGAAACAAAATCTGGCGTCACCATTATGCACATGGTCAAAAAAATGGATGCCGGCGATATCATCGCAATGGAGTCAGTGGCAATTCCAGATGAAATGACGTATGGAGAACTGGAAGAGTCTTTATGCCGCACAGGGTCTCGTTTATTGCTGCAAACCATTAATGCTTTTGCGGATGGCACGCCTCATCAAATTCCTCAGGACCATGAAAAGGCCACTTTGGCTCCAAAAATTACGATGGAAGACTGCAAAATCAAGTGGGATATGCAGGCGAATGAAATCCACAATTTAGTGCGGGGAGTGAATCCCGAGCCCGGCGCCTTTTGTTTTGCGGAAATCAAAGGGCAAAGAAAGCGGATTCGGGTCATTGCGGCAAGGGTCGCCGGGATCACAAGTGATTTAAGTCCAGGGTGTATATTGCCGGGACTTAAGAAAGAACTCATGGTTACATGCGGAAAAGGCACTGTTCTCCAAATTCTTCAATTGCAGCAGGAAGGTAAAAAAATCATGTCTGCCGAAGAATTTGTCCGGGGAGTTGCCCAAGGATCTATCCTGCTATCCTGACCTGACAGTAGACCTGATAGTAGTGATTGACATTATTGAATATTTGCGTATAATTACAGTTCTGTTCCGTATTCACCTTAAGGATATCAATAAATATATAGCACACTCATGAAAAATAAAATCTTAGTATCTTTATTTATTATCATCGCTCATTTTAATCCTACTGCTGCCTATGCAGAAACCCTGTTAGGCCAAGGTTCGAAGGAGCCCCATATCCTCGTCAATAATCGGATTTTAGTGCAGGTCAATGGCAAAGCCATCTCCGTAATGGACATCATGAAAAAAATGGACCTGCTATTTTTTAAACAATATCCGCAATACAGTTCATCGGTCGTTGCACGCCATCAGTTCTATCAGGCCTATTGGAAAAAGGCCCTTAATGAAATTATCGACAAAGAGCTTATTCTAATCGATTCGGAAGAGCTGAAAATTAAAATCAATCCTGGCGATGTAAGACAGGAAATGGAAACTCTCTTTGGCCCAAATATTATCATTAATCTCGATAAAGCGGGACTCACCTTTGATGAAGCGTATCAAATGGTACACGATGACATCGCTATCCGCCGGATGCTCTATTTTCGGGTCCATACTAATGTCATCGCTGAAGTCACTCCTCAAAAAGTCCGCGATTATTACGAAGCCCACGCCAAAGACAATATTCGCGATAATGAATGGACATTCCAGGTAATCACCATTCGCCACCGCAATCCCGCAAAAGGCGCTGAAACAGCAAATCTGGTCCACCATCTCCTGGTCGATGAACGAATTCCACTGGATCACCTTTCGCAAAAATTACAGGAAATGAAGATCGATGAACCCACACAAAAAACAATTGCGATCTCCGAACTGTTCATTAATAAAGAAAAAGAGCTTTCAGATCTCTTCAAGAAGACGTTAACTACTTTGGACAATGATGCCTACAGCACGCCGATCGCTCAAAAAAGCAAGGCGGACAACAGTACCGTGTTTCGCATTTTTTACCTTAAAAAAATGACCCCTGGCGGCATTGTACCTTATCAGGAACTGGAATCTCAGATAAAAAACAAACTGCTCGACGAGGGTGCCGCTGTAGGTACTGACAAGTATTTTAGAGAACAAAGAGAGCATTTTGATATACAGGACAAACAGCTTGAAGAGATCTTCTCTTCTGACTTTCAACCCTTCATCCTCATTACCAATTAAACTTTGGCAAGAGATAAGTTTGCAAGAACATGGCCATCTATAAACCGTCAGAACTTTTAGCGTTTCTCGAATCATTAGGGATTTCCCCTAAACGAGCTCTTTCGCAAAATTTTTTGATTGACCGCAACATTTTGCATAAAATTGTCAAGACAGCAGAGATTAGTCCCGGGGACTTAAGTTTGGAAATAGGACCTGGACCTGGTTCATTGACAGAAGAATTATTGAACGCAGGAGCTCATGTTATTGCCGTAGAAAAAGATCATGTTCTGGCGCACGCTCTACAACGCTTAAATCCAGCTGCAGGCTCTTTAGAAATCTATAATGACGATATTCTTTTGTTTCCCGTCGAAGAAATTTGCCGCGCAAAAATGGCTTCAGGGAAAAAAGCCAAAGTGATCGCAAATCTCCCCTATCATCTGACGACCCCGATCATAACCATGCTGGTTCCCATGCGGCATCTCTTTTCCCATCTAATTTTCATGGTCCAGGATGAAGTGGCGATGCGCTATGTGGCAAAACCGGACACATCCGATTATAGTTCCTTTACTCTCTTTTTAAATTTTTATACAAATCCGCACTACGCATTTCAGGTAAGCAGATCGTGCTTTTACCCGAGCCCGAAAGTCAATTCGGCGATCATTGTCCTGGAACTGAAAGAACCTCCCAAAGTGTCGGATGAGGAAAAATTTTTTCAACTGACGCGCAAAGCCTTTCACCAGCGCCGCAAGATGCTGCGCAGCTCGCTTAAAGAACTTTATTCTCCGGACAAAGTGGAAGCGGCCTTGGACGAGGTTGGGTTGAACCGCCTGGCGAGGCCGGGGGAGCTTTCTTTGGAACAATTCATTGCTTTCTTTGAGCGTTTGCAAATCATTGTTATTGATGCATAAGAATGATTATTCCCGCTTTTTTCCTTCCGGAAATCTCTTGCGATAAATGGAGTCGAGATGTGTAATCAAACAGGCGTTGGGCGAATCACATCCTTGTTCCCATTTTCTAGTTTTGAACATTTTTAAATATTGTCTTACATCATTTATTCTAACGCAAGAAAAATCAAATTTTGTAAAAAATCCATCCTGTTCGACAGCCTCTGCCAGTTGTTGAAATATAGGACTCGTTTGAAATAAATTTTTGATATTTTCCTCAAACAAACGGTGTCCCCCTGTTTCTGGCGGCCGAATTGTGTCCCATTTTTTAAGTTTATCCAATTCCGACTGCGATAAATAAGCCCTTTCTCCAGGAAGAGGCTGCAATTTCATTTTTGCCCACATTCTTATTAGCACGTTGCCACTGATTTGATCCTGCAATTCAATAAGAAAATCCTCTTGATCATTATTGTAGATTTGGTTTTCGCTTCGTCTAAACATAAGAAATTCCATATCTACCAAACACCCTTCCAGAGTATCTAAGTAGAGCTCTTCCAAAGGATTCTGACGGTTTTCATATGATTTTTTTAATTTAGAAACACCATTGGCAATATCTGCGGTTATTATTCGATAACGCATAGGAACAGTACTAGCGATAAAACAATGATACAGATCATGTAGAAGGAATTCAAAGTAATTTCTTACAGGAAATCCGTCTGCAAATTTTGGAGTTTCAATTCCTGCAATAGAGATAAAAAAGCCACGGCTTCTTTCTCTGGCATTGTTGGCCAGGTCAGCACGAGTAGACAGTCCAATCACGAAATCAATGACAACACCATCGTTTTTAAAGTATGAGCTAAAGGCATCTAAATAAGCTTGCATCATTGAGGAACTGGGAATCGCCAAAGAGCAATCCAATTTGCCCAGTTGAACAGGGAAATTGGTGCCAAAAATTTCATGAAAATCACTTAATCTATCCCCAATTGACTGACCCTTCACACTATCCTGGGCTGTCCGCGAGCTTGGACAACGTAAAGCCGATTTTTTATCGATATGAAAAATCATTTGCTCAGAAGGATGTTTGCCCCGCATTTTGGAAACAATTCTATCGAACAGTGTGTCTACAACATCATCTAAATAGATATTATTATCAAGCCCCTTTAACTCATTAATCATAAAAATATGAAGAAATTTCCCTAAACGCATTTTAATTTCTTGAGATGCCTTCTGAGAAACTTCTCCGTTACTGTCAAATAATGGAAGTACTTCGACCGCCTCGGCTGAAAAATCTTTTATAAACGACCAGCACAATGCTAACGTACAAAACTGTTCCTTTGTAATATGGCCATCCCGAAAGGCCTTAAACCCGTCTTTTGCCAAATTGTCTATCTCACCCGATCGCACATAATGAGAAATAATGCTTTTCCAGATATGGGCTACGTTAGAATTGTCAGCTGCATTTAGTTGTATGTGGAGGTTTCGTATTTCCTCAGTGCGACTCCCCAAATTTCCACAATCATCCACAAATAATTCCTGAAATCTGGGATCATCGCGTTGTAAATGACGTGTAACAGATTCAAAATCTCTCCGCCTTTGCAGATCCCCTTCAGGGTTTACCAGAGGAACGCCTACAACATGCATTACACAAGCAGTTGTTGGAGGATCCTCAGGTATTGTTGCAACAGATGGACCCATCGTTTGAGTCTGAGATGCTGGTGCAAGTAGGGGTTGGGCCACTCCCGCAATATGAGGATTTGCCGCCCCTTGCACGGCCCGGAATTGACAAAGGGCTCTTCTCAAATCAGAAAAGATTCGACTCGCCTGGGAAGTTATTTCCGGGGAGTTGATTAAAAATGAACGTAAATGGCGTACCACCCCGGTACCCCACCCCCACCAGGATCTATCTCCTACCAGGTTATTATTATTTCCTACAAACATAATACTCACTATTATTTATATAATTTAGTTTTTATAAAAATAGATTATATCAAAAAATAAATAATATTGCAAACTTATTAAAGTGGAATAGACTTTTTGAATAATCGGAAAAGATGAATTCGTTCGGGCACGGGCACGGGCCGCATCCTATTACCTATAACTCATAAAATACTTGTTTACAAAGTGATGTCAATAGATAAACGCAGAGACGCAAAGACGCGGAGGCGCAGAGAAAATTTAAACCTGATTACCCAGTTCGAATCAATAGAAAGAACAAAACGTTTCTGTGGCTAAGGCATCAAATCAAGCTTTCTAGATTCCTTGTATACAGTTTTCCTCTGTGTCTTCGCGCCTCAGCGCCTCTGCGTTGAATTGCTTATTGGACTTATGGGTAATGGGATGCGGGCATGGGCACGGGCACGGGCAAGGAAATGAATTTGCAAGAAGTCTATACCGAACGTGATTCAAAAATTGGTTTTTGACGGCGTCCTGCTTTGCATTAAAATTTTTGTCTTCACTCGTGCCTTGGCCATTGGCAATGGTCCCTCGTTCCAGACGAAAAATTTTGAGCAGCCTCCTTGTTAAAATCCCAACTTTTGAACCACCTTCGGTATATTAATTCAAGCTTACAGCGCAGGATGTTCGCAAATGCACTTTAATAAGGCATCTACCCCATCGCCAGTCAAAGCAGAGATCTCGAACAACCTGTCCGGTTCAATGGCAAAATCCCGTTTAAATTGCAGACAATTTTCAAAAGCCCCTTCTGCATCTATCTTGTTGAGAACAACTAAGGATGGGCGCTTTAATAATTCGGGTTGATAGGCGGCAAGCTCGTCCTGCAAGACACGATAATCTGCACTTGGATTGCGCCCGTCTATGCCAGAGGCATCGAGCATAAATATGAGCAACTTCGTCCGGTCGATGTGGCGCAAAAATTCCAGGCCAAGACCCCGATTGCGATGCGCCCCTTCGATAATGCCTGGGATATCTGCAATGAAAATACGGGTATAGTCTTCCCTTTGGATGAACCCTAAGTTGGGACGAAGGGTCGTAAATGGATAGGCAGCAATTTTCACTTTGACATTTGCAAGGGCGGAAATCAGCGTCGATTTGCCTGCATTGGGAAATCCCACAAGCCCGATATCCGCTATTAACTTCAATTCCAGCTGTACATTTTTTGCCTGGCCTTCCTTCCCTTCAGTACATAAATTGGGAGCCCGGTTTGTCGAAGTCTTAAAGCTTTGATTGCCCCGACCCCCTTTTCCCCCTTCGCATATGACAAAACGTTCCTTAGTTATGGTAAAGTCATGCAAAATTTCCCCGGTTGCTTCGTCTAAGACCAAAGTGCCGCAAGGAACTTTAAGGAGAAGGTCTTTTCCATTGCGCCCGGTGCGGTTGCAAGAGCCTCCGGCAACCCCATTCTCTGCTTTGAGGATACGCCGGTTGCGATACCATTCTAACGAATATACCTGATCGTCCGCCTCGAAGATGATGGAGCCGCCCTTGCCGCCGCAGCCGCCGCATGGGCCCCCTTTGGGAATAAACTTCTCTTTAGTCCATGCAACGACACCGTTGCCGCCTTTACCGGCAACAAGATCTAAAGTAACGCGATCAGTAAACATAAATCCTTTTGAATTTGAAGGCAGAAATCATGGACTGAAAGTCTGACAGCTCAAACTTTTCAGTCCGTGATTATTGGAGTCCTTTGGAATGCCATAGTAAATCATATGGCAATTATACCGAACGTGATTCAAAAATTGGTTTTTGACGGCGTTCCGCTTTGCATCAAAATTTTTGTCTTCACTCGTGCCTTGGCCATTGGCAATGGTCACTCGTTCCAGACGAAAAATTTTGAGCAGCCTCCTTGTCAAAATCCCAACTTTTGAACCACCTTCGGTATACAAGATCTAAGCTCTTATGACAGCTCGGATTCGATAGAGACGTATGTTTTGTCGGTTTTACGAAAAACGACAACTCCTGTTGCCAAAGCAAACAGTGTATCATCATTGCCTTTTCCGACATTCTTTGCCGGATGCCATTTCGTACCGCGCTGTCTGACAAGAATACTTCCGGCGTGTACCACTTCGCCGGAGCCCACTTTCACTCCCAGTCTCTTTGAATGAGAATCTCTTCCGTTACGGGTTGAACCCTGACCTTTCTTTTGTGCCATTTGTGCCTTCCTTTTACTAGCCTATTTGGGTAATTTTTACACGTGAATAGTGTTGGCGATGACCAATTTTTTTTCGGTGATTACCTGGAATATATTTCACGCTGGTGACCTTAGGACCGCTTACCCCTTCGATAAGTTCGCCAACGACCACACATCCTGGAATAAAGGGTTTGCCAATTACAGGATTTGAACCATTGTTCATAAAAAGAACTTCTGTAAAATTAATCTGCGAGCCAATATCTTTTCCTAGCCCTTCTACGTCTATAACGTCACCAACGGCTACCCGAAATTGCTTTCCGCCTGTCTTTATAATCGCGTACATAATTTGTCTCCTTAAGCTTTAAACCATTCATGATATCTGACCGTGTATTTTGATGTCAATGAAGAATAACAGCAATTTTTATGGACAACGGACGGCATGGACAGAAATGGACAATGGACGAGATGAGACAATTGCAAAAGTACAGTTCAAACCCTTTTTGGCAAGCAAGATTAAGATCATGATCAAGATCGAGATTAGGAATGTTCTTAATCTCGATCTTGATCATGATCTTAATCTTGCTTGCCGGAGACGATTTTGCTAAATTATTTTATTGTCAGTTCTGTCCATGTCGTCCATGCCGTCTATTGTCCACAAAATAACATTAACCTTGATTATATATCGCAACAATTTATATAATTAATTATTTACAAGTAAAAAATAAAACCGAATAAAGGAGGGAATTTTGAAAGCATTGCTTTTATCCGGAAGTGCAGCAGGATGTTCAGCCCTGTCCAGTCTCGTTTTTCGCAAAAATAATGGAGATTCTACAACGACCTGCAATCCCGCTGGTTACTTGTGCCTGTTTTATTTATCTTCATTTATTTTATCATTCTTTATCAACTTCGATATTTTTAACGTCGAGATCAGTTACCCCATCTTAACCGTAGGTATTTGCGTCGGAATATTAAGTTCGACATGGATGTTATTGATTGCAAGAGCATTGAAGTTGGGGCCGGCCGGCCTTACCTTTGCTTTTCTGAACGCCAGTGCAATTTTCCCAGGTTTGATTCTCTTTATGCTGTTAGGTTCTGATTTTGGATTTTCTTTTACATTCATTCAACTCGTTGGGATTATGCTTGTCTTGGCTGGACTATTTTTAGGGGCGAAAAAGCAAAATGAAAATAAAGCCTCTTCAAAATGGCTACTCTATACTTTAGCCTGTTTTATCGCGCAAATTTTGGCCTTAACTTGTATACAAGCCCGTTGCGTTTTGTTTGACTGCAGCAAGCTCGGAGGAATTTTTACCCACATGTCGATTACAGAAGCTCACGACGTCTGGTTTATGCCAGGACAATTTGGAGCCTCTTTTGTCATGCAAGCGATCGTTTTTTTTCGGGAAAATAAAAATTTGCGTTTAAGCGAAACCATCTATGGCGGTTTAGGCGGCATCGCCAACTTTGCATCGACTTACCTGCTGCTTTTAGCCACCAAATTTGCCCTTCCCTTTGAAAAAGGGATTCTTTTTCCTGTGTTTGCTGTCGGATCATTGATCCTCTGCAATATCTGGGCTAACCTATTATACAAAGAGAAATTTAACATAAAGACAAACGCGCTGTGCTCACTGGGGATTTTTTTAGCCGCATCTGCTTAAGATATACCCATTCAAATTGAAGACTTGGTTTACGTGCCCGTGAGCGTGCCCGAATTTATTGATCATTTCCGATTGAAGACTTGGTTTACGTGCCCGTGAGCGTGCCCCTGCCCGAATTTATTGATCATTTCCGATTGAAGACTTGGTTTACGTGCCCGTGAGCGTGCCCGTGCCCCTGCCCGAATTTATTGATCATTTCCGAATTTTATTTCTTTCTTCAAATTTGGGGGCAAAGAAAGCGGAAAAGATAAATAAATGCGGGCACGGGCACGGGCACGCTCACGGGCACGAAAATAATTCTTCATGCTCGATGTTCGGGGGGCAAAGAAAGCGGAAAAGATAAATAAATGCGGGCACGGGCACGCTCACGGGCACGAAAATAATTCTTCATGCTCGATGTTCATAATTATTCTAAGAACACGCCTGCGTTTGAATCCACAGACGATAAGCCTTATCTTTACTGATATGCATCCGGTTTGTTTCAGCACGGGATGCGACAGCCCCGATCAGATGACTCATGGTGCGGAATTGATTCCAGCTAAATTTACAGATATCGATGAAAATTTGAACAAAAAAGGCCTGCGAGGTATGAGCTCCCAAAATAGCTGCGAAGAGAACTTTCAAAGGATTTAAACGATAGCGCCTTGCAAACTTAGTCACATGAGGGATTTCGGGGCACCGTATCAGGATCTCAGTAATCGCACAATAAAGGACAATCATGGGTACGATGTACAGATAACAATTCGCGATGCGCTTTACCAAACTCACAAGCAATGGCGGTGTACGCTTCATAACACTGGGAATCAATTTGTCGTTGACATGAGTATGAACGACAGCATAATGTTTTTGAGCAAAGCTCACACCCTTAAAATACATTAAAACAATAGAAGGGATTCTAAACAGTGGGTGGACCAGCGTCGTTGCAACACTCCCGGGAATTTTAATTAATGCCATTTTTTTCCAGGAAGGATAGAAGTGTCGGCCATTCACATTTTCTGCGCTTGCAATGACTTTGGAGGAATTTTTGTCAAAAGCGGACTGGAAAATCGAATGGATCACCAGATCCCTGTTTGTGGTAATATCAAACCGGTATCGCCTTTTACTTTGTCTTTCGACCACTTCAAGAAAGGAGGCTGGAATCCCTCCAGTATTGTTGCCTGCCAGCCAATCGCGCTCTGTTTGCGATGGTTTAAGGCCGGCAAGAGCAAATATTGTATCGGCATATGATTGCCGCTTGTCTGATAATCCTAGCATGAACTTAAATCTTTTTATAATCCTGTAACGAATGTTGAGTCTGCAAAATTTTTTGTGAAACTACGATCCACTCAAGAACCAATGGCGACAATCCCTTTTGCGCAAATACAACACCATAGTCTTCTTCATCCTCTCCCTCATCTTCGTCGTCAGAAGAACGGCCGGCTTTGTCCTCGAAGGTGCTTTCCCCGGCAACTACCTGTCCCGTTTGCGTTTGAGGCCCCGTTTTCAAATCGGTATGATTGATATCGCGGGCGCTTTTCTTTAAAACAGCCAGACACAAAAGCCGTCCCCGTTCTCTATCATAAAAGTTTTTAAGAGACTCCTGAACAGGAGTTTCTCCTTTTATTATCCGCACTAGAGTATCATCTTGCATTGATTGCAAATCGGGAAAATCTGCACTTATTTGTGATTTTTTCTGAAAAATTATCGTCTGCTCCATTGCGCTTTCCAGTTGCAAATCGGCTTTGTCTAAACAAGCCTTTTTCACTGCTTCAAAAAGAGGCTGGCCATACTTATCATCAGAAAAAAGAATTTTTAAACCACTTGCGTTGTTTTCTTTCATCCACTGCCGCACCATATCAGATGCAAAAAATTCATTTAAAAAATCATCCCTTTCAGGATAGCTTAAGAGTAACATCTCCCCCGCCTCTTTACAATGGGCAACCAATCTTTTGAGCACTTGTAACTTTTGGTAGCTTTTGTTTTGTACATCGACCTCGTTTTTCCCAAGAATTTCCTGAATGCGAGCAAGACTTGTCTGGACTTTTTTGTCATATGCTTCTTTGTCCCAATTGCCGGCCTGATCGCGGATCCAGTCGAGGATCTGCTCCCGAAAAGGGTTAGATTTTATCACTTTTTCCTGGATCGCATCGAGAATAAAATCGGCATTATATTCATCAAAAAACAGTTTTAAGTAATGGGGTGTGTCAAAGTTCTTGCTTAAATGCTCGACAATGTTCTCTGTACCGGGAATGGCAAGCATTTGACCCAAATGGTCCATATAGTTGCCAAAATCGTGAACCCCCGCGCCCATATTTCTTGCAATCTGTCTTTTGGCTATTTCTCCCCTTTTTTGTGCAAGAAGCTGGTTCAACGTATCCTGTAATGTTCCCTTGACTGCCGATTCATCTGAACTGAACAGGTGATAAAGTTCAGTGGCTTCTCCCATGTAGCGGGCGCCGCAATATTTTCCTGCAATTGCCAGGTTAATGGCCACCCTTGCGCGGTTCTCTAAAAGGTTGTAATGCTCTTTTTTTTCTTTTTCACCATAGTTGCCAGAATCGCTGCCATTTCGCTGGTAAAATTCTTGCAGATCTCTATTGACCTTATCGATGCAAAATCGTACCGAATTTTCAATCTGTTCATAAAATTTCATCAATTGGGGCGTGTCATATTGAGGCGGGGTGCCTAAAAACGCCGTCCGTTTTTTGACATGGTCGATAAAGACATCCAGCGATTTTTTTAAATCCGCCTTTGTATGGAGAGTTTTACCTTCCTGAAGAGATGTAGGAGCCATATATCCATCTTTGCCCGGTTTGTCAAAGTTGATTTCTTCAAACATTTTTTTTAAGTCGCCAACTACGACAGTAGCAGGGATCCGGCTTACATCGATCGCTGTCTGGCTCGTCTTCATATGCGACAAATCGATCCCGTCGGCAAAACGTCCCAGCAATTTCTCATTTGAAGATTTACCCCCTTCGATGTCTTTATAAATAAGGCTGCACGCATTCATAAAAAAACATCTGGTCAGTTGAAATATCCAAAAGGCCGTTTTGAATAAAATAAGGGTAATTTCAAAAGTCGGTCTATAGCTGCTGATATCGCCATAATACCCAAGCACGATGTGTTTAAATGACACCCCTGCATAGCTCAATGTCTTGGATCCAGAGTTTTTTATTGCACGAAAAATGATTTTTATGGACTCTAAAGGCTTCAGGATCACACTCAGTACTTTTTTATGGAGAGGTTTTTTTTCCGCGGTATTTTTCTGATTGTATAAAGAAAAATCGACTGAAAAGTCGGGGTGCCCCCCACCTCCGGTCAATGAAACATTATATGGATTGTTAGTGATCATATATAACCTGATAGAAAATAATATAAGGGCTAATTTACAATAAGTTAAATTTAAACACAACAACGTTGATTATTATGATAAATCACCATGAAATAAGGGCACGTTCCCTTCAAAATAAACTTAAAAATATACCTGCTGATGCCCTGTTAATCACAAATAAGATCAACCTTCTTTATTTGACAGGCCTGGAACTTTCCGCCGGCAAACTTCTCATTCATAAAAAAGGGATCCATTTATTTGTCGATCCCCGTTATTACGAAATGTGTCTTAAGTTCAGTCCGTTTCCCGTTCTTCCTCTCAATACCCCATCTTTTGAATCGCAAATTCTTTCTGAAAAGTTCTCGTTTATCAAATCGATGGCATTTGAAAGTAATTCTACAAGCTATTCAGAGTACCAAATGCTTCTGAAAAAATTCCCTCCGGTTTCATTAATTCCGGTTGAAGATATCGTAGAATGCGAGAGAATGAAAAAAGATGAAAGTGAAATTGCCGTCTTGAGAAAAGCCGCTGCTTTAGGCTCCGCAGGATTTGATTTTGTCTGCAGCTTAATTCAAAAAGGGATCTCAGAAAACGAACTGGCAACAGAACTGGAGATATTCTGGAAACGGCAGGGCGGGGATGGATTGGCGTTTTCTCCCATCATTGCCTTCGGTGCCAATAGCTCTATGCCCCATTATCGTCCTTCATCAAAGCCGCAAGAAGCCTGCAGATTACATTCAGGCAATCCGATATTGATCGATATTGGAGTGAAGTATCAACACTATCATTCGGACATGACAAGAGTCGTTTATTTTGGAAAACCAAATCCTCAACTTTTGGAGATTCACACAATCGTGCAGCAGGCACAACTCGAGGCCCTTAAAGCATGCCGCCCTGGAGTCGATATTGGATCGGTCGACGCTGCCGCCCGCACATATATCAGCAAACAAGGATATGGGGATAAATTCACCCATAATTTAGGCCATGGTGTCGGTCTGGAGATCCACGAAATGCCAAGATTACGTCAGGCAGAGCCGGACTGCCGTTACCAATTACAAGCCGGCAACGTCATTACCATTGAACCCGGAATTTATTTAGAGGGAATAGGGGGAGTGCGCATCGAAGATACGATCGTCATTACCGAAGATGGATATGAGAACCTGACTAACCGCGATACCGGGCCGGTGGTGATAGACTCAGATCGTAAATAAAGAGCTATTTTCGTGCCCGTGAGCGTGCCCGTGCCCCTGCCCGAATCTATTTATCATTCCCGAACTTTATTTACTGCTTGAGGGATAAAAAAAAGGAAAAGATGAATTAAATTCGGGCAAGGGCACGGGCACGCTCACGGGCACGTAAACCATTTCTTCCTATACTAAATCATCAACTTTACATCCTTCAGGGAAGAATGGATCATTTCAGCACGTTTATGGGAGAGCACTTCTTGCGGAATTGGTTGCTCATAATAGGCGGTCAAATGGGCGCGGCGGCAATTGAAAAAAAGTTCATTGACTTTTTGTTGGTCGGTACCCTTTATCCAGCCTAATTCCAAACCAAATTTGAGAAGACTTAACGCGTTTAAGGCTTCGACCGCCTCGATCTGATAAGAGTGGACCAATACGGCGTATGCCCTACTGACCTTGTCTTTCATGTCGGCAGGCTCTTCCTGCTTTATTTTCGCCCTGATGCTGTTTTCTTCGACAATAAGCTTTGTTGTCACACTGCGCAGCGAAGAAATGATATTTTCTTCCGTCAGCCCCAAGGTATAATTGTTCCGGATGCGAAGCACATCTCCAAAAATTTCTAATGGACTGCCCTGAAGGCCGGTCACAGTCATTGATTCATCAACATTTTTCTTCAGCAGATCATTGATCCTGTCGCTATGGATCAGGCCGGGAAGCTGCAAAAACACCGATGCGATCAACGCGGTACCGCAATGTGTAGGATCGGAAGTCAGAAAACCAAAATTCGGATGAAAGGCATAATTGATCTCCTTGCCGATCTCGGTTTCGATTTTAACTAAGCGGTTCCATGTGCTTTCTAATTCTCCTTTACAGTCGATCAATTGCAAATGCAAATGATCAAACAAATTCAAGGTGGCCAAAAATTCATATTGGGCATCGAAGAGAAAGCCGTCTCCCGATCCTGCCTGAATATAGTTGTGATTAGATAAAAAATGCTCGACCAGCCATTCCTTATCAAGCGGACTTAAATGTTCGGCATGGGTTAAAGTTGGGGCTTCAATGGAATCGCTTGCCAGTAACTTCTTGCTGATTAATGCAATAATTTGTGCTTTATAATCTTTTTCAAGTTTACCGGGAAATTTAAACTTCTCGATATTTCTCTGCAAGACAATGGATGAGGCAAGCCAAATGGTGTTCGCGTTGTTATTCCAGGGTGTTTTTTTATACACCAAAGATTTACTGTTACTCTTTTCCTTCATTCGTATTCTCCGGATTCTCTGTCAACGCTTTGATCTGATCGCGCAACCACGCAGATTGTTCATAATCCTCTGCCTTAATTGTTTCATTCAACGCTTCATTTAAAGCCAATAGTCGAAGAGAGGGGTTCATCGTGACGCTCTCTCCAGGAGTCCGCCCAATATGGATCGGTATTGATTTTTTATTTGTGGTTATGCGGGAAGGAATTTTTTTTGCTGCGAGAAGTTCCCCTATCAACACCTTGCTAAACACTTCATAACAGACACTGCATCCTAAAAAAGCTCCGATATGAAGGGAGTTGAAAGTCATCCCGCAATTTCCGCATGCAAGCGATGCATTGTTTTCTAAATTAGGGTCATACAGACGTTGCGAAGAGGTCCCGTACAAACGACGCTGCAATTCCGGACAGTCCTTGCACATACAGGTGTGAGTAATAGTCTGCCCCACTATTTCCGTATAAAGCACAGCGATATCTTTCTTACATTCGCTGCATTCCAAAGGGCGGTCGGCAAGAGCGTCTTCCTCATCATCTTCATTTTCATTTTCGTTATTTTCCAAAGGATCATCGGACATTTTCTACCTTTCCATTGCAAATTTTTGCTTCGTTTGATCGACGTGGCTTTAAATAATCAGTATAAAATATTTTAGCATTTGAGGCAAACAGGGCATAGGAAATCGGAACACTTTTTTAAACTACAGAGGAAAATAACAGGATAGGGAGGATAGGCAGGATAATTTTAAAAAAATACCCTGCCTATCCTGCTTATCCTGTTATTATTTTTCTCCTCTATATGCATTGCATTCTATATGACTCAAAAAAGTGTTCTGATTTCCTGTGTCCTGTGATGCAAATCAATCTTATTGCAAAAAAAAACATCGGGATGATACACTCATCAAAGATCCTTCATGCTTCAAGGTTCAAGCTTACAAAAGCAATCGTAATTTTATTCATTATGTGCATCATGGCTTATCGAAATTTCACGCTTGTCCCTCTTCTCCTTTGCCTGCTGTTGTCCCTCTCTTCATCTATTAAGGGAGAGTGCCCCCTCCCTGATCATCCGCTGGCTTTAGGCGAGCTGATCGATATTGCCCTGACAAATCACCCTTCGACGAAGCAGGCATGGTGGAATGCCAATCGGGCAGCTGCTCTGTTAGGATCTGCGAAAAGCGCTTATTATCCAAATGTTGCATTGGAAGGGATCGTCAAAAATGGACGTGATTTTAAATTTATCAATGGACCGGATACAAATTATACCATTATCGGCGCAGACTTGATCCTTACGATGTTGCTTTACGACTATGGGGAGCGTTTGGCTAATGTCAACGCCGCAAAAGCTGCACTGATCGCCGCTAACTGGCAAAGCGACTGGAATATTCAAAAGGTGATGATCAAAGTGTTAGAAAATGCCTATGCCACTTTGCATGCCGAAGAAGTCGTCAGGGGAACCACTATCTCTTTGGAAGAAGCCAATAAAATTCTCGAATATGCACGCGCATTAAACACAGCCGGATTAAGCCCCGTCTCCGACGTTTATACGAGTTTGGCAACTGTAGCCCAAATGAAAATCGAGCTATCCCAACAAATTGCTTTAATGGATATTCAAAAGGGACAGCTGGTCCATTCGCTTGGACTCGAACCTTCCAATTCCATTGAACTGGCCTCTTTAGCCCCTATAGAAATTCCTCAGTTGCTTCCATTAAAGGAACTCATTTCCTTAGGACTTCAGCGGCGGGCCGATTTAATGGCAAAACAGGCGAATGTTACTGAATCAATATCTTATCAAAAACTGGCCAGGGCAGCCTATGGACCTAAAATTTCCTTTTGCGGAAGAACTGGAGCCAATCATGCCATTAATGACCATGCCAATGCAGCGCAGTATCAATTGTTCTTAAATGTGAGCATGCCATTATTTAACGGATTTGATACAATGTACCAAAACCGGATGGCATATGCGGATACCGAGCTCTCGATGGAATCCCTGGCAGAACTGGAACTCGACATTGCTTTGGAAGTTTTTACACATACAAGGTCAGTTCTGGCAGCCGAAGAGATGCTTGCAAATGCGAATGAATATTTACTCAACTCTCAAAAATCATACGAAAGCTCGTTAGAAAAATACCGGGCAGGCAAAGAATGGATCTTAGAGGTCTCAAATGCTCAACAAAAGCTTGCGGCAGCACGCATCCGTTATAGCGACATAAAAACACGTGTATTACTTTCGGTCGCAAATTTAGCCTATGCCACAGGGACTTTAAATACTGAGGGATCATGCAAATAAGATTACTATTTATTTTTCTTTTATCAGCTTATATACTCTCAGGATGTCAATCTCAACCAGATTTCACTAACGGCAGCCCGCAATCTGCGATTCCGGTCATTGCATCGAAACCCGATGTTAAAGATATCATTTTTCACGTAGAAAGCATTGGAACACTACAACCATCTTCTATTGTGGAAGTCAGACCTCAAGTTAATGGCTCTCTCAAAACTGTTTTTGTCCACGAAGGGGACGCTGTTTCTGCCGGAACCCCCCTATTTGAAATCGATCAGGCCCTATATGCAATCCGTGTGAGAGAGGCTGAAGCCCAACTGGCAAGCGACCGTGCAACATTCAATGCATTGCAAAAAAAACTCCTCCGATACCAGCAACTCGTACAAAAAGACCTTCTTTCACAAACAGAGTGGGAAGATTTAGAAGCAAATAAAGAAAAGGCAGAGGCTGCTTTAGTTTTAAGCGAAGCGAGATTAGCAGCCTTAAAGCTCGATTTAAATCATTGCATGATCACATCACCAATTGATGGCAGGATAGGGAAAATCGGTATCCACCCAGGAAATTATGTAACTTCAAGCCAGGCTCAGCCGCTTGCGATAATATCCAATGTAAATTCCCTGATCGTAGAATTCAACATTACTGAAAAGGAATTTTCAAAACTCCCTAAAGGACCAAAAGGTTTCGAAGTGGCATCGATCTGTGCATCCGATGCAAGAAAAACCGGGGACATTACATTCATCGATCATACATTTGATCAAAAAACAGGCACGCTGCTCATCCACGGGACAATCGACAACACCGATTCTCTATTTAATCCCGGACAAACCATTCGCGTATATCTTCCCATTAAAACAAAAATAGCTGCGATCGTAATTCCGCAAAAGGCAATACGCTATAGCCAGGAGGGTCCTTTTGTCTATATTGTCGAGGCAGACAACACTGTAAAAAAACGGGTCCTCACACTTGGCAAGGAACAGGGGACCGACCAGATCATCAAACAAGGAATTTTACCGACAGATGTGATTGTTCATGACGGCCATTTGCGATTGTCTGAAGGGTGCAAGGCGGAGGTACAATGAACTTATCCGCTCCATTTATCCGCCGTCCCGTAATGACCACATTTGTCATGCTCACTATCATCCTTCTTGGCACAATCTCTTTTTTTATCCTCCCTACAAGCGATCTTCCACCTGTCGAACATCCAAATATTCAAGTGACAGCAGGCTATACTGGCGCAAACTCGACCACAATATTGAATCAGGTTACCATCCCGCTCGAAAGAGAATTAGTCCTGGTTAAGGGTATCCATGAGATGTCATCCAAAAGCTCGCCCGGATTTTCTTCGATTTCATTGCATTTCGATCTGTCCAAAAATATGGATGAAGCAATACGCGATGTCCAGGCTGCCCTCAACCGGGCAGAAGGCCACTTGCCCGTCGATCTTTCTCCCCGCCCCAGCTACTCAATGCGCGAAGATACTACAGAACCCATCATATGGTTCTTGCTTACTTCAAAAGAAGAAACAACAGGAAATATGCGGGAGTACGCCGATGCGCATATACTGCCGCGCATAAATCGTCTCGATGGCGTAGCTCAAGTGAAGGTGTATGGAGCGGAAAACACAATATGGATACGCTTAAACCCCGAACTTATGGCAGCAAGGCGCATAGGCTTTAACCAGGTTGTCAGCACAATCCAGCATCACACCAGGCAAATCCCTCTTGGAACAATCCAAACAAGCAGTAAAATGCTCTCTATCGAATGGCCGGGGACAATTGCGGAAGCAAAAACACTTGAACTTTTACGAATCGAAGGAACACAAGTCCATATTAAAGACATCGGCATGGTTGTCGAAGAAGCTGATCTTGAAAGGGAATTTCATTTCATCGAGGGCCAGGATACTTCCTTAGCGCTAATTTTTGGAATCCAGAAAGTCGTTGACGGCAATACGATCAAAATCGCCAAATCGGTCAGGGATCTTTTTGCGGCAATAGAAAAACAATTGCCTCCCGCAATCAAACTGAACATATGGTTTGATAAATCGGTCTGGATTGAAGAATCTCTTGTCGATATTCAGTGGTCTTTAGTCCTCGCATTCATTTTAGTTGTTCTCGTCATTTACTTATCTTTAGGAAGAATTTCAGAAGCATTGATCACGAGCGGGGCGCTTCCTCTCTCCCTCTTAGGTACGTTCATCGTGATGTACTCTGCCGATTTTAGCCTGAATATTTTATCGCTTCTTGCCTTGACCTTATCAGTAGGGTTTGTCGTCGATGATGCCATTGTCGTTATTGAAAACATCGTGAGAAATCACGAACATGGGATGAATGCGAAAGAGGCAAGCTTAATCGGAACGAAGCAAATATGCTTTACCATCCTCTCGATGTCCTTGTCGCTTGTTGCCATTTTTATTCCCTTATTGTTCATGCCAGGGATGACCGGCCGTTTATTTCAGGAATTTAGCATCACTCTTGCCGTATCTATTTTAGTTTCCGGCTTTATCTCTCTTTCTTTGACCCCCATGCTATGCGGACAATTCCTGTCAGCACATAAAACCCCCAGCAGACTGCAGGAAAGAATTGCGAAAATCAACGCTTCGATAGTCGGCATCTATGGCTCTTCCCTGAAATTTTGTTTTCCTTTTCGCAAATTGATGCTCTCTATTGCAGGTGTATGCCTGTTGGCAACCATCTTCCTCTTCATGAAATTGCCTGTCAGTTTAGTCCCTATGGAAGACCGCGGCATATTTTTTGCCATGATCAATTTGCCAAAGGGTTTGTCTAAAAAGGAAATCCTCGCCCGGCAAATTCAAGTCGAATCGATAACAAAACAGCAACCTTTCATTGAAAATTTCTTGAGCATTAACGACGGCGGCAATTTGTTGTTTTTAGTGCTCTTAAATCCTCTTGAGATGCGCCCCCCTCAGCAGACGGTCATGAATACCCTCCAGGCGACATTAGATAAAATCCCGGGAATCCAGGCATTTTTACAGCCCTATCAACTATTGAATCTCGATATCGATTTTGGCCACGCCGGGCAATATAAAATGTATGTACATGCCAATGAATTTGAGGATGTTGATAAATCGGCTGCGGCTATTGCTGCAGCCTTGAAAGGCGACGCCCGCTTTACAAATGTGCAAAATGCTTTGCAAAACGATACGCCAATGCTCGCATTGAATGTCAATGAAGAACTTGCCCATACTTTGGGTTTTAACAAGCACGATATCCAAAACCTGCTTTCACAGGCCTATGGGCAATCTTATGTCAGCGCTATTCAAAAAGGGGCGAACCAAAAGAAAATATACATGGAGCTTTTGCCCGAATTCCAAAATTATTCAAATGCTCCAAAAAAACTGTATTTAACAACTGCAGACGGTCAATATGTTCCTTTCAAGGCCCTTGCCAACTGGAAAGAGCTATTGGGAATCCCCCATTTAATGCGGCGCGAGCAGCTGCCGGCCACGTCGATCCGTTTTTCATTTATCGACTCCGTTGCCCCAAACGTTGGCATTGACCTGGCAGAAGAAATTGCCAAAAAGCACCTTTCCGGCGATGCGGGAATAGAATTTTCCGGAGCCGCAAAAATGGTGGCCACGACGATCAACACCACACTGCTATTGCTTTTAGCCGCTGCAGTCGTTATGTACATCGTGTTAGGGATTTTATACGAGAGTTTTATCCATCCCCTGACAATTTTGTCCTCGATCCCCCTTGCCGGTCTTGGCGGTGTCCTGACGTTATTTATCTTTAATGAACCCATCTCTATTTTCAGTGCGGTGGGTTTTTTGTTGTTGATCGGAATTGTAAAAAAGAATGGAATCATGATGGTAGACTATGCCCTGGAAGCACAGAAAAATGGGACTGCTCCTGAGCAAGCTATCTATGAAGCATGCCTTGTGCGGTTCCGTCCGATCATGATGACGACAATTGTCGCGATCATGGGGGCCATTCCCATTGTTATCGGGTTTGGTACTGGCTCTGAAGGGCGCCGGGGATTAGGGCTTGTCATTGTAGGCGGTCTTTTATTTTCACAAGTCCTCACGCTCTACATCACGCCCATTATTTATCTGCTGTTTCAGGGGAAACGCAAGATCGTACCGGTAACCGCATCCAATTACCCATGAGTCTAAAAGCCAATTCAACGCAGAGCAATACAGTTGCCTTCGGCGCCCCCCATCAGGAAATAACTTGTGTCATTTAGAATCCTTGTGGTGCATGTTCACGGAGTCTATTCACTACAACTCAGGCCTTCAGCCTGAATGATTTATCCTATCTACCTAGGGCATTGCCCTAGGCTTTTATATTTCAGGGCGTTGCCCTGAGAGCATGTTTTCAGGCCAACGGCCTGGTATATAAAAGCCTAGGGCAGCGCCCTAGGTAGATAACATAAACCATTCAGGCTGAAGGCCTGAGTTATAGTAAATAGAGTCATGAACATGTACTGCTTGCGGTATTTAGTGTGAGTGGCGTAGAAGAAAATTTAAAAAGTAACACTCCCTACGAGTAAGTTATTTAGGAGGCGCTGAGCGCAAAGACGAGAGAGGAACACAGGGTTTTGAATTTTCTCTGTGTCTCCGCGTCTCTGCGTTTATCCATCGATGTCACGTTGTAGAGAGATATTACGGAAGGACCTTGATATCCTTCGCAATAGACAAAGCGATATTTTTTCCCCCGTTCTATTTCCTGAAGCTCTCCCGATAAAATTCCATCAACAAGCACTCTAGCTTTTTTCATTTGTCACTTTCCTTATATAAAATCATGAGGGGGCTGTGGAGCTCTATCTTTATGTTCAGTACTTTCAGAACTTTTAAAAGGGTGTCCAGGCGGACGGACAATTTTCCTTTTTCTATATCAAAAATGACTGTTTTACCAAGACCTGCCAGTTTTGCAAGTTCAGCTTGTGACAATCCACTTTTTTTCCGGTGAAAATGAACGATTGATGCTATCTGATTAGGTTCCATAATATGTAAAACAATTTAAATTACCGCCATTACAGTAAATATAGGGTATTTTGAAAAAAATGTCACTATCTAACGTACCCTTTGATTCAAAATTACTGTTATAACGGTAATTTTGAAACAATTAGATAAGGCCTTGGTATGGGGCTAAACTCTCAAGTTTCAATTTAGTCTTTATTGTGTCTAAAAGATCATTCTCATTCTCATAAATCTTACCGTCGAATTGCACTTTTCCTTCAGCAGTTATTTTAATGCGAGCGTTCATATAGTTGGAGTTTAGGTCGAATGTGTCATTTATTTTAACAGTAAGGGTGATAAATCCCTCTTCTTTAGATAGACGAATAATGTACGTTCCTATTGGAGTGCCAATTAATGCATTTTGTGCGCTTTTTTCGTTAATTTTTTTCTGTTTTGACAGCAAAATGTCTTTTAGCGATTGGGGCTGATTCGATACAGGTCGATTTTTTATCATGTCGACAGCCTGAAAAACCGACTTGTATTGATCCTGAGATTGAATAGCACCATACCTTTGTTCTCTAAGCGCAGCAACAAGGGGTTTTATTTCATGAGGCTTTTTTTGCCCCTTAACTGCAGCATCGATGGCAATGTAGGTACCTGTACGACCAATTCCAGCTCTGCATGAGACGGCAAGCGTGCCTTGACTGTCTCCTATGTCCTGTTCCACACTCTCCCTAAACTTGCATAAAAGATCGACATCGGGAGCCCGATGATCCCCCCATGCCTTGATTTGATGAATGGTGAGTGTATGCTGTTTATCGTCAGACTGTACAACAATTTTTACCCTTCCGCTACTTTCATCTGTAGAGGTTTCAATACAGCGGTAACCCGGTATCGTTTTGCCCTTTTCAAGTGGATATATATTGAGTCCAGTGTTTTGAACTTCATCAGGAGGCACTAACCATACCAGATGATGGCAATTTTTCTCTCGCAGAGCTTCCAAAAATTTTCCGGCTCGTACTTTATCAACAGGTGTCTGTGCAGCAATGTATTTTGTCTGTATCCCGTCAAATTGAACATGGTTTGCATGAAAAAGCGTTCCATCTGTTCCTGTAACCTGATTTGCCAAGGTAAGATGAATATCTTTAAACCTGCCTACTGTCTCTTCTCCACAATCTATATGTAATTTTTTATCTGGTGGAGTTCCTTGGGCATAGGGAAGGGAAGCAAAATCTTTTTGATGATCAGGGGTTAAGTCACTTATCCCTGAAGGTTCAATAGGCGCTTCTTGTAGTTGTGGTGGAAGTTCACTGGCACCTGCAAGGGCATTAACGGGCAGCACAGGCTCTTTTGGCGGCTCCGGCACTACAGCCTCTTTCTTTTGTGGCTCAGGCTCTTTCTTTGGCAGCACAGGCTCTTTTGGCGGCTCCGGCATTACAGCTTCCTTCTTTTGCGGCACAGCCTCTTTCTTTGGCGGCTCAGGCTCTGCTTTTGTCGGCACTGGCAATGCATCTTCCTTCGGCAGCATAGGCTCTTTTGGCGGCTTCGGCACTACAGCTTCTTTCTTTTGCGGCACAGGCAATGCATCATTCTTTGCCGGCGCAACATCGACTGGACTGTCGGATTTCACATCTGAAAATGAGCGGTCCAATTGATTTAAAATCACTTTGATCGCCTTATTATTGCATTTTTGGACTTCTTGGGGAATTATGCCCGAAGTAATGGCACCCGCCGCTTTTAGCCAATGAATGGTACTTGCCCGATTCAAATAGATTGCTTTCCCCGCTTCATTTTCAATTTTAAAAAATTTACTGCCAAAAAGATTTAAGATCCTGCCAATAAGTCCGGTATATCCTTTAATGCCACGTGCCACCCCTTGTGGCTCTCTACTCTTTGCATCCGGCACTTTAAAATGAAATCTTCCATCATCCTGACGTTGAATATGCATACTTGCCTCATAAAACAATTTTTTTGTTAATTTTATTATAAGATAAATTGTATTTAACAAACAATTATATAAAAAATATTAATTTAAATTTCAAATATTAAAAATACTCAAAAAATAAAAAAAGCATGAATAATAAACCTTTTTCAAAAATGCCTTGTTGCATAATTCCAAATAAATACAAGTCTTTAATAATTAACTAACTACCACAGAGATCACAGAGAACAAGAGAGTAGATAAAATATAGACATGTCTCCTTACTATTGTTTAAACCACATTCTAATTTTCTACCCCCTCTCTGTGTTTTCTGTGATCTCTGTGGTAGTTAATTAGTTATCAAAGACTTGTATTTATTTGGAATTATGCAACAAGGCTTATTTGGATTAGTCATAGAGGTTTATAAATGAATTTCGTAATTACAGGGACAGAAAATATTCCTATTTATTTAGCAATAATTGGGTTTACCTTTGTTTTTTCGTTTTTTTTTTTGGAAAACCCTGTTCTATGAATTAGATATCTTTGACATCAAATACACAAAAAAAATAAAAAGGAGATCCTTGTGGCTAATTTTCTCAAACTTGCTCTTACTCATAATATGGTTGGGATTATTACTGCGGTTGCTTTCACGACTGCAATAATCGCTCCTCCTCCAGCTTATGCAGCCGGAGCAAATATGAATCTTAATGACCTAGCCTTTGGATTCTAATCTTATTCCCGGGGCGAAAAGGTGCGGATCACCGTCAGTAAAATCCCTTGAATTTCGATGTCTTCAGGACGCAATAAGATGGGATAGCGGTCGTGATAACACCCCACGAGCTGTACCGAGGTCTCATGAAACTGGTAGCGCTTGACGACGGTATAGGCTTCATTAATGGAGGCAATAACGACATCTCCGGGATCTGCGTCTTGCTTAGCTTCAATAATCAACATGTCGCCGTCGGCAATCATTTCTTCATTTAAGAAATGTCCTTTGACTTGGAGCGCATACGTTTTTTCCGGATTTTCAATAAGCATTTGAGGGATATGGATCATTTGGGGGTGAGAAAAGGTCTGGATCGGCTTATTTTCTGTGATAATGCCTATGAATGGGATCTCGCAATTGTTGTTTGCGGTCTGCTTTTCATCGCGGGGTCCTTCTATGAGAGTGAGCGTCCTGAAACGATCATCGGCCAATACCCCTTTATTTTTTAGAATTTGAATATATTTATGAACAGACCCTAATGAGGCCAGACCAAAGTGATTCGCAATTTCCCGATAATTGGGGGAATGGCGATGGTCGGCAACAAATTCCCGAATGTAGTCGGCGATACGCCTTTGTTTTACCGTCAATCCCTTCATTGGCTTTTCTTAGGAGAGGAGGTGCCGAATAACCGGAAGCTCAAATTTGTGACATAAAGGGCAGTCAGCCACATGATGAGCGCAGAGATCATGACATCGGAAAAAAAATGCGCTCCCTGGGACATCCGGGTTAGAGAGAGCAAACTGCCAAGGGTTGCCGACAGGATAATTCCCGACCACAAGAACCATGTGTTGTGCAAATAGAGCCCAAGTGCGATAAAGGAAAAAAAATAAAATCCCATGGTGCAATGTCCGCAAGAAAAGGATTTGGATGGTTCTTTTTGCGTATTGAAATCAGGGGAGTAGTAAGGTCTAAAATTTTGTACCCCTCCAAACTCGACGACCTGCCGCGGGCGAGGCCTGCCCCAATGATCTTTAAGGACAAGATGAATAATCAGGCCGGAGCCTATTGCAAGGGTAAATACTAAGACAGAGGCAATCGCCCGGTATTTTCTTAAAGCCGGAAAATAATAAGAACCGGCAAAACAGAATAGAGCAATCGCAACCGTGAGCTGGGCTGGCACTATAGCGTAGCTATAAATAAAACTGAAAAATTCATTTTGCAAAAACAGACCATGGCCATGGTAAAAGAAATTCTCGATTGCAAGATCAATTGCAGGGGTAAACGGGGTGATCATCAGTACCAGCAACACGGGAAAAGTCCATGCTTTATGTTGAAGAAAAAAGCTTTTCATTCTATATTACCAGCAGATTTGAAAAATATATCACGGTATTTATGTACATTATATTAGCAGCGGGCATTGTAACAGGGATTGCTATCATCGCATGGCTTGTCATTTTGTTTAAAAAGATGCATGTTAGCATTATTCTATGGCAAGAAAAATATGCAAATCAAACGCAAAACGGACACGCCCTGCAGCAAAGTATTGACCTGTTAAAACAAGAAGCTCTGAATTTAAGAGCGGAAAATCAGCTGGCCAATGAGCGGCGGACTGTTGCCGAAACGCAATTGCAGGAACAAAGCAAAGCTTTTCAGGAAAAAATCGAGCTGCTGCAACAATCGCAAACTACGCTGCAAAATTCATTTAAAGTATTATCTGCAGATGCATTAAAAAACAACAGCCAATCCTTTTTGGAATTGGCAACGACAAAGCTGGAACGATTTCAGGAAACAGCAAAGGTCGATCTGCAGATGCGAAAGCAGGCGATTGACGAAATGGTCAAGCCGATTAAGGAATCCCTGGACCGGTTTGACCATAAATTTCAGGAAACAGAAAAATACCGCATTGGCGCCTATACCTCTCTCAGCGAACAAGTCAAAGCGATGGCCAATTCGCACATTCAATTGCAGACAGAAACTTCCAACCTTGTCAAAGCATTAAAAATGCCTCAGGCACGGGGACGTTGGGGTGAAATTCAGTTAAAACGGGTCGTCGAAATGGCGGGGATGATCGAACATTGCGATTTTGTCCAGCAGGAAAACGTCAATGCCGATGACAGGAAGCTACGCCCCGATCTTGTGGTTAAACTGCCCAATCACAAGCAAATTGTCGTCGATGCAAAAACTCCATTAAAAGCGTACCTGGAAGCGTTGGAATCATCGGAAGAGGCGCGGCAATTAAAGTTGCAGGAGCATGCGAGACAAGTGCGTGCACATATCATGCAATTGGCGGCTAAATCGTATTGGGAACAGTTTACTGCAGCGCCTGAGTTCGTCGTTCTTTTCCTCCCGGGCGAGCCATTTTTCAGCGCAGCTTTGGAATTCGATCCAACCCTGATCGAATATGGGGTCGAACAGCGGATCATTTTGGCCACCCCGACAACGTTGATTGCTTTATTGCGCTCAGTGGCATATGGTTGGAAACAAGAATTGATCGCCAAAAATGCCCAGCAAATTTGCGACCTTGGAAAGACTCTGCATGACCGGATACGTATTATGGCAGAGCATTTTGATGACATCCGCAAAGGTTTAGACCGTGCCGTTGAGTCTTATAATAAAGCAGTAGGCTCGATAGAAGGGCGGATTCTCGTCACAGCACGCAAGTTTAAGGAGCTTGGCTCAGGAGTTGACCAGGAGATTGCGCCCCTCGAGACTGTCGATCGCGTAGCACGCACGGTGGTCATTACCGATTAAGGACAATTTTCGTGCCCGTGCCAGCATTGACTACTCATTTCCGAAGTGCTTTTCGTGCCCGTGAGCGTGCCCGTGCCCGTGCCCGCACTATTTATCTTTTCCGAATTCTTTTATCCCTCCAATCTCAAGAGGGAGCATAAATTCGGAAATGAGTAATCAATGCGGGCACGCTCACGGGCACGAAAAGCACTTCGGAAATGAGTAATCAATGCGGGCACGTAAACCACTTCTTCATTTTGACCGGGAATACCACGCTTTTTCCATCTCGGCAAATAGGTTTTGCGCAACCGGCTGCCAATGGGTGATTGCCGTTTCGACAGCAAGCCCCGGCGAGGTCATTTTCAACCACCTGAGGTATTCATTATAAATGGGATAAAATTCATCGTTGACGGGCTTTTTGAACTTTTCAGTTAATGCATCCACAGAAGCTTGCATGATATCATAGGTCCATTCGGGCAGTAATGGAGATAGTATCCGATTGTTTTTTAAATAGTAGTCCAACAGGATTTCAACTAATTGTCCGGGATTTCCAAAATTTAGCGGTTTTTTAGCGGCTTTTGCTTTTTTGACAAAAATCACTTGGGGCTGAATATCCAGATCATATGTGTGGATGAGGTGGTTAAATGCGGCAATCAACGGCCAGCATTTGACCGCCTCTTCAAATTCATCATGGGCAAATAGAATTAATCCGTTTTTAGAGACATATTCAATGTGACCGCAAAGAGCAACCTGATTAAAAAAATTTCCTGTAACATGTAATGGAGGTATTTTCCATTTTCTGCCATCGTAAGATGGAGACAAGTATTTTGGGCTAAAATCGATTGAAAAAATATTTTCCGTGTCTATTCCGGAAGTCCGCAGCGTGGACTTCATTTCCTCGATCTCGCGATGAAGGGTATCCCTTTCAGAGAGATAAAAAGGCCCCTTTGGCAGCTTTCCTGCTTTTTCTGCCCGGGAAAGTACGTGGGCTGCATCGCCGAACACAGATCCCTTGACAATCAACGACCGGTGGATAGGAGAAACAAGCAACTCTTCCTCGGTCTTTAAACGGTCATCGCCATTATTCAAGTGTATTTTTAAAACATGATTGCAGTAGATTTTTAACGGGTTTTTTAAAAATGCATTCAAGTCTCCAAGGGATACGTGCCGGGAGGGAAGAAGACTTAAAAGTTCTGCCGGCTTTGGAAAAGCGGTAAGCAAGTTGGCGGCCTGTTTTTTATTTGTCCCGCTGTGTGCAAGAGCTGCTCTATAGTAGCTTTGAGAATAGCTTTTAAAAGAGGTGTCGGCAGTAAAATAGGAGTGGTGAAAGGGGACTATGGGGTGCTGGGTAAAACAGCGCGATGATGGAGAGCCCTGCGGCAGTGCAAAAGCTTCATCCATATACTCCAATAGCTCGTTGACCAGTAAACTTGGCAGCTGTTCATGCGATTCTGACGGTGCCTCCGAAATATAGGTCATGATAAAATACTGCCTCGCAGACAGTAAAGCTTCGAGGAACAGGTAACGGTCAAAGTCGGATTGCGAAGGTTGATACTCAGCTTTAGGAGTTCGGTTAAGGAAATTCATCGATGATTCCTGATTTTTTCCCGGAAATGCTCCGTCATGCATTCCCATTAAAATGATTACTTTTGCCGGCACTGTATGCATGGGTAATAGCTGTGAGAAACGAACTGATTGTAAATTGGAGTTAGTGCCGAACTGCGGGACTGTTTCTTCAAAACTTAAATTTAAACGAGGTCCAATCGACTGATAGCTGAATCGTTCGTTTTCCAGTCGGGGGGAAGCATTTTTAAAGATTTCGAGGTGCGAGGACAATAGCCGCTGCTCCTCATCTGCAGAACCCTGAAAAATTAAGTATGTATAGGCGAGGGACTGCAAATAATGACTCCATTGGACTAAAGTCAACTTTGTCCCGTCGACCAGGGGTTCGAGATCAGACACCAAAGAATGGAATAATTCGATAAATTGCCCGAAAAGTTCACTTTGGTTAGACGAGATCCCCTCCAATGGAGAAAATGGAAGATCTTCGCTATGTTCTTCAGTTGAGGAAACAGCCAAACCTTCAAGAAGTCTTCCAAGGCCATGCTCCCATGTACCAATCGCTAAATCCTCTCCCATTTTGTTTTTGCAGGTTTTCCTTTTTAATAATGCGTTGCGGTGATCGATATTACACCCCCAACGAATATCAGCACTGATGATCCATTGTTTGATGGCAATAATGTCATCGTCGGTAAACCCTTGCCGCTTGCAAAAACCCTGATGTTCGAGAAGTTGGAGGAAGTCGGAGATCTCTAAACGCCCCGTAGCTAATTGAAGCAGCCTGCGATAGCCTTGTATCAGAGGGTATTGGGACAAAGGCTTTGCATTGATCAAATTGACCTCAAGCCGGCTTTCCGGATTGTGAAACACGTGGTTAATCATTGGGGAATAGAGGGAAATGTCGGGAGCCATGACAAGAATGTCCTGAGGAGTAACCGGAATCTCAGAGGAGCGGTGCCGGTCGATAATATTCATGATAATATCGTAAACAACCTGCACCTCGCGTATTTGTTTGGGAACTGCATGGACCTCGATAGTGTGGTCATTACTTTCAAAAACAACTTTTTCCGTTGTTTTGGGGTTTCTCAGTAAGGCAATATCTGCCTGCACAGCCTCCAACATAGTCAGCGGGTGTTTGTTTCCGGAAAATCCAAACGCGTCTGAAATAAGGTCGCTATAGGCCTGGTGGTCTTGTATTCCCGCAGGAAGAAGGTAGCGCTCTCCCGTTTGAAAATCATCCGAATCAAATTGGGCAAGGAATTCCCGCCCAAGCCTTCCAAAATTTGCCAATAATGCATTTTTATCTCGCAAGAGTTCTTCCAGGTGGAGTTGGTTTGATTCGGGGACATTTTGTTTGTGCCAAAAATCGCGTAGCCGCATGCTTTCTTTGTCGGATAAAACATCCCGCCAAAATTGACAGCAAGGGGAGGGGAGGTAATAATTGACCTTGGTAGAGCCTGTAATTTCTTTAAAAAATTGATGATGGTTTTTGCTTAAAAAGCTAAAGCCAAAAAGATGAATCTGGTGCCGGCATTGGATATTTTTAACTTTAAGTTTTCGATTTGGGTAATTCCATGGGGCGTAGAGCTTTTCCATTTCTTCCCAAAGATGTTTTTGCCACGCAAATGAGGGCTGACCGGTTTGCCAATTTGAAAAACAGCCGGCTGCGTCATTTCCGTAGGCCGCAAATAGTTTTGCCAATGTTGCGCTTAATGCACATATCCGCCTCGGTAAACGGGCGGAGTCCAGGTTTAAGTAGTCGAGCAAAACTTTCCAATGGGGACTTTGGTATTGATCCGGGTGATTAAGGACCTTTTCCATTGTCGATTCAAGAGCAAAGGTAAGGGCCAGGATCGTCGGTTCTTCGCCCTCTTTGGGCAACAGTTTCTGCACAGCCGTTTCCAGCAGGTGAATTTCTACTCCAAAGGCAATTCCCAATTGAGGATCCAAGGCCATTTGCAATTGAATCCATGTCTTCATTGCGGTACTTGGAACAATGATCATCCGTTTAGAAAAAGGAGTGCTCTCATGGAATAATTGAAATTTTAATTGCTGGAACAATATTTCAATCTGGTTGCTATAAAAAACATGTAAAGATGTCATAGAAGTTTAAAAAAAAGCTGGCCTTCAAAAGCAAAATCTTATTATAAGGTAAATTTAGGGATTATTGCCATAAATTTTGCAATTGAAGCAGGGTAATGAGCATTAAAACAAATATTTTAAACACAGAGGCACGGAGAACACAGAGACAAGCTATTACACATCTTTTTTTTCGCGGAAGCGAAAAAAAACAGGCTATTCTTTTTTGCCTTTCTGCAAAAAAGAAAATCTCTGTGCCCTCTGTTTCTCTGTGTTTCAATAAATTGTTTTAATGCTTAGTGCCTTGATAATTGAAGCAAAGGGGGGCAATGTGAAAAATACAATTAAAGTCCAATGCAATGGACATCTCCTGGACGGGATCTTGAGAATTCCCGATGACGTAAAGGAGATCGTTCTCTTTGCTCATGGCAGCGGAAGCAGCCGCTTTTCTCCGCGCAATAATTTTGTCGCCGATATTTTATATGAAAATCACCTGGCCTCTTTGCTGATCGATTTGCTCTCACAGCAGGAAGATGAGGTATATCAGACAAGGTTTGATATTGATCTTTTGACAGAGCGTTTAATTGCGGTGATTCGCTGGCTCCAGGAACAACCGGAGACGAAAAATTTAAAAATCGGACTATTCGGAGCCAGTACAGGGGCAGCAGCAGCCTTACAGGCGGCTGCATTGATGAAAGATGAAATTTGCGCCGTTGTTTCACGGGGCGGACGCCCCGATCTGGCTATGGAAAAGCTTCCGCTTGTGACAGCTCCGACTTTGCTCATTGTTGGAGGGAACGACTTTGGAGTGATCGAACTGAACCAGTCGGCCTACAAACGGCTGCGGGGTACGAAAAAAATCGAGATCATCGCCGGTGCCACTCACCTTTTTGAAGAGGCAGGCTGCCTGGAAGAGGTCGCCAAATTATCGACCGCATGGTTCCAGAAGCATGCCTGAAATAGGAACAAGGGTCTTAAATAAATTGCACCGTTGTTTCCAAAAATAAAAACTACCACAGAGCCCACAGAAAACACAGAGAGTGGATCAATAGCCGCTCCTATGATATTGCCTGTGTCAAAAGGTCAGTTTCACATCCATCTATTTCTTCATGCATATCTGGATTAATTAAATAATTCATAAGCCTTCTCTGTGTTTTCTGTGGGCTCTGTGGTAGTTTATTGCCTTCTACATTTCCAAAGTCCCATGTCGATCAGTAATACCCGCAAAAAGATTTTAAACCAACTCTATGACCTGATCATTATTTTCTATTCAGGCGACTCCATTCCGTCCATGTTTTAGCTGTTTTTTTCACAAGCGGATCTTCATCTCGACAATAGAAATAAAAATTCCATAAGAATTTTTTTTTCTCTTCAGTTAACTCTGGAGAGTGTTTTTTTCTCTTGCTTGAGACTTTAAATAAATCTGTTCCACCTATGGCTTGAGCCCGATCAGTAATATCGGAAAGAGCGATCTCATGAACATTGTAAAGCATATCTACCATGGCTAAAACGAGTGTAGACCTTTCTTTCACGTAACAATGCACATGGAGGTGGGCTTGGCCGTGGCTCTTAATAAATTGGACGATGCTATCGACACAAGCATCTGTCGGAATATGATGTTCCACAATGGGAAAACGTACATAATTATGTCCAGCTGCTTCCACCACTGTTTTTTCGTTTTCTACTTTCGCTGTCATTTGAGTCTCTTCGCCTTTCCATTGTTTAATGGTGAAGTTTTTATTGGCAATTTTACTGATCAGCTGATTTTCAGCGGTTACGACTTCAGCAGTCGATTCATTACGTTTTTCGGTATCCCGTTTCCAAACCGCTGGTTTGCCGTCCACAAAACAGTGTCTTTCTGCCCGTACATCGACGAACCACAGCTCGCGATTCCGATTACCCATCAGAGTCAAATCTGCAATCGTTTGGATATGTTCAGCCCCAAACTGCCCGCTGCCGGACAAGTGAAGCTTCCCGATATCGGTCTTATTTATTTTAAGATCAGTCAACGTTGAGATTTTTGAGTAATCGCGAAAGTGACGGGGATTATCCTTTTCACATTTTGTAAACTGCAGTTTTCCTGCACTGTTCCTGTTCTTATAAGCTATTGCAAATGCTGCTAATGCAACAAGACCGCACATAAATAGACCCTTGGAAGTGCACTCGGGTTCCTGGTTGGTCGTCGTTGTTACCGGAAAAGTAGGACTAGGCGAAGTAACAGAAGAGGTGGTATTCATATAATTCCTTAATGTTAAAAGGTTTAAGAAATTAAACCATAACATTTTAGCTATTAAAATGCAAAATGTTTAACACTATATAAGCTCGATTTAAGCAGCTTTTGCGGTTTTAGATGTGCTTTCCGGATGCACAATCACTGTGCCCGCAAGAGGTACTGTGGGATAATGTACAATGTCAAGTGGAGCTTTCACAACACATGTCGCATCCTCGATGCGAGTGTGCATTTCGTATGCCTCCTTCCAAACTATTGTTTCCTGGCTGACGATCTTTCCTCTGTAGTAAGTGTACTTTGTCCACGACTCAGATGCAATTTTAACGGGGTATTGAGTAATTGTTTTGTACTTGCGGGTAATCTGATAAGCGGAAATCGCGCTTGCAATCCCGGCCCCAGCCATCGCAGCATAACAAACTGCATCTACAACATCTCCTGCCGACTTAGCATTTCTGGCTGTTTTCACAAAGATCGCTAACATGAAGCATGAACTTGCCGCAGCAGCTGCCACCATAAGCTGCCATCCACCTGTCACTACCGCCGCCAAAGCAAGAGAATCAATAACCAATATATTGAAGTGCAAAGAGGCTTTATTCCAATCCCTATTGTACAACGCTTTAAGAGTTTCAATTGTTTGAATACCGACATCTGCAGCAATTGACGCTACTATTACGATTGGAGATGTGAGCGCTAATGCTGCTATACCTAATACTGGAATTGCACATTTTGCTATACGCATTAAAAGAGATGTCTTAGAAATGTCGTCCGTACAACTAATGGCTAAGGATATTAGGGCAATAGCACGTGCCGCGGTTGAAGCGGCCAATCGAAAAGGGGGGATAACAGAAAGAATCGATAATGCTGTTGCCGTGACTAACAAACCTCTCTGAGCAGTTTCCTTTACTGGTAGTTTTAAGTCAACAGTTCCCCAATCCTGTCCGTTATTAACTGAAGGATTTATTATTGTATCCATATCATACCTTTTTTTATTTAAATCAAAATAAATATTATCAGATTTAAAATAAAAAATCAATATTTTTTTATTTATTTAATTTGTTTAATGTAATTTCCAACTGCAGCCTTTGTTCCGTAATGGGACCAATTGAAGTCAGCACTTTATCTGCAGGCAAGGAACCAAATATTTCCAGATACGCCTCCACAACAGACGGGCTGGTAAACACAATCTCATCATAAGTATGAGGGGAGGGCAAACGGTCTGGTTTGATCGAAACTGTGTCGTAAACAACGGGAGCACAAAAGGCAAGAAAGTTCTCTTGCATCCATTGTTCCAAAACAGGGCGGGATTTTGCTGCATGGGGCCAAAAAAGAAGCCAGTCTTTCCACGTTTCCCTGCTATTTGGCCGCAATGAAGAGAGCAGTTCAATCACCCCTTCCGCCGATTCGTTTCGGGCAACTAAAGGGGAGCAATCCACATATTGCTCAACGCATAAGGCTGTTCTTTTTCCGACTGCCAAAATTTGTTTTTTTTGGACATCCTTTACATCGATATGAAAATAAGAAAAGAACGAAAAAAAAATATGCACTGCGCTTTTGCTTGTAAACAGGATATGGGTACATGAGGGAAACTTCCGAAAAGCCGTTTCAATTCCTACATCCGAAGGCGCGCGAGGAATGATACGGATCAGCGGACAATGAATGACCTCCCGGCCGAAAAGATTTGGAGGCATCTCTAACCCAAGAAATAAAAGGCGGTTATCCATTTGCTCACCAGTAGTCGATATTGGCAAAGAGCCGGATCATTTCATGATCACCTTTCCGGACTGCAACAGCCAGCTTCCCTTGCAAAGGGACTGTCTCTCCAGGAATTTTGAAGCGGTTTAATCCTGTCAGTCCGAGGCGGATTAGCGCAGCTTCTGCTATAACGACCCCGTCAACTTTTCGCGAAAATAATTGGTCCAGACGCTGTGAAATGGTTCCCCGGATATCGGCAAAACGTAAATCCTGCCGTAAACTTTTGATCGCCTCTTCCCGCCGGATGGATGAGCAGGCAATGAGTGCCCCCGAAGGCAGTGTTGCAAAGGTTTGGTCTTCGTGCAGTACAAGAGAGTCAGATGGATCAACCCCACGGGTAATCGCAGCAATCACAATACCATCAGGCAACGGGTCCGGCAAATCTTTGGCTGAATGGATCGCAATGCGGCATTGCCGCGACAACAGCATCTCATCGACCTCTTTCGTAAAAAAATCTGTCTTTTCCAAAAATTTGAGTGAGGTCGTTTGGTCTTTATCGCCGGTAGTATCGATGAAATGAGGGGTAAATTGTATATGAGGGGCAAGGGCAAGAACTTCCCGGTACACCTCATCGACTTGTTTTCTCGACAGGGGAGAGCCTCTTGCACCAACATCGATCATTTGCATGATGTATTGCTCATGTTTGAAAAATATTTAACCCAAAGATGCAAAGGCGCAATCATAGTTTTACCCATAAGTAAACAAGTAAACAAAAACCTTTTTAAGCATTATCTATAATAAATTCAACACAAAGGCACGAAGTCGCAAAGAAACAAAGAAATTTTTCCCTAGAGACCCTTACTTCTTAGTGTCTTTGTGCCTTTGTGCCTTTGTGTTGAATTAACGGTCAAAGTTGCACATGGCGTGAATTTATAACTGGAAGGCGCCCCTTGTCAAGAGTTTTCATGTCCCAACTGCGGGGACATAACGAACCATATCACCTTTCTTCACCTGCAGAGCAAAAGCCGCTTCCTCTGAAATCGCAACCGAAAATTTTGACTTCTTACACATAATCCCGGAACAGCAGGCACGAAATTGCAATTGATTATTGCAAATAAGATAACGTCTTTGATCAACCACGTTTGCTACAATCTCTTCCACTACCGCAACAATGGAATCTTTTATCGTACGGATTTGGGAAACTTCGGCTTCGATCTTTGGACCGCCATCGATCATATCTACTTCATTTGTCAATTGAAATCCTTCCTGAATGAGCATGTTCAGTGCAGGTAAAGAGTCTGTATGCACTTTAGATACGCTTTCCTGCACTTCTTTAGGCAACAGTTCTAAATATACCGGGAAACTGGGAAAAAATCGTGGAATATCGAGTTCACTTTCATTTTGCAATTTCATGATCTCGTTAAACTCCATATGGGAAAAATGACGGCCGATCCCATTCCAGAAAGTGCTGATGCGATTTTCCGTAAAAAATCCACGCATGACGGCAAAAACCACCGGATCAAAACGTTCAGGATTTGCTGCGATAAACAGAAAGCGGGAGAGAGATAATAATCTGCCGCTCCCTGTATGACGGGCTTCGGGAATTAAAAAAAGGGAACCGATTTCAGATGGCTGCGAAAAATAATGGACCATCCGAAGATAGGGGATTTCATGGTCCATCCGCTGCATATGTTCTTTGTGATAAAAGTAAAGAGGATCATGCAACCCCGTTTTAGCGACAATTCCACAAGTGCCTTCGATATTGCCGGTTTGCAGGTCTTCCAGGACAAAGATATAATGCTCATCCCCAGGGGTAATAATCTCTTTTTGAAAGGAATGTTCGGCTTGGTGCAGTATATGAAGCAATCTCTCGCGATTTTTCGGCATGCTGCTCATCCCTTGGTCAATATGAAACGCAAATTCGATAAAAATCTCCTCTTCTTTTTTTGTGATTGGTCGAATGATCCTCATTATGTCACCTCCATTTCTTGTATGAAAGCAACCAACGTTTCTTCAAGGACTGCAAAGACTTTATCGAGATCGTAAAAGGAAATGGCTCCGGACGGGAGGAGAAAACGGATGCGCGTGGGATACTTTTCTCCGCCTGCGATAAAACTCATGACTCCTGCATCGAAGAGACGGCGGACGAATTTGATCGATTTCTCTTCGTTTCCATCGAAAAGGGTGAATGCAATCATACTGCCCATGCCAAATGGTCCTGAGAGATATTTTGGATAGCGTTCTGCGAGGTTTTTCAGCTGCTTGACGAAATAATGATGGAAAACGGCGTTTTTTCCATTGGCCCCAAAAAAATTTTCATTGAGCAGCTTATTGAGGATGACAGTTGCGGCTTTAATGGCAGAGGTGCTCGAAGTAAATGTTTGGCTGATCAGACCGGGACGCGGCTTATATTTTTCTGTAAAAAGCGTTGCGCATACCTGCAATAACTTACCAACGGTGACGATATCGACAAACGATTGTAAATTAAAGTGTTGAAAGGCAAAAAGCTGATCGGTGCGGCCAAAGGTCTGTACTTCATCGACTAAGATGGCGATATCATTAGCTTTGAGAATCTCCATTAAGCTTGTAAAGAAATGGTGGGAGCCGGTATAGCAGCCGCCCTCGCCCTGGACAAGTTCAAAGCACATCAGTGCATGCTGATTCGGATAGCGGCGGATAATATCATTGAGAGCATTTTTTGCTGCGTCAGTGCTTTCTTTTGGATGGGCTTCGTCAAAAAACGGAATATAATCGACAAAAAAATTGGATGGAAGACCCTCCCGATACGATGCCTTATCGGTAATTTGCGCAGTAGCGAGTGTCCTTCCTAAAAAGCAACGATTGAACGTCAAAATACGGTTAGCGGGGAATCGTTTTTGAAAGGCAATCTTCAATGCGTTTTCATTGGCCAAAGCCCCGGCTGTCGTCAAAAGACAATGATCGAGCCCGGAGGCAGAAATTAAAGCCGAAGAGAGTTCGAGTGAATCGACATTTTGCTGCAGGTGCCCTTGCATAATCGTATTGCTAATAGCCGATTCGACCAAGGCATTGAGAATATCTGGATGATTATGTCCAAAAAAATGGACGCCAACGCCTGAAATAAAATCATACTTTACGCTACCATCGGCCAATTCGACAAGCGCCCCATTGCCAAAGCCGCTGCCGATGTAAGGAAACCACAATTTATTTCCCCGGTATTCGATAAATGAGGCGATCATCTCATCATAAGATTGTTTTAGCGCGGGATTAGGAGGGGTAATTTTGGTGACTTTTTGTTGATATTCCTGCAATGCAGTATGCAAAATTTGCTTAACCTGGTTGATCCGCTGGTCATGACAAAACCTTGTGCCAATCAACTCTTTATGCCCCGTATATTTTGGGTTATGCTGAGACATGGCAATCACCTCTTGTGTGATGTATCAGATCCTTTTGCCTTAGAACAGAGAGCAATTAATAATCGCAAGGTCAGTTTAGCACGGGAAGTCAGACTGTCTACCAACACATATTCATCTGGTGTATGGATGTTCCCCCCAATGGCTCCAAGAGTGTCGATGACGGCAAGACCATTTTCTGCCAGAGTATTTCCGTCTGTGACTCCTCCACTTTTCCGGTAGGATAGAGAATACCCCTCTTCCTTAGCGCAATCATCTAACATTTTGAACAGCTCTTTCGTGCGGTCATCAAAAATTTTAGGAGGCCTTATATGGTGTGTGTGGATGGTAAAGGCAATTCCCTCTTTTGAGAACTCCTCTGCAACCTCGTGCAACAAAGCAATATGCGATTGCAACTCTTTCGATGTATCTGCCCGGATATTGACCTCGCAACTGGCCAGATCGGGAACGATATTGACAGGGCCCTCGCTAAAGATATTTCCTGCATTGACCGTAAGGGAAGAGGGGTGGTTTGCATCGCTATTATTCATCTGATCGATTTTTGCAATAAACTTTGCCAATGCAACAACAGCACTGCGTCCTTCGTGAAAATCTCTCCCGGCATGGGCAGCCCGCCCCTTGACAATGACTGTAAAATTGGCAGATCCTTTCCTTGAGCTTACAAGCGCGCCATCGGGGAGGGCAGGTTCGAAAATGAGTCCGATATCATTTCGCCTGGCTGCTTCTTCGAGAAGCTGATGAGAGGCGACCGATCCGGTTTCTTCATCCGGCACAATCAATACTTCCCAATCGATATCCTTAGCTAACGGATGTTGTTCCAGGGCTAAAAGAGATGTCAGCATAATGACTAACCCTCCCTTCATATCGGCAGTCCCGGGTCCTGTCATACGGTCCGGAGATACCATAGTAGATGTTTGAAACGGATGGCTGCTATGATAAACAGTATCCATGTGTCCGCAAAGCAGCACTCTTATTGCAGGTTTTGTCGTTTCCTTCTTTAGACTAAGTGCCTCTGCGCTTTCCAGAAAAACAATTTTTCCGGTTTTTGTGACAATTTGGCTTTGGGGCAGCTTCACTATTTGAAGATTTCCCGGAAGCTGTGCAAACTGCAACTGCAATGCACGCAGCATCGTTTGTAGTCCAGCCAGATTATCAGAGCCTGAATTGATGTCGGACCATTTTTGCAAAGTATCGACTAAAGACAACTTTTGTGCATCAATCCATGCTGCGAGCCCTTTTATATCGTTCATACTCTTGCAACTGCCTCATAATACTATTATAATATATTTCCTTAGTAATGACAATTGTTTTTTTTAAACTATTTTGGTAACCATTTTATCTTGGTAATAAATGTCAAATCGAGTAATGTGAAAATTTAGAAGAAAAAAACATAAATTATCGAAGAAAATAATCGTTTTCATCCCTTTATGGAGGAATAATGCAACACAAGCGTGAAGAATCAATTAAGGCCGCTTTGGCAAAAAAACATCTCTGCTATGTTTTAATTACATGCGATGCGTCTTCAGTTGATGGAAAACTCCAGGTGGAAATGTCTTATGAAGGGGATGTTTCTTTAGCATCCTATCTTTTAGACGGTGCAAAAGACCTTATCGATGAATGCCATCACGATGATTGCTGCTCTGCCATGCTTTCTTAAAATCTTCATTCAAGCAATTTCCCTTAAAACAACAAGAGTATGTGATATTATATGTTCGCTCGATGGTGCACCAAAAAAATCCCCCTAAATATCATCTAGGAAGTAATGATGCAAATATTTAACGCAGAGGCGCAAAGTCGCAGAGACGCGGAGATGCCATAGTTTTCGGTTACTCTGCGTCTTTGCGACTTTGCGCCTCTGCGTTAAATAGTTTAAAGTCATTCAGCAATAAACATTTATAACGAAAAACTAGCTTATCCCAAAAAATTTAATCAAAAACTTTATTGGCGGGAATTGCTGATTTTCATTCCATTGATCTTGACTTCTAAGCTACACTGTCAATATACTTTCGTTGGTTATCCTCAATTTTAATATAAATGGAGCCTTATGTTTGACTCATTAAAAGCCATAATTGGTGCATTCCTGCTCTTTGCCGCTTCCGTCTCGCTTGCCTCCACCCCCAAAGAATACCAAAATGAAGCGGACATTCTCAGAGAGGAAGGGAAAAGCCTGCAAGCCATCAATCTCTACAATCAGGCTATTGTGCGCTTTGCGGAAGAGCATGATTATGCAAACATGATCGAAAGTTTAACAGGGCGTTTACTCTCATGGAAGCATCTCTTCTATAAGACGGAAGACAAAATTTATGCGATCTTTGTAAAAAAAGAGGCAGAAGAGATGTTTGAAATTGCAAAAACGTACGGTCTGTTGGACCGTCTCTACCTGATCCACTTCTTAAATGCCACTTCGGCAATCTTGCTCAATGACTATGCATCTGCGGAAATGGAGTATAGAAAAGCAGTGGATCTCTATCCCAAAGAGACTCCTGAAAAAGGGGATTGGATGGCTCATCTCGGAGATGCCATGTATCGAAACGGGAAAAAAGAGGCCGGCAAGATGATGAGCTTGCAGGGTATTGCTGTCATTAAAGAGCGTGCCTCCCAAATCGATTCCTTTTTTATCAATGTTTGGCTCTCTGGAGCTTACCTTAGATTGGCTAAGGCGCTAAGCGCTGACAACAGGGAAGAAAGCCAACTGTTCTTAAAACAGGCGAAAGAAATCATCGATGCAGACAGCCGTCTTGTTATCCGCAAGCAGCAGCTCGATGCGTATGAGAAAAGCATTAAAGAATAGAGCGTCTTCTGTGCATTTAACCCAGCGATATTTTGAGAGGTCTTCCAATAGCTATTGCAGCTTTGTAAAATGATCTTAGAGTTGAGGGTTTATTTGGATCTAAAATACGGTCTACGGCTGACCTGCTAGTATGCATTCTGTCAGCGAGCTCTTCCTTGCTGATGGCTTGTTTTTCCATTTCATCTTTCAACTGCATAGTAAAAGCATATTTTGCTCCAACCCCTTCACAGTGTTCTAGAATCCCTTCTTCCTTTAAGAATTCATCTAAACTGGAACCTATATAATTGTGCCTTTTATTTTTTCCCATACCCTGCCTCACGTACATTTTTAGCCCTGTATGTGGCTAGTTCTTTATCTTGTTTTGGTGTTTCTTCTGTTTTTTTTATAAACCCGTGCAACAAAACAATTTTATTTCCATGCATAATAAAAATTATTCTTGATATTCTATTAGGTAACGTGCTCCTTAATTCCCATAATCCATGGGATAGGCTGCGAACGAGCGGCATTCCTAAGGGCCAACGATGCTGGACTCTCTTTAAATCCTCTCCTATAATTAACCTAGTATTTTTATCCAGACTTTTGAGCCACTTCTTAACTGGTTCATTTCCATTTGGCTCTTGGTAAAAATCTACTTCTAATTTATCGCTCATAACTTCATCGTACCAAATTTGGTAATAAAAGTGAAGTGTTAATAAAGATAATACCCTCTAAACGCCTGCCCGTCAGTAAGCACTCGGGCAATAAAAATATCCTGCAATCTCTGAGTCTCATCGTATAATCTTTTAGCAAAGTAGGTTGACACCCCCAATGTCGCAACAGTACACAGAGGACGCAAAACCGGATAAGGTACATACTCTGTCGCCGCCGTTAGGGCAATGCTAAAATATAAGCTGTCTCTTGCAAAAGCGATTCGATCTGCATGGAATACCACAGCATAATCATTCAATCTCGTTGCACGTTCTAATAAAGAATCGGCATTCCAGAGGAGCAATGCCTTGGATGCAGCCCCTAGTCCTGATAGTCCCATGTTTCCTCCTGATTATTCATTTTTCACGCGGTCCCAGGCCCGGTTATACAACTTTCCCTGCACTCCCAGATAGCGGATGAGTTCTGCCTTTTCCAGTACAGATTCCGGCATAAAGAAAGCAGGGTTTTCTCGTAATTCCTCTGGAAGAAGGGGATAAGCAGCCGTATTGGGGCTAAAGAAAGAGGAAAATTCCATATGCTCATATGCCACATCCGGCTCCAACAAATAGTTGATGAAAAGATAGCTAAGTTCGGGATTCTGACTTGCTTTTGGGATGGCGATAAAATCAAAGGTAATGGTAATTCCTTCTTTCGGGTAAACAAAACCAATTTTGGGATTTTCCCTGATCACTTGCAAAATATCGCCATTATACCCTTGAATGACCAAATATTCACTGCTGGCAATTCCCGATTTATATTGTTCATTTTCAAACTTAGCCAAATTCTTTTTCCATGTGATAAGAAGGTCGGCAGCTTCTGTGATTTCAGCAGGATCAGTCGTATTGGCCTTATACCCCAAGAATAGCAATGCAGCGCCAAGGGTTTCCCGCATATCATTTAACATCGTCATTCGCCCTTTATATGCCGGATTGCCGAAAACGCCCCAGGAATCAATGGGGTTTTGCATCTTGTCTTTGCGGTAGCCGATTCCAGCCGAGGTTGTCGTATAAGGAACGCCAAGAGCCTGCAAATCGGGCCCTAACTTTTTCATATACCTGGGATCTAAATTTTTCCCGTTGGGAATTTTTGAGTAATCGACCGTTTGCAGCATGCCCCGTTCATTCAGCAACTCCAAGAAATAATTACTTGGAAAAATAAGATCGTAATGGGAAGCCCCTAAGGTTAATTTTGCATACATCGACTCGTTCGAATCATAAGTGTCGATGACCACACGACATTGATACTTTTCTTCAAAGTCTTCAATGACCTCAGGCTGCAGATACCCGCTCCAGGTCAACATATGAAGTTGCGGCCCTCCCTTCGAATCGCAAGAGTTAAGAATGACAAGACAAAGCAGCAAAAGTAAGGCTGTAAAAAATCTCATTTAGTCATCCTTCGATAAGCGATGGGTCGCTAAAATAATGATAAAAGTGGCAAATAAAATGACGACAGAAAGAGCGTTTACCACTGGTGTAGAACCAAATTTCATCATGCCATAAATATAGATCGGCAACGTTGACACCCCATGCCCTGCGACAAAATAGGTGATGACAAAGTCATCGATCGAAAGCATAAAAGCCAATAATGCAGCAGAAGCGAGGCCGGGGCTCAATAAAGGAATGAAAATTCTGCGCATAATTACCCAGGAAGTAGCACCTAAGTCCTGAGCGGCCTCTACAAGAGTAAAATCGAAATTTTGCAGTTTCGATCGCATCACCATGGTGACATAGCTCACACAAAATATGGTATGAGCAATGAAAATCGTAAATAAGCCAAGGGGAAAGCTAAAAGCGATAAAAAACAACAAAAGGCTGACGCCCATTAAAATATCGGGCATGATCAAGGGGGTATAGACAAGAGCGTAATGGACGGTCTGCAGTTTGCTGCGGTACAGGTGTAAAGCAAAGGCAGCGGATGTTCCAATGATGCATGAGACAATTGTCGCGCAAATGGCAATGACAATAGAGTTGCTTAGAGATTCCCATAGGTCAAGATCGTTCCATAATTTTTCATACCACTTCAATGTAAAGCCTGACCATTCGCTGCTAAAACGGGAATCATTAAAGGAATAGACGATCAGGATAAGAATAGGAAGGTAGAGGAACATAAGAACAGCAACTGTTATCCAGAAGCAAAGGCGATTTCGTTTCATTCTTTGTTCCTGGCTTCGGCTTCAATCCTCTTGGGACGAAAGGACGAAATAAATGTGGTGATCATCAGGGGAAGAAGGACAATTGCGACAAGCAAAAGAGATAACGCGCTCGCCTGAGGAAGATCCTGATCGACAAAAATCCGCCCGGCAATTTTATTCCCGATCATTTCGCTGTTGACCCCGCCAATCAAATCGGGGATCACATAGGCGCCAATGGTCGCGATAAATACCATGAGAGCTCCTGTCCATATGCCCTTGCTGACCCCTGGGATAAATACTTTAAAAAAGCTTTTCGTTTGCGATGCGCCAAGATCCATGGCAGCTTCGATCAATTGAAAATTAAATTTAGAAGCGGCCGCATAGATGGGGAAAATGGCAAAAGGGATATATGTGTAGATCATGACGAGTAATACGGCGGTCTGATTATAAAGCAAAGTCGAATGGGGATCTGCGAGGTGAAGGAAAACAAGGATCTGCTTGATATACCCTTCCGGGTGCAAAAGAATTTTCCAGGCAAAGATCCGGATGAGAAAACTTGTCCAGAAGGGGAGGACGAAAAGTATAATGAGCGCCTTTGCCGCACGTTTAGAGATGACCGCCAGCTGATAGCCGACCGGAATCGCGAGCAGCAGGCAGCCTATTGTCGCAAGGCCGCTGATCAAAAACGTCCGTGCAATCAAGAAATAATAATTGACGTCGCTTAAACTGCGAATGGCGTGTAAAGACCATCCCGGTTCTTCTCCCGCAAAGGTCCCTTCCGTTCTAAATGCATAGGCAAATATAATCAGGGCTGGCACGACAAAAAATACAGTTAAAGCTGTTAAAGAAGGCAGAGTGATCATCCACTCTTTGTTTGTTATTGTCATGGCGTTACTTCTAACATAAATCCGTCATCCGCATGCCACCAGAGCCAAACGGTTTCATCCCATGTAAATGGAACTTCGTCTAATAGAAAATGCCTGTGCTGGCGTGTCACGAGAATCTTTCTTCCAGAAACATTGATTTCAAAATGTGTGTGGTCCCCTTTGTAAACGATCGTCTCAATTGTTCCTGAGAATAGGTTGTGCAAGTTGTTTTTTTGCGGTTTTTCACGGGAAATCTGAATTTTTTCCGGACGGATGCTTAAAATTACAGCATCGCCCTGTTTTAATTTAAAGGCAGCGGTTTCAACAGCAGACTTAGGAGCTGTTTCGATGCTTTTTTTGTCGTTAAAGCAAAGGATTGGGGAAAATTGTGCTATGTCTAACAGGCAATAATCGACCGGTGAAATTTCACTTTGCTGCACAATGGTCCCATTGAAGAAGTTCGTATCTCCAATAAAATCGGCCACAAAGGTGCTTTTTGGTGTTTCGTAAATCTCAACAGGGGTCCCGATCTGCTCAAGAGATCCTTTTTGTAAGACAGCAATGCGGTCGCTGACACCTAAAGCCTCTGTCTGGTCATGGGTGACGAAAATAAACGTGATCCCCACCTCATCATGGATGCGGTCAAGGTCGATCAACATCTTTTGGCGCAATTTAAGGTCCAGCGCAGCCAGCGGTTCATCCAATAATAAAATTTGCGGTTGATTGATCAAGGCCCTGGCAATGGCTACGCGCTGCTTTTGTCCGCCGCTTATCGAATCGGGCATTTTATGTGCATGATCGCTCATTTGGATGAGCTTTAACATCTTTTCGACCTTATCCTGCATCTCATCCCGCGGACACTTGGCTATGCGTAAGCCAAACGCAATATTTTCCCAGATCGACAAGTGGGGAAAGAGGGAATAATTTTGAAACACTGTATTAATCGGCCGTTGATTGGCTGTAATGTGTGTGATCTCATTGCCATCCAGAAGAATGGTGCCGGAGTCTGGTTTTTCAAATCCTGCAAGGAGACGCAGCAAAGTCGTTTTTCCGCAACCGCTTGGACCTAAAAGGGAAAAAAATTCCCCCTTTTTAATGCTGAAAGAAACATCATTTAAGGTTGTACTGCCGCTATATTTTTTTGTGATGTTTTTAAAGACAATATGGTCAGTTATCGTCAAAGCTTCCTCTCTTAAGATAATTAGATAATCAGGTTTGTGATGCTATGGGAATTTCAGAATTTTGTCAAGATGCGCATCCGGGTAATCATTAAAAAGAATTTGTTTAAACTTGTAAGCAATTAAAATTTAATTAGTTATGACCACGTTTTCCATAGTGGAAATATTCATATTAAAATAAAGTTGCAATTAGTAGTTGTAAGAAAATAGATAAATATATATAATGTAGTTCATTATAATCATGCGTATCAGATCTTAAGGATAATCTTACGGTTTATTACGCTAAAACCAAATAAGGGCATTTAAAATGAAAGATAAGAATAAATTAGTTTCAATCACTGAAGCTGCAAGATTAAATGATGTAACAAGACAAGCAATTTATGTTGCTATTAAGTTAAACAAATTAAAAGCAAGTAAAGAAACCACCAGGTGGACAATTCATTTAGATGATTTAGAAGAATATCGCAAACAAAAGTATTCCCGTTCGAAATCTATGTTTGATGGTAAACTTCTGTTCGATCCAAAAGAAGGGTTTCATTCGATCGCTCAAGTTTCTCAATTGCTAAGCGTTCCGGCGCAAAAAATCTATTATGCGACTCGCGTAGGGCAACTCAAGTCTCACCGCAAAGGTGCAGCCTGGGTCATCCATATCGAAGATATGTATGCCTATGCCGAACAGCATCTTGGCAAAAAAATGAAAAAACGCAAAGTCAGCTAAGCTCTAAAAGAGTACAAAGGACAGAAGGGACAATAAAGACATTAAGGACACCAATTAGGGACAGTAACGACAGTAAAATTTGGTCGTTAAGGTCTCTAATTGGCGTCCTTAATGTCTTTATTGTCCCTTTTGTCGTTATCTTGTAATTGGTGTCTTAGAGCCTGTTCATAATCTTTTAAATAGACAACCCTCCGAAATTTACTTTGCCTAAAAACTTTAATGGAGATACATTCATCATTAAAACTACCACAGAGCCCACAGAAATCACAGAGTGAAAACACACACACCTCTGTGTTTTCTGTGCCCTCTGTGGTAGTTTATTTAAAAATTAGAAAGATTTTGAACAGGCTCTAAGGTGTTATGAACGCGATCAACATTATGGACACTGTGACTATCCAAAGGGGAGTGATCGCTGATCCCCGTCCGCTCATTGCAGAAATCGCCTCCCTGGGCTCCCGTTTTGCCATCATTACCCATCCATCCCTGGCAGCTCTTTATGGGAAAACCTTGCAGAACAGCATGGTCTCGTCTCATCTCGATACTATACTGCTCACATTTCCGGAAGGGGAGATACATAAAACACGCGCCAACAAGGAAATGCTGGAAGATCGCCTGCTCGAATCGGGATATGGACGCGATTCATGTATCATTGCGCTCGGTGGAGGAGTCGTCTCAGATCTCGCCGGATATCTGGCAGCGACCTATTGCAGGGGAGTGCCTTATGTCATCATCCCCACATCATTGCTAGGGATGGTAGATGCTGCAATAGGAGGAAAAACAGGGGTAAACACTCCCTACGGAAAAAACATGATTGGAGCTGTCTGTCAGCCAAAAAAAATATGGATCGACTCCAATTTGTTGCAAACACTATCGCCGCAGGAAATGCGAAATGGCATTGTCGAAATCATTAAGCATGGACTCATCCAGGACCAGGCTCTGTTTGATTATTTAGATACCCATTCTCAGCAGATCATGGCGCGCGATCCCAAAACGCTGGAACATGTGATCTACAACAGTTGTATGATCAAAATGAAAATCGTACAGGAAGATGAAAAAGAGACGGGAAAGCGCCGCTTGCTCAATTTTGGCCACACCATCGGCCATGCTCTGGAACGACTGCATGAGTTCACAGTCCCTCACGGCGAGGCTGTTGCCATCGGTCTTGCTGTAGAAAGCTATATTGCCACTCTGTTAAAAACTCTCGACTTTTCCGCTCATGAACAAATCATCCAAATCCTTAAACGCTACCAGCTGCCCCTTCGGTTAAAACGTGCATTTCCCTTGGAAAAAATCCTCGATGCGATGATGATGGATAAAAAATCATTGAAAGGGCAGCCGCGCTTTGTGATGATCGATGCAATCGGCTCTGCATGCCCCTTTCATGGAGCCTATTGTACACCTGTTGATCCTGCAGTAATAAAACAGGGATTGGAGTGGATGAATCATGTTATGTGTCGTCATTAAGGGACCTTCCAAGGCCGATATCGAAGAGCAGCTGAATTTAAGCGTCCAGTATGCCGATCTTGTCGAGCTGCGTCTCGATTTATTTGACCGCATTGATTTAGATGCCTTAAAGGTTTTACGCGCAAAGTATTCCATTCCGATGATCTTTACATTAAGAAGCAAAGGACAGGGAGGGGAGTATCGCGGCAATGAAGAGGAAAGGATTAGGCTGCTTTGTTCCCTTGCTGTCCTAAAGCCCGAATATCTCGACCTGGAATATGATCTGCCTCCTTCCTCTATTGCCTCTATTGTCTCTGTGTATTCCAGTACTAATATCATTCTCTCTTATCACAATTTTGTGGAAACTCCCCGTAACCTGGATGCCATTTATCAAACAATGCAACAGATCCCGGCACATTTTTATAAAATTGCTGTTATGTCGCATTGTACTCCCGATGCAATGCGATTACTCTGCTGGACAAAAGGGAAAGCTCAAGAGAACCTGATCGCAGTGAGTATGGGTATCCATGGACAGATAAGCCGCATTGTAGGGCCCATCACCGGTAGTTTTCTCACCTATGCCTGTCTCGAAGAGCAGGGGCAATCTCCTATTGGGCAGATCGATGCGAAGCGACTCGTTCAACGCTATCATTACAAATCCTTGCATCCAAAATCAAAAATTTACGGCTTAATTGGCGATCCAATTGAGTATAGCGTAGGAGATATAGTGCATAATGCTGTTTTTAAAGAAGAGGGGATTGAGGCCGTTTATGTAAAAATGCGGGTCCAACCAGATGAGCTTGCCTCTTTCCTTTTCCTTGCCAGGCAAATCCCCCTTAGCGGTCTTAGTGTCACCATGCCGCTAAAAGAGGCAATCTTGCCTTTTCTCGATAGCATTGAACCAGAGGCGAAGGAGATCGGGGCAGTCAACACAGTACAGTTCCATGAGGGAGAGTTCATTGGATGGAACACAGATGGCATTGGAGCTTTAGACGCGATCGAACAAAAGTTATGTGTGAAGGGTAAGCATGTTCTCGTTATAGGCGCCGGGGGCGCTGCCAAAGCCATCATTTATGAGGCCTCCCAAAGAGGGGCAAAGGTCACTGTTGTGAACCGAAATAAGGACCGGGCTGCAGAGCTGGCAAATAGGTTTGGTTGTGCTTGCAAAGCAAGAGGGCTTGATGAGATGAAGGACTGTTATCGAGAAGGGTATGACGTTTTAATCAACTCCACACCCGATGAGATGCCCATTTTAGCAGAGCACATCATTCCGGGATGTTGTGTCATGGACATTCAGACGAGATCACAAAACCCTTTGCTTTTGCAGCATGCATTCGAGAAGGGGTGTGTGATCGTCGAAGGGCGTCAGATGTTTTTAAGGCAAGCTGAGGAGCAGCGTAGGATTTGGTTTTCGCCCTCTGCTATTATATAAAAAGACAGTGGAGCCATTATGGCTCCACTGTCTTTAAGAGGCAGTTCGCTTGATTTTATTTTCTTTCTTTTGGTTTTACGTGTGGAAACTTCTCCCCTAAGCCTGTCACAGACTTCTTGAGTTTTCCTATAGCACTTTCCCCTTTTTTCATCATTTCTTTAGCCCTGGCTGCTTCTTTTTCGGCTCTTGCAGTCATTCCAGGATCGTCTACAAGTTTAACGGCGGCATCATACTCTGCAATATCCTGAGCCGCTTTTTCTCTTTTATATTTATCAGCTATTTCTTTTTTAGCGGCTGCATGTTTTTCCGCTTCTATTGCAGATGACCTAAGTGGCACACCCTTACGGATCTGATCATGAATAGGCTTAAATAACTCAGCGCGAGCTTCTTCTTTAGTTTTTGCTGCTTTGGTCACATTCTTCTGTTTCTTTTGGACCTTTGTTCCTTTGCGTAAACTTTTAAGTTCCGCAATCTTTGGTTTGACTTCCTTATGAAGTGATTCTAGTTCAACTCCATATTCATCCAATGCTGCAGCTTTTTTCTTCAGTTGAGACTGCATCTCCGCCAGATTTACTTTTAGAGAAGTCACATCTATTTTTTCCGGCACTTCACCTTTTTTCAATAGTTTTTCAAGTAAAATATTTCTTTTCTTCTCTTTAGGTTTTCCCTTTTCTATAGTCTCCAATAACTTTTCAAGTATAGTAATTTTTTCTAATAAATCTCCATGTTCGCTTCTTAGTTGTTCATATGACTCCTGAATTTGTGTTTGCTTCTCTCTGAATGGTTTTATTTCTGCATGCAATCTCACTCCTGCTTGTGAAGCTTTTAATTGTTCTGAGGCATTTTTGAACATGCCAATATCCTTTTGAATTTTTACAGCTAATTCCTTTAGGGCTAATTCATGAGTTTTATTGATATTGCCCTTATTAATTTTCCTGGCCTTAAGGATATCATCATAAATCTTTATTAATTGCTTTTCGGATGTGTCAGTTAAAGAAATTAACTGATCATAGTCTTTTTCAGTTACTTCTTCCGCATTCTTATCTAGAAACGATTTTGCTGTTTGTAAATTGGTTTTTAATTTTTCATCCAATGTACCGATATCCTTTTTCAGAATATCGATTTTCTTTCCTACAATCGGTTGATGCAATATCCTGTCTAATTTTGCAACAAAGCGAAGTAAGGCATTTTCTACAGCAGTGGCAATTCTTTTAATGAAAGATTTGTGTTGTTTTGGCGGAAGTTTTGTTTCATACATTGAGGCTGGATGCACATCTTGTGTCTGCCCTGGTTGATTATAATCAAAAATTGAGGCTGGATGCAGCCTCCCGAAAGCTTCTCTACTAGGATCCATAATATTCTCCTTATTATTGTTTTTTCTACATTTAATCAAACATAAAACACACACTCTTAATTAAATTATAAATTATTTGTTTATTAATTTCAAATTTAATAAACAAAGAAATAAAATTAATATATTAAACTAATAAACAAGGCTGTAGGAAATGAATAATATCCAATTTTCTGCCGCCGCTTCCGCGGCTGGTCATTTTTCGCATTCATACCCCAGGCTAACGCCTGGGGCTACATGCTTTGGCCGTTTCACGGCCATGCTTGCGGTATTGAGGTTAAGCCGTGGAGCGGCAGCAGCATGTAGCCCCAGGCGTTAGCCTGGGGTATGAATGCGAAAAATGACCAGCCGCGGAAGCGGCGACAGATACTCGCGAATCCTTCATTTTTCACAGCCTCGTAAGGGCGATATATTTGATCATTTTTTACCAATTAGAATGAATCATAATCTGTAAGGGCGAGCCCATGCTCTATGTAATATAATTTCTAAAAAAATGGGTAATGGTAAGGGCGTGAGCCTGGGGTATGAATGCGAAAAATGACCAGCCGCGGAAGCGGCGGCAGATACTCGCGAATCCTTCATTTTTCACAGCCTCGTAAGGGTGACATAAAATAGGACAAAAATATGAATTTTTTTGTCAAAAAAAGTTATGGGTAAAACTATGTTCGCGTCTTTCTCGTTTAATTGCTTATTTGATGCCCTTGTCAGGACCGAAGATGGGGAAGAGGGGGGACGCGAGGTTGCCTTCGCATAAAGCAAAGAATTTTAATGTATGAAAAAGAAAAAAAGAAAAAGCCAACGGAGCTATTGTAAGCTTCGTTGGCTTTAAGAGACAATTAGATTGGTTTTATTTTTTCGGCACTACTGGAGGTTTTGGACCCTCAGGAGATTTTGAAGCTTGTTTGAACACCTTTCTAGCCTGCCCTAACCCAACGGCTGAACCCGTTGCTCTTGGGGGTTTGGCTTGATTACCTCTTACAGGTATTGCTATATTATCTTCTTTTTTTGCAGTTTTTTGAGTTTCTTTTGAAACTTCAGCCTTAGAAGCTTGTTTAGTTGCGGGAGGGGGTGATGATTTTGGAAGAGTTGGAGTTTGTCCAGAAGAAGTAGCACCCTTGATAGTTTGTTGTCTTGTCATTGTTTTAGCTTTCTCTAATGCTGCTGTGGCATCTTTGAGCATTGCATTTTGTCTTTCATCTTCAGCATCCATCACAGCATTATCTCTCATTGCTTGAGAAAGTTCTACAGGTGTTGACGTTTTTTTATATGCTTCATCTTTTTCCATTTTTTCGCCAGCACGGTGTTCCGCTATATGACTAGATGTTTTCAGCGGTACGCCTTTACGGATTTCATCATGAATTTTTTCCTTACGTGTTTCTTGTATTAAAGCTCCTGCATCGAGTCCTTTAGATGGTACTTTGGTTCCAAAAGGTACTGGGGTTCCCGGCTTCTTAACTCCTCCGCGTCGAACTTCAAGGGGCTTTTTCATACGCAGACCGCCAAATTCTTTCACGTCCTGGAGCTTTGCCTCAGCTTCTTCAGCATCTCTGAGTGGTTTCAATTTCTTCTCCAAATCCGCTAGCTGATGGCCCATTTGCTTCCTTGTATCTAATTGTCCAGTAGTTTGTGTCCTTCCTTTTTGTGCCTCATCATATTTTTTCAATTTCTCTTTCAATTTGCTATGAGCCTCTACATCTGCTTTATACTTTTCTCTCATTGCGGGCAATTCTTGTACTTCGGGCAAAATTTCCCTTATTTGTCCTGATTCTCTCTTCATCAGTACCAACTCATGTTTCAATACATCGCAATGTACAATTGCTTCCTTCGCTAAGCTTACTACGCTCGAGAATAATTTTCTCTGTACATGTACTCCTTTGATTTTTTCTGCTGTAGTTGTAATTTCTTTGAGAACACTCTCTAATTCATTTTTAGAACCTTGTGCAACAGCAATCAACTGATCATACTCTGTATCGCCCAATCCTGATTTATCCATATCTTTTGTAAAGCCTGCTGCTAATTTGTTACCTAATTCCTTTAAGGCTTTGTCCAGATGGATAACTTTTTGATTAAATGCTTTTTCAGACCTAGTCGGCCTGTTTAATAATCTGTCAAAACTATCAATAATATTGTCGATAGCATTTTTGATAGATGTAGAAACCTTATCGATAAGTTTTTTATTTTCTACTCGTGCTCCAGGGTGAATGCTATCCGGCTTAATTCTTTCCGTTACACTACCATAAGAGGCTGGATGTCTATCAGGTGTTATACCAGTCATAGTAATTCTCCTTTTTTACTTAATTAACAAACATTAATAACGTGTTAATTAATAGTTTATTATTCTTCCATAGCCTAATTATAAAATAAAATATAATTTACACAAAGAAATAAAACAAAAAATACACTATTTTAATTAAAAAATTAAAATAAGTAATTAAAATAAAAAGACTTAAAAAGATAAAAAAATTAATAAAAATTTCTGCAAATTAATAACAATAGGTGATTATGGCAATGCAAAGGGGAGGGGAGTCTCCAGAAAAGCAAAGGATTTACTGGTTTGCGTTTGCCTGAAAAGTGGAGGTTTTGGGCCTGGTTCTTTTTCCTAATACAGCTTTTGATAGAGCTGCTGGTTTTTTCATGTGTACAACTGCCGCTTTTTGGTCATTGATCGAAGTTTGTCTGGCATTTAAGTCTTCCTTGAAGCGATTAAGGTATTCAATATTCTTGTCTGTCTTAACCGTCAAGCCCGTTAGAATCTTCTTTTGTTTGCTACTTAAATTTAGTCTAAAGATCTCCTTTATCGCTTCCTGAGATTTTTGTAACTTAAGTAACTTATTTTCAATATCATCGAGCAATTTAACGATATCTTCTTTTCTTAGAGAGTCTTTGTCGATTTTATCAAAATTTACGCACTTATCGAGACCAGTGGACTGAGTGACCAAGTGCTTGATTTTTTTATTTATCTTAGGTGCCTGAAAAAAACGGAGGAATTGCAGCAGGAGAGATCGAAGAGCATTTTCAACTGAAGTGATAATTCGTTTGATTAAACCAAGCTTCTCTTTCGATTTTGGCTGAACAGGAGCTATTTTTGATTTGTTGACGAATGGAGGGGGATTAGGTACATCATAGGGGGTAGCTGCCCGGTTATCAGGTGTAATGTTCATCGTTTTTCTTACCTCTTTAAGGACTTAGGTACATTTGTTTTGTTTATTTTACGAATATAGTAATAAAAAACAATAAAAAATAATAATAAATGGGATAGACTAAAAATAATTAAAATCTTACATTGACACGATAAATTTTGCCAAGTACTCTAAAAAATAAATATGATGTTAACCAATGGGAGGTTTTCTGTCGCCGCATCCGCGGCTGCTCCTATTGGGTATTCCTACCACAGGCTGACGCCTGTGGCTACATGCTTACGTTGCTTCGCAACTAAAAGGCGCGAATACGGCAAACAAACGTCAGTCTAAGGCTGGTTCTTGCATAAGCCGAGAACGCGGCAAACAACGTCAGTCTGAGGCTAGTTCTTGCATAAGCCGCGAATGCGGCAAACAACGTCAGTCTGAGGCTAGTTCTTGCATAAGCCGCGAATGCGGTAGAAGCATGTAGCCACAGGCGTCAGCCTGTGGTAGGAACACACCACAAGAGCAGCCGCGGATGCGGCGACAGAAAACCGCACATCAAGTGACATTAAAACAAAGGACAAAAGGGGGAGTCATGAAACTAACGACAACAGCCTTTCAGGAAGGAGAGGTTATTCCAGACAAACACACATGCCATGGGGAAAATATCGCTCCGGATTTACATTTAAGCGATGTGCCGGAAAAAACAGCCGTATTTGCCTTAATTATGGACGATCCGGATGCTCCCAATGGCACCTTTGATCACTGGATTGTTTGGAATATACCCGGAAACCTTCGTCAATTTACGAAAGAAAGCAAACTGGAGACGTTTGGCAACGGCTTAAACAGCTATGGAGAACTTGGGTATAAAGGTCCCTGTCCACCTCCGGGAGGTCCTCATCACTATCATTTTAAGCTATATGCTTTAGACAAGGCTTTGCAACTGCCGAACCGTTCCAGAAAAAGCGATCTGGAAAATGCAATGAAGGGGCATGTCCTTGCCAAAACCGAATTGGTTGGTACATTCCAGCACAAGCCAAAAAAGTAAAGGCGGCGTAAAAATGACTTCATAAAATCCTGTGCACGTTATACAATGACAATTAACAAACAACACTGAATGAGGTTTTTGAACTGCCCCTCAAGAATTGCCCCTCAAGGAGTGTCTATGGAATGCGACATCACACTAATAGTCACCATAATCGGAACAACCGTGGCTATTATCGGATCTAATATTGCACTGATTTCATGGCTCCGTTCTGATATGAAAGCATTTGAGCAAGAAGTTAGAGTATGGCGCGAAGACAAATCATTCGAACGCGAAGTCCGCGGATGGCGCGAAGACAAATCATTCGAACGCGAAGTTCGCGGATGGCGTGAAGACATAAACAAAGAGATAAAAGATTTTCATGGGAGGCTTTGCTCTATTGATGAGCGAATCAGAACACCGAAAACCAATCCTTAATTTTGTACCAATATTTCCAAAAATAAAAACCACCACAGAGCCCACAGAAAACACAGAGGGGGGGCAATAGCCGCTCCTATAATATTGCCTGGGGTAAAAGGTTTGCTTCACATTCGTCTATTCTCATGCATATCTGGTATTCTCATCCATATCTGGATTAACTAAATAATTCATATGACCCCCTCTGTGTTTTCTGTGGGCTCTGTGGTAGTTTATTGCCTTTTACATTAGGCACAAAAAAGCATGGAATGAGGAATTTCATTCTTAAGCGAGAATTTCTGAGATCCTAAAAGATTATATTTCAATTAATTAAGTTTATTTGTACAATTCTTACTAAACTATTAAACCACACTTTTATTAAGTAACATTATCAAAAGGGAAAAAATTTATGCAACCAATGCCAGGCTACAGAAATAATAACGACTGTACATATCATTTATCGACCGATCCGGATACAGAGACAAAAGATAGTCCGGAAACAGAGACAAAAAAACGGATAAGAGAGACCGTTTCTTCCTGTGCAAAAAAGAGCAAAAAAAGCCAGACCTCTAATGAAGCTCTGGGGAGCAAAAAGGATGTTAGATTGCGCGTCAGTAAAAGATACAATCAACAGACTGCTAAAACGATGGCTGAACTAAGTGCCGCGGTGGTACAGGGTGTCCAAAATAGCCCTGTCCCAGAACCTGCTCGTCAGACAAGCGTTGTAGCAAAACGTGCCAAGCCTTTTGTTTGCCAAGAACAGAAGCCTCAAGACCCGGTAACCAAACCTGAAGCAGCTTCTGTCTCTTCATCTTCTGCCAAGAGTAATAATGCACAAGCATATTTACAAGTGGTAAAAGCCACGCGTCTAGAAGGCTACTTGCAAAGAGCTGAGCAACATGCCGAAGAGGGGTTAAGAGTTTGTGTTTCCATGTCCACGAACGAAAGAGCATATTTGCTGGTTGAACTGATGGGCATTAAAATTCAGCTGAAACAGTGGGCAGAGGTAGGAGCAGCCGAGCAAGCTGCCCTTGCTCTTCTTCCGGAGTTGAGCGCTCAAATGCAAGTGAAGTTGTACAAAGAGCTGACCCTCAACAACCGCACACAGGAAAAATATAATGAAGCAGCAGCAATGGCAAAAGCGGGCCTTGCTTTGCGGCCAAACAACGAAATCAAAGTTTCTCTTTACGCAGAGCTTGTCGAGGCACATACAAGGCTAAATGAATTCGATAAAGCCGTTGAAGCAGCAAAAGCCGGGTTGCAAGTCAACTTTTTGAAGGCCGACCGTTCGAATGAGGACAATTATAAGGAAACGAAAATTACGCTATATGTAAAACTAGCTCAATTGGAACTTCGAAGGGGCAACTATGCAGAAGCTGCTTTGGCATCAATGGAAGGCTTAAAGTTTCACGCTCCATCACAAAACCCAACTGAAACAGCAAGGAGAAACTCGTCAGGATTAGCCAGTTATATGCGGAGGGCCAAAGATGCCCATCTGGATTGTTATTTACTCATCGCTGCAACATTGATGCCAAAAAGACGCACGCGGCATGTGACAAGAATTCTTGCTACCTGGGGGAAGTCTACTCCGGCTCCTGAAGAAATAAGGAGTTTTGCCGAAGATTTCAGATCGGCTTCGAAAGGTGCTATCGCACTTATCGCTATGGAACAGGCCGGCCTCACTTTCCCTTCCCTTCAATCTGCTGATCAGTCCAGGCCCAATATTCCAGTCGATGCGAAAGTAGGAACACTTTATGCAACACTTGCCGAAGCGAAGTTTTGGCAGCATCACTTTGTCGAAGCTGCTGTATCAGCACAAATTGCTCTGCATTTTTTACCGCCGGGCAATCAAATGGAAGTGAGGGTGGCTTCGCTGCTTCACGAGTCTGAAACGCTTCAGTCTAATATGTCATGTGCCGATGCCGAAAGGGAAGCTGATTTGCCATCGGTCGATCCGAGCAGGAGCTGTGAGATGCAGGCTGTTTTTTATAAGGATCTTGCTGAAAATCAACTCTCGTATCATCGACGTCATGATGATCCGGCAGGCCCCAATCATCCGAATTCTCTTGAGCAAGTAGCAGTAACTGTGATGAATGGCCTAAGTCTTTCCTCTGCAGAGCCATCTAACCAGCTATCTAATCAGACTAGGGCCGACCTTTATGCACTGCTGACCAAAGTAAGAATCAAACAAAAAGCGTGGAAAAGTGTAGCAATTGCTGCAAATACTGGCTTGGATCCGTTGCCGAGCGGCCCAGTACAGGCCGTTTTTTATGCGGCGCTAGCTGAGGCTACGCGGGAGCTGGCTATGCTTGATCTCGCTGCTAAGCATGAAGATGTGGCTGCTAAAGGCTTTCGGAAAGCGATAGTTGAGGCGTTAAAAGGATTGAGTATTAAAAATTTACCACGTAATGAACTGCTGCAACTTAATAGTGAAATTTTGCTGAGTGTCACCAGACTTAAGTCATACTATGATAAAGAAGAGGATCTGGAAGGCTTGACTTTTTGCGAGAAAATAGGTGGACAAGCATTAGCAGCAAGCCAGGAGTTGCAGAAGGCAAGAGTTAAGGCTTTCTTAGAGGATTTTAACGTGTAAAGTAATATTATCACAAAGGGTAAAAATTTATGCAACCATTAACAGGCTGCCGTACACATGGGTTGGATACCGACACAAGAAAACGCGAACGAGATGACACAGAGGATGTTAACGCAACCACAGGCAAAAGAAGCAACACCTCTGATAAACCTGCCAAAAACAAAGGATGTGCTAAATTTCATATAAAATTTGACACGCGTGCTTTCCAGTATGAACGTACCGATAAAGAATTCACAAGCAATAATGAAAACGCCACATTTTTTGCAAAACTCGCTAAGCGTGCGAATCTGGAAAAACACTGGCAGGCAGCAATGGCAGCAGTGGAATGCGGCCTTGACTTAGCCGAGACGCCTTCCGTCACCAGAGAAGAACTATGCTCGATAAAAGCCCAAGTGCAATTCTATTTGCGGTACAATCAACAGGCCGCTAAAACACCGGCGGAACTAAGTGCAGCGCTGGTGCAGTCTGTGCAAGAAAGCTGCGTCCTACAAACTGCTCCGCAGCCAAATGTTGAGGCAGAAGCACCCAAGCCTCTCGTCAAGAAAGAGGGTGGGGCCCAAGACCCGGCAACTAACGTTGGCAGAGATCCTGTCGTTTCCTCTTCCGGCATAACGAAAGATCCGAAAGTATATTTAAAATCGGCAAAATTTCTACGGCAGGATGGCAGAATGGAAAATGCTCAAAACATTCTCGAAAATGGTTTACAAGAGTGTGTTTCCATGTCCACGAATGAAAGGGCAGATCTACTGCTGGAACTGACGAGCGTTAGACGTCAGCAGAAAAAGTGGAGAGAGGCAGAAGAGGCCGCGAAAGCAACCCTAGCTCTTCTTCCAGATTTGAGCCTTCAAGTGCAAGCGATGTTGTACATAGAACTGACTATTATCAGGAGAGAACGAGGCAATTTTGAAGAGGCGGCAGCAGCTGCAAAAGCAGGACTCGCTTTAAAGAGCAGTAATGGAATAAAATTTTGTTTTTACACTGAACTTGTCAACATACAAGAACAGCGTGGGCTTTTAGATGAAGCGGTTAAAGCAGCGCAAGCCGCGTTAGAACTCAAGCTTTTGAAGAAGGGTCATCCGGATGAGGATAAATATAAGCAGCGAAGAATTGCCCAATATACCAAACTGGCTGAGTTGGAGCTTCGAAGAGGCAACTGGGCAGAAGCTGCTTTTGCTGCAAGGGAAAGTTTAAAACTTCATGCTCCATCACAAAATAGTGCTGAAACAGATAAAAGAAAGTCATTTGGCATTGAATTTTATACGCAGATCGCCAAAAGTAACGTTCAGAATTATCATTTAATCCTTGCGGCTTCATTAACTCCACAACAACAGACGCGGCATCTGAAAAGAATCCTGACTAATTGCCAACGGCCCCTTCATACTGGTGAAAAAATAAGGGATTTTGCCGAAGAATTCAGGTCCGCTTCGAAGGCTAATATTGCATGTATTGCTCTGGAACAAACCGGTCACGATTTCAATTCCTCTCAATCTCCTGATCAGGCAAGTCTTACAATTGCACCCGATGAAAAAGTAGGAACACTTTATGCAATTTATGCTGAAGCTACTTTTCAGCAGCATCACTTTGTCGAAGCTGCTGTGTCAGCACAAGTTGCTCTTCATTTTTTACAGCCGGGCAGTCAGATGGCAGCATGGATGGCTGCGCAAATTCAGAAGGCTGAAAAGATTCAGACTAATCTGGCATATGCCGATGCCGAGAGGGCAACTGGATTCGCGTCCAGCAATCCTGACAGAAACTGCGAGATGCAAGCCGTTTTTTATCTGGATCTTGCTGAGGATCAGCTTCTGTATCATCATCGTTATGATGGGCGAGCTAACAATGAGCATCCAAATTCTCTTCATAATGTCGCAATAACGGTGCTAGAGACCTTAAAATTTCCCTCCAAAACGGTATCTAATCAGACAATGGGCGAACTTTACGCACTGCTGACAAAAGTAAAAATCAAACAAAACGATTGGAATGGTGTAAAATTAGCTGCAGAAACTGGCCTGAAGCTTAAAGATCCATTGCCGAGCGGCCCCATACAGACCGTTCTTTATGCGGCGCTAGCTGAAGCTAAACGGGAGCTGGCTATGAATGATCTGCATAGCAAGCAAGATCTCATAGCAGCTGTTGGCTTTCGGGAAGCGGTCGACGAGGCACAAAAAGGGTTGGAAATTAACAATTTACCTCGCAATGAACAATTGCGGCTCTATAATGAAATTAGCTCAAGTGTTATTGAACTGAAAAAACATTTTATAAAAGTTCAGGATCAGGAAAACTTTGCTCTTTACAATGCTATTGGTAAGCGGGCAGAAGAAGCCTGCGATGAATTGATGGGTAGAAAATTAGCTTATGTCAAGAAGGGATTCTAAACCACAGTTGCCCGTTGCTAAGCCACAACCATACTTTTACCCATAATTTTTTTTGACAATAAATTATGTTTTTTCTGTCGCCGCTTCCGCGGCTGCTCTTATCGGCATTCATACCCCAGGCGTTAGGCTGGGGCTACATGCTTTGGCCGTTTCACGGCCATGCTTGCGGTATTGGGGTTAAGCCGCGGAGCGGCAGCAGCATGTAGCCCCAGCCTAACGCCTGGGGGATGAATGCCAATAAGAGCAGCCGCGGAAGCGGCGACAGACACTTGCGAATCCTTCATTTTTCACAGCTTCGTATGGCGATATATTTGATCATTTTTTACCAAATATTTGATCATTTTTTACCAATTAGAACGAATCATAATCTGTAGAGGCGAGACAATGCTCTATGTAATATAATTTCTAAATATACCGTAGGTGGTTCAAAAGTTGGGATTTTGACAAGGAGGCTGCTCAAAATTTTTCGTCTGGAACGAGTGACCATTGCCTATGGCAAGGCACGAGTGAAGACAAAAATTTTGATGCAAAGCCGACGCCGTCAAAAACCAATTTTTGAATCACGTTCGGTATAAATGGGTAATGGTAAGGGCATCGCCCTAGGTGATAACATAAATCATTCAGGCTGAAGGCCTGAGTTATAGTGAATAAACCTGGTGAACATACTTCCATATTATAACATAACATGAATTATCAGACGTTATGTTTTCCTGTGACTTAACTACTTAAGTCACATGGTAAGACCGCAAGGCTTAAAGATTTGCGATATCGTCCTTTTGTCCCCTCAACCGTTCAAGTTGACTACGGTCTTCAGCTAGTTTACTTTGAATCGCCTTTAAGCTAAGAGTTTGTTGTTCAATTTCTTCATTTAATTCAAACACCCTCTTTTGCGTTTGACTTAAAGCACTTTGCTTGGTTGAAAGTTTAACCTTTATTTGCTCTAAAGAAGCAGTATGTTCTCTAATTTTATCCAATAATAGCTGTTTTTGTTGAATGATTAGCTTCCGAGATTCACTCTCAGTCTCAACTGAGATAGATACAGGCTTCTTGCGCTTTCCAAAAAGATATCTTTTCAACCATTGAAATCTACGATGATCATCCTGTACCAGATGGCAGCTGTCCTTATCTGCTTCGTCTGATAATGACGGCTGATCGTCTGGGACCTTTAAGCATTGCTCCTCCCGTTGCAAGTCTAAAATTTTTTCCTCGAGCTGATCAGCATCACTTTTGAGCGAGGCTATATCTTTTTCTAGATCCTGTATGGAATTTAACTGTGATTTTTCTATATTTAAATTTTCAATCTTTGTCGCTGCACGGTTTGATTCCGTTTCTTGTTGAGAATGCAATTTTTCCCTCTCCAGAATTTGCAGCGTTACATGATCCAATCTATCCTTTTTCAGCAAATGTAGAGAAGAACTTATGGAATGGTCAAGTCCTTCGAGTTTAGTCTTACGAGTGTGCTTAAAAATTAATACCCTGTTGACAACGTAGCGATAAATTTTATAAAACAAGTTTGGCGGATTTTCCCTGTCTAAACTGACTAAATTTATAATAACCTGCTTTATTTTCAGATTGTCGTTCAGCCTTTTTTCCTGATCTGTACTATTTTTCCTATCTGCTTCGCTAAATGCGAAGTCTGCCTGATGCTTTTTAATGTGATCACAGAAAGTACTGACCAGTTTAGACAGTCGTAAGTTTTTTTTGTCCCCTATGGTAAATCTTCTGCCATAGAGATGATACTTTACCTGAACCTTAGTAGTCTCAATATTTAACAACTCATAATACCCGTTGACAGTGGCATTAACATCGATCTTTGCAGACATAGGCCGACCTTTTTAAAGTTTAATTGATATTTTATCATGGCATGATATTGCTATATTGATTACTTCGCAAGATATACCGAAGGTGGTTCAAAAGTTGGGATTTTGACAAGGAGGCTGCTCAAAATTTTTCGTCTGGAACGAGTGACCATTGCCTATGGCCAAGGCACGAGTGAAGACAAAAATTTTGATGCAAAGCAGGGCGCCGTCAAAAACCAATTTTTGAATCACGTTCGGTATAATCTGGTATACAAAATTCTGATTTGATACAATACCCAAAATCTGATGTAAGTAATATTTTTGGATAAAAGCAAACCCTAAAATTTATTCTTCAGAATATTGGAAAAAATGACACTAACAGCTAATTGGTCATTCTTATTGCACAGGGGTAATTCTGGAAATCAATCTTCCAAAGGCTGAAGTACACTCTAAAATTATCTCGCGCAATAAGAACTTTCATGCAGCTAAAGAATCTACGAGGAGAAGTTATTATGATCATTGGTATTCCCAAGGAAACAAAAATTCACGAATACCGGGTTGGCGCAACGCCAGAAATGGTAAAACTTTTTACCATGAATGGACATCAGGTTCTTGTTCAATCTAATGCCGGTGCCAATGTAGGTTTTTTAGATGAACACTATCGGACAGCTGGTGCAAAAATAGTGTTTTCACCCCAAGAGGTATTCAAAGCAGAGCTAATTTTAAAAGTAAAAGAACTTCAGGACGACGAGTTTGCCTACATTTTTCCTGGACAAATCATTTTTTCTTATCTTCATTTGGCGCCTGATTTAAATCAGACAAAACAGTTGATAGAAAAAAAAGTCATCGCCATAGCCTATGAAACGGTGACAGATGAAAAGAACAGACTCCCCTTGCTCATTCCAATGAGCGAAATTGCCGGGCGCATAGCTATACAAGCTGGTGCTACAGCCCTGCAAATGAATCAGGGCGGAAAAGGTTTACTTTTAGGGGGGGTGCCAGGTGTTGCGCCTGCAAAGGTTACTATCATCGGGGGCGGTGTTGTAGGCACAGAAGCAGCACGGATGGCATTAGGACTGGGGAGCCAGGTATATATTTTAGACAATAATCTCAACCGGTTACGCGAGCTGGATATATTATTTAACTCTCGCTTACATACAATATATTCCAGTCCGTCTGCAATTGAGACAATGGTCAAAGAATCGGATTTAGTGATCGGCGCTGTTCTTGTCCCGGGAAAAACTGCTCCACGACTTGTTACCAGGTCAATGATCAAACAAATGTCCCCAGGCTCTGTTGTTGTAGATGTTGCCATTGATCAGGGAGGTTGCTTCGAAACCTCCAAACCGACAAATCATGATAATCCAACCTATGTCGTCGATGGAATTGTCCATTATTGTGTGACAAATATGCCAGGAGCCTGTGCACGCACTGCAACCGTCGCTTTAACTCATGCGACAACGCCCTATGCATTATCTATCGCCAATAAAGGCTACAAAATAGCGATGAAAGAGAATGTCGGATTAATGCACGGCCTCAATGTTTGTCTTGGTAAAATCACAAATGAGGCTGTGGCACATGATCTTGGGTTTGAATATACTGCACCGGCAACAATGATCTGTGATTCACTAAGCTGCGAATAACTAATGATAAAAACGTCATTGCCATTCACTTTTTAGTAGGAATTAAATAGATCATTTGCGATAATCCGCTCATTAGTAGTTGTTGAAAACAATAATTATTGATTTTTGAAAAAAAAACTTAAATTAAAGGTACAAATATGTCATTGCAAGCTCTTAAGAATTCCTCATTTGTAACTAGCCTCCATAATTTTGGTGTGACTCTTGTGAACAGAGGGCCAGGAAAGGCACTTTATGAAAAGAATCCAAATGCTACAGTAGGTGCAGCTCTAGGTGCCTTGGCATTATTAACTACAGCCTTTTTAGCAACAGTAGCCTTTTGCATTTTTAAAGCAACAAAGAGCAAACCAGATGCTGATAGCACGACAACTAAAGCTGATAGCCAAAAAGAAAAGACAGGACAAACTTCAGCAGACAAGACCGCGAAGACTGATAAAGCCTAAGGGTTCTATGAAGATGCCATGTATTGCCTTGCAACACATGGCGTCTTGATTGCGGGTTGACTCCCCTTTTGTTTTTTTCACAAATTTTAAGATTATGGTTGTGTCATCCGAAGCAATCATGTATATTTACCCTTCCATATGCCGATGTGGCGAAATGGTAGACGCGGTAGACTCAAAATCTACTCTAGGCAACTAGGTGCTGGTTCGAGTCCGGTCATCGGCACATCCCAGGACACTTCTCTAATAAAGAAGTGTCCTTTATTATTTTAAAGGGTTCACGCAAGGTTATAGACAGCTTTTTGTCTTTCAATTCGAAGTTCTGAAATACAAAATTCAAGAGTTGTCGTTTTTCTTCTACTTCAGAACTTTCGAATATTTCCCTAGAGCGCTGAGCTAAACTTAAGACCATATTCGCCGTCACGTGGAAACTTTCGTCAGCCTTGGCATGACTTTCCATCTCCTGGATAATGGCAAACTCCCGATCTTTGTATTCTTTTAGCTTTTTCTGAAAGAAAGCCTCATCCACGCTGCCATCGTATCGGTCATCGTACATTTTGCTTATTCGATCGTGAATTTGGTCTTGCTCAATAATATCCAAACTTACATCCTGATTTAAGTAGGCCCTACAGGACTTTCTATTTTTGATTGCTTCACATATGCCAAGTTGTTCAGATGAGTCTTTCATATTCCCTCAAGTAGGCACATGTCTGTGGCAGAGATTGCTTTTCCAAAGTGGCTAAATATTCGCTTGAGCTCTTCGGAGGATTTTTAAGGCTTTTACGAGTCTCCTGAACCGTTGCTATGACTTTAGCAGGTGCAAGGTCCAATAAGTGCCGCTCCATTCTTTATGGATTTCTTGAGTCCACTTTGCGTGATACAGGTCTGTCAATGCTAGACGCATGAGCAGGTCTCGAAGGGGAGCAGGATAGAGAACGCAAGAATCGTAAATGACATTAAATTGAGCCATTAATATCCCATATCTAATTCTTGTGCTTCATTGGCTAATTCATCTAAAGTTTTACGACGAGCAGTGTCGATTTTAGCTTTGTAGTCCATGAGGTCTTGAAAGAGCACCCGTCTTCGTGTACCTACTTTGCGAAAAGGAATCTTTTTTTCTTCCAAGAGGCGGATAAGGAAAGGGCGAGATACATTCAATAAATCTGCAGCTTCTTGCGTTGTCAGTTCTGCATGTACGGGGATCAAGGTAACAGCATTACCTTCTGCCATCTGGGTTAAAATGCTTACAAGAAGCTTGAAGGCTGAAAGAGGCAAAGTCACCGAACTATGATGATGGTTGCCAGTTTCCAGAGAGATATCAATGGTCTTAGTTTTTTTAAGACTTAAGGCTGCTAACACGCGGCTAGAATTACGAGCTAGTTCAACTTCGCTATCGCTTGGTATCATCGGCTCAGGATAATGAAAAGATTGAGCAGTCATAAGAACTCCTCCTTAGCTAGGTTCTTATTCTCACTCTATCATTTTTTCGAAATATTCGCAACGAGAGAAATTTTCGAAACTAACCTCCCATGAGCGATTGATCAAGCTTAAAGGAACTACCAAATTCCATTTGGCGATCATTTTTTGCGATTCATTTTGAGTGCGTTCCATATAATGAGGTTTGGTTGGGCAAGATTTACGCAGTTCTTCAAGATATTGCTCAGGAACCATCAAGGCCTCCCGATGCGTTTCCAAGAAAAATCCCAGCTTAGCGATGGTAGTCGAATTGGCCAAAAGAAGAGCATATTTTAACACCTGATCCATATCTAAATATTCGATACCCTCAAGAGAGAGCCATATTTCCTCCCATGAACCACATAGATACGGGCGGTCTAATACGTCAACTTAAGGCTTCTCCTTTTGGTGTACCTGCAGTAAATAAGACACCTTGCCGATAAAGCACACCATTTGCTCCATTAATGAAATAACAATCCTGTGTAGAGGGCGCTGTTTTAGACAAATCAATTGAGAGTGACTTGAGTTGAACTAAAGTGCGGTTTGTCAATGCCAATCCTTGCGAAGTTAACCCCATCATCATATTGCTTTTTTGTACTTCATTAATGATTTCATCAGTGCCTTCTTCAACAATCTTTACGTTTGTAATATGTCTAATAGCTTCCCATTCCGCCAATGCCCGATCTAAAGCTAAAAAGCGTTCTTTTTTTATTTGAAGATGATGATCTAATCTGGATAAAAACCAAGCGTCTGTGCCAAGTGATTGAACAGGAACTAAAAGAGTATCATCAATATCAACAACGACTAAGGTTTTTGGATGAATGTGATGGATAATCTCTTTAAAATTTTTAGTTTCAAATATTTCTGCATCTAAAAAACAAATAATCGTTACATAAAGGCAGATTGAGAAAAAAAATCGTTTCATTTGAGTCTCCAAATCTAAAATTACAAGATTAGCCACTCTTCGCAAATTTTTCAAAGCATTTCGGTATATACCGAACGTGATTCAAAAATTGGTTTTTGACGGCGTCGGCTTTGCATCAAAATTTTTGTCTTCACTCGTGCCTTGCCATAGGCAATGGTCACTCGCTCCAGACGAAAAATTTTGAGCAGCCTCCTTGTCAAAATCTCAACTTTTGAACCACCTTCGGTATACACAAACAATATCAAGAGTTGTTTGTGTATAGATTTAAAAAACGCAAATGTGTATAAGTGATCATGATTTATACCGAAGGTGGTTCAAAAATTGGGATTTTGGCAAGGAGGCTGCTCAAAATTTTTCGTCTGGAACGAGTGACCATTGCCTATGGCAAGGCACGAGTGAAGACAAAAATTTTGATGCAAAGCCAACGCCGTCAAAAATCAATTTTTGAACCATCTTCGGTATAGCCTCTTTTATCACATTTTACCAGGAGTCTTTTCGTGCGTTCACTCATTCACATTTTTTCCTGTATTACGTTGTTTTTTTGTTGCAGTTTCTCTTTAAACAAGAGTGTTCCCATTGTCGAAGATGGATGTATCCTTTATGCGTTTGCGGGTGGAAAAATACAGTGCATGTCTGAAAAAGACCAGGATGGAAATATTGTTATTTTATTGAAAAGCTTAGATAAAAATACAACTGTCCATTTCGGTAGTCTTTTACTTGAGGATAATAAAATTTATTTAAAATGCGTGATATTTGCCGATGAAGAAACCGACCTTTGTGCAAAATGGACTAACGTCCAGGAAGTTACAATCGCAATCCTTCCTCTCTTTACTCAAAAAATCACTTTGTCTGGAAAAACTGTCTATCAATCGGGCCTCTTTACTGTTTTAATGTAAAGGCCTGGCCATCGAAATATGAATATCATATCTCAGATAAACGGATAAAGTTGATTGCAGCAGACTTTACAACAAGGGGGATTGTAAGAGCGGTCGAGCTGAGACTTGTGATGTTCAACTGTACGAGATCGCCAACTTCTAATGGAAGGAGAATCGATCCGGAAACACTTGCACAATTTGGATTATGCGCTTGACCAAAAGCAGGAGGGATATTGAATTTCGGATTAGGCGGTTGAGGATTGCTATTTTGCAATATGACAATCTCAAAAGCAGTATTGAAACCTCCCCCATCAAAGTTTTGCACCAACATATTCCAGTTAATAAGATAGTGGCCTCTTCTTAGCACCGTAAATATTCCAGTCTCATTTTCACTCACTGGTATTATCTGAGATGTGTCCCCTATTACCGGGAAGTTAACCTGAACAGTGGTTCCGGATAGGACTGGCGCTGTGCCGACATTCTGACCGATATAATCAAGTGGAGTTGAAGCATATAAGAAGATTGGCTTTGATTCAGAGGATTTGTGATGGCTTTTGCAATGCGCTGCATCTACAGCTTGCAACGGATTCGTTAACAAAAATAAACCCGTTGCGAGAAATAAATATTTTATCATTACGATAACCTCCTAAATCAGTTTTGATGTATACCGAAGATGGTTCAAAAGATCAAAGACATTTTCCCGAAAAGGAAAAACGTCCTTGATCGGTTTTACGCCAGCCCAAAGAGTAAACCTTGGGTAATGGGCAGCTGTTTACAGAAAGTCAAACTGAAGACCGATGACAAATGCGTTGTAGTTGACGTTCTTCACTTTCACATTCCAGGGTGAAGTAGGCACGTGAGTTGTGTAGTTCGTCGCCCCAAAAATGTAATTCGCGGCATCGACATATAGATAACGGTATTCAACAAAAACGTGAAACATTTCACAGAAATTATATCGCAGACCTGCCTTAGCCTGAGCTGCAAATGCCCAGGAGGAGTCATTCCGGTTAGAGTTAAAATGGTTTATTCCTGCCTCCACTGGCTCTATTTGAAAGGAATCTGCCTTATGAAGTGATACGCGAGCAGCACCAATACCGCCCCCTACATAAGGAGAAAATCCATAGAAATGGCAACTATTTACTGCAAATACTACGTTGGCAAGTATTACATTTGAATTCATATGAAAGGAGTCGGCAAAGTCGTGTTCAGGCAACCCAATTACTGTTTGATTAATGAGGTGTCCCTTCTTATTCTGTTTAAAAAAGAAGACCTCCAACTCTCCGGCTGTTGCTAAATACCAGTCGGAACATAGGGGTTTAGACCACTCATACCCAATTTGTGCCCCACCAAAACCGGTCGAAGTTCTTTTTAATTTCCCTTCAGCAATCACAGATAAAGGACCTATTGAGTCAACTTCCGAGAAAAACGCAGTTCCATATTGGGACGCCCTATTGGTGTTTGAGTAGATTCCTCCACCAAATGCACCGACATAAAGTCTGGTGGACGAAGCCTCTTCGCAGCACTCCCCTGCCATTAACGAGGTACTTATTACACTTAAGGTTACCAATGCAAAAAGGGCCGTAAGTCGACCTTTATTGAATAAATTAAACATAGCTATCTCCCATGTTTTATTGATTTTGTAGTACAAACTCACATTAATCAGTTTGCCTTTTTCTTATCAACTTTTTTATTTATTCATAGATTTTATTTAAACTTTTTTAATATTTTTAGTGGTCGTTTTTTTGCCATGGACCTGTCCAATTTTCAATGACGGGATGCTTAGTCCATACCTCCCCTTTTAGCAAAGACTCAACCGCTTTTGCCCTTGCATTAACTACATCCGGTTTAGATTCCGCCAAAGTTTCAGTAGCTCCATTTGGTAAAAAAACAGGGTCGAATCCAAACCCGGCAGTGCCTCTTGGGTGAACGATTGTTCCCGAAACACTCCCTTTAAAAATATAAATTTGATTATCTTGCCGAAATGCCAATAATACTGTCCATTCGGCTTTACGCCCTGCATACTCAGACAGGTGATCCAGCAGCCACCGGATATTGACACCAACGGAGGCTCCTTCGATATCAAGCGAGGTGTCTTCTACAATAATGTTGTCTCCTAAGTGACTGGCCTTATGAGCAACCACTTTGACAGGATCGGCGTCGATTTCCTTTAAATCAATATGTGATGTTTCAAGAGCGCTTCCATATTTTGCAAACAGGCGTTTAAACTCTTCAAACTTTCCAGGATTACTTGTGTTTAATTTCCATGTTGAGCATTTCATTTTATCAAATTCTCCAGCACATAAGGAATAACAGAAACAAAAGTTTAGCAGCAAAATAAATAATCGTAATTTTTTAAAAAAAGTTAGAGTATTAACTTTACAATTAAAGTGGTTGTACATAATCTTTATACCTCAAAACTGTCATCATCCCCGCTTCTAAATGATACAATACATGGCAATGCAAAGGCCAAACCCCCGGATTATCCGCATCAAATTGAATGCTTAGGGTCGATTTTGGCATTACCAGCACAGTATCTCTCCTGGCGCCATTTAAAGGTTTTCCATCAATAGCCGTTACTTGAAAAACATGACCATGTAAATGCATAGGATGCGACATCGTACTAGTATTTACAAAAGTGATTTCCACCCTCTGCCCCTTCTCTACAACGAGCGGGGTCACTTCGGGCCAGGACTGGCCATTCAACGTCCATATGTACTCTTTCATATTTCCGCCTAAGTCTACTGTCAATTTTTTGTCGACAGCCCTTTCAGATAAAGGAGCCATAGCGTGCAACTTTGATTCCTGGTCATTAGTTAAAGCTCCTCCCTTTTGCGCTGTTTTTGGAGCTAATGAAGGAACGTTCGAACCTTTTGTGGCTAAAATGACGCCTGTTTGAAGATATGTACCTTCTCCTTGTGCTAGAATAGGAAAAGAGCCGCCTTGCATGGGGATTGTCACGAGGATGTCTATCCGTTGTGCAATAGCCAGTTCAAATTCGGTGCCTTTGAATGGCTGAATTCTATTTCCGTCTACTGCAATAACTTCTCCTTCTAATTTACCAAGATGTAATAAGAAATTGGTTGCACTCGAGCCATTAATGACTCTCAGCCTCACTTTGCTTCCAGGTTTTACCAGTAGGATCTCAGGATCATCTAAAGTATGATTGTTGGCTAAAAAAGCGTCATAATCCACTTCAACGATGTCTTGCATCATCATTTTACTTTTAGACATTTTATTGTCGAGGTTGCATTTCAGAGACTGAAAAACGGTCATGGGCGATTTAAAAGTAAAATCGGTCAAAAAAACTACAGTGTCTTTATCGGCAATCGTTAAATCTTCGGGCCCATACAGAATAAGTGGAGCGCTTAGCAATTTTTGTTCTTGTAAATTCACATGAGAATGCATCCAAAAAGATCCTTCTTGTACAAGCGGGAATTTATAGGTATACGCCAACCCGGGATAAACAGGAAATTGTGTAATAAACGCCACTCCATCCTGATTATTGGGTAAAACCAAACCGTGCCAATGAACAGAGGTGGGAACGTTTAAATGATTTTCAAGCCTAACGTCAAATTGTTGTCCCTTGTTTAAATATAGACCAAACGTTCCATCCGGTTGAGTAATGGTAAAGACGGATGCTTCTTTCCCCTGGACAGAGATTTTTTTTTCTATGATGCGCAAAACAGTTTCGTCCGCTCTGATATGATCATGAAAAATAAAGCAAAAAGCCAAAATAAACTTGCGAAGGCTAAAAGAATACCTGAACATAAAAAACTCCCACTGATTCAGACTTTTTTAGGTTCTATCATATTCTTGCTTTATATAATATTATAATTTATTTTAAAAAAGAGTGTGTGCAGCCTGACTTTGTAGGATTTGATTATGGAACAACCTGTCTGTTTTTTGCCTAAACAAGATCCATTAGAAACGCTCCCGGCTCCTTTTGCTTCCTGGGAAGCCACCGCCAAAAACTTGAATAAACTTTTGGTTGCCTCCCAATTTAGAAAAAAATTAGAAGAGCTCCCTTTATTTCCAACAGATAAACTACAGACTGTGCGAGAATATGAAAGAGCTATGCAGATTTTATCCTATTTTGGCCATGCTTATGTATGGGGGGAAAAAGATGTTCCTGGTGCTATCCCGGAAGTGTTGGCAAAGCCATGGTTTGAAGTAGCCAGGCACCTTGGCCGCCCCCCTGTGCTGTCTTATGCTTCCTACGCACTTACGAACTGGAAAAGAATCGACAGTACAGGACCAATAAATCTTGGCAATATCGCACTTATCCAAAACTTCCTGGGCGGGATCGACGAAGAATGGTTTATCCTGGTGCATGTCGCTATTGAATCAAAAGCAAGTCCTGCCCTTGACGCTTGTGTTGAGGCAATAAAGGCTGTCCAAGCTCAAGACCATCAGTCGTTAATGGAGTCACTGCAAAAGGTAAGATCATCTCTCGAAGATATATGCAATACTTTAGACCGTATGCCGGAGCGTTGCGATCCTTATATATATTACCATAGGGTGCGGCCATATATTCACGGCTGGAAAAACCATCCCCTTTTCCCAAAAGGACTTATATACAAGGGGGTAAAAGAATATAACGAAAAACCTAAGCAATTTTTGGGAGAAACCGGTGCGCAAAGTTCCATCATCCCCACGCTTGATGGCTTGCTAGGTATTAAGCATGCACAAGGGGAACTCTATCATTACTTGCAAGAGATGCGGGAATATATGCCGCCAAAACATCGCGACTTTGTTATCTATGTAGAAAATGAAAGCCAGGTCAGGCCCTTTGTACAAGCCAATCCGAAATTCCACAAGATCTACAACGAATGTGTTTCTCTTGTCAACCGCTTTAGGCAAACTCACTTGGGTTATGCTGCAGCCTACATCCAAAAACAGCATGAAGACAGCGCGAATAACCCAACTGCTGTTGGAACCGGTGGAACGCCATTCATGAACTATCTAAAAAAACATAAAGAGGAAACGGAAACGTTCCTGTTATGATTATTCTGTATCTTTAACGGTGCGCCGCAGCAGCCCTCTTGTACTCCCCTGCTACTAAAGCCCATCGCCAAACTGCTGAAATGCGACTTAAAATTCCAACCATTAATTCAATAGGCAAAACTCGACGCATTTTCATCCATAGCCAAATTTTTCGATTAATGATAATTCCTAATTTAAAGCATGAGTCTGTATGAACTCTGTTCATTCCTTCGATATCACTATAATCTCCAGAACGCTGGCCAGCAATTAGAGGGTTGGTCGCATACCAATCTTCTGTCGATTGATATCTGGTAAACCACTCATCAATGGGAAATATGGTTTTTGCCTCAAGAAGAGCTTCAATACGCTCTATTAATAATTGGCAAGAATGTCTATTTACAATATAGGCATGTGCAGCAGTGGCATTATATACACGCATTACATGATTTTTTTTAGGAATAAACCCGGGGGCAGATCCATATACGGCCCCAAGCATTAAAAATTTCCATTCTGAAGGCAATTCATCTAAGCTTCTTTTTACTATA
>Ga0207078_1005_pt1 | contig 83381 bp, 73 predicted proteins | sample Alteio_BWMinHeat_60_FD_153579 | JGI IMG/M metagenome (GOLD analysis project Ga0207078, IMG submission 153579) | Enriched cells from forest soil in Barre Woods Harvard Forest LTER site, Petersham, Massachusetts, United States -... | ecosystem: Environmental > Terrestrial > Soil > Temperate forest >... | reverse complement strand
ACGAAGCTATTCGACCATCTTCGCTTGCCCACCCTCCTGAAAAAATTCAACATTTGGTTACAAATGAGCAGTACATGCTTTATAAACTCATTTGGCGCCGCTTTTTAGCCTCTCAAATGATGCCGGCTGTATATGATACGGTTTCTGCGGACATTTCAGGAGGGGAAAAAGGAGTTGTAGTACGAGCCACAGGATCGCAAATCAAATTCAATGGATTTTTAGCCGTCTATGAAGAAAAACACGACGAGGACAGCAAAGACGATGATAATAAACTTCTGCCGCACTTAGAAGAGGGCATGAACCTGACACTGCTCGATATTACTGCTGATCAAGCCTTTACAAGACCGCCCCCACGCTACACAGAAGCATCTTTAGTCAAGGAACTCGAAAAGTCCGGCATTGGACGTCCATCGACATATGCGACGATCATGAATAAAATTCAAAGCCGCGATTACACGACAAAGGAAAACGGCCGGTTAAAGCCGACCGAACTTGGCTGCGTTATTGCTCTGCTGCTGGAAAATAATTTTCAAATGATAATGAACATCGGCTTTACAGCCGAGATGGAAGATAATCTGGAATTGGTTGCGGAAAATCGCAAAGACTGGGTAGCTTTGCTTAAAAATTTCTGGGATAAATTTATCCCGTATGTCGAAACAGCGGAAAAAGAAGGGTTTGTTCCAAAAATTATGACTGATCTGGACTGTCCGGTATGCGGATCTAAACTGCAGAAAGTCTGGTTCAAGTCAAAATACTTCTATGGTTGCTCAAAGTATCCTGAATGCACATTTTCTTCTCCCATCGAACAATTGGAATTTAACAAAGATGATTATGCTGCAGATTTTGACTGGGACCAAAAATGCCCTCTTTGCCAAAGCGAAATGAAAGTGCGTCATGGGCGTTTTGGAGCCTTTTTAGGTTGCATGCGATATCCTGAATGCAAAGGAATCGTCAATATTCCCAAAAAGGGGGAAGCGATAATTCCGACGGAAAATATGCCTCCATGCCCGGCATTAGAATGCCCAGGTCATATGGTAGGAAAAAAATCCAGGTTCGGCAAAATTTTCTATTCCTGTTCGACATTTCCCGAATGCGATGTTATCGTCAATGATCTTTCTCAATTAGATACAAAATATATCGATCATGTCCGCACGGCTTATGTCAAAAAACCAAAAAAAGGTAAGTTCAGCAAAACAAACAAAAATACCTCAAAAACAGAAAAAAAAATAAAAGGCGCCTCCGCTAAGAAAGAAAAAAAAACTACCGGGGCAACTAAACCTAAAAAAACTAGGACCATGCCGCTGCATCAGTTGTCAAAGGAGCTGGCTAATGTCGTTGGCGCTGATCAATTATCACGGGGCAATTGTTTAAAAAACATATGGGAATACATTCGCAAACACGATCTGCAGGACAAGAAAAATAAACGGATCATCAACCCCGATGCTGCTTTAAGTAAAGTATTTGGTTCCAAAGAACCGGTCGATATGTTTAAAATAGCCGGATTGTTGACCAAACACTTGAGTTGATTTCGTGCCCTTGCCTGTAAGTACCGACTTTAATTCAACACAAAGGCACGAAGACTCAAAGAAACAAAGAAATTTGTCGTAAGACATGTTTTTCTTAGTGTCTTGGTGACTTTGTGTCTTTGTGTTGAATTAAAGTCTGTACTTATAGACAAGGGCATGAAATCAAATTCTTCATTCACAATGTGTGTATACCCAACTTTTGAGATACGTTGGGTACATATATATAATTAGAAATATATAATTAGAAACGAAACTTTAAATTTTACCTGTGACTTAAAATTATGCTCGCTGCACGATCACCTGGAAAACAAGCTGCTTATATTCTGCCTCATTCTTCAATAAACCTTAGTATGACGCTTGGCCCTCTGGTCAACAATATGATATTAGAATTTCTGTCGGCAAGCGATCTCTTCACCTTGGATGCCCTCAACAAACAAAATCATTCCCCATTATTAATTGGCAATCGTTGGAAACAATTAAGGGTGGTCGATTTTCATATGGAAGATTGGTCCGATGCCGATTTACATCCTTCAAAAAAGGAAAAAATCAATTACTGGCTTGGAGGAGCCATTGAATGGTGTATTACCGCAACGAAAACAGCTAAGTCAGCACATGAGAAATTTGCTCTCGCAAACAAAATCTCCGGTTATTTTAAGTCGGTAACGCATTTGCCCCATTTTCACTATTTTATGCGCCAGCATGTCTTTTTTTTAAGAGACAAAAGATTCACCGATCATAATATTCAAGTGAATCTTTTAACAAAAGCGCTTCAAGGATATGGCGGTGACCTTATATTGCAAGGGCTAATTGAGAACGCTAGGCAATCGGAACATTTCATCCACTACTGCCAAGCTGGTGTTGCTGCCAAAGCTACTTATTGCAGCCTTTTAGCTTTCACTGAAATCGGCATCGCTGAAAGGACCAAAGTAGAAAACCTTGCTATGCAGGCAAATGGGCTTGGCGATCCCAGGGCATTAACACTTGTGAATACATTATTCGTTGGCATACCAAATTCTGAGCACGATCCGGAAGATTCGTGTACAAATGAGCCGCCCGAGGCAAAAAGAAGAAAACCCGAACCATTGACCGTCTTGACCGAAGGGTATTCAAGCAGTAGCTTAAAGGAAATGCAAGGAGATTTTTCCTCACTCTTTCCCGTCTCACGAACCTTCAAGCCCAACACCGATCATATTGTATATAAAATACTCTCTTTTTTATCGGATACAGATCTCCTTAATTTCGAAAGTGTTTCAAAAAATCCGTTACATCCATATCCCTATTCGATATTATCTCATCGATGGGCTCAATTAAGAAAAGAAAATTACTACACTTTTGATTGGGTTGATGCGGAACAAAATCCCATGAGAAGAGAGAAAACAAATTACCTCTTAGGTTCAATACTCATGACGTATCTTGCAGAAAGACAAGCAACCTCAAAACCAAATAAATTTCTTCTTGGGACAAAAATTGCAAAACATTGTATGAAACTGAAACACTATCCTCATTTTCATTATTTTATGGCCCAACAAATGTTTACCCATACTTCATCAACCCCATTTTATAATGAAAGACTTAAAGGGAGCCTATCAGAAGTTTCCCGCCTCGACAGATTTGGCGGGGATATTTTTCTTCAGGGGTTGACCCATGAAGAGGACAACTTTGATATGTTTATTGAACATATGATGCGAGCCATCAACGCAAGGGCAACATGTACAAGCCTTTTTATATTAGCATTATCTAAACAAAGACACATTGAGGAGGGGGTTGTTGCAGAACTGGCTTTAGCATCGGCTGAAAAACGCGATTATAGAGCGCTGGATGCAATTGCAGTTAATATTCCTTTTGAGAAATTTCTTCCATGGTCAATGAATGACATAACGAGTAAACACCCGTCAATCATGTATCGGATGCATCAGTTTACAACAAATTGGGTTATTAAAGATCATCTTCTTACTGAGGCCCTGAAAGCTTATGGGGAAAGACTTTCCTCAAACATCCCGGATCTCCCTGACTATGTATTAGAAAATTCAAGCTCTACTACAGATGCACCAACACATGTCCTCGAAGATGTCGCCAATGTTAAAGAAAAATTAGGTAAGCTTGCAGAAGCCGACCAGCTTCGCAAGTTATACCGAAGGTAGTTCAAAAATTGGGATTTTGACAAGGAGGCTGCTCAAAATTTTTCGTCTGGAGCGAATGACCATTGCCAATGGCCAAGGCATGAGTGAAGACAAAAATTTTGATGCAAAGCCAACGCCGTCAAAAACCAATTTTTGAATCACGTTCGGTATAGCCCTTTCAAAATCAATTAACTCAAAACCTAAGGTATAAAATTATGCCGCTTTCAAACAAACTGTCTGAATTAAAGGAAATTTTTGCAAAAAACAAAGAGGCTATTTTAGAAGAGTATTGCACTTTCCTCAAATTTAAGAGCATTAGTTCCGAGGAAAATTATAAACAGGATTGTTTAGCTTGTGCAGAATGGATTTGCGATTATCTAAAAAAAATTGGATTTACCGTTGAGCTATGGCCCACAACCGGCCACCCGACTATCTTTGCTTCCTATCTCCAGGCAGGACCGGATGAGCCTATCCTCCTCATATACAATCACTACGATGTACAACCAATTGATCCCATCGAATTGTGGAATTTCGATCCGTTCGAGCCAACTGTGAGCAACGGGGAAATGTATGCACGGGGCGCCCAGGATAATAAAGGACAATGTTTTTATGTGCTGCTGGCTTTAAAAATTTTAATAGAGCTTTATGGCGGCCTGCCGATCAATATTAAACTATGCATAGAAGGGGAAGAAGAATGTGGAAGCCGGGGGTTATCCCATCTTCTTGAACAAAAAAAAGAAGAACTGTCGGCCGACTATCTGGCTGTTGTGGATCTATCGCTTCCCAATATCGAAACCCCCACCATTACCTTGGGTCTTCGCGGAATTGTCACAATGGATATGGAAGTACAAGGTTCCCATTCCGATCTCCATTCCGGTTCTCACGGAGGACTTGCCTTCAATCCTCTTCACGCAATGGTAAAACTATTGGCCATGACCCATGACCATTCAGGAAGGGTTGCAATCCCCGGATTTTATGATGACATCATTCCCGTAAGCGAGAATGAAAAGAAAATGCTCGCATTACATTTTGATGAAGAGGAGTACAAATCGACATTTGGAATCCGGCCGACGGGTGGGGAATGTAAATATGAACCCAATGAACGCAATTGGCTTCGCCCGACTTTAGAAGTTAACGGGATTTATGGGGGATATTGCGGAAATGGTTTTAAAACCGTCATTCCGGCGAAAGCTTGTGCAAAAATATCTTGCCGGCTGGTAGCTGGTCAAAATCCTGAAAAAATCGGTTCTCTTGTGAGTGAATTTCTTGAAAGATCGGCGCCGGATGGAGTAAAGGTAAAGATAGTTGTTCATCCGGGAGGCGGCACAGCCGTTTCAGCAAAGGCAGACAGCCGGGTTGTAAAAGCTTTTTCAAAGGCTTATGAAGAAATTTTTAACAAGAAATGCCAATTGATCTATTCGGGGGCTTCCATCCCTGTTATTACAAAACTAGCTCAACTAAGCGGCGCTCAAATCGCTCTTGTTGGACTTGGTTTGCCGGATGACCAGATCCATGCTCCAAACGAACATTTTGGGATCAACCGCATTGAAATGGGATTTTTGAGCATGGCCAGAGTTATAGAATTATTAAAAAATTAAATTTTTTTTTATATATTTTAGAAAAATAAATCTAAAAAATAATTAAATGAAATATTTATTTTCTTGCTAATAATTAGTATTTTAATGCATAATGATTAGTGAATTTACAACGGGACGATAGAAGAAAGGCAAAAAATTGACGTGCCTATTTGGGTTACAACCATTATATTTTTAGGAGAACGATTTCCATGTCACAATCCTCGCAAAACAACTCTGGTGTTATTGTCGCTGGTTTAGCCCTTTTTTCAATGTTTTTCGGAGCCGGTGACCTTATTTGGCCCCTTATCCTGGGCGGAAACGTTGGAACCCAAAACCTTTTTGGAACTTTAGGTTTGTTGATAACCGGAGTCTCTTTACCCTTGCTTGGCTTAATAGCGATGCTATTGTTTCAGGGTGATTATCACGCATTTTTTGGCCGGATTGGAAAAATTCCTTCGCTTTGCTTAATCTTTATTGTACAGATCATCCTGGGGCCCATTGGCTCTATACCAAGGAACATGACCCTCTCCTTCTCCACTTTAAAACCTTATCTTTCCGAGGACCTTACCTTATTTTATTTTAGCTTACTGGTAAGTGTACTTCTGCTTGCATTTACCATTCGCCCCCAAAAAATCGTTAGTATATTAGGCGTTATTCTGACTCCCTTATTATTAACTTGTCTTTGTGCTATTCTGGGAACCGGCTTTTATCACCATCCTATGCCGCAGGAACTGCCAATAACTAATTCAGAAGCCTTTTTCAAAGGCCTTAATGTAGGATATAACACACTTGATCTCATCGCCTCTTTTATTTTTGCCCCCCTGGTGCTCTCTCATTTTACCACAGAAAATGGGATTACTCCGGAAAACCGCAAACAAGTTTTCAAAAAAATGGTAAAAGCAAGTTTACTGGCTGCAGGCTTGCTTTCGTTCATGTACATTGGATTAACTTATATTGCCTCATACTACACCCCTTTCCTCCAAGCCCATCAGCCCGAAGAGAGATTATCCGCTATTGCCCTTTACCTGCTCGGCCCTTATGGTGCCTTTATTGCTTGCCTGAGCGTCTCTATGGCTTGCCTGACAACAGCGATCCCCTTAGTCTCTATTTTTGCTGATTACATACGCAAAGATTTTACGCCGAATCAAATGAGCAGCTTCATTCCTCTTTGCCTTACACTGGTCATTTCGATCTTTCTTTCCAACTTCGGATTTATGGGGATTGCCAATCTTCTTGGGCCGGTTTTGCAAATATTATGCCCAGGGCTAATTGTTTTAAGCTGCCTGAACATTTTACACAAGCTGAAGGGAACGCCCGTATACAGAGCGCCCATTTATGCGACATTCGCCCTCTCTTTTTATATCAATAGGGAAATGTTTTATTCTCTTTTTTGACTATGTTGCATAGTCTAACAAATTTATAGCGATACACCCCACAGAAAGCAAGAGAGGGATGAGAAATACTCTCTATGGTAGTTTATATCTAATAATTAGAAAGGTTTTGAACAGGTTCTAAGGATTTTTGCCAGGATGATGAGCATTAAAAACAAATATTTTAAACACAGAGGCACGGAGAACACAGAGACAAGCTATTACACATCTTTTTTTCGTGGAAGCGAAAAAAAACAGGCTATTTTCTTTTTTGCCTTTCGGCAGAAAAGAAAATCTCTGTGTCCTCTGTGTCTCTGTGTTTCAATAAATTGTTTTAATGCTTAATTCCCTCGGGATTTTTGCAAGAAGCTTATTGAAAATATAGACCGCTGTGATAATGTCATTGTATGAGATTCAAAATTTGGTTTTTATTCATTCTTGTCACCTTAACCCCTGCTTTACTTTTCGGTCTCGAGGTAAGTTATGCTTATGTTAAAGATGAAGCAAAACATGAGTTCAACAAAAAACTGTTGAATTCAATCCTTGAAAAGAAATTCATCAAACCAAATGCAAATCTATCTCCAGCAAGCCAGGCTAAACATTTAAACAGTAAAATTGCAAAAGTAGCGCACGAACTGATCAATCAGGGGTTTTGCGTTGATGCCTATGCCGTTCCGGACGCAGCTCCAGATTCGATCATCTCTTTCAGCTGCCATGTTTTATGGGAGGGTGAGAAAAATGTAACGGGACCGGTTCCGATCACTTTTTTCATTTATATTTGGCCATCTGAAAAATTAGCCTTGGCTTACAACGCATCTAACCCGCTTAATTGCCGCTATCATACCATTATCCATAGCCACCCCATTTCATGTTCTTTTGCCGTTCTGCAGGGATCTCTTGTTCAAAACAACTATGTATGCACCAACCCTTCAGTCAAACCTAAACTGGTACGTTTTGTTAACGAAGAAATATTCAACGAAGGGGAAGGTGATGTCGATCTTTTGACAAAACCCTTTATTCATCAATTATATAACAGAGACTGCTCATCTAAAGTTTGTCTGTCACTTCATGCCTATGGATTATCATCGGAGAGCAAAGTGTGGGATTGTTTTGATGCAACTAAAACAGACTGTACATTTCAGCTGGAAGCTTTATCTCCGAAGAATTAGTGGCAAAGTCTGCTTGGAGCTTTTAACTGCACCCTCGCAAAATAATGGCTGAATACTACAAAAAACTGATTATACAGACAAAAAAACAGGTTGTAAAAAACGTCTGAATAATGCAATAATCAGGCTATACAGACGAAACAAGGAAGCAACCAATGTTTTTTGGACGTGAATCTGAACTGGATCAATTAGAAAATTTTCTAAAAAAACCGGTAGCTGCTATCGCCGTTTGTTGTGGTCGACGCAGAATTGGTAAAAGCTCTCTGGTTGAACAAGCTGCAAGAGGATACCCATTTTACGAATTTTACGGTCTATCTCCTCGGGAGGGTATTACTAATCAAAACCAGCTAGATCATTTTTCGCGTTTACTTGTAAAACATTTTTCCCTTCCATTTGTGCCGTTTAGTGACTGGCAAGAGGCTTTTGATATGCTGGCAAATTTGACCAGGCAGGGATGTTATGTCATTTTTCTCGATGAGATCTCTTGGATGGGAGGAAAAGATAAAGATTTCCCGGGAAAACTGAAAGGAGTGTGGGACACTCAGTTTAAAAAAAATAAGGAGTTTAAGCTGATTCTTTGTGGTTCTGTTTCCTCTTGGATTCAAGAAAATATTTTGCAAAGTAAAGGCTTTGTCGGGAGGATATCGTTAACAATTGATTTGGAAGAACTCCCTATTAATCAATCGAATCGTTTTTGGTCCTCAACACCTTATATTTCCTCTTATGAAAAGTTTAAAATCTTGTGTGTGACGGGAGGGGTTCCAAGGTATTTAGAAGAGATCAATCCAAAGATAGATGCTGAAAAAAATATTAAACAGTTAGCTTTCACTGCCGGGGGACTTCTGGTAAATGAATTTGACAAGATCTTTTCCGACCTTTTCGGAAAAAATGCGGCAGAATATCAGGCTATTGTCCGCACAGTGGTTCATCAACCACAAAGTGCAGAAGAGATCGCCCGGTCTCTTAACATTGAATTGTCAGGTCACCTAAGCCATAAACTTACGGTATTAAAAGAATGCGGTTTTTTGGTGCGCGACTATGTCTGGCATGAAAAAAAGTGTCTCAGAAAATTAAGTAATTATCGATTAAAAGATAACTACTTACGGTTTTATCTAAAATACATTGAGGATAAAAAAGAATTGATTGAAAAAAGGTTGTATCAGGATGTGGATTTAGAAAATCTACCAGACTGGTCAGGTATGATGGGGTTACAGTTTGAAAATTTAGTATTAAATAATCTAAGCCAGATTGTAAGAATACTTGAAATTTCCCCAGAATCGTTATACAGTGCCTCCCCATATTTTCAAAATCCGACAAAATTGAATCCCGGCTGCCAGGTTGATTTATTGATTCAGACGAGGTATACCACCTATCTTATAGAGATAAAATTTAGTAAAACGATTGGAACAGAAATCATCAATGAAGTCGTTCAAAAGATCAACTGTCTCAAAATCCCGAAAACTGTTTCTCTCAGACCCGTCCTTATTTATCAGGGGGAGTTGTCAAAACAAGTCATCAAGGAAAATTTCTTCAGCAACTTGATTGCCTTTGATGACCTTTTAACCTATTGTCCTTAGCTTGATTTTAAAAAGCCAATTGTTATCCTGCCACCAAAATAATTAAGCGGCTTGTTGTGACTCACTTTGCAATTCCACCAACACATTCAAGCGATTTGAAGACATCCTCTGGCAATACCCCTTGAATGTTTACTTTCTTTAAACGGGATGTCTGACCTGTCACGATTTTAACTTGGGATTTTGCAACTTTGAGTTTTTTTGCAAGAAAAGTAATCAGACTTTCGTTCACTTTTCCTTTTTCGGGAACTCCTTGAATTTTTATCACAAGACGGTTTTCTTCCCATCTCACGATTTCATTTTTCGATGCGTTTGGAGTAACTTTGACATCCAGGATCATTTTTTTCTCATGATTTTTTATAAAAAATATATCACATTCTGGTATACTTATGAACTTATTTAAATCCTCTATTTATTAAAGGAAGGAGTTGTAACACATTATGAAAATTAGATTTTTGTTAGCAGGATTAATTGGATGTTCTGTTTTAAGCATAAGCATCATGGGATGGTCCAAAACAGAAAATCCCTCGAAAAAAAAATACACGATAGAACAGTTTCTAAACACAAAAAAATATTTGAATGGGGCCTTTAATTATAATGAAGAGAAGATTTTCTTTTCTAGCAATGAAAGCGGTATTTTTAACATCTATTCAATACCTGTCGGTGGAGGAAATGAAACGCAGCTCACTCACTCTACAAACCATTCTTTTACGGTCCTCTGCGGATTTCCCGGCGATGACCGATTGTTGTTTGCAGGTGATGACTCAGGAAATGAACTCAACCATATTTTTCTTCGGGAATTAGATGGGAGTATTCGCGATTTAACACCCTGGACTAATGCAAAATCCGAATTTTACAGCTGGAGCAAAGATCGTTTAAGCTTTTTCTTTTTATCGAATAAACGGGATCCAAAATTTATGGATCTGTATGAAATGGATATAGAAACATTTCAGCCTAAAATTCTTTACCAAAATCAAGATGGTTTGAATTTTTGCGCCATCTCACCGGATAAGCGATATTTAGCTTTAACAAAACTAATCACAGAAAATAGTTCAGAATGTTATTTGTATGATTTTTCTACAAATGCTTTGCAAAATATTGCACCCCACCAGGATGAGATTCAGTATCAACCTGTGAACTTTAGTACAGACTCCCGTTATCTTTACTTTCTCACTGATCAGGATAATGAGTTCACTTATCTAAAACGCTTTGCTATAGACTCCCAAATTACTGAAATTATAGAAAAGCACCCTTGGGATATATTTTTTTGTAGTTTTTCATATACCGGCAAGTATCGCGTAACTGGGGTTAATGAAGATGGCAAAACCTCTATTTATATTCACAATCAAGAGACTAATGAGAAAATGTTTCTTCCCAAGATGCCGGAGGGGGAAATCACCCATGTGGGGATTTCTAAATCTGAAAAATCAATGTTATTTTATGTTAATGGATATCGTTCTCCTGATAATCTTTATTATTATCATTTTGAAACCTCAAGTGTTAATAAACTGACCAACTCCTTAAGTCCTGAAATTGATCCTGAAGATCTTGTGGATGCCCAAATCATCCGTTATCAGTCCTACGATGGCACTTTGATCCCTGCATTATATTACAAAACTAAAGACATGCAAACAGAGGAGAAGGGGCCGGCTCTTATATTGGTGCACGGGGGGCCCGGTGGTCAGTCACGGATCGGATATAGCTATCTGATCCAATATCTGGTCAACCATGGATACTCTATCTTAAGCGTAAATCATCGAGGGAGTTCAGGGTACGGCAAATCATTTTTTAAATCTGCTGATCACAAACATGGAGAAGCCGATTTAGATGACTGTATTTGGGCTAAGCATTTCCTCGTTGGAACGGGCAATATTGATCAAAACAAGATCGGTATCATCGGAGGAAGCTATGGTGGTTATATTGCTTTGGCTGCTCTAACCTTTAGACCGGATGAAATGGCAGTTGGAGTAGATATTTGTGGGATTTCGAATTGGATCCGGACACTTAAAGGCATTCCCACTTGGTGGGAAGCGCGTAGAGAAGCCATTTATAAAAAAATGGGCAACCCAGAAACGGAGGTTGATTACCTGAATAATATTTCACCTCTCTTTCATGCCGAAAACATTAAAAAACCTCTCTTAGTTATTCAGGGAGCTAATGACCCAAGAGTTGTAAAAATTGAGTCGGATCAAATTATCGAGGCCGTAAACAAAAATGGAACTCCTAATCAGTATCTCGTTTTTGAAGATGAGGGACACGGATTTTTGAAAAAACAAAATCAAATGAAAGCGGCAAGTGTGATCCTTGAGTTCCTGAATGAACATTTGAAATAAAATTAATAGAATAAAACGACAATAAGGACAATAGAGACAATAAGGACACCAATTAGGGACATTAACGACCAATCCTTAAATGTCGTTAGTGTCCCTAATTGGTGTCCTTATTGTCTCTATTGTCCTTATTGTTCTTTATTTCTTCCATACCAGCAATTGTTCATAACCTGTCAATAAGTGTGTCGATGGTTTTGTTCATAACCGTAAAATGTCTATAAATGGGTGGTTATGAACGATCCATAAACATGTTATGAACAACAGGAAATCATAGGAGAATCAGCCTCCCTTATGAACAGATTCACACCCTCTAAAGAAGAAGAAAAATCATATATATAAAACATTATTCCTTATCAACCCGAATGTTGTAAAAAATCAATGGGAAAAAACTTGTAAAAAACTTCTCAAACAGAGAAAATATCGGAATGAATAAAGAACAATTGAAAATTGAGTTACATGCAAGTTACTTTTTTGATCTGGCGACATTTCCTCATTTTTCAATTTTCGATGATCAAAAGTATGTTTGGGAGGCGTTGAATAAAATTTCCCAATACCTCGGATCATTGCGTTTGGGCAACATTGAAACAGATGTTCCGCAAAACGCCCATCTAGTCGATCCTCATTTAATTTCTATTGGCAAGGGAACAGTGATAGAACCCGGAGCTTATATCAAAGGGCCCTGTTTTATTGGAAAAGACTGCACAATTCGTCATGGCGCCTATATTCGTGGTAATGTCATTACAGGAAACGGCTGTGTAATCGGCCATGACTCCGAAGTCAAAAATTCTATTTTTTTAAATGATGCCAAAGCGCCCCATTTTGCTTATGTCGGCGATTCAATTTTAGGAAACCATGTGAATTTGGGGGCAGGTACTATATGTGCCAATCTTCGCCTGGATCATTGTGAAGTGAATGTTTCTTATATGCAGCAACATATTAAAACTGGTCTAAAAAAATTTGGTTCCATCTTTGGCGATCATACGCAAATTGGTTGTAATTGCGTCGTAAACCCGGGAACTTTAATTGGAAGTCACGTTCAGTGTTATCCCTTGCAGTCCTTAAGCGGTTTTATTCCTTCAAAATCTGTAATCCGTGTGTCGCGAGGGCTCTCATGATCCAATCATTTTCCGATATTTTAAAAAAATACCAGCTTCAGGCCGAAAAAGAAATTGTTAAAAGTTTGTCTGCATTTGGCGGGCAGGGAAAATTGCGTGAAGCTTGCGAATATGCCCTGATGAATGGAGGAAAGCGGGTTCGTCCGGCCCTTGTTTTTATGGTTGCAGATGCCCTGGGACGCAAGGCCGACGTTTCTTCGGCAGCTCTTTCGATAGAGTTTTTGCATACAGCTTCTTTAATTGCCGACGATCTGCCCTGCATGGATAATGATGATATGCGGCGCAATAAACCCTCTCTCCATAAGGTTTTTGGCGAAACAACAGCCCTTCTTGTAAGCTATGCTCTGATTTCCGAAGGAAATGCGCGCATTGCAGAAAACGCCTTTAAAATGGATCCCGCAGTCGTTCCTGATGGGATTGACCGATACTATTTGGGAGCTTTAGCCTTGGACAATGCTGCAAGGAATACAGGCGTTTTTGGGACGACAGGCGGTCAATATTTAGACATTTTTCCACCAGAATTATCCATTGCGGTATTGCAGGAAATCATTCAAAAAAAAACCGTTTCCCTGTTTGAGGTGTCTTTAGTTTTTGGTTGGCTTTTTGGAGGAGGACACCCGGGTGAGCTGCCTAAAGTAAAACATGCAGCATTGAAATTTGGAATGGCTTTTCAAATTGCAGATGATTTTAATGATCTTGAACAGGATGAAATCAATGGTCGTAAAATCAACATCGTCAATTTCCTGGGGGTTGACCTAGCTTTTGAGATGTTTGTAAATGAATTAAAAGAGTATCGTCAAGCCTTGCAATCGCTTAATTTACAATCCCGGGAGCTGCTTGGTTTGGCTGAGTGTCTTGAAGCGCAATTTGCTCTTTAGAGTCTGTTCAAAATCTGAGGTTCTAAGTCTCCAGCCATTTTTCAGTTTGTTTTTTATCGATTAAATCAACACAAAGGTAGCCCTCTTTGTCTATCATTTTGAAATCCTTAGCCACTCTCCTTTTTAAATCTGTACCTGGCGGGGTATTGATACAACCATCTACGGCATCTTTGGCTTGCTTGTGAAGCGATTCGTTTTTTTTGATTTGTTTAAACAGTTGAAAGATTTCGACACTGTGGCTGATAACAAAAAGAGAAGAAGAAAGAAGAGTAAGGGCGGGAAGTAAATGGAGAGCCCCTACTATCGTTGAAATGGACATTGTGATAACCAACCCTTGTTGTGCGGATAGCATGACACTTCTAAAAATATTCACAATAATTTCGTTGTTCCTTTTATTTTTCAGCGAAAAATTTCTGAATTCGTAAATTGGCCTGGTTAATTCGTTTTGAGTGGATTCACTATTGTGTTTTTTTATTTTTTTATTGGTCTGCCTGTATAACTTAATGTTTAAGTGCAGATTTTTTAGATTTATCAATTCCGTTGCCAATAACGCGCTGATCTTTAGCATTTTTAGGTGATTGGGTAAGCAAAAAGAAGGGTTTGCCAGTAACAAGGAACCAACAATGCTTGCGGTATTGATAATCACGCTATCAAAAGCCATTTGATTTTGACTTTTCATCTTGTTCTTTAAGTGAAATAGCTTCGTCCTGATTTTCTTTTTTTCATCATCAGGAATGTCCTGATTTTGAACTCTAAGTTTGTAATAACATTTTTTTTTGCGGATGCTAACTGCCTGAAAACAGGTAAAACCCATATTCATCAAATTTCCACATAGTAATAATTTGGTGTTTATTACTTTTATCCCTTGTGTTTTACAAATAATAAACTGGCAAATGTTGTATGTTTTATAGATCATTTCAGCAAAGGCATAACATATTTTTCTTTGGCAATGCATCAATTGTTGTTGAGAAAGGGGGAAATCTTTGCCTAATTTCAGATCCGCTTTAAGCTTCACATGGTTTTTATGTGCATGCACGCATGATTTTAAAGAAATCTTTACTGAGTCTAAATAGTCTATAGTATAGACCGTTGTGTCGACACAACGATTAACATGGCTAATATTCTTGTGAGATGTGTAATTTGTGTTTAATTTTTTTATTTCGGATTCAATGGAAAAGGTTCTGGATACGGCTCTAAGGACATTGAGGTAATGAATTTTTTTTTCTATCAATTGTGTCTTAATTTTTTTGTAGACTCGTACACAGCTGAATTTGTAGCTACAGTTGCTGGGATATTCTGAATGATTGATCGATAATGTGCCGGACACAAAAATTCTTAAATAGAACTTGTTTATCTAGGGGGTGTCGTCAATTGCTAATGGCCTAGTGTTTTTTATAAATAATATACCAAAGATATTATTCCATGGATAGAATATAAGAAAAGACAAATTTCAAAATTAAGAAGGAAAAGTTATGGCGAACGACAATTTAAAAAAAGTTAGCGTCACCGTTCTAACAAGAAATAGTCAATCAAAGCTTAAGGAAGTCTTAAGCGCATTGTCTTCATTTGGTGAGGTTCTTGTTTATGATACGGGTTCAAAAGATTCCACATTGGATATTGCGCGTGCATTTCGCAATGTCAAAATAGCCCAGGCTCCATTTGCCGGCTTTGGGCCATCGCACAATATGGCGTCAGCAGCAGCCTCGAACAACTGGATCTTGTCTGTAGACAGCGATGAAGTTGTTACTTCCGAACTTATTCAGGAAATAGCCTCACTGGATCTGGATCCTCAAAGTGTATATTCATTTCCACGTCATAACGCATTCAATGGCAAATTTATCAGGTATTGCGGGTGGTATCCGGACCGGCAAATACGGCTTTATCATCGGATAAATACTAAATTTTCTGATGATCAGGTCCATGAGAGGATTATTTCAGAGGGCTTGCGCCATATTGCCCTCGATGGGGCTATCGTTCATTATTCCTATTCCTCAATTTCAGATTTTTTAGCAAAAATGCAATCATACTCAACCCTTTTTGCCGAGCAGTATAGAGGAAAACGCAAATCTTCTATTCTAACAGCAATTCTTCATGGCGTATGGGCATTTTGGAGAAGTTATTTGATCAAACTCGGATTTCTGGATGGTTACGAAGGTTTTGTCATATCAGCATATAATGGACATACTGCTTATTATAAATATATCAAACTCCTTGAAGCCAATCAAAGATTGAAGAAACCAGAGCCATGAGTTTTAGAATCTGTTCAAAATCTTTCTAATTTTTAAATAATCTACCACAGCCCACAGAAAACACAGAGTGAAAACATACCCCTCTGTGCTTTCTGTGGGCTCTCGTGGTAGATTATACAGATTTAAATTAGCTTTTAGGAAACCCCGAAGGTTAATAGAAATTCCCTATTATGGATTTTGCTGACGTTATTTTCCGGAGAGGTATAAATCACCTTTTTTTCTGAAGAATGTAAGGTTGCAATTTGCTGCAAGGTCTCCTTAGATTTTCTGACAATGAGTTTGCCGAGCCTTCCAAAATATCTGTTTGTCACATCAGTTGTTGTTGAGATTGATTGCGATACTTTTATTGCCCGATTGACGACAAGGACTAAATGATCATAATCTTTGCTTCCTCCTGGCAGGATTGCAGAAAGCAATTTTTTATTGGAGTCAAGACTATCGAGAATTTGATCCTTTTTATCGACAAGTTCGTGGATGCATTTATTGATATGTAAATAGCTTTCATTTTTTGCATCTTCTCTTGCATCAGGGCTCCAGCAGATGGCATCAATGGTATCCATGATCATCATGTTAAGCTTAAATAATTCTACCCACATCAAGGCAGTGTGCTTTATCATGCGAATCGTTCGCAAACTTAGAGTGCAAGCTGCTTTTTTGCAAGTATATGTCAGCGATGCAGAAAAGATCGAAGAAGCTTTTTTTTCCCAGGGAATGTTGACCGGTTCGGAATAATGCCCTTTGATTGCCCATACCCATTGCCGATATGAACGGGAAAGTTTACTTTGCTGTTCAGAGCAGCTCATGATCCTCGATGCGGTGAGCAAGCATTGAGCGGCCACTCTTATGGATGCCTCATCGCAAAGAGAATAAAGAGCCCTTCCGATAAATAATTGGACAAGATTTTGCGGTTGCCGATAAACTTCTATGCGTCTATGCCAACGCCATAGCGCATGAACAGTATTGAATTTAGTAAAGATATTCCATAGAAATGGGGAAATCCTCATTGATGCAGGTGTACATAGATAGGTCCTGGTTTGAACGAGGGAAAGAAGAGGTTTGATCAGCATATAGTCGCTCTTTTCATAAACAAATTTAACGCAAAGAGGCAAAAGGCGTAATCATACCATTACCCATAAGTATAGACTTTAATTCAACACAAAGGCACGAAGGCACCAAGACGCTAAGAGGGAAGGGCCTCTAGGTCAAAATTTCTTTGTTTCTTTGGGACTTCGTGCCTTTGTGTTGAATTTTTTAAGTTACTCTACACATCTACTTTCTAAGTGTCAAGTGATCTTTCTTGCAATTTCCCTGTGACTAAATATGAGCTTCATAGCTCGCAAATTTAGTTGTAAGTGACTTTTAAATTTTGGTGTGTTAGGATCGGGACGTTTTAATATAGATCAACCTTTTAAATCAATGGAATGCCGACTGATGTTAAGTGAAATAAAGAATATAAAAAGATTATTAATCTTCTTTGCGATAGTGATTTTATCATTGCAAAAACCTATTTCAGGAGTTGCCGAAGAGGCGACTTCCCCTATTATCGTTTGTCTGGACACAGAGGCAAAACTAATTCCGGTTTACCTTACCCGTTTTGATTCGAAGGAATCCTCCTTTAGTCCGGAATATCATAAACAGCTGGAGAAAATCCTGCAATTTGATTTAAGCAATAATGGGATGACAAGTATAGTCCCTTCCACAAGTGAGAGGGAGGGGTTTGCAAAAGCGGAAGAATTTAATATTCGACCCTCCGATTCGAGTTGGAAGGCTTTGGGTGCTTATTATGTGATCAAGATAAAAGTTAATAATAAGCAACTTTCTGCCCGTTTGTTTTCGGCCAATTCAGACAATGTTAAAAGTGTGGATAATATTGAACTGACAGGTCTGGTGAATAGCGACAGGAAAAAGATCCATCAATTGTCTGATACATTGCATAGAGCTTTATTCAACACAAGAGGTATTGCTTCGACAAAAATCTTGTACACGATAAAAAATAGAGAAAATAATGGTGCATGGTGCTCAGAATTATGGGAGTGCGACTATGATGGGGCTAATGCCCATAAATTATCCTTGAGTGAATCTGGTTATGTAGTCACGCCTGTTTATATGCCTCCTAAGACGGGATTTAACAGCGGGACTGTTTTTTATGTTTCCTATCAGACCGGGCAGCCAAAAATTTATTATCAATCTTTAACTGAAAATGCTTTGCCAAGGCGCCTTAATTTGATGCGCGGCAATCAATTGATGCCTGCGATATCGCGTGCACGCGATAAAATCGCTTTTATTTGCGATCTGACAGGGAATCCCGATCTGTTTATCCAACCGTTCAATCCCGAAGGGGGGCCGCTCGGCAAGCCTTATCAGATTTTTTCTGCCCGCCTTGCAACACAAGGATCCCCGGCTTTTAGCCCGGATGGCACCCGGATTGCGTTTGTATCGAATAAAGATGGCTCAGCGAGAATTTATGTGATGGATGTTCCTGCCCCAGGTATTAGTTTAAAGGATATCAAGGCGAAATTGCTTACTAAATGCAATAAGGAAAGCTCAGCCCCGGCCTGGTCGCCGGATGGCACAAAGCTTGCCTATTGTTCGATGGTGAAAGGAGTGAGGCAGATTTGGGTATATGATTTTACAACAAAAGAAGAAAAACAGTTGACACAAGGCCCAAACAATAAAGAAAACCCGACATGGGCTCCGAATAGTTTACATCTGGCATTCAATACGAGCGATACCGGGTCATGTGAATTATTTATGATCAATTTAAATCAGCCAAATGCTATTAAAATCAGTTCCGGAGCCGGAGAAAAAAGATTCCCTTCATGGGAGCCCAGATCAGAATAACTATGAAAGAAGACGGTTCTTATTATTTGATTATTGAGGCAAAAAAAGCCCAAAAGCATTATTTTGCAGATTTATATCGCTATAAAGAATTATTGTTGTTTTTGGCTTGGCGCGATGTTTTGGTCCGCTATAAGCAGGCATTTTTCGGTGTTGCCTGGGGAGTGTTCCGTCCGCTCTTAAGTATAATCGCTTTTACATTTATCTTCGGCAGGATCGCCGGGTTCCCTTCAAATGAAGTATACTATCCCCTTTTCGTTCTTGCAGGGATGCTGCCGTGGCTATTTATCTCTAATAACGTACTAGATACATGCCAGGGGTTGGTTAACAATGCCCCTCTTGTTTCAAAAGTTTATTTTCCACGAATGATCATTCCCATGGCACAAGTACTTATGAATTTAGTCGATTTTTTCGTTTCTGTTATTTTAATACTTATCATGGGAATTGTTACCCATTCATTTAACTGGTTAACTTTCCTGACTTTGCCGCTTTGGATCACACTTATGATCCTTTTATCGACCGGGGTTGGTCTATGGCTTTCCTCTTTAACGGTGCTTTACAGGGATATTCGCCTTTTGGTTCCATTTTTTGTGCAATTTGGTATGTTTATTTCGCCTATTGGCTATAGTTTTGCCATCATTCCGGAAAAGTGGCAGCTCTTATACAGTTTAAATCCTCTTGTAGGTATTATCAATGGTTTTCGATGGGCTTTTTTTGGTATAGTTGATCCTCTATTTGTGCCATCGGTCATTATTGCCCTTTTTGTTACAGGTGCTCTTCTCATTTCGGGATTTAATTTTTTTAGAAATATGGAAAATACTTTTGCGGATACAATTTAATGATGATCACTGCTGACAATATTTCTAAAAAATATCGGATTTATCACCAGCCAAAAGATAGTTATGGCACCCTTGTCAGCACTTTATCATCGTATATAAAAAAATTCTTTAAAAGAAACAGTGAAAGTCAACCCTATGAGGAGTTTTGGGCTCTTCGCGATGTTTGTTTTTCCATTGCCGAAGGAGATCGTTTGGGCATTATCGGAAAGAATGGGGCTGGCAAATCGACATTATTGAAAATTTTATCGCGCATTGTTCAGCCGACAACGGGGCATGTTAAAATTCGCAAGCGCGTTTCTTGTCTTTTAGAAGTTGGAACAGGTTTTCATCCTGAATTGACCGGAAGGGAAAATATTTATCTTAATGGGGCTATTTTGGGGATGACCAAGTCTGAAATTATGAGAAAGTTTGATGAGATTGTCGCCTTTGCTGAAATTACGCAATTTCTGGACACTCCTGTTAAAAGATTTTCCAGCGGCATGCATATGAGGCTTGGGTTTGCTATTGCTGCTCATTTAGACCCTGAAATTTTGATTGTCGATGAAGTGCTGGCTGTCGGCGACCTGCAATTTCAGAAAAAATGCTTAAATAAATTGGAACAGTTAAACAGCCAAGGCAGAACCGTCATTTTTGTGAGCCACGATGTGGGGTCGGTTCTGTCCCTGTGCAATAAGGGAATGTACCTGGAAAAAGGCAGGCTCGTCAAATTTGGAGATGTTGAGATGTGCGTTAATGCCTATATGCAGAATAATTGCATCCAAGACTATGCGTGGAGAGGAGCTGTGGGCGATGAGCATATTCAGATCATGTCAGTCAAATTACAATCTGATATAAATGGTCGCAAATTTATTTATAAGGGTGATCCTGTTGTCGTTGAGGTAGAGTATGAGATACTTAAATCTAACGAAAACCTTATCCTGGATATTAGTATTTGGAATTCGCGCCATCAATTTTTGGCTCGCTCCCATACCTTTGCTTCGAGCCTTCATGCAAAGCTCTTTGCAGAAAAAGGAAAACATTGCGCCTCTTTCACGATCGATTCCAGGCAGTTTCATGAAGGGGAGTATTTGTTGAAATTAGAATGCTCTCTCCATCAGCAAAGACAAATTGTCGACGAGGAGATCATCTTAAAATTTCCCATCTATGATCAGGCAGATCATGGAGGTAAAAAAATTTACAAAGAAGGGATTTCCCTTGGTTCAGCTTGGGTTCATAAGGCATAACCAGGCGACTTTTTATTAAAACGATTTATTGAAACACAGAGACACAGAGGACACAGAGATTTTTTTTGCTTCCACGAAAAAAAAGATGTGTAATAGCTTGTCTCTGTGTTCTCCGTGCCTCTGTGTTTAAAATATTTGTTTTAATGCTCAGTCACCTGGCGAAATACCGGATTCTTTTGCAAAATAACAGTTCGCATGTTAAGATAGACGCAAAAACTATTAGAAGGATTTGATTTCATGTCATTATGTCGCTTTACCTGCACCTTGCTGATGTTAGCTCTACTTACTTCTCCATTAACTCTGTTCTCTATGCCACGAGACCAGATGATCATCAAAGAATCCATTGTCTATCCTACAGAAGAAGATTTTGACTGCCACAGCTCTTCTTTAGTGGAAATTTCTCCGGGGGTATTATGTGCTGCCTGGAAAGGAGGCCCTGGCAAAGGCCAGAGTAATGTGGACATGAAGCAAAATGTAGGGATTTGGCTCTCTTTTTTCAAAGATGGCGAATGGAATGGTCCAAAGCAAATTGTCGGTGTCCCAGATTCCGTATGCTGGACGCCGGTATTGATGAAACATCCCAATGGGGAATTACTCTTATTTTATCGTGTAGGCCCAGATCCGAGACGCGCTGCCTCCATGTGTAAACGCTCCTTCGATAATGGGGAGACTTGGGGAAAAGAAGAACTTATGCCTGCAGGGATTATAGGACCGACAAGGTCAAAGCCTCTTATCGACAGCGAAGGAAAGATGATTTGCGGCTCTTCAGTAGAGGTTGGTGAGCCGGATGATGAATATAAGGCAACAGCATGCTGGGTTGAAACCTATTCGGATCATCAGTGGTCCAAGTCTGGGCCAATTGAAATACCGGGAAAAAGATTTGGTTGCATCGAACCGGTTTTGTTTTGGGACATTCATGGGACATTAAAGTTGGTATGCCGGGACAGATCAAACCGGATTAAGTCTGAAGGATGGGTGTGGATGGCTGAGTCGGAAGATGGAGGAAAGAGCTGGTCTGCATTGAGAAAGACTGACCTGCCTAATCCAGATTCAGGTATCGAAGTCGTTATGCTAGGAGATAATCGCATTTTAATGCTTTACAATCATTCCCACACAAAGAGATACCCGCTTAGTATGGCGATTTCTAAAGATGGGGGAAATTCATGGAGCCGCTTGTGCGATCTTGAGGAAAAATGTGGAGAGTTTCCTTCGGCAATTGTTGATTCCCAAGGACACCTGCATGTCACCTATGCCTGGACAGCCACTGGAAAAACCCAAAGACAGGTCAAACATATCATTGTCGATCTGGATTTAGTATGAGACGAGCAATAAAGTGGTTCCTTCCCTTCATGATATTATTTGGAGCCGCTTTATTCTCTTTTTCATCCTCTCAGAAAAATCAGGATGAAGATTGTCCTTTTTGCAATGCAAAAGTATTAGACTTGCAAAAATTTTATGAAGATGACCTTGTTGTAGCTTTATTAACGCATAAGCCCATTGTTCCCGGACACTGCCTGATTATCCCAAAAAGACATGTCGAGCGTTTTGAGGGGCTGTCTGAGAATGAATTGATGCAAATTGGTCAGGTGATCAAAAAAGTAGATATGGCTGCGCAAAAAGTATTTAAGGCAAAATCTTATTTATTGCTGCAGAAAAATGGAAAAGAGGCGGGGCAGACCGTGCCCCATGTTCATTTTCATTATATCCCCCGGCAAGAAGGGGATGATTCTGTCATTGGTTTTATGATAAGAATGTATATGGCTAACTTGAGCAGCCCTATAAAACCAGATGTTATACACAAGATGGTAGAAGAGATGCAAATGGCTTTAGAACCTTAGATTTTGAACAGGTTCTTAGGCTCTAGTGAGACTGGAGAGTTTTGTGATTTCCCGACCCGCGGCATCAAAATTATTGGGATTGCGCCATTTGTGGTAGGCATTTTTTAGAAATGGCCATTCAAGGCTTGTAGCGGCATACCAGGCGGTATCCCGATTACGGGACTTATAAATGATTGCTTGTCTGAACACTCCTTCATATAATAAACCTAGCCGTTCAGCCGCATGTCTTGAAGGTGCGTTCAGGGCGTCGCATTTCCATTCAATCCGCCTAAAACCCGCTTCAAATGCCCATTCAATCATAAGCAGCAAACTTTCAGTTCCTGCCCGAGTACGTTGTAATAATGGGGATAAATGAATGTGGCCTATTTCAATAGATCCAATTTTGGGATCAATTCTTAAGTAGCTTGCAACACCTGCGGGCCCCTTGTCACTGATTAGGCAATAGAATTTTGTATCTTCCGTAAAACAAGTCGCCATTGCCCACTGGTGAAAGTCTTCTTCTCTTTTAAAGGGCCCATAAGGCAGATATGTCCAGTTTGCCCCTGTTGAATCCATGGAAAAGGCCGAATACAGGGAAGGGAGATGTGCCGCTGTGAGGGGCACAACAGAAACAGCCGATCCTTCGAGTTTAGAAAAATTTGGTAAAGGAGGAGGGGTATAATTTGTAACCGGGTATCCTATTGGTTGCCCTAATTCATTTTTGTACATCTTCATTTATGCTACTAACCTTTATATAGTATTATACCGAACGTGATTCAAAAATTGGTTTTTGACTGCGTTGGCTTTGCATCAAAATTTTTGTCTTCACTCGTGCCTTGGCCATTGGCAATGGCCCCTCGCTCCAGACGAAAAATTTTGAGCAGCCTCCTTGTCAAAATCCCAACTTTTGAACCACCTTCGGTATATCGTCAACTTATATCATAACTTCTCTTATTTTGACGGTTGATGTCAGTTGGAAATCAGAAATATCCAAAATTCTCCCGATTTTTAATCATATGTTACTTAATTTATAGATATAAGTAATGTATACTGCACTTAAAATTCTCGGAAAGTCTGAAATTCACCAAAAAAAGCGACTCATGTAAAACCGTTTTACATAATCAAGCAGCTCATCTTCCATCCGATAGAAATGAAATACAATTATTTTTACTGTCAATTGGGTGCTTTTTTAATATGTAGAGTTTTCCCGACAGCATCGATCCATTTTTTACATAGATCGCTTTCTATTGCACAAACATGGGCTGCGTGTACATCCCCTAAAGAAAGCTTGTTCAATCCCTCTTTCATCTCTTCGAGATGTTCTTTTTCTTCGAGCAAAATCGACTTGACAGCAACAGCGGAACGACTATTTCGAAGAACTGCGTCATAAATTGGATAAAGCTGTGCGGCCCGCAGTTCAATTGCATAAGTGACGAGTAAATAGGCGGCTTCTTTAATAGAGTTTTTGGAAAACCCATTACTTTTAAGATAACGGGATGCTTTTACATCGAGCGCAGTCAAATAATGCAATGTGCTTCTTTCTCCCAGCATAGAGCCAAGAGAGTAATCTTCTAAACAGGCGGAGGAGATTTTTTCGATTTGCCTCTTCAGGTAATGGGCATGGCGGAATTCTTCAGCTGCGTGCTTGAGCATCTCTTCTTTGACTAAAGTCGGATGTTCGCAGGCAGCAATTTTTCTGGCCCCGCAATTTTCAAGATAAGAAAGGGTATTTAGCCATCTGGCATGCAGGAAATGAGAGCTGACAATATGGTCAAGCAAGGGTTCCAACTGTTCAGCAAAAGAAATAAATCCATTCATAGATCTCCTTCGAGTGTAAGAATAATGTGATCATAAATAAAATCCAATTCATCCCGATTAATGCAATAGGGAGGCAGAACATATAGGACATTGCCTAAAGGGCGAAGGATAATGCCTCTATCTATGAAAAATTTGTACAGACTGTCGCGGATCGATTGAAAGTATGTCGTTTTTTTCGTTTGATACTCTAAAGCTAAAATCGTTCCTAAGGCTTCGCAACGCTTGAGTTTTGGATGGCCGTTCCATTTTTTGCAGAAAGCCTTGTGGGATGAAGCAATCATTTTCCTTTGCAGAAAACAGCTTTCTTTCAGTAAAAGATCAAGGCTTGCAAGGGCGCTTACGCATGCAATCGGGTTGGCAGCATAAGAATGGCCGTGCAGGAAGGCAGAAGAGAGATGATTGCCAAGAAAGGCGTTAAATATTCTCTCTGTGCAAGCTGTGGCTGCTAATGGCAAAAAGCCGCCTGTTAATCCCTTGGAAAGGCAAATCATATCAGGGGTTTGCTTAAGCTGATCACAGGCAAAAAGAGTGCCTGTCCGTCCAAATCCTGTCATCACCTCATCGGCAATGGTTAATACATCGTGCTGTCTGCAGCATTGGATGAGTTTGTTTAATCCATCTGCCGGGTAGATGATCATCCCCCCAGATCCCAGGACAAGAGGTTCAAAGATAAAACAGGCAACCTTTTCCTTTCTTAAAATAGTTTGAAGCTGATAAATGGACTGTGATTCATCTCCCTTAATTGGAGGGTCGATGGTTTCAACAGCAAAGAAGTGGCTCCAAAAGGGTCGATTGAGCTCATTTTTTCCCGATGCAGACATGGCTCCAAAGGTATCGCCATGATAACTATTTTTGAAACAAATGATTTTTGTGCGATCAATATTTTGATTATGCCAAAATTGCAAGGCAATTTTGAGTGCCACTTCAACGGCTGTCGACCCATTATCTGAATAAAAGATTTTGGACATATTACCTGGCAGGATGGAAAGAAGGCCGGAGGCTAAATCCACAGCAGGGGCATGGGTAAAATCGGCAAAAATGACATGTTCCAGTTGACCTGCCTGAGATTTGATTTTTTCGACAATATAGGGATGGGCATGTCCATGAAGGTTAACCCACCAGGAAGAAATGCCGTCCAAATAAGGTTTTCCATCTATATCATAAAGATATAGTCCTTTACCTTTGACAATAGGGATTGGCAAGCGTGCCGTCTTCATTTGCGTAAACGGGTGCCACACACACTCGCGGTCTTTCTGGCTCAAGAGATGAGCGGAAGCTGATATTGCCATTGTTTTGCGTACCTTTGAATTGTTTGTCTGTTTATCGAAGTTTCTGGAAGCAGCCTATTAAAAAATGGAACCCGGGAGTTCCTTAAAATTGCGGTTTCACTGTCGATATTGGGCTCGCCATTGAAGATGATGCCGGAAACTGGGATATGATGCCGTTTTAGGGCATCGAGAGTCAATAATGTATGGTTGATGCTTCCCAGATAGTGTTTTGAAACGACGATCCACTGGCATTTCCATGTCTTAAACAGGTCGATGCTCAAACTTTCAGTTAGAATGGGGACATAGACCCCCCCTACGCTTTCGATGATCAGGGGTGATGTCGTTTCAGGAGGGATAATTGCTTGCAGATCGATGCAAATATTTTCCATCCTGGCTGCATGGTGAGGAGAGGCATCCATTTTTAAAGAATAGGCGGGCGGATGAACGCGATGTTTTTTTGCACACAGCAACTTTTTCATGATAGCCGAATCGCAATTACCGTCCACACCGCATTGAACAGGTTTCCAGTAATCGCCATTTAAAAGAGTGGTCAAAATGGCTGCAGCAATTGTTTTTCCCACTTCAGTGCCTATTCCTGCAACGATGATGTTTTTCACGAAACGATCTCCATTAAGGTCTGCAGTTCGTTTTTTGTATTAAAAGAGTGCAGGCAGATGCGCAAGATTTCGTGCCCTCTTTGCACTGTCGGGCTTAATAGAGGTTTGACATCGAATCCCGTCTTTGCAAGCTTTTGGGCCATATACCTGGCTTCCTTATTTCCATTCATCTTTATTGACTGGATTTGTGTGCCTGATGATTCTGCATATATCTTGTTGCATTGATCAATCAATCGATGCAGACGGGATCTTTCTGGTTCGCATTTCGGAAAATAGTCATAGCTGCATTTAATGGCAGCGAAGGAAAAAAAAGGTAACGCAGTTGTATAAATGAAGGGGGTAGCAAAATTGATGAGGCTGTCGATCAATCCCCTTCTTCCCAGGACAATGGCCCCATGCGTACCAAGAGCCTTGCCAAAGGTAACAATCAGGGCAAAGGTGCTAGAGTGCAGGTCGGCCTCAGCAACGAGCCCGCGTCCTTTTGGGCCGTATACTCCTACTGCATGAGCTTCATCTACGATTAAATGAGCATCATATCTTTTTGCAAGTGTGGAGATGTCAACGAGCGGGGCCCTTTTTCCGCTTGTAGAGTAAATCGATTCAATGCAGATAAAACGATTTCCTTTTGCGGACCCATTTTTAAGACGCTGTTCGAGATGGGCCAAATTATTGTGCTTGAATGGGTAAGATTGCGCCCTGCTCAAGCGAATCCCGTCCCGGGTGGAAGCATGGACCCTGGAATCAAAAAAAATGGTGTCAATTTGCCTTGCAACAGTAGAGAGAAGCCCTACATTCGCCATATAACCGCAATTAAAGATAACGCCGGAATCAAAGGCATGGAATGCGGCAATTGTGTTTTCCAAGTCTTGAGCGTATTGTGAATTGCCCGAGAGGAGGCGGGATCCTGTCGACCCAAACCCCTTTAGATCATTTGGCAGCCTATGCTGTTCTAAAATAATTGAATCCATTAGATCAGAGGATCTGGCGAGTCCTAAGTAATCGTTTGAAGAAAAATCGATCAAAGGTAAAACGGGTGTCAATTGCCGGAAATTATTTTGCTTTTTTCTTAAAAGCAGCTGGTTTTCCAGAGATAATGTCATGAGGCACCAGCCTTAGCAAAAGCGGGACGCATTTTGAGTCCTAAAAGTTCAAACATCTTTCTGTCACTATCGATCGATGTATTGGCTACAGTGAGCAGCTTTTCTCCGGAAAAAATAGAGTTGGCTCCGGCTAAAAAACAAAGGGCTTGCGCTTCATAGGTCATGTCAATTCGGCCGCAGGACAAGCGCACCATGGCTTTTGGCATGACGATCCTGGCAATGGCAACGATGCGAACCATCTCCCATATAGAAATCTGGGGAAGATTTTCAAGAGGCGTGCCTGGAATTGTACTTAAGCGGTTAATCGGCACTGATTCCGGATGGGGATTTCTTTTGCATAGGGTAAGTAATAGTTCCAGCCTGTCCTGTACTGATTCGCCCATGCCTAAAATTCCGCCGCAGCATACGCTTAAATTTGCATTCTCTACGGCATCTAAAGTTTTTAGTCTATCCTGGTAGCTTCTTGTTGAAGTAATTTGGGGATAGAATTTTTCAGAAGTATCGAGATTATGGTTATAGGCATAAAGGCCGGCTTCCTTTAGGCGTTTTCCTTGGGTTTCATCGATCATTCCAAGCGTGCAGCACACCTCTACTCCAAGCTCAGTAATCCCTTTGACCATCTTTATAATTTCGTCAAATGCTTTGTTGTTGCGCGGGGCTCTCCAGGCTGCCCCTAAACAAATACGAGTAGCCCCCCGGCTTATTGCTTTCTTCGCTTCGCTTAAAACCGCTTCGTATTCCATCATGGCTGTTGCTTGAACCGGGGTCTGATAACGGGATGATTGTGCACAATACCGGCAATCTTCCGGACAGCCCCCTGTCTTAATTGAGATGAGATTGCACACCTGAATTTCTGACACCTCATGAAATTGGGCATGAATGGTGTGGGATTTAGCAATCAAGTCGAGGAACGGCAATTGATAAAGTTCTTCTAATTCTGTGATTGTCCAATCATATTTCAACATTATTTACTTCCTTTCTTGCTTTGAAATGAATATTATCGATGGTTTAACCGGATTTTCAATGGAAAACCATTGTTTTGGATATTTCAAAAACTAGAAACTGGTTTACATAAACCGATATGAGATTTAATTTGAATGCAAATTTCGATATTTTCCTCTGGATCTTCCATTTTTTTAAAAACTAGAAAAGAGTTTATAATGTTTTAAACGAAGGTTGGTTTTTTTATGCTTGATGTCATATGTGGAAATAAAAATGTCACAAAAATTCTGATCTTTTTGTTTGTCAACGGCAAATGTTATGGAACTCAGCTTCATCGCTCTTTCAAAACTTCTCTTACGCCTATCCAGAAGGCGTTAGATCGATTAGAAAAAGGTGGAGTGATTACAAGTTATTATGAGGGGAAGACAAGGCTTTATCAGTTTAATCCTTCTTATCCTCTTTTAAGTGAACTGGAGCAGTTGCTAAAAAAGGCATATACCTTGTTAGCGGCTCATGAAAAAAAACAGTGTTACCTCATAAAAGAGGATTTAGCTCAAGCCGCAATCAATTACAATAAAAACCACACACTGCTTACCCTTTGGGAAAAGCTTAAGAAGGTGACTAAATTGGTTTTCCATGCAAAAACCAAATCAAAAAATGAGCAGGGGTGGAATGGAAAGGGGTATGGAGAAGTTATCCTGACCAGGCAAGGCCCTGACATACTGGTCTTTCATGAAAAAGGAAGCTGGCAGGACAAACAAGGCACGGAAGTGAGCTTTAGCAACACTTTCCGATGGACATTAGATCGCAGTAAAGGGGTTATTTCCCTGGAACATTTGCGTCATGGGGCTGACAGGCCTGTATTTCTTTTCTATCTTACCCCATCGGGCAAGCAGTGCCTCTCTTCTGTAGATTCTCACCTTTGTGAAGAAGACTCTTATTTCGGTCAAATTTATTATGATTCGAATGGCTTGCATTTATGCTGGAGAGTCATAGGACCCAAAAAAAATGAGGAGCTCGATTATTATTATTCCTGATAAATAGACTTGATGTATGGCTTATCTTGAGAACATTCAGGCTAGCAGAAATAAAATGGCGCAGTAGTGGCACCCACTTCCCCCAAGAACAAATAAATGCCAAATGCCATGATTGAACCGCAAATTTTCCCAGACAAAGAAAATAGAACCTAAAGTGTAGCATAACCCTCCTATGCCCACTAGGACGAGAGTGGAGGTGGAAAGTGTTTCCATTAGCGTCGACCAACTGACAACGACCAACCATCCCATGAGAAGATAGGTAATAAGAGAGAACGTTTTAAGTCGATCGATAGCGAAAATTTTAAATAGAATACCAACAACGGCAATGCTCCACTCAATGGTAAGTAGAATCCAACCGCTAGTTTCCCTCAAAGGGCCTAATGTGAAGGGAGTGTAGGAACCTGCAATTAAAAGATAGATGCAAGCGTGATCCACAACCCTTAAATGTTTTTTGCTATGCAACGTTTTGCAGCCATGGTAGAAGGTAGAAGCAAAATAGAGTAAAATCAGCGTCACCCCATAGATGGTATAACTCGCAATATGCCAAGCATCGCCCTTCAAACTACTGTACACAATCAAAATAGGAAAGCCGAACATACTTAGGAGCAATCCGATGAAATGCGTCCATTGGTTGACTCGTTCTTCTCTTACAGTCTCCCCAGAAATTGGGCAAATGTCGTCTATCATACCTTATTTACCAGCCTCTTGCTGAAAATTCTCGTCTTTCCAATAGAATATCACAATGACGGATCAATGAAAATTAAAAAAAATTTAGGTAAAATAAAAAAAGCCGAAATCGATCGGATCTCCTCTGCATTTGAACATTAGGATCTTCAATTGGAGAGTAATAGGACCAAAAAAAATGAAGAGCTCGATTATTATTCCTGATAAATTGACTTAATGTATCCAATTCTATACAATAAAGTTGGTATGGTATATGAATATGAACATTAAAAATACACCCATTCCTGTCAAACGAGCTTTGAAAAAGCTCGGTCAGGATCTTTGCAATGCCAGAAAAAGACGCCGAATCCCCATGCAACTTGCTGCGGAACGAGCGTCTATTACCCGCGCTACTTTAAGCAAAATTGAAAGGGGGGAAGAGGGGGTCTCATTGGGGGCATATGCCCGGGTTTTATTTGTTTTAGGCATGGTCGGACGACTAGCTGAATTAGTCGACTCTGCATCAGATCAATTAGGTCTGGAATTGGAAGAGGAAAATTTGCCGAAACGGATCCGAATTTCCAAAAAAGACAGTAGTGGTACTTAAGATGGAACAGGCTATCCTTGTCTACGTGGATCTCTTAGGAGTCCCGCTAAAAGTAGGTCAGCTTTGGGGACGTTTTCGCAATGGACGAGAAAGTATGTCCTTTGAATATGACAGGGAGTGGCTGCAGCATACAAACCGATTTTCACTGGACCCGGCTTTAAAATTAGCTGGCGGCTCTTTTCATGCATCAGCTGATAAGCCGATTTTTGGAGCCATTGATGATTCTGCTCCTGATCGTTGGGGACGCCTGCTCATGCGGCGTTCTGAGAGAAAAGATGCTGAAAAAGAGAAAAGAACCCCGCGCGCTTTAAAAGAAATCGATTTCTTATTAATGGTTGATGACGAAGGCAGACAAGGAGCCATCCGCTTTAAAGAGAGTGAGCAGGGTCCTTTTCTAACGACTTATCATAAGAATCATATTCCCCCTTTAGTTTCAGTTGGTAAACTTCTTACAGCAGCAACTCACGTTTTGCAGGATTCGGATACTGAAGAAGACCTTCGATTATTGCTGGCTCCCGGATCATCTTTAGGCGGAGCCAGACCCAAGGCTTCTGTAAGGGATAAAGATGGGCACTTAAGCATTGCTAAATTTCCAAGCGATAGCGATGAAATAAATATCATTGCATGGGAAGCGGTTACTCTTACTCTAGCCGGCAAAGCAGGAATTGATGTCCCTCAATGGCGTCTCGAATCTATCGGTCACAAGCAAATTCTTATATCCAGGCGGTTTGATCGAAAAGGTTACTTTCGTATTCCATTCCTGTCTGCTATGAGCGCTCTTTCTGCGAGAGATAATGAAATGCATAGTTATCTTGAAATAGCAGATGCCATACGTCAAATGAGTGCTTCCCCTAAAGAAGATTTAGCATCCCTTTGGCGCCGGATTGTTTTTAATGTTTTGGTATCTAACGTAGATGACCACTTGCGTAATCACGCATTTCTTTATTCAGGCTTGCAAGGTTGGCGCATATCGCCCGCTTATGATTTGAATCCTGTGCCAACAGATATCAAACCAAGAATCCTCTCCACAGCCATCGATCTGACAGACCCCAGTGCATCCATTGATTTAGCATTGAGTGTGGCCCATTATTTTGATATCGACTCCACAGAGGCAAGAAAAATCTTGAGAGAAGTGAGTGGGGCTACGGCTTTGTGGCGAAAGGAGGCTGCGAAATTTAAAATAAAAAAAGCAGAAATCGATCGGATGTCCTCTGCATTTGAGCATGAGGATCTTCAAAAGTCTAATAACGGTTGAGATTAGAATTGCTGCACGTTCTAATTTTTTCTTGAACTATTATTGGCCAATATATAATCTCATTCACAACTCATCCAAAGAAATTCCTGATATGAAAAAAATATTACTATGTGTGCTGCTTTTTCTATTTGCCACGATTTCCGGAGCTGAATTTGATTCTCTGACTACAGACTCCCTTGCCTCTACAGAAGGGTTGTCGAGCTCAATTGTCGCCGGCCATGTGTCTGCAATTACCGGCGAGCTTGTGATCCACGAGCAGGATTTGGTTCTTCCAGGCCCTCGTCCTTTTATGCTCCAACGTACATATTGCAGTGGGGATACCTCGGGTGCCGATCTATACAGAAGTTGGCATTTTATTGAACCGACCCCAATCTTTTATTACCAGCCAGACCCCAAAGGCACAGGCACAGCGCTTGTAACATCGCCGCATGGGGCAAGAGCGAAATTTGAAGTCAGTTTGAAACACAAACCGAAAGGAAAAATAGCTTTTACATTTACTCCTACTAAAGGGTACACAAACTGTGGATCAAAAAAGATAAGTGGCAAAACAAATATCAAAAACAACATTCTTTCTTTCAATAATAGAGACAAAAAATATAGATGTTCAGGAGAGCTTATTTCTGGGGATGGTACCGCGCAACTTTTTCTACAGGGCCAAAGAGAGGGTAGCTGGGTATCCTTCGCTCTCTATGAAGAAACCAATTCAGACAGAACAAAAAAACATTTTCGCTATAATCGAGATCTCGATATAGCAGAAATTCGCCAAGGGAACCGGGCAGATACTCTTGTCTATGGTAAACTTAATTTTACCTATCCTAAACATGGTAGGGAACTCGTTGTTGACTCCTCAACAGGAAAAAAAGTCACCTATCATTTCGAAAAGAAAAAGCGAAATAAGAATGGGATAATCTGGGAAACTTTGTATTTAAATTCTATTGAAAATCCGGAAAAGCCAACTGTTAAATACTCCTACACAAAATCCTGCCGGTATGATCATCATTTAATCATCAATGAAAAAACCCTCCCCGAAGGTAGAGGTTTAAAATTTATCTATTATGAAAAGGGAGGGGACTTGGTTGATCGCGTAAAAGAAATTCAAGCTCCTATTGGGAAAAATGGGGAATATCTTGCCACGCATCGTTTTTCTTATCGCTTCAATAAATCTCAAGGGAAACTGCTATTTGGTTCTACAGATGTTATCGATCCCTACAATCAGAAGATGACCTACATTTACGACCAGGATGAACGATTAATCCATGTTCTTCGCTATAATAGCTTTGCCCAAGAAATTTCAAGGGATTCATTTTATTATGAATCGGATGGCAATCTCTTTGCCAAATATGTAAGAGATCCCTATGCCAATATTTTGAAAGGGCAAGTATTTGACTACGATGACAGGGGCAATGTAACAAGGTCGAGCAGTTACGGAAATATCACAGGAAAAAATTCGCCACAAATTATTCTGGATGGGAATTCTAAACCCGTCCCAAATGGCGCTGATTGTTATGATCATCATTTTTCCTACAGCGACGGGAATGATGTGCTCACTGACCGGGAAAGTAATGGAAAAGGAATTCTCTATAGTTACTACCCCAACAGCAGCGCAGTCACTTCAAAGCTTGTCGTCAATAGTGAAACCCAAATTTTACTCAGGGAATTTAACGACTATGATGAGAATTTGTTTCTTACTAAAAAAATAGTCGATGATGGTTCTACAAGCAATAAGGAAGATATTTCAGGAATCACTTTCAGAAAAATCACCCATTTTCTCCCCACCGCTTGCGCCCCTTTTGGTTTGCCTCAACAAGTCACCGAGACATTCTTAGATCTTAAGACAAATGAGGAAAGACAGTTAAAGCGGACTGTCAATAGCTATGCCATTGATGGAAAACTGATTCAGCAGGAAGTCTTTGATGCTGTAAATGTCCTTCAATATACTCTCTATTGGGAATATGACCCTCATGGAAATGTCGTTAAAGAGATCAATGCCCTTAAAGAGGAAATTCGAAGAAGTTACGATAAAAACGATAATCTGATCTTCGAAGAAAATGGCTCGCACGGGTTTGCTACACACTATGATTACGACCTGATGAACCGGTTAATACGGGTAGAAGAGCGGCACAAGGATGGGCGATCTTTTGAAACCCGGCATTGCTATGATCTTGTCGGAAATAGAATATCTACAACGGGCCATCAGGGGCATACCACCTATTTTTCTTATAACGATGAGAATAAGCTCCAATCCATCACTTATCCTGCGGTAGTTAGTAATGGCACTGTTGTTCAGCCAATAGAGTCATTTTTCTACGACACGTTAGGTCATCAAATCTTGCATAAGGATAGACTTGGATTTACAACGCACACACAGTACAATAGTAATGGCGACACTCTTCATATAAATTATCCGGATGGAACAAAAGAGCAATTTGAATATTACCTGAATGGGGCTCTATATAAAACTGTCCATAAAAATCAAAGCTATACTCTTTACCTAAGAGACTGCCAAAATCAGATCGTTTCGGAGGAACTCTATAGTCCTGAAGGACAGCTTTTAAGCCAAAGTAAAAGGGCCTATAAGGGCGGCCTATTGACTTCCGAAGAGGATGGGGAAGGGATGTTGACCATCTACAAATACGATGGAGCCGCCCGCCTGATTGAAAAAACAGCGGGAAAATCAAAGACAACATACATATACGATTCCCTTGGAAACATTTTTCAGGAAATCTCTTGGATTTCAGATCAAGAAGCAAGGATAAAGGAGTATACCTACGACTTAATAGGGCAAATTCTTTCAGAAGTTACTAAAGATCTGGAAGGCAGAATCTACCTTCAGACGGAATACGAATACAATTCATTTGGACAGAAAACTCAAACGAAAACGGGAAAGTCCCTTTCCCAGTCTTTCTATAGCAGCCGTCAGGAAATTCTCAAAGAGATCGACCCCGAAGGAAATGTCACGGAGTACCTGTACGACTATCGTTATCCCTTAGATGGTGGACTTGTCGGCACCAAGATTCATACAATGGATCCAATGGGAAATGTAACGATTGAGATAAAAGATCCCCTTGGAAGGACAATCGAAAGGCAAAAAGTAAATGCGTATGGGCTGCCTCTCTCACAGAAAAAATACTTGTACAATCTCGAAGGAGACTTGCTGCGCATTGAAGAAGAGAATTTGATCGATGGTGTTTATCGCTCGCAATATGTCTGTGAATGGATCTATAATTCCATGCATCAAATGATCATGCAAACCGAGAATCCCGATACTCCACACAAGCGAACAACCACCCACTCATATAATCAATCCGGCCAAAAAGCTTCTTACATAAAGCCGGATGGGACTGTTTTGTTACATGCCTATGATGCGAAAGGGAGGCTTTCCGCACTATCTGCATCTGACGGTACTATTTCTTATCGTTACACCTATAACCGGAACGACCAGGTCACTGCAGTGGAAGATGCGGTGAATAGCCAAACAACCTATCGGATCTTTACCCCCGAAGGGCGGCTCGAAAAAGAAATTTTGGGAAATGGTCTACACATCGGCTATTCCTATGATTGTCTGGACAGAAAGACGCAAATGATCCTTCCTGAAAATGTGGAAGTTCATTTTGCATATGACGCCTGCCACCTCAAGTCGGTCACATGCAATGAAATGACACATACATTTGATGCCTATGATGAATCGGGAAATCTCCTAAAAAGCACTCTGCCAAAACAAGCAGGCACAATAAGCTATCTCTATGATTGCAATCAAAGACGGCTTAGCTTAAACCATGCGGCTTTGCGGCATTCGATCCAAAGCTTTGATAAAGCGGGAAATGTTCTTTCCGATCAAATGGAAGATTCTTCAGGTACTATTCCCAGAAAGTTTCATTACGATGATCTTTATCGGCTTACATCTGAAGAAGGGGCAGAGAGTCATGATTTTGCTTATGATTCCCTTCACAACCGAATTGCCAAAGATCAACTCCCTTGTGCAATAGATTCTTTAAACCAGCTTCTGGAGCAGGATAACATTAAATACACGTACGATTGCAATGGGAATCGCATTCAAAAAAATGAGTACGGAAAGATCACCCATTATTCTTATGATGCCCTCAACCGGATGATTTCTGTCGTAACTCCTGATCAATCGGTTCATTACGTTTACGACCCATTTGATCGCCGCCTTTCAAAGGGCGAAGAGAGCTATCTCTATGATGGACAAAATGAAATTGGGATGTTCAGAAATGGGAAGATGCAAGAACTTCGCATTTTAAGCATGGATGGTTCTGAACATGGATCTGCCATAGCCATCAAACTTGACCAGGAGTTCTTCATTCCCCTTCATGACATCTTCGGCAATGTCTCAATGCTTCTGACATCTGACGGTAAACCCTCAAAAGTGTATCACTATTCTTCGTTTGGCAGTGAACTAAACGAAAATAGAGATCTCAACCCCTGGCGCTTTGCAAGTAAACGTTTTGATCCTGAGACAGGGCTAATTTATTTTGGAAGGCGCTACTATGATCCCCAGATTGCCCGCTGGACCTCTCCTGATCCTGCCGAGTTTATAGATGGTCTAAATCTCTATGCCTATTTATGTAATAATCCTCTAAACCGGATCGATGCTTATGGCCTTTGGGGGGAAAGTCTATGGGAGGGAGGTCTAAACTTTTGTAGAGGATTTGGAGCTGGGGCATACAACTTCGGTGCAGGCGCTTTCCATTCCGCCAGCAATATGGGTCATTGGCTGAACGCCGATTTTGAATATGAATACTATGGTGACTCTTCCGCTCTCAACAATAAAATGCACAATACCTGGAATGAATGGGGTGAATTGTCACAAAGGTTCCGAGAAGCTCCCATGGAAAGCCTAGGGTGTGCTTTTGCGCCCGGATGCATGAAGGCATATTATCTCGATTCAAATGCCTCACTTGCTGACCATTGTTCAGCCTATGGTGATGCCTGTTTTGACGTTGCTGTACTTGTCTCATCCGTCTTAAAGGGAACTGCTGCTTTAAGAGGGGGAGAAGCGGTAGCTTTTGATGTGGGGAGGGGGGGTGTGAAACTTATAGGGGAAGTTGAGGCCAGTGTAAACTTAGCCAAGGAATTAAACTTCACCCACGCAACAATGAAACATATGTCTAATCCCAATCGATATGTACCACGTCATATTCTTGCTGAAGCAATTAATAGTGGTACTAAAATACCAGATCCCCAAATGACTGCAAACACAACTAAAATTATTCGCAACATATTCAAAAACAACAAAGAATATGAACTGAATATTATTTATAGTGAAGTAGACAAGAAAATATTTCATTTTCATTACGAGTGAGCTGTTAAATATGGAATTAAAATTAGGTGTTTTTGAAAATGAGTACGAGGAATCGGGAAAAGGATTTTATTATCAAAATGAATATTCACTTGAATATGAAACAAATTCCTATAAAATATTTGATCAATTTTTATTAATATATGACACATTAACGATTACCTTTAATTCTTTGAATAAAAAATTTATTTCACTAGATGCTTTTACAAATAAAAAAAACTGGGTATATGTAGATAAAATAAAACTTCCAGAAATTTGCAGAGTTGGTTTATTAAAAATTCTTGAGGGGTATGAAAATACCGATCGATATTCATTTAGGTTTATACCAATTTATGAATATTCAAATGAAGGAATCCTAAAAATAAAATTAACTGATGATGATTCTAATTCTCTCTTTTTTCAAATTTCTAATGATTTAATTGTTGGTATAAAAAATCAAATAATTACATCGTTTATTATATCAAAAATTTATTTTATATAAGTGTGAATGAATGGGGTGAATTGTCCCAAAGGTTCAGAGAAGCTCCCATCGAGAGTCTAGGATGTGCTTTTGCGCCTGGATGCATGAAGGCATATTATCTCGATTCAATTGTACCATTTAGTGAGCGATGCACAGTTTATGGAGAAGCTTTTTTTGACTTTGCTGTACTTGCTTCATGCTTCTCAAAGGGAACTTCTGCTTTAAGAGGGGGAGAAGCAGTAGCATTTGATGTGGGGAAGGGGATAACGGAAGTTGCTCAAAAAATTGGACGTAACAGATTTGTTGCAGATGCAAATGCAATGGGAGCCCATTCAGTATTCAGACGTGATTCTATAACTGGTAAAATTAGCCATTATGAAACTTTTAAACCTCAAAGCAATTTTAAGAATCCAAATCCTTGGGAAAGTGTAAAAAGATACGATGGAAATGGTAAAGGGCATACTAATAAAATTCTTCAAAAGGAAATAAAAACACCCCATATGCATGATCCTCTATGTGCTGGAGGGATCAGACCCCCTCAATTATGGGAAATACCAAGGTAAAAAATGGAAAATAATTTTGAGTGGTTACAGAAATGGTATAAGTCACAATGTGATGGAGATTGGGAACATGAATATGGTATTAAAATTGAGACAGTAGATAATCCTGGTTGGTATGTAGTAATAAATTTACAAGGAACCGAATGCGAGGGGGTCCCTTTTTCTTCTGTTCAATTTGAAATTGATGAAATGAATTGGTACTTTTGTTTGCTGAGGAACAATGCATTTGAAGCATCATGTGGTTGCTGTAATCTTGATAAAGTTCTGCAAATTTTTAGAGACTGGGCGGAAAGATGCCAAAAAGACCGTTTGCCATAAGCAAGCCTTCTAACATGAAACCGGAGACAATCACGTTGATGGTATGAATGTCATGATCATTAGAGAAATTCGTTGCTTGGCAAATATGATTCTTGGAGACCCCATGTTCATTTAGAAGCCTTTAAACCCAAAGCAAAACTCCCTTACGTCAACAACCATATATTAGTACATGTTCACCAGGTCTATTCACTATAACTCAGGCCTTCAGGCTGAAGGCCTGATATATAACGATGCTACCACGTGAACATCCTCAAAGGTGGCATTAGACCTCCTCAATTATGGGAAATACCAGATTAATTGGAATACTATCTATGAATGAAAATGTTTTTTTATGGTTGCTAAAATGGTATTATGATCATTGTAATGGTGATTGGGAGCATGGACAAGGTATACATGTAGATTCAATGGATAATCCTGGTTGGTCCATTAGTATTAATTTAGAAGATACTGAATTGCAAGATCTGAATTTTCAAAAAATTGAAAAAGAGTGTTCCGATCACAACTGGCTTATTTGTTTTATTGAAAATAATAAATTTGAAGGACGATGTGGCCCAATCAATTTACCAGAAGTACTCCAAATTTTTCGGGATTGGGCGGAAAGCTGCCAGCAAGAGCGTTTGCTATAGGCATGCTTTTCTCGATATTTATGGATAAATGTTACCCTTGGTTCCTGCTGCGGTTATTCCCTCTCTGCGTGCTCTGCGATCTCTGCGGTTAAATTATTAATAATCAAATAGATAATACTAAATATAATTATGCAATAAGGCCTTCGAATTGACGCTTACCCTAAAACCGCATTTCGCAATATCCCAAGCGCACAGTTCACAGTGTACTCGATCACCATCTCCCTATTGCCGGTGGCATGCAGGCACTTGGCAAAAGGCTTTGCACCTTTCTTCCCAACCCCAACCCAAACTGTTCCTACGGGAGTTCTTTCAGTTCCTCCTGTCGGGCCTGCAACGCCGGAAACGGCTAATCCAAAATCGCTTTGCGTGACTTTAAGAAGGCCTGTTACCATAGATAAGACCGTTTGTTCGCTGACAGCCCCATATTGCGATAAAATATCTTTCGGCACTCTCAAGATCTCATGTTTCATCTCATTGGAATAGCAAACCAGACTCCCCAGAAAAAATGCCGATGCGCCGGCTTTTTGCGTCAGCCTCGAAGCGATGCTTCCTCCGGTACACGATTCGGCAAGGCTAAGTGTCAAGTGGTTTTCTATAAAAATTCGATGGATCTCTTCCTCTATTTTTCCATTCTCGGATTCAAAATAATGATCTATAAAACGAGTTTTAAGGCTCTGACAAGCCTCGGATAGTTGTTCGGACAGGTCTTTATTTTTACCTCTTACCATTGCCTCAACAGAAACAATCCCATGCGAGGGATAAATGCCAAATTCAATGCCGGGAAATTGCCTTTGCAATTCGCGCATAGAAGGGTCGATCAGGGTCTCGCTAAGGTTAAAAAAATGCAAATGACGCCTGTCGTAATGTTCTTGAGTAAAATTCTTGAGGAGGTAAGGAATGACTTGGGATTGCAAGATTGCCCGCATTTCTTTCGATACCCCAGGCATTAGGATCAGGGTGTTTTTTTCGTTATGAAAAATTAATCCCGGCGCTGTTCCCAAGTCATTTTTGAGGATGATCGCATTTTTAGGCTGCGTTGCCTGATCTTCCAGGCTGATGACGTTTGGGCCATACCGTTTCTGTAAATCTTTTAAAATTGTTTCATCCAGATAAAAATCGGAATCAAAGAGGGCTGCTGCAATTGGTCTTGTCAGATCATCGCACGTGGGCCCAAGTCCTCCGGTTGTAATGACGACTTGGCTTCGTTTCATGCTTTCGATAAAAGCCGCTTTCAATTGCGCAGGCTCATCGGAAACAACAGTGTGGCGGCTCGTTGGAAATCCATTCATCATTAATGTACGGCTGATTTCAGCGCCATTCGTATTGACGATCCGCCCCTTTAATAGTTCAGTGCCGATCGAAATGATTTCTATACTGCTTTTTTTCACTGCTTAATCCCGGTCTGGCAGACTAAATAGATTTTTAACGGCTTGCACGGATACATCCCGTCCCAGAGCTGCAATTGATTCGACCAAAGGAACTTCCTTGGGGCACACCTTTTGGCAGTTTTGCGCTTTACCACAACCTGTGACCCCCCCTTCTTCCATCATGGCATTTAGGCGTACATCCTGCTTCATTTTACCCGTTGGATTATCGTTAAAAAAACGGACCTGTGCAAAAATGAACGGCCCAACGAATTTTGAACCCTGATAGCTTTGAGGACAGGCTTCCACGCAGCATCCGCATGTCATGCATTTTGAAATCGAGTACATGACCTCTTGTTTTTCGGGGCTGATCTTAGGTCCAGGCCCTAAATCAAACGGTCCATCGACATCGACCCATGCATGGGCTTTTTTCAGATTGTCAAACATGATTGAACGGTCGACGATCAAATCGCGCACAAGGGGAAATTTCGAAAAGGGGGCTAATGTAATTTCATTTCCGTTCGTTGCTTTCAGGAGGTTTTCAATAAGAGCCGTACATGCCTGCCTCGGAAAACCATTAATGAGCATCGAACACGATCCGCACACCTCCTCCAGGCACCCTTGCTCCCATACGACCGGCGCAACCCGTTTCTTTTCCCGGTTGACCGGATTTTTTTGAATCTCCATTAAGCATGCGATGACATTCAAACCAGGCTGCTTTTCAAGGATGAATTCTTCCCAATATTGATTACCGGGCGTTCCCCGGAAAATTTTAAGGATAAAGGTATTCAATATAGCCTCCTCGAGCTTTCAATGATTAAACAAGCTCTCAATGTCCCCAGGAATATTTTTTAATGCAGGTTTCACTTTATGCGCATGCTGGTAATCCCTTAATACCGGATCGAGATGCCGGGTATCGACAGGTTCATAGCTGAGTTTCGGGCGCCCTGTTTGCGTATCATAGGTTGCAATTGTCGTGACCTGCCATTCATCGAGTCTTTGCGGGTATTCGGATTTAAAGTGGGATCCCCTTGATTCGTTGCGTGCAAGGGCTCCCATCGTAATGATTTCGGCAATATCTAACATGGGACCAAATTGCATGGCAAAGGCAAGAGACTGGTTGGCAAATCGGGAATGATCGTCCAGTGAGATGTTTTGATACCTTTCTTTAAGTGTTTGGATTTTATCTAAAGTTTCTTCAAGAGTCCGGTTATCTCTGTGCACAGTGACATATTTGACCATCCAATCGGCAAGTTCATCATGTAAACAATAGATATTTTCCTTGCCATTGCCGGCCAACAATTTTTTCTGAAGCTGTAATTCCTCTTGTATTGCGTATGAGAAGATATTATCTGGAATTTGTGTGCAATGAGTGGAGAGAGAATCGAGGTATCTTGGGACTTCCTGACCCGCAATCAACCCTGCAAAAATGCAAGACAGCAGGGAATTGGCCCCTAAACGATTTGCGCCATGATATTGATAATCGGATTCCCCGACATTAAAACAACCGGGGATATTCGTCATTTGCCGGTATCTTGACCAGCGGTCAGGATCATCTGCCGCAGGCCAATCCACCCATCCGCCCCCCATGGTATAGTGAACAGCCGGAAAAATGCGCATGGGCAATTTGGCAGGATCCTCGCCGGTAAATTTTTTATAAATATCCAAAACAGACGCTAACTTCTTTTTCTTTTCTTCCGGAAGATGGGAGACATCTAAATAAACCTGCATTTCTCCATCGACCCCTAATCCTAAATCGCAAATGCGCAAAAGCTCTCTTGAGCCGATATCGCGAGGCACTAAATTTCCAAAGGCCGGGTACATCTCTTCCAGAAAATACCAGGGCTGACCGGTAACACCGCAGGGGATTGTTCGTCCATCTGCGGTAAGAATAGTCTTTGTGGAATCGCCATAAACCCAGATGCGCCCCCCTTCGCCGCGGATCGATTCGGACATGAGGCGCATCTTATCGTTTCCAGGAATTGCTGTCGGATGGATCTGAATAAATTCCCCGTTCGCGTATTTCATTCCCTGCCGGTATAACCTGCCATTTGCGGCACCTGTGCAGAAAGTCGAATTGGTCGATTTTTTAAAGATCAGCCCGCAGCCTCCCGTAGCTATGACAACGGTATCGGCTTTAAGAACGTCTAATTTTAAGTTAAAGAGGTCCATGATGACGACTCCTCTCGCAATACCCTGTTCGTCAAGGACCAGGCGCAAAAACTCATGATTTTCAAACTTTTCCACCATTCCTTTCACTTCATAGCGGCGGACTTGTTCATCCAGGGAATAAAGGAGCTGCTGTCCTGTAGATGCCCCGCAAAAGGCTGTCCGATTGTATAATGTGCCTCCAAATCTGCGAAAATCGAGATTTCCCTCTGGAGTGCGATTAAATGGGCATCCGAAGCGGTCCATCATATAAATGATTGCAGGAGCTGCCAGGCACATTTCCAGGACAGGAGGTTGATTTGCCAGAAAGTCGCCCCCCTTGATTGTGTCGTAAGCATGGATAATCGGAGAATCATCTTCCCCCTTTAAATTGATTGCCGCATTAATACCCCCTTGCGCGCATACTGAGTGGGATCGTCTGACTTTAGTGACGGAAATAATTTGCACGCGGCAGTCGTTTTCGGCAAGTTTCATCGCTGCCGAAAGTCCGGCTAATCCTCCGCCGACAACGATCGCTTTTTTATTTTTTTCACTCATTAGGATTTACCCGGTAACTGATGATTGGTCATATTGTTTTAATATTATCTGAAAAGGCATGTCTCAGCCAATGAAAAAATAACTTGAATTTATACCGGATCGCATTGGAACATTGTAGAATATTTAACTGGTATGGTATAAATTCATTTGTTCCGGTATAAAAGTAGAGGAAGATCATGTTGCAAATACCCGTTTTCCAGACTAATTGGAAAGAACACACTTTCCAGATTAACGGCTTGACTAAAGTTCACATTGTAGACGATGCCAGGACAATCATGTTCGAATTTGATAACGCGAGAAGCGCCCAGGCATATGTCGAAAGTATTAATATAGCTGCTTTAAAAATGCTCAAAAACATCCTGTCGCTCTGTGTTGCCGATCCCACCAAACAAGCAAATACCAATAATTTTCATCGCAAGTGTTCTCGGGGATTTAGGCTAAACCTAAAGGATGATAAATCTTCTATAAAGACAATTTTCGATGTATTCGTATTCATTAGCGATTTATCTCCTCCAGCGGAAAATAGGTCTTATACGGTTAGTTATAACCCTGCTCTTAAGGGAAATTATACCCTTGAAAAAATAAATCCGGCCTATCCAAATACTTTTGGAAACACTCCCTATACAGTAAACCAAATGGCACATAGTCCTAGTATCGCCACAATGCACATGAGAGCGTTTGAAAAATAGCGCATCATTTGTTGGGAGCGTATGGATAAAGTGATTCCCCAGGTAATCATAGCTGTCCATAGCCCATTAAACGCATGAAAACAAGCAGTCAATACAAGCAAAGTATAAAATGCGAGCATGAAGGGCGACTTAAATGTTTCCCGCAGCATGAATAATTCAACGGAGCCAAAGTTGTCGGCGACGGCAATTGGCTGTCCCGTACCGCTCAATTTCTCTTTAAAGATTTTTTTAGCTTCTACGGGTGTTAAAATTTCGATGCCATGTTTTGAGGCCAGATCATTTAATTTTTCGTCAGGAGTGACTTGTACAGCGTATAAAGGCTTATTGTCAGTTTGCGTCGATAAGGGATATTGCAAAAAACGCATATGGACAACATGGGCAAATATACCAAGGATCAAAAACCATGCCGTGATCCTTTGCCAGGTGAAAGCATGGTTGACGGGATATTGAGGAAGATATGGTGCCTTGCCAGTGTTGCCAAAAGAATTAAATTTTGCTTTTGAATATTTGATTCCCCAGATCAGATGAATCAGGATGGGAATGGCCAGCACTGCAACCTCGACCGCAGGTAAAAATGGAATCTCGTGTATAGAGTTGACCGAACGGATAAATCCGTCAGGTGTTAAGGCCGCCTGCGAATTCGTAAATAAATGGACACATAAGTAAACGACGAGCCAAATCCCCGATAGAGAGTGGAGACGGTGCCATAAAAAATCTTTGGAAGTCATTCGGGTAATGTTTTGGGAAGTAGTCATCTAATAAGAACCTATTTAAAATTCAAACAAATTAAACACAAAGGCACGAAGGCTCAAAGGCACAAAGAGAGAATTCAATCCTTAGTGTCTTTGTGCCTTTGTGTTTAATATTTCTTTGCCTTCAGTAATCTAAGACAGTTTATAAGACTTCTGCAATTGTCTCATGTTGTCCATGTGAGACAATTGCAAAAGTCTTAGATTATTCAGGGCTAGCAAAATATTCAACGCAAAGGCGCAAAGACGCAAAGATAAAAACAAGTTCAAGAATTGGCTTCTAACGTATCTCAAATTAAGCCGCTACTTAAAAGGCGATTTCAGAGCGCTTTAAATCTCCTTAGCTCGCCTTTCAAGTAGCGGCTTAAAGCGTCTCACTTTTATCGGGTCACCCGATAAAAGTGAATGGGTCAAATCAAGCTATAAATTTCCTTATACAGAGTCTTTATCGTTTTTATCGTTATATCGTTATAATCGTTGATCATGTCTGTGACGTATATCCTTGAAAGCTGTTTATTATCTTTGCGTCTTTGCGCCTTTGCGTTGAATTATTATCGGTTGTTTTTAATCCAAAGACTTCTGCAATTGTCTCATGTTGTCCATTGTCCATAACACCTATATAGGAGTCAATTTTATATTTTAAAATTATTGACATAATCAATTTTTTAAGAAATGATGCTGTTGATGTGACACACCATAGAAAAAGGGTATATATGTTCAATATTATGATTGGAATTTTGGGTTTCCTGTGTCTATTTGGAAACTTGTCGTCATTAGAGCAAAATGCGTCTGACAAGCAGCTTTCAGATCGCCTTCAGAATATTATTCAGGCAATGAATCAGGGGAAATTAAATGATTTCGTTTCCTATTTTACCGAAGACGCTGAGGTGACTAACCCGGCAACCGGAGAGGCAGTCTCAGGCAGGGAAGAAATTTCTCAATTTTTTAGGCCCAGAATGCAGGAAATTCAAACCAGGGGCCTAAAATTTGTCTTCAAGCCTTCAAAAACTGAATTTACCGGAGATGATCAGGCAACTGTTCAAGGAGTTGTTGAACTTTTTGACAAAGGGGCGCTTATTCAACGAAATGCCCGAGAGGCGCAATTGGTTAAAAAAAATGGAGAATGGTACATTCATTCAATCCGGGACATCGAAGTGGCTCCTGCGCCACAAGTGTACGCCCATTTAAAAGAATTAGAGTGGATGATCGGGAATTGGGAGGATAAAGATGAAAATGTCGATATCACTTTTAAAACGGAGTGGGACCGGTTTAAGAACTTCATCATGCAACGATTCAATATGAAAGTTTATGGTGTGACGGCCATGGAAGGGATTCAAATCGTTGGATGGGATCCTGTTGAAAAGAAAATACGTTCATGGATTTATGATTCCGATGGTGGTTTTGGAGCCGGCTTTTGGTCGCAGGAAGGGAATAATTGGCGCGTCCGTATGAACTATACTTTGAGCGATGGCACCCAAGGAACGATGACAAATGTGTATACAAAAGTTAATGGCAAAAGCTACAAGTTTTCTTCCGTCGATCGAAAAATAGGCGATAAAGCTTTGCCGAATATAGAACCAATTACTGTTTCCAAGGAGGAATAATGTATAAAAATATCGCATTAGTAACTTGTGCTTTGTGCCTATTGTCTTTTTTATTTATACTACAAGGTTTTTCTTCAATGGAAACAGATGATGTAGTCTTAAGAGGCGGCAGGCCGGGAGGAGGTTTTGGTCCCGGCGGTATGGGCCGTCCGGCCGGTGGTGCAGCCGGAAGACCATACGACAGACCTCTTCAAAGAACACCTGCCCTTAGCCGGGCTTCAGCCTATGATCGAGGAGCTGCTGCTGGTGCAGTAGGGGCTGCAGGAGCAGTTGGGGTCGGTGCTGCGGGTTATTACCCTGCGACCCCATATTATCCCGATACCGTTTACCCGAGCGGCCCAGGCGATGAAGGAAACGGGATACAGTCGAGTTATCACTAGATGACGAGTTATCATTAGATGATATGTAAAGCTGCTTTACAAGAGGAGGGAAAATGTTGGGTTTTAAGAAAATATTAAGTGTAACCAAAAAAGCCTCATTTGCTTGTTTTTTTATATCGTTGTCGCAACTATCTGCTGCTAATTGGTCGAAACCAGCGCAAATTGCGCCAAGCTTTGCAGAAGACATTGATCTTGCTGTCGACAAAAACGGCAATGCTGCATGTGTGTGGCGGACAGGAGAACAGTATGAGACATACGTTGTCCAGTATTCCCGACTGCAGGCGAATGGAAGCTGGTCTTCTCCTGTTGCCATTTCCCAGCCGGGGTCGGATATGCCGAAAGTCGGATTTGATTGCTTTGGAGATACGATTTCTATATGGAGGTATTCTAACGGAGGCAACCACAAGGTGCAGAGTGCAACACTGCCATTATCAGGAAAGTGGTCTGATATTGTGAATGTTACCTTTGATGATCCTAATCAATTATTTGAAGATGCCAACGAATTAGCGCTTGGAGTAAACTCAGAATGGGGCGGCGCTGTCGCCGTATGGTGCCTTGTTAAGAACTATGGCAGCATCGTTTTGCAAGGATCGGTGCGTAAACAAAACACCGGGTGGTCTTTGCCAGTTACCCTTTCTACCGCCTCAGAAGCGGCTCTTTTTCCCGCAGTCTCAGTTGATCGTAATGGAAATGCTGTAGCTGTATCGGAAAAGCAGAAATATGAAGGTTTTCTCTATTCCGATATTGGGTCAGTCGCATTTGATGGAAAGACGTGGGGGCAAAATCTCGTTCTTTCCAATACTAAAAATGTTGCTATTACCCCCTCTGCAGTAACGGATAATCAAGGAAATGCCATTGTCTTGTGGTCTGAACTACAAAATAAATCGCATTATGCTGTCTTAGCTTCAGGATTACCGCATGGAGGTGTCTGGTCATCGCCTCAGTCGCTGTCTGATGGAACCAAAGATGCACAGTGGCCGGTCATAGCCATGGACCCAAATGGCAATGCAATTGCCCTTTGGATAGAATCAGCCGGGCAAAATGGCGGCGTGATGTGCAGTACCTATGTGCCTGATCAGGGATGGGGTACACCCGTTCAACTATCTGAAAATGGTCAGATGTATGAATTAAGTGTTGCTGTAGATAGTTCAGGCCATGCAGTTGCCCTGTGGACAAAGACAAATGGAAAAAATTCTACTGTCCAAACGGCGCTACGTTCTCCAAACGGGGTGTGGGCCCCTGCGGAAGATCTGTTTGCGTCACAGAAATTGATCCATTCCCCTCGCGTTAAGGTCAGTCCCTCAGGTCATGCTGTCGCTGTCTGGCTTGAATCTCAGGAGAACGATCAGATGTTTGGGAACTGTGCGCTTTGGGGGGCTGCTCTTCCATCAGGTAATTAGGCGCTTGTTAAGCAAGTTTACCGCAGAGCCTTAAGAGGAAGCACGAGAGTCTTTTTGTTTTAAGGACAATGGACGGCATGAGACAATTGTAAAAGTCCAGTTCAAACGCTTTTTGGCAAGCAAGATTAAAATCATGATCAAGATCGAGATTAGGAATGTTCTTAATCTCGATCTTGATCATGATCTTAATCTTGCTTGCCGGAGACGATCTTGTTAAATTATTTTATTGTCAATTCTGCAATTGTCTCATGTCGTCCATTGTCCATATAACAAACAACAAGAACGCGGTTCGGACACGGGCAAGGATGTGAATTATGCAAGAAGTCTATTATTTTAAAAATTTCTTTTCTGGAAGGAAGCGCATCTTATTGATAAGTCCCGAGTCGCTTATTTTCATTTGCGAAGGACTGTAGCTATATTCATAGGGGCGATTGCAAACCCCCCATGTCGGCTGGCGATGGCTTCCGTCCAGCCATTTTTTCCATGGCGACATGGGAAATCCCACCCGCCCTGTGATGTCTACCCTCCATAACTCAAATTCACCCGTGCCCGGGTTGACGACAAAACCAAATTCATCTTTAACCCAATTCGTGTCTGCAAAAATAAATGGGGCCGGGGACGCAAATCCAAGATTTTGGGCAGTTGCACTGATTAGAGCATGAAAATCAACTTCAGAATGTGTCATATTGAAATACAGGCAAATAAGCCCTTTGCAAATATCTTGCAATTCATTTGCGCCCATCACCCCTGTAGATTGAGAGGACGATGACAGCTCATCGAAGAGTTTTAGCAGACCCACTTTATCTTCTTCGGAAAAAATGGGAATAGCAGAAAAAATGGCTTGGATGCGTTCCTTAAGGGAATGGCGGTGAAACAGCGGAAGGAGGGTAAATAACATGCTATCGATTTGGTCTGGATGCACGGCATAATAGCCATGCCGTATAAAGCCCTTATCTGATAGCAGGCGCTCGGCAAGCAAGGCTCTGAAAGACGACGGATGTTTGTTTCCATACAAATGAGAAAATGTCTTTTTAAAATAGTGACGAATATCTTGCGGAATCGTTTGAGTAAGCCTGTCGATGAGAAAATTCATCATTTCCTCATCGAGCCAAAGATTTTCGTAAAAGGATTTTTGTGGAACGACAACTTTATCCTTGATCCAGGTATAAGTGTAAACATCGCTTTGCCAGGCAGATTTAAAAATCGGCAAGCCCGGCTTTAGCAGAAAAGCATGTGTTGGAGAATGAATGAGCATCGATTTTGTCGCGGAATTGCCAAGATATCTTTCCATGATTTTAGGTGCAATGGACTTCATGGTATCGACTAAAAAAGCACATAGCTCTGATGTATTGTCGACCCACCTGTTCACTTCCGTCGGTTTATCATTCAATTTATAGTAGCAGCTTACCAAAGTGGACATAGTTCCGCCTGATGTATAGGCCCACGGCTTTTTTTCAATCTTTTCCAAATGATTCAAGGGATCTTTAACGATGGGCATTTGATGGGCTGCAGCCATTCTATAAAAGGCCGTTTCTAAGAATTCTTTTGTGCGCAGATGGGAAACAATTGCCGTAATAATAGCTGAGACATCCTCCTGCAACCCTTGCGTTTCTTCTAAAGAAACGATTTCATTTTCAGTCGATGTAAAAAAAGCGACCAGGGCTTCGACAAATTCGGTTGGCGTTTTAATATAAGACCATTGGGAAATATTGGCTCTTCCATGTTTATAAAGGAGGCGAAAACCGGCCGGACTATCATCATAGGGACCCGATGTCACATCATGCATATCGGCATCGTAGACCTCTTGAAAGTAACTTGGAAATAGCCCGTCATATCGTTCTATCAATACCTGGTACAGGTTAGCTAATATATGCGCCCTATTACTTAGGGTGTTCCTCAACTGCTCCAGTGTATAAAATTCATTGCGTTTACTTTGATACTCGACCCGGAGCCACTGCCCCTCTCTTTCACTGGAAACGCCTTGCATGCGGCTTTCCATCGTTTTTAACTGTTGAAAGACTTGTTCGTACTCATATTGCATATCGGCAACTTTTTGGTTTGCCTCATTCAGCTTGTTTTGGACAATTGCATAGATGCAAGATCCGATGCCGGAAGGCTCCTGCCATTCCATTCCAAGGCTTGAGTAAAGGTTCCATTTGGTAAATTGGGCCTTAGTTTCTGCAAATGAAGCTAAAGAAAATTCCCAGGCCTTTAACAGCGCGTTATCGCTCAACCCCTTAAAAGCATCGCATGCTTGTGAGAAAAGCGTTACAAACTGGCTGCACAATCCTGTTTTTCCACTTTCTTTAGTGGATTGCATCATTAAGCTGCCATATATCATCGCTTTGGGTCTGTTCTCATAATCGGAAATATCCTGGTTTGTGAGGTTCAGCATGTTCAATAAAACATTTCGAATGATCTCTTCGGCTGACGTCCAAATGGTGTTAACCTGATCTTCAGTTTCCTTAAAGGCGGAGCGGATCAATGTTTTGATTTGCGCTAATTTTGCCTCTCCCTTTTGATTTGCATCGATGAGTTTTGCCGATTCAAAGGCAGCTTCAAGTCCAGGAGACGCCAAAATAGTAGATTCTTCAAAATCACTCCCCAATTGCAGTGGAAACCGCTTTTTAAGATCCCCTGCCCCCCAGCTTAAGCTTAATGGGACAGAATATTCGACGCCTCCAAATGTGCGCTTTAATTGCCCTGTGCTGATCAATGAGATTAAATCGTTGAGAAAGCCGTCTGGTTGTTCGTCGTGAACGATAATGCCTGGTGCTGTTGCAAAACATGATCCAACATTTTGCCTTAATGTGCATAACCAGGCTGATAACACCGCTCTCCTGGCATGGGCATTTGTCAAGTTTTGTGAACTGGAAAGCGACAAAGTATCGCGGATCAATTGATCGATTTTTGGATTATTGAGAGGTTTGTCGACACTTTGGATCAGGTTGACGGCCTGTTTATTTTCGGCCAGATAAGTCAAAGCGTGATATGTGTTTACATTGCGTTTTGAATCATATTGCCGGTTTGGGCCTAAGGAATGGAGGTTTTTTTTGAGGTTTACCAGTAATTTCGGGATGACAGAAAGGTTGATAATTCCCTGTTCATTGATCAGCAATTTTGCGAGGCGCCTTGTGCGTAAAACATTGCGCACAGAGCAGCTTTCCTGAATTTCCGACCGGTCCAGCCGTTTTGACAATTCATTGTATTCATCAGCACAGACCCTTTTAAAATTATCCCCCTCATGCAAAAAGCTTAAGTTCCGTTGCTGTACGGCAACATCGAACGCATTTTTATAAAAGTCAGGATCATCGATAGCGGGTTTTTGTTTTGCCTGTTTATTATTTGGATTCAAATTGTTTCACAGCCTCTAAAAATCCGATCGAGTACCAAGTGTTTTAGCTTGAGATAACTTAATAGCCTCACTGAAAAGAGCATGGCTTTTACCGTAGGTCATATTGAGAGTGTCGGCATTATATACTTTTGTCACACAGCCAAAAGCCACCAGACGCATATTCAACATGATCAGCCAGTCAAAATAATTTTCAACGGTGTTAAGGTCGTGATGCACAACGAAAATCGTTTTTCCTTTATGTTTTAGTTCCTGTAAAATTTGCATAATGGTTGATTCCGTTGCCATATCAACTCCGGAAAAAGGCTCGTCCATAAAATAAATATCTGCATCCTGGACCAAAGCGCGGGCGATAAATGCCCTTTGTTGCTGCCCGCCGGAAAGCTGGCTGATTTGACGATCTTTATAGGCAGTCATACCCACAAGCTCTAAATAATGATCCACCGCAGTGATGTCGGCCTTTCTTGGGTTTCTAAAAAGTCCTAAAGATCCATAGCGGCCCATCAATACGAGATCGCCCACATTGATGGGAAAATCCCAATCAACAGATTCTCGTTGGGGGACGTAGGCCACTCTCCTTCTTACCTCTTTCAGGGGTTGTCCAAAAAACTCCACCTTGCCGGACATCGAATCGACCAGGCCGAGCACTGCCTTAATGAACGTGCTTTTCCCTGCACCGTTAGGTCCGATAATGCCAATGATTTTTCCACAGGGAACAGCCAGGGATATGTCCCAAAGTACCGGAGTTTTATCATAGTTGACTGTTAATTGGTCTACGACCAAAGCTTCTTGCTGTTTCATTGACGGTCCTTCAAATTCGATGTAATTATGCGGCTGTTATATTGCATCATTTTTAGATAGGTATCTCCATCAGAACCGGCTTTCCCCATTGCGTCCGCATAGAGGAATGCATCTGCCATGCGGACATTGATTCCTTCTTCTTTTGCAGCCAGAACAATTTTGCGGATCGAGTCGCGGTTGACATTGGACTCAGGAAAAATGACATGGATCCGATACCTGCTGATGTGTTTAATAATGTTGCGGATATTGGCTGTGCTGATCTGGCTTTCCGGCGCGAGTCCCTCTGGCGCCACAAACCTTTCCCTCCATTTTTCTTCCCCCTCCTGACCTTCCCGAAAATAGGCTTTGGCAAAATAATTAAATGCATCGTGGCTGGTCACTAAATAGCGTTGTTCTTGCGGTATCGACTGGATCTCTTCTTTGATTTGCTTGTGCACATCCAGCATCTCCTGTACGAGCTTTTGGCCATTGGCCTGGTAATCGGAAGCGTGGGTCTCGTCCTTCGCGCTTAAAGCTTCTACTATATAGGGAACGACCTTCGCCCATAAAGAGAGATCCATCCAAATATGGGGATCGAGCTGCTCTTTGTATTTCAAAATGAGCTCAGGGTGTTGATCGGTCAACCGGTTTCCCAAAGGAACCGCTTTACTATGATGCATAAGGTAATCCTGTAATCCCCGACCATGTTCCAGCCCAAGACCATTGTAAAAAATAATTTCAGCAAAAGCCAGTTTTTCATCATCCCCTTTGACAAGTTGATAGGAATGGGGGTCAAGTTCTCCTTTTATCAGGACGGCTGAATCGACATGCGGGCCTCCAACACGTTCGACTAAGTCGTTGATCATAGCTATCGTAGAAAACACCTTGATTTTTCCATTAGGGACCATCCATTGTCTGGATGATTCGACTTGTTCATGAGTGCCAGTGTCGCTGCATCCGGAACCAAAAAGCCCGAAAAAAACGATTAGGCACAGCAGGCCAAATCTTATGAAAAAATGGGGGGTGAGAGATAAATTATTCATGAGAGGTTTTTTTTATTGGAGCGTTTAAGTTTCTTAATAATTTGTAATGATAAATACCCATGGTGCAGCCATTTGTAAATTCGATGCGCAATGCATAGCGGCCAACGTTGGAAATTCTTATGGCCCGTACATTTACATCCACTTGTTTAGCATCTTTTCTTCTTGTTTTCGTATTTACATCATAGCATCCTGCACAAGGACAGTTGCATTGCAAGTCGCTCAACCGGTAATCGAGAGATATCCCATCGCTCCAGTCGATCGAAAGCGTGTGGTTATCTTTTTGTTTGATTGTCTTGATCAACAGCAGATTTTGCGTCATGTCATTTCCTTCCATATTAGATTAAAGGTAGAAGGAGTATCTTCAGCCATCCGTTTTAAGTAAGAGGCACTTGCAATTGCGTTTGCCGCAATGGCTTCAAAAGCCTTTGCGCCAGGGGAATCGATTCCTTCCTTAACTTGAAGAGGCAGACCCTCATCTCCTGCCCGGCAAATCTCTTCATCGATGGGGATCTGGCCTAAAAACGGGGCGCCTATTTCTGATGCTAACCTTTCTCCTCCCCCTTTGCCGAAAAGGTAAGTTTTTTTTCCATCCGGGGTTGGTTGATAGTAACTCATGTTTTCAATCACCCCGACAATGGGAATATTTACCTGGTCAAAAAGATTGATCGCTTTACGCACATCCATTAAAGCAACTTCCTGGGGTGTGGTGACAATAAGCGCCCCTGTTAAATTGGCATGCTGGCTCAAAGTCAATTGAATATCCCCGGTTCCCGGAGGAAAATCGATAAGCAGGACATCCAAAACCCCCCAATTGACATTTTTGATGAACTGGGTAATGATTCCATTGGCAATCGGGGCGCGCACAGCCGCAGCTTCGTTTTCTTTCCTGAAATATGCCATTGAAATCACCTTAATTCCGTGGGATATGGCGGGCTGGATCATTTCTCCTTGTTGAGCCGGCGCCGTTTCTTCCGGAAGCATGCGACGGACAGATGGGCCATACACATCACTGTCCATGATTCCAACAGAATACCCTGCGCGTTTTAAAGCGATGGCTACATTTACCGTTACTGAAGATTTTCCCACCCCCCCTTTTCCGGCAGCAACGGCAAGAATGTATGTTGGGAGTATGACAGTTTTTTTCTTTTCAGGAGTCTTGATCATTTTTAGCGGCATATTTACCCTTTATCTCTTTAGTATGTAAGCTTAATTGTAATAGGTTTTTATTGTTTCTGCAATAGACTTGTTGCCAGGGCACAGGAAATTAGAACGATTTTTTGAATTTTTCTCAATCAGAAGGGCCTTAAGCCAATCCTGATCTCGATCTCGATCATGATCTTAATCTAGCTCTTCACACATTTCGCTCTCTAGTTGGCTCTTATCAATCCAATCAACATCGAAACAATCTTAAAGAAAAGCAAGATTATGATCATGATCAAGATCGAGATTAAGATCAAGACTTGGCTTATAGCCCTCCTGGGTGACCGGACATTAAAACAAATATTTTAAACACAGAGGCACGGAGAACACAGAGACAAGCTATTGCACATCTTTTTTTCCGCGGAAGCGAAAAACAGGCTATTTCTTTTTTGCTTTTCGGCAAAAAAGAAATTCTCTGTGCCCTCTGTATCTCTGTGTTTCAATAAATTGTTTTAATGTCCGGGCACCTGTATAGCCCTCCTGGGAGGACTAGCTCCACTCGAGGAATCCGCGCCAGATCGACAATGCTCCCGTCATTAAAGCAGATACCCCTATGACCTTGCTTTCATATTTTTTTGCATATTTTAATATTTTGTGCGCTTGCATGGCCAAAAATAGGGAAGGCGAGGTGATCAAGGCAAAGCTAAATCCATTGATCAGCCCAACGATTGCGTCTCCCGACAATGCGCATGCAGAGAAAACAATTAACGTTTGTCCGCATGGCAATAATAGAGTAAGAGAGCCAAACAAAAAAGTCGAGAGCCTATTGTCTTGTAAAAGCAGAAGAGAGAGGGACTGGTTCGTTTTTGCGAGCCTTGCGCCTAACCAGGCATAACCCGGATACTGCCATTTCAATAGAGTGAACATTCCCAAAAGCATCATCGTTCCCCCAAAGAAAACACTTGTCATCATACTGACATGATAATGATGGAATACAATTCCCGCCACTTCCCCAATACCCCCGGCAATATATCCTGCAAGAGAGAATGAAATCATGCGGCCAAGGAAATACCAATAGCGGAAACGGTGATGTCCGATCATCATCACTAAAGGGCCGCACATCCCAAGGCAATGAAAATTGCCAAAAACATAGATGGGAATCATTGTCAATAATAAAGCCATGGCGGATTTGCTTTTTTAAAGTCAGGCAATGTTGTATCAGTACTTGATTTTATCAATAATTTGTGTTAAATTGATAGCACATTTAAACAAGACCTGTTGCTAATCAGAGGCTAAGAGATGGACATAAAGGCACTAATTCGTCAAAAAAACATTAAAGCAGTGATATTTGACTGCGATGGAACACTAGTCGATAGCGAGCTTTCTCACCATCAGGGCTGGCAGTATAGTTTACATGACTATCACCATCCATTTTCATTAGAAGAGTATAGCGTTTGGGTGGGAAAATCCGTTGAGGCAATTGCTCAATACCTGGCATCGCGATTACAGAAGGATAATGCCAAAGAATTAATTCATAAAAAAAGGGAGCATCGCCATCTTGCTCAAAGCTCGGGAGCCACACCCATTGCCGACACTGTAATGTTTTTGACCCTGCTGGCTAAGGAAAAAGAACATTTAGGGATCAAACTTGGGCTTGCATCGGCTTCTGCAAAGGGGGAGATCCTCAATAATTTACGATCTTTGCATATTGAACATTTGTTTGATGTCATCATTTCTGGTCAAAATGACCTGCAGGATTATCACGATCCCGAAGGAACAAATAAGCCTAAGCCCTATATTTATTTGCATACGGCAAAATTGCTGGGAATAAGCCCATCAAAGTGTATTGTCGTTGAAGACAGTCAACCAGGGGTTTCAGCAGGAGTTGATGCCGGATGCTTTACCATCGCTGTGCCCAATGCCTACACGGCAGGGCATGATTTTTCCCGTGCGCATTTGACGCTCGAATCGTTCAAGGGAATGGATATCGGGAATTTCCTGGAAAAGATCCCAGCTCTTTAAAAAAATCCTGAAACAGAAGCAGGTCCGTGCCCGTGAGCGTGCCCGTGCCCGTGCCCGAAAAAGATTATTCCGCCGTCCTCGAGTTAAGTAGATCCGGGCGGAGGCACGGGCACGCTCACGCAGCCTATTACCCATAACTCATAAAATACTTGTTTACAAAGTGATGTCAATAGATAAACGCAGAGACGCAAAGACGCGGAGGCGCAGAGAAAATTTAAACCTGATTACCCAGTTCGAATCAATAGAAAGAATAAAAGGCATCAGTGGGCCGCAACTTGAAAGGCGATTTTAGGATGCTTTAAATGCCATTGGTCCGCCTTTCAAGTTGCGGCCCAAGCGTCTCACTTTTATCGGCTTGCCGATAAAAGTGAATGAATCAAATCAAGCTTTCTAGATTCCTTGTATACAGTTTACCTCTGTGTCTTCGCGCCTCAGCGCCTCTGCGTTGAATTGCTTATTGGACTTATGGGTAATCGGATGCGCTCACGGGCACATAACCAATTCTTCAATTTGAATTTTGAAGAAAGATTCTCTAAATAAAATTTGTGCGGATCCGGTAAATATCTTCGATTTGATCGATGCTGGAAATGCAGCAGTCCAGATCTTTTAAAGCCCCTGTCGCAAGATCGTAAATCCAACCGTGAACGCAAAGAGCCTGGCCGCGCATCCATGCCTTTTGAGCAATGGTCGTATGGCAGATGTTGAGCACCTGTTGCAATACATTAAATTCAACAAGCCTATCAAAACGTTCCTTGGGGTCGGGTATTGCTTCGAGTTCCTCTTTAAATCTGGCATGTACATCGCGGATATTGCGAAGCCAATTGTCGACAAGGCCCAGCTGGTGGTCCTCCATGGCGGCCTTCACCCCTCCGCAATTATAGTGACCGCAGACGATGACATGCTCGATTTTAAGGAGGTCGATCGCATATTCGAGGACGGAAAGACAATTAAAGTCAGTATGGGGAAAAAGGTTAGCTACATTGCGATGAACAAAAAGTTCGCCTGGTTCAAGTCCGACAATTTCATTCGCCGGAACGCGGCTATCGGCACATCCAATCCAAAGATATTTGGGGTCTTGCGCTTCTGCCATTTTCCGGAAATAGTCAGGATCTTTGCCGATCTTGATTTTTACCCATTCGCGGTTATTTTGAAAAAGAATACGTAGTTTCTGCATACTGCCATTCTATCACAAGTAGAAAATTTAATCGTTGAAAAAAGGGGGGGTTTCGCTCATAATCCTACTATTTATGCATCATTTCTCATGTCATCATTTCATTTGGGTATTATTATTTATTTTATTGGAAATTATTTCCCTGCAGGCTGCGAGCCCAAATTCATGTGAAAATTTAATGAACGATCTTTTGGTCGTCGATTATTGGAACAGACGACTTAACGAAAAGATGCCGGTTACATATAACCATTTATACCAAGGCGGCTATTTTGCCATGCCCTCTGCCCGTATGGGGGCTGATGGGGACTTAGGAATCGGATATGCATATGTAGAGCCATATCGCCTCTATAATTTTCGTGCGCAGGTTCTTGACAGATTAGAAATTACAGGAAACTATCGCATTTTTCATGGCCTCGAGGATCCCATTTTATCTCCCCATGGCTTTGGGGATATGTCTGATAAGGGAGCCAATTTTAAGTTTTCATTGTTCTCCCCCGAAGAGAGCGGGTATCAGTGGCCCGGGCTTTCATTTGGAATAGAGGATTTTATTGGAACACGCGGATTTCACGCGCGGTATGTTGTGCTCACCCATGTGTTTTTGCCCTATCATTTAGAAATTAGCTTAGGATATGGCGTTAAACGGATTCGGGGTTTCTTTGGCGGGTGCAGCTGGATCCCTTTTTCCAATACGGAGTGGAAGTGGTTAGACTCTTTTTGTGTGACTGCAGAATACGATGCGACCCCATACAAATGCGAAAAAATCGAAAAGCACCCTCACGGAAGAGAGAAAAGATCACCTATTAACTTTGGTTTCAAATACCGGCTGTGGGATTTTCTCGATCTGTCTGTTTCCTATATGCGCGGGAAAACCATCTCTTGTTTTGCCGGGGCCTCTTATAATTTTGGGTATACGACAGGGTTTTTGCCGAAAATTGACAATGTATTACCTTATAAATCTCCTGTTAATTTTGAAGCTCTTGGAAGTTTGCGGCCTCAGCAGACTTTTGTTTCAGAATTGGTTTTCGCTTTTCAGGAACAAGGGTTAACCTTGCTCGATATTCATCTATTTTACAATGAGTGCAATGAAAAATCATTGCGGTTGAATGTCCTGAATGAAACATACCGTCTTGAATGCGAGGTGCGTTCGCGTCTTAATGGTCTATTGGCTGCTTTAATGCCTTCAGATATTGCACAAGTGAATGTTGTCATTAATTCGGAAGGATTTCCCATTCAGGAATATGTATTTATGATGGAAGCTGTTCGTGCATTTGAAGACAAACAAATTGGTTTTTACGAATTGGATGTCCTGACTAAAGAACGGGAGGTGACTTATCCGGACCCCTATGCATCCGCCCATTTATTTTCCCGCCGCCGTCATCTTTATAACATCGAAATTGCTCCAAATACCCGTACTTTATTTGGGAGTTCCAGTGGAAAATTTAAGTATGCTCTTGGCCTCAATTGTGCATTTAATGGTTTTTTACGAGGCGACGTCTATTATCAGATTGTAGTGGGCTCGAATTTTATTTCGAATATTGGCCATATTCAAAGCATCGACCGCTTAAATCCATCGCAACTGATCCATGTCCGTTCCGATATTGTCAAATATTATTGCCATCGCGGCGTTTCTCTTACTCAAGCATATTTACAAAAGAACTGGAATTTAGGCCGGGGACTTTATGCCAGAGTCGCTGCCGGTTATTTCGAAGTGGAATATGGAGGGGCTGCGGCTGAATTCCTTTACTATCCCGTTACCTCACCCTGGGCTATAGGAATTGAAGGGGCTGTTTTGAAAAAGAGAACCTACACCGGCCTTGGGTTTACTGATAAAGTCCGAAAGCTTACAGGTTTTATTCCTTCTTATCGCAAATTTTTAGGGTCGCAAATGTTGGTTAATTTATATTATGACTTCAAGCCGGCCCACCTCGATTTCAAGATTAGTGTGGGTAAGTTTTTAGCTAATGACTGGGGAGTGCGCAATGAAATTTCCCGGTATTTTCCAAGCGGACTTAGGCTTACTATCTGGTACACATTGACAAATGGACACGACAAGATCAATGGAAAAACCTATTACGATAAAGGAGTTTGCATTTCCATGCCTTTCGACATTTTCTATACATATAGCGAAAGGTCGCGCTGGGATTATGGCTTATCGGCGTGGCTTCGCGATGTCGGGGTCCAGGCAATGACAGGCGATCATCTTTACGAACTGATCGACGATCAGCGGCAATAAACTAGAAATTGTAATGTGTACTAGACAATAAATATATAAAAGTGTAAAGTGTGTCTTACAGAAGGAATGATATGCTCGAAGAACTTTATGAGATTCATAATGAGGTGATAAATACAACACCAAGAAGTAAAAAAAGATATTTATATTCTCACATTAATTGGAGGTCGTCAGGTCTTTGCATTACAGGCGATAGGGGCGTGGGAAAGACGACGATGATTTGCCAAGATCTTTTAGAGAGGTATCAAACACCTCAAAGAGCTCTTTATATTTCAGCAGATCATATTAAAGTTCTTTCGCTCGGACTTGTAAATATTGCCAAACGTCATTTTGAAATGGGAGGAGAAGCCCTTTATATCGATGAGGTGCATAAATATCCGGATTGGTCGATTGAAATAAAAAATATCCTGGATACCTATAAAAAGCGACAGGTTATCTTTTCTGCCAGTTCTTCACTGGATTTGAATAAAAGCAAGGGGGATCTTTCGAGGCGAGTTGTCTACCATAAATTGCAAGGATTCTCATTTCGTGAGTATCTTAGCTTTGCGGAAGGAAAAGATGTGCCGGTCCTGACGTTAAGTCAACTCTTAAAAAATCATCTCCAGATTGCTTCAGATTTAGGGGTTCCATTAATCCTCAAATACTTTAGGGAGTATTTGAACCACGGATACTACCCTTTCTTTCTAAAGGGGATAGAAGACTTTTTCCCGAAATTGGGAAATGTCATCGAGAAGGTCCTCTTTGAAGATGTAGCTGTCGTATATAACTTAAAACAAACCACTCTACCGATTTTGAAGAAGCTGGTTTGGCTGGTTGCAACCTCCAACGGTCTAATTCCTAACATCGATAAGATGAGCAAAAATTTAGGAATATCCAGGGAGCTTGTTTACAATTGTCTGGAGTACCTGCGTCATTCAGGTCTATTGAGTGATATTTTCCCCCACGGGAAGGGAAATAATCTTGTCCGAAAGCCTGGAAAGATCTTTCTGAACAACTCGAATCTATTATCGGCAATTAATGGGAGTTTGAAATTCGATTCTGAAGTTGGAAGTGTAAGAGAGACTTTTTTCGTCAATCAGATGAACGGCCTGCATAAAATGCGGTTACATGACAAAGGCGATTTTATCATTGACGATCAGTGGATCATGGAGATCGGAGGGAAGAACAAAAACGATTACCAAATTCGGGATCAAACAAAGGCGTTTCTCGTATTGGATGATGTGAAGGTGGGGTTTGACCGAAAAATTCCTCTCTATTTATTCGGTCTTTTGTACTAAGAAGGGCAATTGCAAAAATAATTTGTGGGAAAGATCGATTTTTGGTAGGCTTTCTTTCTCAGGGGAGAATAAACCTCTTTCAAAACTGCAGCTTTGAAAGAGGTCTAATATAAATAAAAGGACTATATATCATGCTTGACTTTTTCCGCAGACACCAGCGTTATTTTTTTGTGATCATCACGGTCATTATTGTCATTTCATTCTCATTTTTTGGGACATACAATTCCATGAACCAAGGGTCGTTCCGCGAACAAATTGCCTTTAGGACCGTGGAAGGAACAGATATCACAAGGCACGAACTCGATGAAATGGTTGCCTTCCTGTCAACGGATAATGACGATAAACAATATTTTGGCGGTGTTTGGGGATTAAATTTCCTCAATGATGGCGTGATCACGAAAAACTTTTTTCAAACGCCTTTGGCTGCCATGCTTTTAACCGCTTATGCGGATGAAGTTTCTCCCGATTTGACTACGCGCCAGGATAAAGAGCATCGTTTTACCCTCTACAGTCATCCTCAAGCGCGTTTTATTGGTACAGAAATGGCCTGGAATTATTTCTTGCCGGATATGACCAGGTATTATCATCATTTACATGCTTCGACTGATCCTTTGTCTTCGGAATCTATTCAATCTCGCATTGCTCTTTTTATGATGCAACGGCAGCTTCCCCCTTCACTTTTGCGCCGCGTCCTTAAATCTCAGGAAGCCCAGTACAGCTGGCTTAAGGCTGACCAGAATCTCGATCACACCGATCTGTCAATTTTTGGGTACCATACGATGGAAGATTGGTTTGGTCCGCGCTTTATCCGTTTGGCCGCCCAATTTATCATCAACGCTGCGGAGATTGCAGAAAAGCGCGGCTACTATGTATCAAAGGCCGATGCAATGGCCGATTTAATGCACAATGCCGAAGTCAGTTTTAAACAAAACCAACCCAATCCAAATTTCAGAAGTGCAAATAGCCGCGAATACTTTGACGAGCAATTGCGCCACCTTGGAATGGACCGCAGCACAGCTGTAAGGGTATGGCAACAGGTCTTATTATTTCGCCGCCTCTTCCAGGACATGGGCAGTTCCATGTTTGTCGACCCTCAAATGTTTGAAGGATATGAAACATATGCGCTGGCTTCAATTGAGGGAGAAATCTACCGTTTGCCAAATGATGTACGGCTCAATCGTTTCGATAGTTTGCAAAAATTTGAAACCTACCTCGATATTGTCGGAAAACGTACAGATAAAGAAAAAAACCAGTTAAAGCTGCCTGAAAAATTTGCATCGGCGGCCGTTGTTTCCAAAAACTATCCCGAACTGGTGCAACAGCGTTATTTAGTCGATATTTCCCATGCTGATAAAAAGTCTTTGGAGGGGAATGTTTCTCTTAAAGAAACCTGGGCCTGGGAAGTGGAAGATCAAAACTGGTCAGTCCTAAAAAAACAATTCCCGGAATTGGGCCTCTTGCCTGCCGATAATGTACAGGCCCGCTATGCCGCTTTAGATACTCTTGATGATAAAACGCGCGCGCGGATCGATCATTTTGCAAGAGAGGCAATCGTCGATCAACATCCGGAGTGGATCGAACAGGCGCTCCTTTCCGCATCTCCCGTCAGACAAGTCTTAAAAGTTCATGAGAAAGGGAAGAACCAGCAAATTATTGGTTTGACCGATGGAAAAGCTTTAATGGCGCTTTTGGACAAAAAAGAAACGCCTGAATTGTCTCATTTCACTGCGGACCATCGTCATTATTACAAAATCGCATTTGTTGAACGGGCAAACGGTCCGGAGGTGCTTACCTTTGCAGAGGCAGACCACGAGGGAGCACTCGATCGGATTTTGGACCAAATTTTGGAAGAATATTATGTAAAAATTCGCGAATCGAACACAAAAGAATTTCAGCGCGAAGACAAAAGCTGGAAAGCCTTGGCGGATGTGAAGAATGCTGTTGCCGACCGGTACTTTGAAAAGTTATTGAGAGACATCCGGACGATATATGCATCTGCTATTGCTCCACAAGCAGCTCCGGAGAATATGATCGGGGATTATGCCGCCACACTCCGTTTATATCCCTATATGCGCGATGTTAAAATATTGTTTGAAAAGGACCCGTCATCTGCCCTTAAATATATCGGAAAGGAGGGAGCGCCTGAAGAACCTTCAGATACTCTGCAGCCAAGGGAACCTTTGGAAGACCAATGGAAGCTGCAAAAAGCGGCATATGGGATTATGCGCAACAGTTCCGATACTTTATTGGATAAAACGGAAGTTTTTGCACTGTCAGATGGTCAGTGGACAAAAGTCAATACACCCGGCGGCGATTTGAATTTTTTCCATCTTTTGCAAAAGCATATAAAGAATGATAAAAATAAGAATTTTCCAGGCGTTATTGCTGCCCGCTCGTTATTATCTGATAACGCACAGAAAAAGCTCATGCAGCAGATTTTAAAAGAAATCGTCGATAAAAAGGCGATTTCTTTAGAATATTTATCGCAAACAAAAGAAGAAGACCCCGATGACTCTCCCTGATGATTTGAAAGCGATAACCCCAATCAATTTTTTTCAATTGAGTGCCGATATACTTCAATTGCCGGAGGGTGCTGGTGATCATTTTCCTTCATTAAATAAAAAAAATTATCGCAAATATCTGCTTCCCGATACCTCACAATTATGCGGGGAAACGGTGTTTGCTGAAATGGCTATCGGGTGGCATTTCCAAGGAATAGAAATTTTTTTATGTGTCCAAAAACCATTTAAACAGTCTTGCTATCCAAATGTGGAATCAGGCGATAGTGTGGAAGTTTTTTTTGATACGAGAGACGTCAAGACGTCGGGGTTTAACACAAAATTTTGCCATCATTTTTTCTTTTTACCGGAAGGTGTCGATGGGGTTTCTCGCGGGGAGATCACCCACTTTCGTACGGAAGACAAGCATCCATTATGCAATTCGGAAGAACTGAAGCATAAAATGGTTCAGGATAAGGGTAACTATCTGATGCAGATCTTCATTCCGCACAGTTGTTTAGTCGGCTATGATCCGCAATCGTTTAACCGTTTGGGCTTTACCTATCGCATCAACCGGTCAAAAGGGTTTTCGCAACATTTTTCTGTGGTGTCGGAAGATTTTAAAATTGAGCAGCAACCCTCGCTTTGGGCAAGTTTGACTATGTGTAAAAAGTAATTTTCGATAATGTTGATTAGAGTGTGTATTTTATTAATTTATCTTTTTGGTTTGCAAATGTATGTAAAGGCAGAGAACATGACTTTGACGAAAGAGAAAATAGAGATTTTTAATCTTGTGGACCTCTCTGTCGCAAATCCGGACATTATCCTCGATATACGTTATGCAACAGACAATAATTTTCTTGGAGTTCCTGTATATCCAACAGCTGCCTGCTACTTGCAAAGGGAAGTAGCTGAAAGCTTGAATCTGGTGCAAACTGAACTATCGTTAATGCAGTTGGGTCTTAAAGTATTTGATGGTTATCGTCCATTGTCTGTGCAGCAAATCATGTGGGATATTATTCAGGATGAAAGATATATAGCCAATCCTGCGAAAAATAAAGGCAGGCATACAAGGGGTACGGCCGTTGATCTTACCCTAGTTGATTCCAAGGGGTGTGAGCTGGAAATGCCAACTGATTTTGATGACTTTACGGAAAAGGCGCATAGTGATTATCCCAACATATCAAAAACTGCTGCATTTAATAGAAGCTTGCTTAGAGATATCATGGAAAAACATGGGTTTCAGGTGGCCTTGTATGAATGGTGGCATTTTGATTTTAAAGGATGGCAGGATGACACCAGATTTCCCCCATTAGATGTTTCTTTTGATCAATTGAAATAGCCTGTATGTTTTTTCCAATTCATAACAGCCAATCTTGTTTTACAGTCGAAGAGAGAATAATGAATAATGTGCCTGCACTTGTCTCTAATTATGTAACGATTGTCATCACTGTTCCGCAAACTCATGCTGACGCTATTAGGGAAGCCTTGGGAAGAACGGGAGCTGGTAAAGTAGGCAATTACTCCCATTGCAGCTATTCAATAAAGGGTATTGGCCGATTTATGCCTAATACAGATGCCAATCCATATCTTGGAAAAGCGGGAACCGTAGAAGAGGTTATAGAAGAGCGCATCGAAACGATTTGCTTGTACGCTGATCTGGAGCATATTGTAGAAGAAGTAAGAAAGGCCCATCCTTATGAGGAGCCTGGTATTGATATTTATCCGGTCTATCATATTCAGCGAACAGACGTTATACCGTAGGTGGTTTAAAAATTGGGGTTTTGGCAAGGAGGCTGCTCAAAATTTTTCGTCTGGAACGAGTGACCATTGCCTATGGCCAAGGCACGAGTGAAGACAAAAATTTTGATGCAAAGCCGACACCGTCAAAAACCAATTTTTGAATCGCGTTCGGTATAAATAGGGTGCTATTAGAAGTGAGGAATTACAAGTGTTTAATTGCGTAAATTCGTATGCTTTTCACTAGCGGAAGGGGGCCTTAATGACATTATTTAGAATACGAGTTGCCCTGGTGCCGGGATTTGCGGAAATCCTGCATCATGAAGCATTGCAGCAACGCAACGTGGAATTGGCAGGCAAAGTAAGGATGGTGGCAGTATGGAGGAATCTTTTTTACTCGACTTGTGAAATCACAGCCTCCGCGCTATTCTCAACACTTTATGTTACCCCTTATGTTTCCCCAGGTATAGCTGGATTAGGGGCAACCCTAACAGTATTTGCAGGTGGAGTGACAACGAGTATTGCCTTCAAATTGTTTGAGGCCACAATTTCTTTACCGCAAGTTGACGGTGCAAATGTGCCTATCCCTCAAGTATAGACTTTAATTCAACACAAAGGCACAAAGTCACCAAGACACTAAGAGAAAAATGTCTGAGAGTAAAATTTTTCTTTGTTTCTTTGAGACTTTGTGCCTTTGTGTTGAATTTATTTGCTAAAGTTTACCTATGGCAAACAGGTTCCCCTAGAGCCGGGAAAACAGTAAAAAAATCAAAAAGATCTGTTCCAACCACTACTGAAGCTGTATTTGATAAGGTGATTCCCGGTGAGAGAAGAGAGTTTGTTTGAGGGGTGGAAAAGTTTTTCGTGTCGCTTGTCATTATTATGATGGGTTGTGAACTCACAACAGAAGAGCCAGGATTCAAAGAGAAGGCAAGATTAACAAAAACGGTATCTCCTTCAACAGCCGATATTTGAAGAACGGGATTCGGGAAGTCTATTGTGGTTGTTCCAGAGTTAAAAGAGATAGGGTCGTCGATTATTTTTGTTCCTTGAGTGATATTGGCAATTTCCTGAGAAACACTACCCGATCCCGAGATACTTAAACCGGTTAAGTTTTGGTAAGTTACCGAAAATAGCGTTTTATTTTTCTTACAAGTGCGATGTTCCTTAGCTTCTACTTGAGAAGTAAGGATGAATGCTGCAAAAAACAGCAGAAGATAACTCAAATTTTTTATCATCGATCCTCCAAAATTATGAAAATAAAACTATGAAGTCTTCTATAACAGCCATGACTTGCCGGTTGAACAGGTTCTTAGTAATTTCTTTTAAATGGGGAGGGTTAACATGTCAATATAATACTTCTGACATCTCATAAATTCCCTGATAAACACTCTTCGGCGTTTTTAATGATCTTCTCTATCATCTCCTGATTGATAATAAGTTCGTCTTGATTTTGTTCATAAACACCAGCTAATATCATTCTATCGCTCCAGGGATATATGGAAACAAAGAACTTGTTAGAGCTAGCAGGATCGTTGTCAATACTGTGACAATATAAATAATCAATATCTTTTTGATGATTAAAATAAATTAATTGTCCACGTACAGGTACAAATTCCTGATCATTAAAAAGAGTAACAGAGCCTATACTTGTACAATTGATGATCACTGACTCTTTAAGACTAAGAATGTCTTCAAGTGATGTGAAATGACATTGCGTTAATATAGCTCCTTTTTGTTTTACTTTTTCATTTAAATCGTTCATGAACAATTGCCCATCAATTCCAAGTTCATAGGTTCTTCTGCCATTTTTTATAACCCCGTTATCAAAATGGGCGATGATTTCCTCGCTTTGCTTTACTCCATCGGATTCCTGAGATACTTTTGTTTTAAAGCTGTATAAGGCAATTCGTTGAACCCCGGCGAATTCTGGACTATCGCCCACACTCTTTAAAAAACGGGATTTTGAATTTTTCAGCATCCGCAGATGGATTTCCTTTTTCTCTTTCGAAAAATCTTTTGGGTCTAGAAGAGGACTCCAAATACCTTCTGCAACGTTAGATGTGAGGTTAGGAGACCATTCATCGGAATAGATATGAATTTCATAGCCTTTATCCAAAAGGTCGTAAGCAGTGGTTAGCCCTACCACCCCTGCACCTAAAATAGCTATGGTTTTAGGACAAGCATTGCTATTTTCAAGAATTTGTAATACTTCCTGCACTCCTCCGAAGGAAAGTGTAAGACCCGACCCTCCATAACCATAATTATGAATAATCAATTTGTCTTGAATGTACTCCGCCTCTATGCGTACCCCGGTTTTTCTGAAAGGACGGATCCCTACATTTGTTCCAATTATGTTCTCCCTGGATATATTTGGAGTATGCAGGTAGACATGTTCTGCACTGAAAGCAGATGTGACGCAAAGAATAAAAAAAGCAATTTTGTAAAACACAACAGCACCTTTAATGATTAATTTGTAGTGGGAAAATGGCTAACGACTAGACATTGTTATCTTATAATTTGTCATACGGATGGCTTCTTATAATGAACGGAATCTTCTTTTTTGACTTGGCTCATAAACTGCAGCATGTTTTCTTTCGTGTCAAAAGTTTGAATAGTAGCATCATCTCTATCGATGTTTACAATGCCCTGCAGATGGTCATACTCATGCTGAAATACTTTAGCGGCAAATCCCTCTAATATTTTTTCAATTTTTTCTCCTGCAAGATTGAGGTAGGTAACTTGAATAGCTTCATACCGAGGAATTTTTGCGAGCTTCCAAATGCCATCGCTTAATATTACAGAAAGACAACCTTCCCAGCCTTCTATTTTTGCATTTCCTGCGGGTACAAACTTTGGGTTAATCACTGCCTCAAGGTTTTGAGGATCGCGATCAAAGCTAAATATAAATACCGATTTACTCATGCCGATTTGCGGGGCTGCCAGCCCGGCAGCAGGAAGATAGGGCTTTAATGCTAAAAGCAATTTTTCATAAATTTCTTGGGCAAGCCAAAGCTCATTTTCCTGGATTTCTTCAGTTTTTGTCTTTAGGATATCTTGTAAGGGACTATCTATCGTTATAATTTTCATATTTTTATTTCATGTAAGGGTTGTGCAACGGTTCTGTAATTATCCCATCAAAATTCAATAAAATCCATAAAATCCATTTCACTAATTAAGCGAATTTTTCAAGTGACAGTTATTGTTTTTTTAGATACTCTTGTTCCCAAGAGTTATTTTTACATTCTAACCAAGGAAAATGATATGTCATCAGTTAATGATACGCCACAAGTTGTAAACGGGAACTACCGTTATTATTTTCCGACACAAGAGGAACTTACTTCTCATTTGGAGAAGCATACCTCTTCAAAAGATGTGAGGATTATTGGTTATTATCCCAAAGAAGGTGATTTTTCAACGGAAAAGATTATAGCAATTACAGCTAAGTTCTTTGCGAAAAAGCACATTTCTCATTCTAGCATCCAACTTGATCAAATTGAAAAACATTTAGACAATTTATTCTTACAGTACAAGGATTATTATTGCATGCCATCTGTTAAAGAAAAATTGGCAACAGCGCTTAAAGATTATCTTTTTAAAACTCCGGAAAATTCAGTAGGTGAGATGACAAAGACTTGATCGATTTTTCACCACTTTCCGTGATTTCGACTTCCTATTTTACAATAAATACTCTCTTGCCTTTTCCATGTCGAAAAATCTATTTCCACAAAGAAAACTTTCTCGTCAATAGTGACACTTTTTCCCAATCGCCAAATAAGACGATTCCATAATAGATGAGATCAGCTTCTTTTGTTTGCTTTGTACGCTCTATCTGTTCTACGTAGGTTCCAATGGTCATAGTATTGGTGAAATCTACATAACGAATGCCTGCTTGATAAGCTGCAAGCTTCAGTGACTTAAGTTTGTTTGCATTCGTTTTTAAAATCATGAAGGGCATCTCAGAGACGTGTGGGTGGCTTCCTCCGTCGGCGTCGATATAATTCATCAAACAAGATACATCTTTTGGGCATAACCATTTTACTACATTCCTGAAAATCACAACTACTCATAAAGTTGAGGTAAGGGCAACCAGGGCTTTGGCGCCCAATGTCGTTAAGTTAAAATAATTTATTATAAATACGATGCTCTAGCTCCTGTCGCCGCATTCGCGGCTGTTCCTCTTGGCATTCGTACCCCAGGCTCACGCCTGGGGCTACACGCTTTTGCCGTTTCACGGCATTGCTTGTGGTTTTAGCTTTAAGCCGCGGAGCGGCAGAAGCATGTAGCCCCAGGCGTGAGCCTGGGGTACGAATAACAGTAAGACAGCCGCGGATGCGGCGACAGGAGCTAGTACAAATCGTATTTATTTATAATAAATTATTTTAACTTAATGACATTGGGCGCCAAAGCCCTGGCTACCTTCGTTTGCAGAAGGAGTAACGACTGACTATTTTGGGAATGTCAGTCTCGAGCAAAGAGCGTATGAAAGGATGTTGAATAGGGTTATTTGTCATACAGATGGCTTTTTATAATGAACGGAATCTTCTTTTTTGACTTGGCTCATAAACTGCAGCATGTTTTCTTTCGTGTCAAAAGTTTGAACAGTAGCATCATCTCTATCGATGTTTACAATACCCTGCAGATGGTCATACTCATGCTGAAAGACTTTAGCGGCAAATCCCTCTAATATTTTTTCAATTTTTTCTCCTGCAAGATTGAGGTAGGTAACCCGGATCGATTCATAACGGGGGATTTTTGCGAGTTTCCAAATACCATCGCTTAATATTACGGAAAGACAACCTTCCCAGCCTTCTTTTTTTGCATTTCCTGCCGGTACAAACTTTGGGTTAATCACTGCCTCAAGGTTTTGAGGATCGCGATCAAAGCTAAAGACAAATACCGATTTACTCATACCGATTTGCGGGGCTGCCAGCCCGGCAGCAGGAAGGTAGGGCTTTAATGCTAAAAGCAATTTTTCATAAATTTCTTGAGCAAGCCAAAGCTCATTTTCCTGGATTTTTTCTGTTTTGGTCTTTAGGATATCTTGTAAGGGACTATCTATTGTTACAATTTTCATATTTTTTTAGCTTCGGCCATTTCAACGATGATAACGATGTAACGATATGAACGATAAGGAAAGGCAAGCTTCCTTTTCTCCCTTCATCGTTCATATCGTTACATCGTTATCATCGTTGAGATTTATTAAATTTTCTATTTCTCACAATAATAATCACTACATGTTGGTCAAGTGTTCTCGCTTTATCATCTAAAAAATCCATGTACTTCTACATTACAGCATGAAAGTTTTATTGAAAATCAAAATCATGATTGATTCACGATCTGTATATATTGTAGAGATAGCGATTTATACCGAAATGCATTATGCTTAACTTTAAATTCTAACCAGGAGAAGTTATATGTCATCACCTGTAAGCGGATCACACCGTTATTATTTTCAATCAAAAGAGGAGATTACTTCTTATTTGGAGAGGCACCCCGATTCAAAAGATTTAAAATTTTCTTACAGCGATAAAATCAAATGTCCTACGAAAACGCTTATTGAAGTTGCAGCCAAATTTTTTGCTGAAAAGTATATTTCTGACCGTAGCATCAAAGATGGTAAAATTGAAGAACATATAAAAAATTTATTCCTTCAGTACGAAAATTATAAGTGCATGTTTTCTGTTAAAATGAAATTGTCAAAAGCGCTTGAAGATTGTCTTTTTAATGAACCAATAAAGCCTTAAAATTTCGAGGATTAGGGCGAGTGATTGGCGTTGAAGAAGAAACAGCCTCTCCAAAAAAATCGTATCGGCTGAAAGTTGATTTTGGAAAGTTTGGGATTAAGACAAGCATTGGCAGATTTACACAGCATTCTCCAGAAGAAATTAAAGATAAACTTGTTTTAGGAATTCTAAATTTTGCCCCCAGACAAATTGGAGATTCTATTTCAGAAGTTTTAATCCTGGGAGTTCAGTATCCGAAAGCCGAAAGTGGAGAGGCAACATTCATCACGCCTTTTGCTGAAGCAAAAATAGGTGGAAAACTGTTTTAGTGGAGATTTTCTTAGCCATAACGAGGCTGTGCAAAATGAAGGATTCGCGAGTATCTGTCGCCGCTTCCGCGGCTGTTCTTATTGGCATTCATACCCCAGGCTAACGCCTGGGGCTACATGCTTTGGCCGTTTCACGGCCATGCTTGCAGTATTGGGCTTCCAGCCGCGGAGCGGCAGCAGCATGTAGCCCCAGGCGTTAGCCTGGGGTATCAACGCCAACAGTAAAAGCCGCGGAAGCGGCGACAGACCCCCGTTGATCGTTCATTTTTCACAGCCTCAACAGAACTGATTACATGGATGGGAAAAAGTTAGCGATAGATTTCTCTTCTATGACCGATCTCAACAATCAGTACGATGAGCACGTCTTGTTTTATAGAATAGACAATTCGATAATCTCCGGAGCGAATGCGGTATAAAGCTTCCCCATAACCTTTTAGCTTTATACTTCCCGCTGGAACGGGATCTTGTTCTAATGTATCAATCTTCTCTAAAATTTTAAGTCGATCTCTTTTTGGGATTTTTTCCAGGGATTTTCCAGCACTTTCCGTGATTTCCACTTCGTATTTCACAATAGATGCTCTCTTGCCTTTTTCCATGAAAGTGTTTTCTCTTCGCCTGCGGCAATTCGTCTTAAAGTTTCATGCGCTTTTTCAGCTAACCAATCATCTTCAATTTTCTCCATCTTCTCAAAAGTGGCAAGAAGCATGAACTGTCGCATAGAGATTCCGAGTTTAGCACAAGCCATCTTTAAATAAGCATGCTCTTCGGAATCCATGTCTAATGTTAAGCGGGATTTATGTGAATTAGTCATATACTTTCCTCCATGATTCCATTATACAGAAACACAGAAATCTGTGCAATGCAGTTCTATTCGAATAATGATATCCGCGGATTTACATTTATTATTTTTTCAGCTATTCTTTTCTTTTTCTGGTAGCACACCATTTCCATTGAATTCATATACCGAAGGTGGTTCAAAAACCAATTTTTGAATCACGTTCGGTATAAAACAAACGATCTATAAACCAAAAATAAATCAGGTAAGATGATGGATAAAGTCTCGTTTTTTACCCCTGTCGATTATGGCAGTCATCCAAAAACCCTCTTTCAATGTTGTCTTGAAAAGATCGATGCCTACTTTTATCTTGGAGGAAGAAAGGTCCGGGTAATACCAGGTGTTATGGAAAAAAATAGCCAGGGGGTAGAATGGGTCAGTGGCCGTTCTTCCATGCTGGCAACACTTGTAAAAATTGCTTCCTATTTCACTATTATTTTGCCTTTGATCATGTTAGCGGCAAAAGCGGTATTGCGGTCGGGACAAGACTTTCATATATCTCAGAAAGGCAAGGGAAGTGGTAACTCTGAAAAACAAATTCCTTCTAACAACCAACCCTTTTGCCTTCCGCTGAAGACTCCACCACCTGATAATAGCAAGATAAATGAACCGCCGCCGCCATATGAAAGCGATCCTGTTGCAAAAATCGAAAAAAATCCGGTTGCTGTACCATCAGATATATCGCTCGATTTACCGCTGTCTCCTGCACGAGCTGCCCCTCCTGCAAAAACACTCATCAGTTTGACTGAAATGCATTCGCATATCGAAAAGGCTTTAGAGCATTTAAGGGAACTTTCAAGTAAGCTTAAGAAGGATCTGGCAATCGATGGCGATGGCGGAAAGGATATTACAGATACTATCATGCAAGCAAAGCAGGGACTTCGCTTTCCGCCCGAAAGGCCGATTAATAATCAAAACTTATGGCAATGGAAAAGCGTCATAGACAAAATATCGAAGGAAATACATTCCTTATATAATTCGTATCAGGAGGCGGCAAAAGCAGGTATTGTACCGCTTGAACCGGATGAGGCAATTAACACTATTTTATCCGGTATCACATCGGAATTGGATGCAGTGATCCCCTGTATTGCTGAAGGCTATTATTTGTGCGGCGAGAGGGATACGGCCGGATCGGTCATCAAACAAGTCGTTCATAATTCTCAGGTTAAAGACAAATTTTTTATTAGGGGCGCTAATGACCACTACAATGAGGGTAAACGGAAAATAGCTGTGAAATGGATAAAAGAAGTAATCCACGATTCAGATACTAGAGAAAAGTTCTTCATTAAAGTAGCTGATGATTATTATCAAGAGAATGATTGCGAAATGGCCTCAGAGGTCATTAAAGAAGTAATCCACGATTCTGCAGCCAAAGAGGCGTTTTTAAAAAAATTGTCAGATCTTCCCCAAGGTAAACCAAATGCGATGAAGCCTTCTGTGGAACAAGCGAACAAGGATATGCCTCCAAGTGTACCGTTAACCCCGGCTTGCCCGGATATCAACAATGGCATGCTTAAGGAAGACAAGCTATCCGATAAAATACTGCCGCTTATCGTTCACAAGCAGTACGATCAGGCTTTGAAATTATTAGAAAAAAATATCAGTGTAGAAGCTCAGCGCTTAAGAAAGCTTGTCGAAATGCACCGAAAATGTGACGAGGCGATTAAATTGATTGAAAATGCAAGCATTCCGGAAGGCGTTTCCATTATACAAGGTTTAGAAAGTTGTTATAAAAAAGACGATATAATAATAGCCGCCATTAAACATTTGGTTGGTCGTGGTTATTATAAGGAAGGTGTAATTTTATTAAATGAACCATTTTATTCGACTTATAAAAAGGGAGATGCTTTAAAAGCCTTTGCAGAGGCTCTTGGCTTAAGCTCCAGTGTGTTGGAGGACAGCAACAGAGCAAATATCGCTAAATTTTTATTTCAAAAAAAGGAATATGCGCCAGCAGCAAAAATGGCCCATTCGATAGAAAATGACACCTATGATAAAAGAGAATTGTTACGTCAACTTTCCACATATTCTATTTCTTTATAATTAGGTGATTATGATCCCTCCCAACGAAGAATTTACGCTATTGGTTTTTCTTTTCGTAAGTATTGCTATCACATGGATCGCCTATTCTCGTGGATATTATCGGTTGCCCTATGCAAAAGCCTTTGAGAACTCGCCATATAAGAGAGGTCAGCTTAGATCAATGCATGTGTTTATTGCATTTGGTCTGTTCTTTTTTGCTCAACTTATCCTGCTGCCGTTTGTGGAAGAGTTATGGCAAGTCATTGTAAAAGAAACAGCAAATAATAAAGAAAGTTTTTATATGGAGTTTTTAGGGGCCTTATTGTCTTTTTTTTTATTGGGATGTTATTTTCTAGGTCTGTCTCCTGCTTGTCGCACTCAAATCATCGGGCCAAAAATTTATTGTAAAACTTCTCAGAAATTTGTTGATGTACTAATTGGATCTGCAACTTGGCTTATCGCTTACCCATGGGTATTGGTTGTCGGGCAGTTTCTTGGAATAGTCCTTTTGTTTTTTAACGTTGAACCGTCCGAGCAAGTGGCTGTCCAGCGCGTTCAGCAAGTGATTTCAGACCCCAAAGCGATGATACTGACCAGCTTTGCTGTTATCATGATCATACCGGTCATCGAAGAATTGTTATTTCGTGGCTTTTTACAAACATATTTAAAAGGACTATTAGGGGTAACTAAGTCGATTATCATTACTTCTATTGTTTTTTCCCTGTTTCATTTTTCTGTATCACAAGGGATGAATAATTTACGGATTATCGGTTCGTTATTTGTTTTGTCTTGCTATTTGGGTTTCATTCGGGAAAGACAGTGTTCCTTGCTCTCTTCCATTGCCCTGCATGGCACATTTAACGGCGTCAGTATTTTGATGATGATATAGATTGGCCTTGTTGCATAAATATCGTAATGAAATGTACCGGAAATAAGAATTACACCGAGAAGACTGAGGCGCTGAGTACACTGAGTTCTTTTTTTTTGCTAATCGCAAAAAAAAGAAAGCTCTTATTGTTTTCGCATCCGCGAAAACAATAAGGTTTTTATGTTCTCAGTGTACTCAGTGCCTCAGTCTTCTCGGTGTAATTCTTATTTCTGGGACGTTCAGTAGGACGCTTTTGGATAACGTTAGGTCTCGCTAGCCAATAACCAATTAAGGCATTTATGCAACAAGGCCATTTAGATTGAAAAATTTTCTTGTATTATAATGAATGATTAGATAAGAATTGAGTTATATGTTATATTGAATTATTTGAGGATATACTTTTAATCATGGTTTCCGAAACAATGTTGCACAAGCTTTTGGTATCTGGTCGTTCTGATATCGGCTTAGTCCGTCAAAACAATGAAGATGTTTGGGTGCAGCTTCCAGAGGTTAATTTTTTTGCCATTGCAGATGGAATGGGAGGGCATCAGGCAGGTGAAGTGGCTGCGCGCAATGCGATCGATGACCTGTGCCGGACCATGTCAAAAAAAAATGCCTCCGAATATCAAAAAATGACATTAAAGGAAATCGGAGAGTTGTTGCGTAAAGCCATTCGCCACGCAAATACCCTGACTTTTAAGTTGAGCAAACTCAATCCTGAATACCGCGGAATGGGCACGACTCTTTGTTGTATGCAATTTCACCCCGAAGGCATTGTCTATGCCCATGTCGGTGATAGCCGTATTTACCGGTTGCGTGCCGGTCAGTTAGTCCAATTGACCAAAGATCATTCCCTTTTATCCGACCTTGTCGATCAGGGCGGGATCAATCAGGAAGAAATTGCTGATTTTCAATACAAAAATGTGATCACTAAGGCGATAGGGACAGAACACAAAATCGATCCATCAATAGCCATTGCAGATCTTCTGCCTAACGATTATTATTTGATGTGTTCCGACGGCCTTTCGGACTTGCTCTCTACGAATGATATTATCGATATTTTGACGAAAAATGGTAAAGTATCCCAGGCTGTCGATGCGTTAATTGCTACGGCTAATCGTAAAGGCGGCCGCGATAATATTACTGTCTTGCTTATAAAAATAGAAGACCTTGATGAATCAGAAAATATACCTGGATAATAATGGAAGTACATTTCTAGACCCTGCTGTACGCGATTTACTTATTTCGTCCCTTCAATTAAAAATGGGCAACCCCTCCAGTATCCATTCATTTGGAAAAGAAGCGAAGTCCGAGCTTTTTCGGGCAAGAGATTCCATTGCGCATTATTTGCGTGTCAAACCGGCAGAACTGGTCTTTACTTCCGGCGGGACGGAAAATGCGAATATGGTGTTACGCGGGGTTTTTGCCGAAAAACCTGACGGTCATTTAATCACATCGGCAGTTGAACATGCATGTGTCTATTCCACAGCCCAAATATTAGAAAAGTCGGGAACATCCGTCACCTATTTACTCCCCGGGACTATAGGAGCAGTATCGCCTCAGGCGGTTAAAGAGGCCATTCGTCCAAATACCTCCTTAATTGCTCTTATGGCTGTCAACAACGAAACTGGCGTAAAAACAGATATTGAAGCCATTGCTAAAATAGCCGACCAGCATCGCATCCCTTTTTTTGTCGATGGGGTTGCTCTGTTAGGCAAGGAGCCATTCACGATCCATAAAGGGATTTCGGCAATGAGTTTTAGCGGTCATAAAATTCATGCTCCTCAGGGCACCGGCGTGCTATTTATCAGGTCGGGCTTTAAGCTTCAGCCAATAATCACAGGGGGCGAACAGGAATATGGCAGACGTTCCGGAACCGAAAATATGCTAGGGATTCTTGCCCTTGCCAAGGCTTTTGAATTGCTTAAAAGTAATTTAACAGAAGCGAGTGAACGGATGATGCAGCTGCGCGACCAGTTTGAAAAAATTATTTTACAAAGATTGCCGGATGTATTTATAAATGGAGATGGTCCAAGAACGGCTAATGTCAGTAATTTAGCTTTTTCAGGAATAGATGGGGAAAGTCTATTAATTGCGCTTGACAATGCAGGTTTAAGTGCGAGTCACGGATCTGCCTGTTCCTCCGGCGCAAGCGAACCGTCGCGGATTCTCGTAAACATGGGATTGCCGAGCCAAATCGTCCTCTCTTCCATCCGGTTTTCGTTAAGCCGTTTCACTACTGAAGGAGAGATTGAACAGGCTGTTAACCTGATTTGTTCGATTGTTGAAAGAATGCGTAGGAGGTGACGATGGGATCATTAGATTTTTATTCTTTATCGCTAATATTTGTCTTTCTTGCCGGGTATACATTCATTGCAATAGAACATGTTGTAAGAATCGATAAAGCAACAGTTGCATTATTGACAGGGGTCCTTTGCTGGACCATTTTATTTGCCTCACCAACGGTCATTTGCGAAAATCCAACTTCCTGCCTTAATGAACATGTTTCTTACATCAGTCAAATTGTTCTTTTTCTTATGGGAGCATTGGCTATCGTCGAATTGATCAGCCTTCATAAAGGCTTTAGACTCATTTCCAATATTATACAGATCGGGTCCAAAAAAAGTTTTTTATGGATCATGAGTTTTCTGACATTTTTTTTATCTGCTGTGTTGGATAACTTGACAACAACGATTGTGATGATCAGCTTACTTCAAAAACTACTTCCTAAAGATGAGGACCGGTTATTGATCGGGGGCGCAGTGGTCATTGCTGCCAATGCAGGAGGCGCATGGACCCCGATTGGCGACGTCACAACGACAATGTTATGGATAGGCGGGCAAGTGTCCACGCTATCGATTATGAGCCATTTATTCGCGCCAAGTATCGTCTCTTGCGTAGCATCGGTGTTTATTCTTTCCTATATGTTAAAAGAGAACAACATTCCCCAAATACCGGACCGGGAACAAAGTACAGAACCGATGGGGAGCGCGATCTTTTTTTTAGGGCTCGGTGCATTGATCTTTGTCCCTATATTTAAGATATTGACCGGCATGCCTCCATTTATGGGGGTATTCCTCGGACTGTCCATCCTTTGGATTTTTTCAGATATTGCTCATAAAGATCAGCAGGACCGGGCCCACTTGCGCATGACTCAAGTGTTTGCACGTCTGGAACTGTCGAGTCTTTTGTTCTTTCTTGGAATTTTACTTGCCATTGCGGCCCTGGACTCTGCCGGTTTATTGATACAGCTTGCCAACGTATTGAACGCCTATATTGGCAATGATGTGATCATTGCCACTGTCATTGGTTTAGCATCTGCTGTTGTCGATAACGTGCCATTGGTTGCCGGTACGATGGGAATGTATACTTTGGAGCAATATCCGCCGGATCATTCCTTTTGGCAGCTCATTGCCTTTTGCGCAGGGACCGGCGGAAGTATTTTGATCATCGGTTCAGCTGCCGGGGTAATGTTTATGGGACTTGAGAAAGTGGATTTCTTTTGGTACGTGAGGCGTATAAGCTTAGCCGCCATCGCAGGATACTTTGCAGGTATTGCGGTGTATCTTTTGTTTTAAAGAAGTGCAAGAGAGGTTCTAGGGTGCGTCCCTAATAGTGAATATTGAATTGGTTGTTGGCAAGTTCGATCAGAGCTTTGATCGCTTCCTGGGCATCAACGCCTTCGGCTTCTATGTTTATTTTTGCACCCTTTGTGGCGGCCAGCATGAGAACGCCTAATATTGATTTTGCATTAATGTGGTTTTTCTGGTAAATGAGATGGATTTCGGATTTAAATTTACCTGTACATTTGACAATTTCTGTTGAAGGACGGGTATGCAATCCCCTATCATTTTTGACGATGAAGTTGCCTTTGCATTTATTGTTCTTTTTCACGGTATTATAATTTGGTTGATTTTTGTGAAAGACCCCTGCCGGGCATTTCTGCATTGCTTCCCAAATTCATTTTGGGAGAGTCAAAAGCAAAAATCGCTCAACTGGTACACTAATGAATAATTCTTTTGTTTTTATTTTGCAAGAGATATTTTTCGATCGTCAGGGATTTTAAATACAAAATAAATTTAACAGGATTTGCAGGATCGCCTTTAGCGGCAGGATATGCATAGATCTTTTTTCTATCCTGCCGCTAAGGGCGATCCTGCAAATCCTGTTAAATTTATTATGAAAGCGTATACCGAACGTGATTCAAAAACCAACTTTTGAATCACCTTCGGTATATATCAGTTATTCGGCAAAAATTGCGGCATATCAGCAATAGCAGTTAACTCCTGCCAAGTGACGCCACCCTCATCTTGCATTTGAACGATTGCATCCCTGTAGCCAAGCATGGAGGCGATGACAGACGGCAGCCGCTCATGTATCCAAAACGTCGTTCCTTGGCCGTAAGGGATGTAAATCTTTACATAATTGGCAGGTGTGATCACTTTATTCCAGCCATAGAGATTTTCTTTTTCCTTTGTCCCATAATCGCTTGCCGTATCATGGGCAGCTACGACGGGTATATTGTTGGCCAGCAGCAATTTGACCATGTCTCCTCTGACATATACTCCAGGATCAACAAATGCGACATCGATAGGACAGCCTCTGTCATTGGCATTTTTGATCTGTTCTTTAAAATGCCTATCCAATTCGATTAAATAGATATTATCGATTAATGCATAATCTTTATGCATAGCACACTGATATGCGCAGGCATTATTAAAGCCATTGCTCCGGTAATCGGCGTTATAGGTCATCGGGATCCAGTTCGGCCTGTCCGAATAAAGAGATTTGCATATCTGATACCAATGGTCTCCATATCCAGGTGTGATGTATTCAATGGAGATCAAATTGTCAACATTGTCCATAAAATAGGCTGAAGAGTATCCACAACCACATTCCAGCATGCCCCGAACCTTTATTGTATTAAATAACCGTCTCCAGTGAGGGATATGATCCATATACGATGTAGTCGAGGCTTGCTCGCAAAACCAGTCGTAGGTAACAAAATCGGATTGGTATCCGAAAACAGGTAAAGCAAACATCAGTAACGAAAAAAATAAATCAACGATCTTTCTAAACATGTGTCTCTCCTTATAAAAGAACCTGGTATACTAGAATCGTGAATTTAATGCCATCTTTTTTAAAATTTTGATTTTAATTTTAATCTTTTACTTTTAAAGTAAGGAAAATTACAGGTGCTATTTTGCGTAACAATATGAACAACCGTTCTTTGTGTATTTATTTTTTTCTGATATTGGAGGCGACTGTAAATGCAGCCGGGTCCTTGAACTATCCTGAAGAAGAGATCCCCTTTGCAGAAGAATCATTCATTTTGGAACAGCCATATGCCGCTGAGGAAGTAAGCAGTGATCTTTATTTTTTGCAGGTCCGCAGGAATGAAGGGGAGACGATTGGAGATAAGATCAGCTACACGACTTTGGAGGCATTTTCTTTCCCTTGTAATTATCGAAATTTATATCCCTTTGCAGACTTAAGATACCATGGGTTTGGAGAAAGCGCTCAGAATGCCGTTAATGCAGGAATAGGTTTGCGTGTCGCACCTCGTTGTACAAAATATGTTTTCGGGGCGAACATATATTACGATTATAGAAATGTCTATCATCGTTCTTTCAATCAGTTAGGAATTGGGCTTGAAAGTTTAGGGCCTTGTATCAATTTCCGGTTTAACGCCTACTTGCCTGTTGGAAAAAAATCGCGGCTTTTGTCCTCAGACTACTGTGCAAAATATTCAGGGGAACGCTTTCTTATCAAGGAAAGATTTGTCGACAGCCTTAAAGGTGTAGATTTTGAAGCGGAAATGCGTGCTGCGAGAATTTGCTGTACCGACATCTATTTTGCCATTGGAGGCTACTATTATAAGAGAAAAGCCTGCGGACGCGATATTCTTGGTTCAGAGTATAGAATCACTGTGAATCCTTGCCGTTGGTTGAGCTTCAGCGTCATGGCAACGTATGATTGCCACTACAGGACAAGGGTTCAAGGAGAGATCACTTTAACCTTTCCTTTTCATTGCAAAGGGGACGCAGATGCCTGTTCCATCCAGTTTCAGCCCGTCAGAAGGCGTGAAATGATTGTGGTGGACAAACACAATATGTTTCTCTGGAACTGGTAAAATTAAGGAAGCGGCTCGAGCATCTTTCGCACTACTTTTAAATCGACTGTACAAAGATATGCCTCGCGATCTTCGATGCCCACTGCCATGATCAGATTTTTCCCCGAATGGTCAATAGTCATTCCGCAACAATATTCAATTCCTTTATGGAGGAATATAAAAGGTTTTGATGCTTTTGTAATGTTAAATTCGGGATCCATATAGACAAAACGGTGCATATAATTACGCTGAACATCATCATAAATGGTTTCATGGACAAGAAACAGGTACCCGTCATCGAATTCCATAGGCGATGAAGAACCTGAAAATCTCGAAAGATCATGAGTTGATGCACTGTCGCATAGCCGGAGTTGGAATATCGCATGATCAGTTGCTGAAGTCATCTGCAGTTGATAGATAGTTAATGGACTATAGGAATAGATGAAGTACAATTCGTTGTTTTTAACAAAAGGCAGCCAATTTTTTTCACAGCGGTTGGGGTCAGGGCCATATAAAGGTTTAAGCAATTCGACATGAATTGTAGAAGATGTGCGCGCATCTTCCAATTTGCACAAAGATATTTGACGCTGTCCTGTCGGGTTAGTATCTGAGGTGGTGCAAGAGAACCAGGTTGAGCCTTTATATTCAAACATGCGGCAGTCTTCAAGCCCTTCCACATTGGACTTAAATTGCACTCTAGGTAATTTTTCCACAATTTCCTTTTGAGACAGCAGATGTAAATCGCGATCATAATCCAGAAGAAAGTTCCTTGTATTTGCTGTAAAATCAGGGGCAAGCAGATCCAGCGATTGAAAGTACTTGGCCCCTATTTGCAGGTAATTGACTGTGCGGCAGATCGCTTCATACCCATTTTTTGTCTTTCTGATCGAAGGGTTCATAGGATTATAATGCGAGGCCAGCCCTTCGTGAATAAGGGGAAGATCGATGTCGATCGGTTTGTACTTTGCCCCTTCCAATTGAGGGATGTAGAAAAGCATGTTTTTATACGCCTGTTCCTTGGTATGATAGGGAACGTCTTTTTTTAACATAAGCCGGTTGGTCGCAGCATAGCCCTCTTTTTTATGCGGGGTATAATAAGCGGAGATGGAGATCTCTTCATCGAACAGATAGTTGTATATCTGATGGGAAATATTCAATCTTTGTTGTTGAGGATAAGGGATATGGGAACCTTCGAGTGCAAACAGGTAGGCCAAATTGTGTTTGTTGTTCAACCGGTAATGCTTTGCAATCTGATAGAGGGTTTCTGCACGTTCCGGGTTCATTTGGTAGGCATCCAGGTAGTATTCTAAAGCTTTTTCCCACTGTCCCAAAGATTCATAACATTCTCCTATCATAAATCGCGAATACCAAAGCTCTTCGATCCATCCCCCTTTCGCGATGCGCTTATTGTACCATTTGATTGCCTCTTCATGGCGCCCGGAACATAGATAAGATTGGGCCAGATAAAACATGTAACGTTCATTTTCCGGCTCTTCTTCCAGGCCTGCGAGTAACAATCTGACATCTCTTTCAAACTTATCTGATTTGCACCCTCCATCAGCCCGGTCATCGATAGTCAATGTTTTTAGATAATCCTCACGGCTGGGTGCATCACAGGACCAATATTCATGCGTCACGCCTAGTGCTTTCCAGGGCAGGGAGGCGCGCACAAGGCGGATATTATAGTATGCGAGGGAACTTTCTTTTTGCAGTACATAATAGGTGTCCACCTGAAGCGATGATTTGCTAAAGGAGGGATCTACCTGCAGAATCATGTCGGCATCGATGAAAAGCAGATAGGTGCTTTCTAAAGGAAATTTAAGACTGGCAAGCGCTTTTTTTGCCGCCTCGGCAGAAAGCGTTCGGTTAGTCCCAAAATTTTTCCATTCATGATGATAGATCTTTCCAGGAATTTTATGCTTTTGCATATATTCCTGGATAATTTTTACGGTGTTATCATCCGATCCTGTGTCGCATAGCACCATGCAGTCCACATAATTTCTTACGCTGTCCAGACACCTCTCGATGTTCTTTTCCTCATTTCTTACTATCATCGTCAGACATATTTTAGGGTCTTCGTTACCCTGCAACAGGGGAAAGAAAAGTGCAGTGAGAAGAAGCACACAGGTTA
>Ga0207078_1004_pt1 | contig 89525 bp, 95 predicted proteins | sample Alteio_BWMinHeat_60_FD_153579 | JGI IMG/M metagenome (GOLD analysis project Ga0207078, IMG submission 153579) | Enriched cells from forest soil in Barre Woods Harvard Forest LTER site, Petersham, Massachusetts, United States -... | ecosystem: Environmental > Terrestrial > Soil > Temperate forest >... | reverse complement strand
AGGCAGTCCTGCGAGGGATTTTTTGTAAACCAGTTGAATCCGTATTTTGCCAGCATGAATGACCTGCTCTCTTGTCTCAAGCATGACCTGAAAAATTTGAGGTTTTTGATGAGAAGCACCGTGATAAAGAGCGGCACTGAGGAGGCAAACGTAATACTTAATGCCCCAATATGCCATGACAAGAGGAATCAACTCTTCTGGAGGAGGGCTCCCCATTTTGCGATCTTCAGGAGGAATGATGACATAAAGCCCTCTTACGGGAGAGAGGAGCTCTCCCTTGTCTTTCAGGCGCTTACATTTTGACCTTGCGCTACTTTCCATAATGCCCAGATCCTGGGCTATCTTTTGTATGGTAAAGGAACGAACTCCTTCACTTCTCATCTGTATCAGATAATCTTTTAGAGTGATCATGTGGTCAATGTTTCGTTTTTCGCAACTTTGGCCACATGATCACTCATATGTGGAGGGGATGCAAGCGGTTTTTTGAGTCTCTGAGGTGGTAATGAATGTTAGCATTATGAAAATGCTAGGACTCATAAAAATAAGGGACGCGAATAGAATTCATATATCCGTCCCTTATTTGTCAATTTTTTTATATAAGGGACACATTTAAATGCGAGCGTATGTGGACTGAGGACAGTATCCACAGACAGGCGCAGTATGTCCTGACTGTGCTTGCAGGCCTGGTTTGCAGGAGAGATTTTAATTTATCATTTCTTCTTATATTCATGATATTATTGCATGTGATTTTTTAAAATGTCGCAAGAGGTGTTTTACAAGCCATTGACACATCAAACCGTGCTGCCATACAAGGGATTTTACCTATCCAAAAAGAGGGAGTTCAATGCAAGCAACAATCACGGACACATCGCATATTAATCAAGAAGAATATTATAAGCGTCTAGAGCAAAGTGCATCTTTTAGGCTATTAGACAGGCTTATTTCTACAGCATATGGGTATCCATTCCTCCTAAGATGCTATGCATATCACCAATTCTTGGATGCAATCGATCCGGATAACGCTATACATAGCGCTACCCTTAAAAAGATTCTTTTAGATAAAATCTGTCTCGATGCCTGGATTTTACTGGGCGACGAGAAATCCGAAACACATTATTTTAAATTGGTTGTCAATAATGGGAATAATAGACATCGTAATAGCAGTATATCAGATCAGGTTATCTCGTATGCACATACCATTGTAGGAGATAATTTTGATAATGATAAAGATCTTTTAAGAGCGTGTGTTCTGTCATTAGCAGATGTAACAAAAGACGATTTTTTGAAAGCGCAAGAAGACTTGAAGGACTATAGGAATAAGGCAGTTGGTCATTTGGATGATGCTTTGCATCACACTTCTCTAAAGCAAGTTTTTTGCCCGAACGACCTCTTGATCTGGGCAAAGCTTGCGGATGCAGCATATAAATTATTGCAACATATAACATACGTAAAAGAAGATGATAAAGACAGTGGCGTTGCGGAAAAGGAGTTTAACATCGGCTTGGTTACTTACCCTAATCGCTTGGCTCCTTTTGAAGACGGTATAAGTTCTCATCAAGACGATTTTAGGAAGGTCGTGCTTAATCTGGCTGATTTGATACTTTACGGATACCTCCCATGACCTCTCAAAACGCCATTCATATTCTCAGCCGCGCTTTGATTATAGACCAAGATCATATCCTGCTTTGCAAGACCTTGGACCTGCCAGTACCTTTCTATTTCTTGCCTGGAGGACATATTGAGCACGGTGAGAGTGCGGAGACGGCCGTCCTCAGAGAGCTCATGGAAGAGAGTGGCTTTGAAGGAAAGATCAAACGATTTCTCGGTTGTTTTGAAAATTCTTTTGAGCCCGGTCATAGCAGCATTTGCCATAATCATGAATATAATCTGATCTTTGAGGTGGTTTTGGAAGGGCTGAAGTTCCCAACACCTATTCCTCAACGTGAGGCTCATATTGAGCTTGTCTGGATTCCGCTTGCCTCTCTTAATACACTGGATGTGCGTCCTCAGCTTCTGGGAACATGTTTGTTGGGATGGCTCGCCCTCTCAAGCAATGATGCTTTTCAGAGTACGATGGTATGATGCAAAAAGAGGAGTCCCATGGGACACTCATGGGACAGTTGGGGGCAAAAAACAGTAAAAAATCAGCACAAACCACAACACTGCATTCGCCGCAACACGGCAGTTTTGTTGATATTTTTTGTTTTCAGTCGTTACAGATTTTACGCAGAATGTGTTTGCTAAACCGTTATATGGAGAAATCCGTATCGTGGGTTCGAATCCCATCCCCTCCGCCATCCGCCGTCGTGACGACATAGCCTTCGGCGATGTCGCACTAAGGCGTGATGTCACGACGTAGCTTTAGCGTAGGCGGGCTGTATGACCCAGCACCTTCGCTCTATCGAACTTCGGCTGGCAGGCCAGCAAAAAACCTGTCATCCCCGCTCCCGCTTTCGCGAGGGTAAACTCCGGCGGGGATTTGATATCTTGGTAATAATCGGTAATCAGTTGTCAGTAAAAAAGCTTTGCACATCTGATCACTGATGACTAACCACTGATGGCAGATCTTTTTTTCTTCATTTAATTCGAAGACGCTCTAATAACGAGATCCTGCTCAACAATTGCCAAGGCGCTGTTTAGTCAGGTACAATAAGGTAGTGTTTCAAATCAGGATTTGTTTTGCAAAATGCCTCAAAATTCTTCTCAACAGAAATGTCATTATTGTAAGCGTAATTTTTTTGATCCCGAAAGCCTGAATTAACACTCATCGGCATTGACGCAATTGTCAATTGAAGCGGACTATCCCCTGGCTCTAAATTAACAACCATCTGTCGAAGAATATGATATCCTTGGTTGTACGCAAAGCCGTCTAGATAGCTTTTAAGAGGTTGTGCTGTCTCCTCGCAAAGCGTGAGCTGTGCATCCAAATTGACGCCATCACAGAAAGAGCGCGCATAAGTCCAGTAGGGATTTTCAGGCAGTTTATTTGAATCCGAATCGAAATATGAGAGAGGGTGTATTGCTTCAATGGCATTTTGTATGGTTGGGACACTGGATTTTAAGGACTCCATCTTCTCTAAAAGACCTTGATGAAAAGGTCTGAGAGCCTCTCTCAACGTCGGCGGGAGGCTTTCTAACCGTTCTCCTAATGCTTTTAAGTCGTTTTCGTGTCTTGAGAAGGAGTCAACTTGCCCGCCAATTTCCCCCCATCTCTTCTTACCCACCCACGATAGCTCTCCTTCCAGTTTCGCAAGTGTCTCTATCTCTTCCTGACTTTTGCGCAACAATGTTTGTTGTGGTTCAAACTTCTGGAGCAACGTTGGGATAAACGACAACCATTTTCTCGCAGATAGCTTCTCATTATCTATGGGTGTCTTGATGTATTCTTCATTAATGGCCTGTATGGCTTGAAAGAATTCGAGACGCATTGGAGAAGGTGCATCACGGCCCTCTACATCTTTCACCAACTGCTCCAATTTTTCTTTCATTGTTATTAAGTGGGATAATATTTGAGGATCTTTGACCGGAAGGGGCAGTAGCTTGACTTCCCCTGCAGCGGCTGTGTCTTGTGTAGGTTCGCTGACTGGAGAGGCTGAAGGATCGACTTCCCCTGCAGCGTCGGAGTCTTCCGCAGGTTCGTTGGCTGGAGGAGGTTTAGTAGTCCAGGCCTCAGCAGCAGCAGCTGGAGCAATCTTTTCCCCTGTGACAGTTTTTTTTTCCTGACTCGGGGAAATGTCTTGGCGTGGCATCTTAAAGCTCACGATAAGCTCGTATATATCGTCTTTCAGTAAGCCTCTCTGATAATAAGCCGCGAGTTTTGTGAGACGTGGGCCGATATCTTGCGTCGATACCCTGCCCTCATCATAATCAGCATACATCCGAACAAGATGGTTCATGTGTTCCTTAAAGGGCCTAGGCCAGTAATAATGGTGTTGATAATAGAGGTGGTGACGATAGAGAGAAGAGTTGTCGTTCAGAAATCCGTCCCATTTCATTTTTAATGAAAAAAAATTTCCGGCCCTTATCCTTGCTTCATTTCGCACTCTCCCCTCTTTCTTGTCTGGTAGATATCCGTACATTCCGTTTGCAAAACCCGCCATCTCTCTTTCAATACGGCGCGCATTCACCCTCTCCATCTGCTCATCACTTAATTGAGGTGCGGTTTGAGGATCATCCCACTGTATCTCGGTATTTAGTGCATCGTCGCCCCAGCTGTCGTTTACCGCAATCAGTTTTTTATAGAGTTCCCGCGCTTGTGCATGGTCGATAGGATAGTCAAATCGTCCCTCGAGGTGTCCCTTGAATTTGAAAAAGAGAGCGACTCGAACCTCCTTCCGAGCCCACTCATCAATGAATTGACGCGCTTCTCCAAGATTTTGTTGAAAGTCGTCCCATCCCTTTTCAAGACCGAATATCATTCGGAGAATCGCAGTGGGATTACCCACGCGAACGCCATCGTGAGTGACCTGCTGCTGAGTGTCGGCAATTTGGTATGCGGGTCTTCGCTGCCCTGCGCACTCCCACCAACGCGTCTTTTTAGCCATACCTAGCTTCTTCAAAAAAATATTTCCATTTCCCTGCTTAATGAGCTCCTCTATGAGCTTAAGCGCTTGAGCAGGATCTTTGGGATACCCTTTCGTTCCAGATAGCAGACCATCTATCATATCCTCGTTTTTATCGTGACCAGTCAGACTATCTATCAACCCCTTGATTTCTTCAGCTTTTTGCAAATCTTCAGGATATCCATATTGCTTCTCACGATATCCCTTAAATTGTCGTTCAAGTGCAGGAAGGTATCCTTGTTTCGCCCAATAATCATTTATTTGAGGTCGAAGTATGAACCCTGGTAACTCGCGACAGTTTCCATGATGCCGCGCCAGGTATTCATCCAAGAGGCGACACAAAGCCTCTTGTTGCTGCAAGCTTGGTGCTTGTACATCAATATCGATGCCCCATACTCTGCTAAAGATTCTTCTTAAAACCGGTTGCTGCTCACGAATGCCTTCCCACAACAACGTGTGAGGGTCTATCACCTTGTGACGGCTCGGAGGAGCAGCAGAGGGGGGGCGTTCTCCCACCTCCGTAGGCCCCGCTCTCGAAACGCCACCATCATCTTCAGGGAGTTTGGTTTCCTCCATTGCATATGCAAAAGAAGGAAGAGATAATGCTACTATAAGGAGGAGGGTATTTTTCATCATTACGCCAAACTAAAGGTTTCGTTTCCCTCTGAGTTTCGTACACTTTTACACTCTATCCCTTCTTTTCTTTTTTTAAAAGAGGGTTCAGCGCACGTCGTTCTGACAGACTTTTGCGTAGGATCGTTCTACACTTCTCACAAGCCTCCGCGATAATGTTTCACGTGAAACATTTTTGGGTCGTGGATAGTTTTTCATCCTCCATCGGTTTTTCATCAAGTGTCCTGTCTATTTTTCTCAAAAACCCAAGGGATTCTCTTGTTTTTGGGAGATCATTATTCGCACACTCTCCTGATTGCAGCCTGTGGATAAGGCTGTGCAACACTTTCCCGGACAAACCCATTGAATCCCATCCTATCCCATGATATAGAGGAAGAAGGCTCAAGGCCTTCAAAAGATAGAAAAGAGACAGCTTGTGACTTTATTTTTGTCCACTTTTATGAATAAGTTGGATAAGAAAGGACGTGTTTCCGTCCCGGCTTCTTTTCGTCAGCGTGTTGCCCATCAATCTTTTCAGGGGATTGTGGTGTTCTGTTCCTACAAACTCCCTACCCTTGAGGGAATGGGGATTGAGCGGATGGAACGACTCAGCCAAAATGTGGATCATTTGGATATTTTTTCTGAGACGCAAGATAATCTGACGACAGCTCTTTTTTCCGATACCCACATGCTGGCCTTTGATGGAGATGGACGTATTCTTTTGCCACGGCCGCTTCTGGATCATGCCCAGATTACGGATACGGTGGCGTTTGTGGGGCGTGGAGCGACCTTTCGTCTATGGAATCCCGAGATTTTTGAGGCGCATCAAGAAAAAGCGCGCCAACTGATTCGGGATCGGGAGGCTAGTCAGAATGCATAAACCCGTTATGTTGACAGAAGTTTTGGAGGCGCTTCAGCCTCAAGACAAAGAAATATATGTCGATGCCACTTTTGGGGGCGGGGGGTATTCGCAAGCGATTCTCGACACGGCAGATTGTTCTGTGGTGGCCATGGACCGGGACCCGGAGGCAGCGGAGCGGGCGGCTTTGTTTCAGCAGCGCTATCCCGGACGCTTTTCTTTTTATCAGACGCGTTTTGGGGAGATGGCAAATGTCGTGCCTCCTCAGGGTTATGATGGGATTGTCTTTGACTTAGGCGTTTCCTCTCCCCAGTTAGATGATGGGGCGCGGGGCTTTTCTTTTAAGCACGATGGGCCTTTGGATATGCGGATGGACAAACAAGGTCTGACGGCGGCAGATGTTGTGAATACGTTTGAGGAAAAGGAAATTGCGCGGATTTTGTGGGTGTATGGGGAAGAAAAGCGGTCCCGTGCGGTGGCCCGCGCGATTGTGGCTCAGCGGCCTTTTTCAACCACAGGACAGTTGGCAGAGGTCATTCGTTCTGTTGTGGGGTTCGTGCGGGTTGGCTTTGACCCTGCAACCCGGTCTTTTCAGGCCTTACGCCTCTATGTGAATGATGAGTTGGGGGAACTGGAAAAAGGTCTTGAGGCGTCAGAGGCGCTTCTTAAAAAAGGTGGCCGGCTTGTGGTCGTCAGTTTCCATTCCCTTGAAGATCGTCTTGTGAAAACCTTTTTGAGGCAGAAAAGTGGGAACACCCCACGGGCCTCTCGTCATTTGCCGGAGCGTGTCTCTTCGCCTGCCAGCTTTATTCTTCAAGAGAAAAAAGCCCTCTCTCCGCAAGACGCTGAGCTCCGTGAGAATCCCCGTGCCCGTTCGGCCCGCTTGCGGTGGGCGGTGAAGGGAGCTGCCTGATGCAACGATCAACACTTCTGCTTGCTTTGTGCGCGTTGATTGTGGGGGCGGCGCTGTTCAAGCTCAAATATAAAGTTGTGGATTTGGAGCAGCAGCTTGCTCAGACGGTGGCGATGATTCGGCAGGAGGAAAAAAATATCCATATGTTGCAAGCGGAGTGGAGTCATCTGAATGATCCCAAACGATTGCAAATGCTGGCTCATCAACTCGATATTGGTCCTGTGCGGGCCACCCAAGTCATTGCTTTCTTACCTTCTCAAGAGAAGAAAACAGAGGCTGCGCCCCAGCCCCAGCTTGCTTCTTTACATGAGGCACCATGAGTGAGCACGCCTTTTACGTGCCTCAAGATCATTTAAGCTTTTCAACTTGGCGGACGGTTCATCATCCGCGTCAGGCGCTTGAAATGGCTCATTCTCGTCTGTTGGTCGTGTGCTGTGGGTTTATCCTCATTTTTCTTGTGATTGCCGTGCGTTTGGTGGATCTTGGCCTTTTTCAAGGGAAAGAAGGGGGAGAAGGTTATCGGCGCCATACAACCGGTATTGTTTCCCGTGCAAATATTGTGGATCGCAATGGAGAGGTTATTGCCACAAGTTTGCAGACCTCCTCTCTTTATGCGAATGCCCGTATAGTTTTAGATGCAAAAGAAGCTGCGACAAAACTTGTGCAGGTTTTGCCAGGGCTCACCTATGAAGATATTCTTCGTCGCCTGCAGTCAGGCAAAGGGTTTATTTGGCTGGCGCGTCATCTCACCCCCCAGAAGCAAGCGGCCATCATGCGATTGGGGATTCCGGGGCTTTCTTTTCAACAGGATGAACGGCGCGTCTACCCCCATGGAGAGCTTTTCTCTCACGTTTTGGGATATACGAACATCGATAATAAGGGGTTGAGCGGGATCGAACAAAAATTCGATGACTTCTTGAATTCTCAAGGAAGTGCTTTTGCCCTGAGTTTGGATACGCGTGTTCAACATGTTTTGCGCGATGAACTCTTAGCTGGGATTGAAAAGTTTAAAGCCCAGGGCGGCGCTGGGGTTGTCATGAATGTGCGTACAGGAGAGCTTTTAGCGATGGTATCCTTACCTGACTTTGATCCGAACCAGGTGGGGAAAATGGATCCGCGTCACGAAGCGCTTTTTAACCGGATTACCCTCGGTGTTTATGAGATGGGGTCTAATTTTAAAATTTTCACAACTGCTCTCTATTTGGATAAGGGAGGGGATGTCGCACGAACCTTTGACGTCACCCCGCCTCTTCGGGTGGGCCGGTTTCGGATTACGGATATTCATCCTGTGTACGGTGCCATGACGGTTGCGAAGATTTTTACAGAGTCCTCTAACATTGGGATGGCTAAAATGGCTTTGCAATTTGGGGGAACGAGCCAGCGAAATTTCTTTGAAAAGCTGGGATTTTTTAAGCCCCTTTCTCTCCAGATTCCAGAGTTGGGATCTCCTCTTTATCCTAAAGAATGGAGTGAGGCGACCACGATTACAGCTTCTTATGGCTATGGCGTTGCCGTGAGTCCTTTACACCTTGTGAGCGCCATTGGGGGCATTATCAACAACGGTGTGATGGTTCCTCCAACACTTCTTAAGGTTGATCCCACCAAGGGATTGAAGGGGAAGCGTATTGTCTCTGAGAAAACATCCCACCGCATGCGACAGCTTCTCCATCAAGTAGTGGCAGAAGGAACGGGTAAGAAGGCCAATGTTCCCGGGTATCAAGTCGGTGGCAAAACAGGGACAGCCAACACCCTTGCCGGGCGGTCGTATAAGGAGGGCTCCAACCTCACTTCCTTTGTGGCCACCTTTCCCATTAGTGATCCCCAATTCTTGGTGCTGATTCTGGTGGACAGACCTCAGGGAATTCAGGAAACCTATGGTTTCAATGCGGGGGGATGGAATGCGGCTCCTATTGCTGGATTGGTCATTGGACGCATTGCGCCTCTTTTGCAGGTAATGCCCTTGCCCAATTCCCCTTTTGGTGATGGGATTGCACAGTTCATCCCTGCCCGGATTTTTGAGTAGAGAAGGTTTTTATAAGACTCATCCTTGTAAGTCAGCGGAAGAGACTCTATGTTTTTTAAAATTTTAGCTATCTTTAGGGAAGGTGCCCATGTCTCTTAAAAAGGTTATTCTCTTTCTTTTCGTCGCGGCCCTTTTAGGTTGGGGCCTTTATGAAGCGGGGCGCTATGTACTCATCAAAAAAGAAGGTGTTTTATATATCTTTTCTTTTTTAGAGCACACCCCCGATCTCGATGATAAAAGGGCTTTGCAAGATTTTGCAGTTATTTCACCTTCGTGTGACAAACGGCATGCGTTATGGGGTGCCCAATTCCCTCTTTTGTTTCGGTATTGGCCTACTTTAGAGTCTCAGAAAATTCCTGTTTATCTTATTTCTAATTTCCGGCGGTATGAAGATCCGCGCGTCTCTACGATTGCTGTTGGCAAGGGTCTTTCATGGTCTGATAACCTTATCAAAGCCTTGGATAGGATTGACAAGCCGTATGTCGTTCTTTTGATGGATGACTCTCTTCTTAATAAGCCTGTGGATGAAAAACGGTTAATCCAGGTGGTGAATCTCATGAAAGCTAATTATGGATTTTATACAGAGATTATGCCTGATCAGAAGTATTTATGCGAGGGGATGTCGCACAAAAGTATTCCTTGGCTTGTCTATCGCAGGGGGGGGTGCAAAATCTCTCTACAGACAGGGGTGTGGGATAAAGAAGAGCTTAAAAAATTTCTCAAACTTGGAGAGTCGGCTGGAGTGAATGAACATTCGATATACAGGCCTTCTTATCTTGTTAAGGGAGCCCCCATTCTGAGCTACTTTGAGGCCGCGAACGGGGATAAAACTGAAAACTGTGCTTCTACGAAAGCGGTTTTTGTCAACAAGGAGAGGTCCCTAGGATCTGCTTCTCAGCAATAAAAAGGAGTTCACATGAGATTAAGACCTTTCCTTATGGGTGCATTGATATTTGGTTCTTTCCTCTCTCCCTGCCAAGCCGGTCTCCTCCATCCTCTGGTGGTGAAAACGCAGAAATGTCTCCAGAATCCTGAAAATACCACGCAAGATACGGTTACATGTTATGTGGAAGCGGGGAAGGGATGGGACAAAGAACTTAATATCGTTTACCAAACACTTACCCACAGGATGTCTCCTGCGGCAAAAGCATCCTTAAAAAAAGCGCAAGAGACCTGGCTCACTTTTCGGGACCAACAATTTAAGTTTTTTGAAACCTATTATGGGTCTATGGAGGGAACCATCTGGGCCTCTGTTGCAGCGCAGATGAAAGCGGATGTGGTGAAAGACCGCGTGATGGCATTATATAGCATTCTTGATTCGACGGATATGTCAGGCGAGACCAGTAAAAATTATCGCTTTGAAAGTGATCAATAATCTTACCCGCCTTCGCCAAGGCTTCGGCGGGTGAAACACGGCGAAGGATCTCAGGATAGGGCAAGCCTGTGGAGTTTCACATTCGGATGAGGGTCGATCCCCAGGCATAGCCCGCCGCAAAGGCTTCGCATAACACCAGGTCGCCTTGTCGAATACGCCCATCTCTGACCGCTGCATCGAGGGCCAGTGGAATTGAAGCAGCGGAGGTGTTGGCTTGTTGCGCCCCTGTGTGGACGACTTTTTCTTCTGGCAAGCCTAATCGTTTGGCAGTGGCATCAATAATGCGCTTATTGGCTTGATGGGGGACAAGCCAATCAATGTCTTCCTGAGAAATATTGTGACGTTCGAGAATATCCGTGACGGCTTCATCTAAACAATGGACCGCGTTGCGGAAAATTTCGCGCCCGTTCATGTGAATGCCGCAAGGGTCTGATCCTTTACGAACATACATTTGATCATATCCTCGTCCATTTGTGCGCTGGAGGCTTCCTAAAATGCCACGATCGGTATTTTCTTGGGCTTGGAGGACAACCGCGCCTGCGCCATCCCCGAAAAGAACAGCGGTTGATCGATCTGTCCAATCGACCACGCGGCTCATGGTTTCCGCCCCAATCACCAGGGCCGTTTTTGCCATCCCTTGGCAGAGGTAGGCATCGGCGGTGGCGAGTGCGAAAATAAAGCCGCTACACACAGCGGCTTGATCGAAGGCGAACCCCTGGGTCATGCCCAGCTTTGCTTGGACACGGACGGCCGTGGAAGGGAAGATGTGATCCGGCGTGGCGGTTGCCAGAACGATCATATCGATATCTTGAGGTGTAAGATTGGCCGCTTCCAGCGCGCGCCGCGCGGCTTGGACGGCTAAATCTGACGTTTCCTCCCCCTCTGCTGCAATATGGCGCGCACAAATTCCTGTGCGCTCTACAATCCACTCATGAGAGGTATCAAGGCGCTGCGATAGCTCGTCATTGGTGACAATTTTTTGGGGAAGATAACTGCCGGTTCCTAGGATTACAGAACGCAAGGTCATGAGGGCACGGCTCTTTTTTCTGTCTTCGCGGAGGCCTCAGGAGAAAATTCCTGCAGAAAATGGCGATTAATTTGGGCTGTGACCATATCGACTGCAAGATCAATCGCATGGGCAAAACCAAGGGCATCTGTCCCCCCGTGACTCTTGACGGCAATGCCGTTCAACCCTAGCCAGATCCCTCCATTGTATCGGCGGTAATCCAAGCGCATGCCAAGCTTTTTAAGCATAGGCCGTGCAAAGAGATAGCCGATCTTAGCTGTCCACGAGCTTTGAAAAGCTTCTTTGAAATAGCGTAAAGCAAGATGCATGACCCCTTCGCCGGCCTTTAGCACGACATTGCCTGTGAATCCGTCCATCACGACGACATCAACGGTGCCTCGCGTAATGTCGTCCCCTTCGATAAATCCATAGAAGTTGTCTTGAATTGAGGAGTCACGAATGAGTTCTGCGGCTTCTTTTACCAAGGGGCTACCTTTGATATCTTCGGAGCCGACATTGATGAGGCCCACCTTGGGTTTGGGAAGGTGGAGGACGTGACGGGCAAAAAGTTCGCCCATAATGGCAAATTGTTGAAGATTTTTGGCCGTGCATTCTACATTTGCTCCCAGGTCAAGAAAGACCACATCTCCTTTTAAGCTCGGGGCAAGACTTGCTAAGGCGGGGCGATCAATGCCTGGAATGGCGCGGAGAATGATTTTGGCAAGGGCCATGTAGGCTCCTGTGTTCCCTGCTGAGATGACACCTTGGGCGCGTCCTTCTGCAACGGCCTTAATGGCTTGTCGCATGCTCGAATCTAAAAACCCACGGATGGCTGAACTTGGCTTCGTCTCAGGGGTAATCACTTCGCTGCAATGGACAAACGTGACTCTGTCAGCAAGGGATTTTTGACCGGCGAGAAGGGGCTCAACGGTTTCTTGATTACCATAAAGAAGAAAATGGACGGCAGGATATCGCTCTGCCGCAATGACAAGGCCTTGAATCACAACTTCAGGAGCCTTGTCTCCTCCCATTGCATCAACAGCTAAAGTGAAATTCACTTACAGAGCCCGTTCTAATTAAGCAGGAGAGATTTCTGTCGCCTGCCCCAATACTTGCCGTCCTTTATAGTGATTGCAGGAAGGGCAAAGATTATGAGGAAGCTTCCGGGCTCCACAAGCAGAGCACTCGACGCTTTGTACAGGCGTAAGTGCGTGATGTGAGCGCCGCATATTACGACGAGAAGGGGACGTTTTTTTCTTAGGAACAGCCATATTTACTACCTATCGTTTCTCATGAGTGTGGGGATTTTAAACATGGGCCCTTGGGACCTATGGATGACCTTAATTCGGTATTCCCCTCTCCCGTAAAAAGGAGTATGCCTTCTATAGAGGATTATAAGAAAGATTTCAACCCTTTTGGAGCCTTCCCATGATAAAACCCTATCTCCTCCTCAGTTTGTCCTTTTTTGCCGGCTCATGCGCTTACGCAGATGCAAGCAAACCGGCGGCAAGGAAGCAACCCTCGGAGCCGATGGCTTTTTTTAGCCAGACGACCGAGTACAGCTTTCTTCAAACCTTGGGTGTTCAAGGAGATCGGAAACTCACATGCCAGATTGCCTGTGCAAATACGTTTATTATTACGAACGCTCAAGCTTACGGCATTTGTTATGACACCCAAACGGCCTGCCTGCGCTGGGGGCTTTTGCGAAATGTTCCGGAAGGTCCGACTCGGCAATTTAGTTATGCGGAAACGACGGCTTACCTGCAGGCTTGTGCTATGGCCATTGAATCGACCGCTTCGGGCGGTTCTTTGGCCGATAACTTAGGGTTTTACGGACAGACAAGTGGCGCCCAAGATCAAGCATTGATTACCTCTGATCCCGCACGGGCGCAGGCTGCGGGAGCATCCTCTCAGTCTCATGAGGCCCAACATGGGGTGGAATCAGGAGGGCCGGATTTGGCGGAAAGTGCGTTGAAGCCTCTTCCGTCTTAAAGAGGACTAAGGGCCGCCGCGGCTTGCATCTGGATCTTTCCCATTAAATTTGCCAAAGTTGCCAAAGATTTGCTCAACAACATTGAATTCTTGGCCTGACGTGGGTGTTTGACGGCTGACATGGGAAATCACCCGGGAATCGGCTTCTGTTAAGGAATCGACAGAGGTGACGATATCTTTATCGTTAAATCCAATACGCGTGATGTTGCTTTTCAGGACAATTGGGTCGAAGAAAGCGCGTCGGGAGGTGGTTTTGGACATATAAAACCAGGTTGCATTATTGAAGGTAGAGACCGCCGAGGGGGATCCTAAAAGGTTCCCGACTTGTTGCTTTGTTGTGACGCCGACTTGGATCGGCTTTAATTGATCGGGAGAGACCTCATGGCCATGACGATCAATCACCGCACATCCGCTTAGGAGACAAAACAACGTGATAGAGAGTGTCGGAATTTTTGAGCGCAGCATGGGATGTGAATATAAAAAATACAGTTACAGTAGTGACGGTACCATGCCTTTCGACTTCTGACCTGTCAATGGGGTATACCCCCTCCCCAAGGAAAAAAGGATGTGCTAGGGTGCTCCCGCTATTTAACGAAGAGAGGGAAAGATGAAACTAGCTGTCCTCAAAGAACAGAGACCGTATGAGACCCGGGTGGCCGTAACGCCAGAAACGGTCAAGAAACTCGCCGCTCTGGGGTTCGAGATTACGGTGGAGAAGGGGGCAGGAGAGGCCTCTCATTTTCCCGATCGTGCGTATGAGGCAGCGGGTGCAACCATTGGGTCAACATCTAAAAAAGCCCTTGAGAAGGCCGCAGTCGTCCTTAAGGTTCAAGCACCGCTGGCGGATGAGGTGAGTGCTCTTCCGGAAGGGGCGCTCCTGATTGGTATGTTAAACCCTCATCAAAATGCGGATCTGGTGGAGGCGTATAATAAGCGTAAGATTACAGCGTTTTCCCTCGAACTTGCCCCCCGGATTACGCGTGCTCAGGCCCTGGATGTGCTGTCTTCTCAAAGTAACCTTGCCGGGTATCGGGCTGTGATTGAGGCTGCCTCTCTTTTCACGCGTGCGTTTCCCATGATGATGACGGCCGCGGGCACGATTCCTCCTGCGCGGGTTCTGATCCTTGGCGCAGGCGTTGCAGGCCTCCAAGCCCTTGCGACTGCCAAGCGTTTGGGGGCGATTATTTCTGTCTTTGACGTGCGGCCAGCGGCTAAGGAGCAAGTGGAGAGCCTCGGTGGTACCTTTGTGGAAGTGGATTCTCAAGAATCCGGGGAGGGGACGGGCGGGTATGCCAAGGAGATGAGCGCAGATTATAAGGCGCGTCAGGCGGCTAAAATTAAGGAAGTCCTGCAAAAATCTGACATTGCCATTTCAACGGCCTTGATCCCCGGAAAGCCGGCGCCTCGTCTTCTCACGGCTGAGATGATCAAAGGAATGAAACCTGGATCTGTGATTGTGGATTTGGCCGTTGAGGCTGGCGGAAACTGTGAGGGTAGTAAGGTCGGAGAAGTTGTTGAAAAGGATGGCGTTTCGATCATTGGTTATGCCAATATGCCCGGCCGCATCCCCACAGATGCGAGTGCTCTTTACGCTCGTAACCTCCTGAATCTCCTCACTTTATGTGTGGATAAAGATAAGAAATGTCTTGCCATCAATTGGGAAGACGAGATTATTCAAGCCATCACGCTGACACGGGATGGACAGTGTGGCAGCGTAGCGGTGTAGCGGTAGAGTAGAAAAGAAAAGGACAACTCATGAAAATTTTATCAGTATTTTTTAGAGGACCATCACAATGAAAAAGAAAAAAGCCTCACTATCAACTGTTACACCGCTACACCGCTACACTGTTACACTGCACGGAGACTTCCAATGATTGCCACATCCCCCTTTATTATTGGTCTGACGGTCTTCGTGCTTGCGGTCTTTGTGGGTTATTATGTGGTATGGAAAGTTACTCCCGCCCTTCACTCCCCTCTCATGGCGGTCACGAACGCGGTGTCCAGTGTCATCATTGTGGGCGCGATTCTGGCGGCAGGCTCAGCGCAGGATCTTACGACTCAGCTCTTTGGGGGGCTTGCGGTTTTCATGGCGTCGATCAACATCTTTGGCGGATTTATGGTGACCCGCCGGATGCTTGATATGTTTCAGGCAAAGAAATAGGAGAGGATGATGCAAGACAAAAAAGAACCGAAGCTGGATCAACATCCTTTGCCCGTAGGCAATCCTATGATGGCTTTCATTTATACGTACCTTTACGATAAAAAATTTGCCTTTGGGGGGTTGTTTCTTGCAACCTGTATTTGGTTCTTTTTTCTGACGGATACTCCCCAGAGTGTGGTTCATGATCCTAATCTCACAGCCCTGCTTTATTTGGGGGCGGGGACGTTGTTTATTCTTGCGCTCCAAGGACTTTCCTCGGCGAAAACCTCGATGCAAGGTCTTAAATATGGGATGTGGGGCATGGGGATTGCGGTTGTGATGACCCTGTTTTCCCCTGTGGTGACCAGTTACGGCTGGATTCTCGCAGGCATCATTGGCGGTGGCTTTGTGGGGACCGTTATTGCGAAGAAAATTCAGATGACGGCCTTGCCGCAGCTTGTGGCTGGGTTTCATAGCCTTGTGGGTCTTGCGGCCGTGTTTGTGGCGGCCGCCGCTTTGCGCGAGCCTGCAGCTTTTGGGATTGGCCAAGTTGGCTCCATTGCCATGGGATCCCTGGTGGAGATGGGCTTGGGCGTTGCCATTGGAGCGATTACCTTTACAGGGTCGCTGGTGGCTTTTGCCAAACTTCAAGGACTTGTGTCGGGGAATCCTTTGACGTTCCCGGGTCAACATCTTTTGAATGCGCTTTTGGGGGTCACACTTGTTGGGCTTTTGATCCTCTTTGCGGGGAGCGAGTCTCATACTCTTTTCTGGGCGCTGACGGCCCTTTCTTTCCTGCTCGGTTTCCTCCTCATCCTTCCGATTGGGGGAGCGGATATGCCGGTTGTGATCTCTATGTTGAACTCCTATTCAGGGTGGGCGGCCGCGGGCATTGGATTTACCCTCGGCAATAGCCTTCTTATTATCACAGGCGCCCTGGTGGGGGCGTCGGGTGCGATCCTGAGCTACATCATGTGCAAGGGCATGAATCGCTCTATCTTCAACATTATCTTGGGAGGTTTTGGCGGTGATGTGGCGGGTCCTGCAGCTGCGGGGGCAAAAGAACAACGGCCTTTCAAAGCCGGCAGTGCGGAGGATGCCGGCTTCATTATGAAGAATGCTCAGTCGGTTATTATTGTGCCGGGATACGGTATGGCGGTGGCGCAAGCCCAGCATGCCTTGCGGGAAATGGCTGATATTCTGAAAAAAGAAGGGGTGAACGTGCGCTATGCCATCCACCCTGTTGCGGGGCGGATGCCCGGTCACATGAACGTTCTCCTCGCGGAAGCCAATGTGCCTTATGATGACGTTCTGGAGCTTGAAGACATTAACCGCGACTTTGGGGTGACGGATGTGGCCTTTGTGATTGGCGCCAATGACGTGACCAACCCGGCAGCGAAGACGGATACCACCAGCCCCATTTATGGCATGCCCATTTTGGACGTGGACAAGGCAAAAACGGTTATCTTTGTGAAACGGTCGATGTCACCGGGCTACGCGGGCGTGGATAATGAACTCTTCTACCGGGACAACACCCTCATGCTTTTCGGCGATGCCAAAAAGGTGTGTGAGGAAGTGATTAAGGCGCTGGAAGAGTAGCTTTTAAGCGCTTAGCTTCTACAACACTTTCCTCCGAAGGGAAAATACCAGGTATATCTGCATTTGGGGAACCCTGTGCCTGCGCACTCGGCAGCATCACTACACGACTTGCTCTTGTGGGAAATAGCGTCTTGGCAAGGCCCCATCATAACCGACATATCCTCTTCCTCCCTCGCTTCCTCAGTCTCAAGTGTAGGGTCCTCGCTAAAAGCTTCTGTCTGAGGAGGCGTTTCGCTTGTAGAGGCAAAGTTATGCGGTTCCTCAGATTGAGGCGCAGCGGGTCCTTCTAATAAAGCAGGATCGGCAAAGCTAGACGTTGTCATCCACATTGTTGCGAGAGCCATCGCGAGTGTTTTGTAAGTCATTGTTATCCCTCCTCAGGGCATCATTTCATGCTGCAAAACTCTATCATCTTTTTATTAAGGGAGCGTTAATGGCGCATTTTCTCTCAACCTCTTGCGTCACCGTGAGAAAGGAAGTGTTAAGTCTCACGTGGTATAAGGGGGTCAATAAGGCCACTATTTTTTAGAAAGAGAGACGAAATGAGAAACAATATATGTCTACTTTTAGGGGTTTCCCTTCTTTTCACACAGGTTGTTTGGGCGGAAGATGATTTTGGAGAAGATGATGAAACTCTGCAGGTCTCAACGTCTTTTAATCCAGAAAGTAGTGATGAGATGGGTACTGCCACCTGTGATGAGGAGTGCAAGAAAGCGTGTATCGCCTTGGGGACCTGGAGATCAGGAAAATGTCAGCCCCAATGCACATGCATCCGATGAAGGTCTCTGCGGAAGCGAAGAATTTTTTAAATGGTCGGAGCGGCGGGATTTGAACCCACGACCCCCACACCCCCAGCGTGGTGCGCTACCAGACTACGCTACGCTCCGAACAAAGTGGACTATATCAGAAAATCCTTGAAAAGCAAGCTCCTTGAGCGTTTTCTTCTTTTCAAAGAAAGAGGAGAGAGGCATCGCGTAGGCATAGCTCTCCCTTCGCTAAAAACAGTATGTGAAGTTCGGTAGCGAAAATCAAATACAAAATGAATCGACAGGGTCACTTTGTTGGATGTCTTTGATTTAATAGATTTTTTTCTAGCGACACAGACAGTCCTTACTGCCAAAGATGAGGGACAAGGCGATGGCCCACATCGTACATCCCACGAGAAAATCAAGGATTTTCCAGGCGATCGGTTTTTGAAAAAGGGGGGCTAGGTAACGGGCCACATAGGTGACGGTGAAGAACCATATGAAAGAGGAAAGGATGGCGCCTAGGGCAAAAGAGAGTCTTTCTGGTAGGGGGAATTGGACGCTGATGCTGCCTAAAAGGACGACGGTGTCTAGGTACGCATGGGGGTTGAGAAAGCTCAGCACCACAAGGGTGATGAGGGTTTCTTTCAGTCCGGGTCGATGTTGGGAGGCGCCTACCTTTAAAGATTCGGCATGAAACACGGCCCGAAAAGACCGAAATCCATAGTAAAATAAGAAAACGGCCCCACCCCACCTTGCACAGGTGAGCAACAGAGCGCTTGTGGCGAGGAAGGATCCGAAGCCGCCGATGCCAATGCCGATTAAAAGGGAATCAAACAGGAAGCATAAAAAGGCCGTTAGAAAGACGTAATTCTTGAGGATGCCCTGCTTCAACACGAAAGCGTTTTGCGCCCCAATCGCGATAATGAGGCCTGCGCTGGTGGCAAATCCTTCAAAGAAGGGGATGACACAAAAATTTTCCATCACAGCGCTTCTAAAAAGAACATACGGATGCCGAGGAGGAAAAGAAGGCTTCCCGTGATGCGTTCGACCCAGTGATGGGTTTCACTGAAAAAAAGCCGCAAATGGTGATGGGAAAACCCGATGGCGACGAGGGCAAACCAAATTAAGGTTGTCACAACGATAATGACACCATAAATGCCCAGGATGAGCGGGGGCTCATGGGGAGTCAGGAAGGCGGAGAGAACGCTTAAAAAGAACAGCATTGCCTTTGGATTTAAGGCGCTTGTCAGGGTGCCTGCCCGGACGGCTGCTGTGGGAGAGAGATCTTTTTGATGGTGCAGGTCACCATAATCAAAAGCTTTCTTTTTCGCTAAAATGCCTTTGGTTCCGATGTAAAGGAGGTACCCCGCCCCTGCATACTTAAAGAGGTGAAAAAGGAGAGGCGTATTCTCAATAAAAATGCCCACGCCAAGTAAGATGTAACTCAGGTGAAACACTGTGCCCAGGGTAATTCCTACAGCCGTTAAAAGCCCCGTTTTGCGCGAATAGACGAGGCTGTTGCGCACCACCACTGCAAAGTCAGGGCCGGGACTGATCAGCCCTACCAGCTGAATGCCGGTGAGGGCAAGAATCGAAGGCCAATAGGCATCAAGCATCTCATTATCCTCAAAATGTGCTGAGGTTTACAGTATAGCCCTTGGGCTTTAAGCTGCAAGAGGCCGTTTTGTCAGAGCGGAAGGGACCATCAGACGGCGCGTTGACGTATCTCGCTTTGTGCCTGTTGTGCCGGACAAGGAGAGAATGCCGTGGAAGATTCCTTCGGCGGTGTCTTGCGGGGCCACTTCGAGGACGTAAGGCCATCCCTCTTGCTTTTTCGTCCTTAAGTATTCTTCAGGAGAAAGGGAGAGACACAGGAATCGGCTGTTTTTTTCTTTCCCAAAAGCTGTGAACTGTTTGAGAAGATCTCTGTAGAAGAACGAAGTGTCTCCTTGATTTTCACAGCAGGAGAACGTGGCCGCCCAGACGTACTCTTGATTTGGGATGACGGCTGAAATGACAGGTTCAATCGAATCAGGGAGCTCGCTCACATGCTGATGTTGAAGGATCGCACCGCCGTACACGTGCCCATCGTCACTTTGACCCACGATAAAAGTCGAAAGCTTTTTTTCCTCACAGGACAAGGGAAGAGAATGGCGGGATTGCATGAGCTCAATAAAGAGGTCCACGCGTCCACGATAGTAGCAATAATCTTGCGGTTCAATGATCTTAAACATAGGTTAAACTCCTTTTTTATACCACCTGAAATATAAGAGAATCTTTTTTGACCACTTATCCTCAATATGATTCTCAAAAGCTTTTTTATTATTTTTATTGAAAAAATGAGGAAGAATTTTTTGGATTCTTCCTCACGATAACACCACCACCATCAACGACCACTCATACATATTCGAACATCCGTAACACCGATATTACCACCACCACCTAGACACACTTTTGCCAAAAACCAAAATCTGCAATGCAATAAACCCTTGCATTTGAGACTACATTAATATATTTATTCTTGTATGTCAAGGCTTTTTTGAAAATTTAATATCGTAAATATGGATATTTAAAGAAATGAGAATACAGTCCGTCTACGTTTTTGTTAAACTTGCTGAGAATAATTGCGATTTTAGTATCAGCAAAGTATTGGGAATCCCCAGATCAACTATGTGGGCAAATATTGCAGATCTTGAGAAAACCCTCGGCAAAAAACTTATTCACCGCAAAAAACAAAATCTCTCTTTTACGTCGGCAGGTGAGGCTTTTATCCCCTATGCCTGCCAAATGTATACGGCTTTTGAAGAAAGCCTCGCTTCTTCGACAAACTCAGATGACTCGGATGTGGGGGGCGAGGTGATTATCTCCGCGACCAATGCGTTTGCTTTAGGATGGCCGGTGATGCGCGTCAATGAGCTATGGGATAAATTTCCCAACGTTCGACTCCATATTATGGCGTCCGACAGTTTGTCACGGGAGGAAGCCAATGCGTCGGACGTTCTCATTCGACCGTTCCCTGATTCGGAAATCTTCCGGAAAGAGTGGTATGTGGCCTATCGCCATGGTCTGTTTGCCAGTGAAGACTATCTCGCTCGATGTGGCACCCCCCAATCTCCTGAAGACCTCCTTTCTCATCGCATTATTGGATATGGTAACCATGAATTTAGTTACTTTGAAGATATTAACTGGCACCTGAAGGGACAGCATGGGCTGCCCCGCTTAAAGCCCTCCCTTACCATTAACTCGACCCGTGCGATCTTTGAAGCGGCCAGTCAAGGCATTGGCATTTGTTCCACCTCTTTTGAGGCCAATACGGCCTATACGGGCAAGTTGGTACGCATCCTTCCCCATATTGAAGGCCCCACCTGTAAGGTCTTTTTCTGTATCAAGAAAACCGCGGTGGGGCGGAAGCTTAACAGTATCAAGACCGTGATGGATTATTTTGAACTCTACGTCCGACAAAGTGGTGTTTCAATTTACCGGGTGGAAGACGAGTAGTTTAAATCTCTGCCCATGTTTTGCCTACATCTGCTTCGACGACAAGCGGAACGGAAAGATCCACGATGGTTTGCATGGTATCCACGACAAGAGATTGTACTTTATCCACCTCTTCTTCCGCGACTTCTAAAATGAGCTCGTCATGCACTTGAAGGAGCATTGCGCCCTTGAGATTCTTTTCACGCAATAAACGATCGAGCTTGACCATGGCGCGCATCATGATATCGGCGTTGCCTCCCTGGAGAGGGGCGTTGATGGCTTGGCGTTCCGCGAAATTGCGTTTATTGGGGTCGCGGCTATGAATGTCAGAAATAAAGCATCGGCGCCCGAGGAGGGTTGTCACATAGCCATGTTCGCGCGCCTCTGTCTTCATGCGCTCCATATAGGTTTGGACGCCGGGGTGGTGGGTAAAGTAGGCTTGAATGTACTGAGCCGCATTTTCTCGTGAGATTCCGAGTTGACGCGCAAGGCCGAAGGGGCTGAGTCCATAAATAATCCCAAAGTTAATGGCTTTGGCTCGGTAGCGCAGTTCGGGTGTCACTTGGTCAAGCGGAACACCAAAGACTTGAGAGGCGGTTTGGGCATGAATATCGCGTTTTTCGATGAAGGCTTGGCGCAATTCAGGGAGGTCAGCCATATGGGCTAAAAGGCGGAGTTCAATCTGAGAGTAATCTGCAGAGAGGAGAAGGTTCCCCGGGCTTGCGACAAAGGCGGAGCGGATGCGTTTGCCGATCTCTGTCCGAATGGGAATGTTTTGCAGATTAGGATCAGAAGAAGCCAGACGACCGGTCGAGGTCACTGTCATGGCGTAAGTTGTATGGACACGTTGTGTTTTGGGGTGAATTTGAAGGGGCAGCGAGTCTGTATAGGTACTCTTCAGCTTGGCCAGTTGGCGCCATTCGAGGATCTTGTCTGCAATCCCATAGCCTGCTTCGGCAAGGGTTTCGAGGACATCGGCGGCCGTGCCATAGGCGCCTGTTTTTCCCTTTTTCCCCCCAGGGAGTTTCAGGACGTCAAAGAGGATTTCCCCTAATTGTTTTGGGGATCCTACATTGAACGATTGCCCCGTTTCTTCCTGAATCTGTCCTTCCAGCTCATGAAGCCTTTTTTCAAGCTCTCCACTGAGCTTTTTCAAGACCAAAGGATCCACCTTAATGCCCCGGTATTCCATGTCTGCAAGAATGGGGATGAGGGGACGTTCGAGGGTCTCATAGACCGTACATTGATGCTCTTGCAAGAGCTGTTCTTTGAGAAGGGGATAGAGCTGTCCTGTAATGTCTGCTTGTTGGGTGGCAAAATTCAGAACGGTTTGGGGGGCAAGGGTTTCAAACGGGACTTTACTGCGACCCGCCCCTACGATCTCTCCATAGGTGAGGAGATCCTGGTTGAGATAAAGCTTAGCAAGTTCGGGAAGCTCATGACCATGCTTGGTCCCTGCCAACACATACGACATGACCATGGTATCCTCGAGAGGTGTCACGGCTAGACCCTGGCGCTTGAGCACAAGCACATTCCGCTTCATGTGGTGACTTATTTTGAGGATGCCGGGATTTTCAAAGAGAGGTTTGAGTGTGGTTAGGACATGGTCAAGGGAAAGCTGTTGGAGAGGAGGGGTGTCGGTGAGGAGCTCTCTCGTTTCTTCCCGGTGTCCGACGGGAATGTAGCCTCCCTTTCCAGGCGCTGTGCTTAAAGCAATCCCCACAATGTCTGTGGAGGAAGAGAGCTCAAGTTCAAACGCGACTTGGCCGGTTTGGGTGATGGCTTGGATCCATCGTGTAAGGGCGTCTTTGGTCTGGACGAGCGCATAGTGAGTTGTAAGAGAGGAGGAGATGGGCTGAGATTTTTCAAGGCGGGCTAAGAGACTGTGAAAGTGTTGCTCTTTCAGAAATGCAGACGCTTTCTTAAAATCCACAGGCTTGACAGAAAAATCTTGGAGAGATTCAAGCATGGGGACGTGGGCATCCAGTGATACCAGACGCTTGGAAGTGCGCGCGTCTTCTTGATGGGTCAGGAGGGCCTCACGGCGCTTGGGTTGTTTAATCTCTTCGGCATGCGTCAGAAGGTTTTCAAGTGTTCCATAGGTTCGGATGAGCTCGGCTGCCGTTTTTATCCCAATACCGGGGACGCCGGGGACGTTGTCTGAACTATCCCCCGCGAGGGCTTGGACGTCCACCACCTGGGATGGGGGGACGCCAAATTTTTCCTGAACTTCCTCAACGCCGATCGACCTGTTTTTCATGGGGTCAAACATCCGAATTGACCCGCCGACCAATTGCATCAAGTCTTTGTCGGAGGAGACGATCGTCACGTCCCCTTTCAAGGAATGGGCGTAGGTCGCAATCAGGTCATCGGCTTCAAACCCCTCTTTTTCCACAAAAGGGACGCTCAGGGCCTCGCACGCCTGACGTACGAGGGAAAATTGCGGAATGAGTTCGGGTGGGGTTTCTTGACGGTTGGCTTTATAGGCGGGGAAAATTTGGTGGCGATAAGTTTCGCGGCCCGCATCAAAGATAACGACGAGATAGTCAGGCGATTTTTCTCGCAAGAGCTTGATCAGCATCGATGTAAACCCCATTACGGCACCGACAGGCGCTCCATCGGGCCGGGTGAGAGGAGGCAAAGCATGGAAAGCCCGGAAGATATATCCTGACCCGTCCACGAGGTAGATTTGCGGTGTTTTTTGTGTCATGAGCCCCACCAGTAGATGCTAATAAAGAGAAAAAGCCAGACCACGTCGACAAAGTGCCAATACCAGGCGGCGGCTTCAAAGCCTACGTGGCTTGTGGGTGTGAACTGGCCCAGGTGAGCCCGAAACCAGCATAACACCAAGAACAGGGTGCCAATCATCACATGAACCCCGTGGAACCCTGTGGCCATGTAAAAGGTGGAAGAATAGATCCCCTCCTTAAACCCAAAGGAGGCATGGGCATATTCGTACACTTGCAGGGAGGTAAAAAAGAGCCCTAAGAGGATCGTAAGACCAATGCCGCGCAAAAGACTTTCTTTCTGATTTTGGAGCAGGGCGTGATGGGCCCAGGTGATCGTGGTGCCTGAGAGTAAAAGAAGCAACGTATTAAAATAAGGATAATCGAAGGGGTCGAGTGGGCGAATACCTTTGGGGGGCCATATGCCTCCTACTGGGAAAAGACTGACGTCAAAAAAGGCTGCGAAAAAGGCCACAAAAAACATCACTTCTGATCCAATGAAGAGGGCCATTCCAAGACGCAGTCCTGTTTGAACGGCAGGCGTATAGGTCCCTTTTTGATTGGATTCCTGAATGACATCATACCACCATCCCCCCATGGTAAACAGGACAAGCGCAAGCCCCATGAGGAGGACATAGGCGCCCTGGTGATGCATCAAAAGGACCAAGCCGATCGCAGACACGAGGGCGCCAATCGCCCCCACAAAGGGCCAAGGACTGGGCGACACAAGGTGAAAAGGATGCTTCATAAAATTATCAGGGACATGCGTTCAATAATGACCTTTGCAGCTCTCTAGGGTGAGGGTTTTCGTAAGGTCATTATATTGGTAAATGAGTCTATGCTCTTTATCAATACGTCTCGACCAAAATCCTGAAAAGCTATGCTTGAGAGCTTCAGGTTTTCCAATGCCAGAATAAGGTGTTTTCGTCATATCCTCAATCAGTTGCGAAATGCGTTTTATGAGGCGAGGGTTGATTTTCTCTAAAAATTGTTTGTCTTTCAGCGCTTTGTCGGTCCATACAATATGTTTCACGTGAAACATTTACGATAGCATCTCTCGGGTTACTTTTTCAGACGGAACACCACTATCATAATTCATCCACCACTCATCTTCGGCCGTTATGATTCTTTTTGTGTCTTTTGCGGATATCGACAAAAATGTACTCGGCACTTTCATTTTTCTAAAAAATTCAGCGATTTTATCTTTGGAAATCATCTGATCAGGCATACTGACAGCCTCTTTCCATATGGAGTGGGTGTGTGTCTCATTGGCTAGATATTCTGCTGAATGTTCGCCATATGTAGAATATATTTTGTAAATTAACTCTTTTTGGGAGGGGCTGTAGATCTCAAAGTCCATTTCCCCAGGAGGAGGGATGGGATCTCTTTCATAGGCTCCAAATTTTTTGCGCAATGCCACAACGACAGGCCCATATTTCCAAGCTTTGATATCCTCTTTAAACAAAGGCTGACCAAGAAGGGCAAGGCTTATGCCTTGTGCGAAATAGACTAATTTTTGCAGTTTTAACTGGGTAATGAGGTCTCCTGCTTCTCTGTCAACCAGCACCAAAAAATAGTCAGCAACTTCCGCGCAGCTTAGAATTTTAGGCTCATTTTTTAGGGAAGGACTACTCATTTCAATTCTCCATGACGTGGGTCCATTATAACACAAAAGTAACGCTCTTAAAGAAATATGTATGGATTTAAGGGTCATATTCTTGCGCTCCTCTGACAACTGCGTTAAATCTTGCCTCAAGAACGTTAGGATGGAGGAAATCAAAATGACATATCGGGTTGCGGTTGTGGGGGCAACGGGCATGGTGGGACGGGAAATGCTGTCTGTTCTGGCCGAACGACAATTTCCGATCAAAGAGATTCAAGCTGTGGCCTCGCCTGAGTCGGCCGGGCGGGAAGTCTCTTTTGGGGAGGATGATGTCCTGAAAGTTGTTTCGTTGAAAGAGTTTGACTTTAAGGGCGTTGATTTTGCCTTTTTCTCCGCAGGCGAAAAAATTTCGGGCGAATATGCCCCGCGCGCGGCAGCGGTGGGCTGTACGGTGATTGATAACTCCTCCCATTTTCGTCAAAATCCTGAGATTCCCCTTGTCGTGCCCGAAGTTAATCCTGAGGCTCTCAAAACCTACAAAAACCACCACATTATCGCGAATCCGAACTGTGTGGCCTTGCCCCTGACGATGGTGTTGAAGCCGCTCTTGGATGAAGTCGGGTTGAAACGCGTGGTGGCTTCTTCCTATCAATCAGTCTCAGGGGCGGGCCAGGCCACGATGGATGAGCTTTTCAATCAAACGCGGGCGATCTATATGAACCAACCTCTTGTGAAAAAAGAGATGTCTAAACAAATCGCTTTTAACGTTGTTCCTCAGATCGGGGCCTTTTCCTCCCATGGGGATACGGGGGAAGAAGAAAAAATTATTGCAGAGACACAAAAAATTTTAGGAACCACAGCGGGGGTAGCGATCACGTGTGTGCGCGTCCCTGTCTTTATTGGTCACTCCATTGCGGTGGCGGTTGAGCTGAATGGTCCGCTGACCGTCGGCGAGGCCCGTGCCCTGTGGCGAGAATTTCCTGGTCTTTCGATTGTGGATCAGCGTGAGGCGGATGGCTATATTACGCCCGTTGAGGTGGCAGGCGATGACGATGTCTTTATTAGCCGTATTCGGAAGGACAAATCCGTTGAGAATGGCCTGCTTTTGTGGGTGGTCAGCGACAACCTTCGCAAGGGAGCGGCGTTAAACGCGATTCAAATTGCGGAGACCCTTGTCGGTTTGTAAGACTTTCTTTACCATATTCTTATACAATCAAGAAAAAGAAAGGGGACGGCCACATGAGCATTCTAATTACAGGAAAAAAATTTGATATCGGCGATAGCCTTCGATCGGAAACGGAAGAAAAAATTCGGGCGGTTTCTGAAAAATATGACCTTCATCCTCTTGAAACAGGGGTGATCTTTTCCAAAGATGGCGCCATGATTCGGTGTGATGTGGAAATGCACTTAGGTCGTGGGCTTTATGTACGGGCGCACAAAGAAAGTCATGATGCCCACGTCAGCCTTGAAGAGGCCCTGGATACTTTTGAAAAGCGGTTGCGGCGTCATAAGGATAAGCTGATTGCGCGTAAAAAGCATGAGGCTCCTCACACAGAAATACCTGCTTCGCATTCGATTATTAATCCTCAACCCGAGCAGTCCTCTGGGGAGGATAATCCTCTGGTCATTGCGGAAGTGAAGGGATATATCCCCACGGTGACCGTGAGTGAAGCCGTGATGTATCTTGATTTTTCAAATGAACAGGCGGTTCTGTTCCATAATGCTGCGGATAATCAACTCAATGTTGTGTACTGGCGCGCCGATGGCAATGTGGGATGGGTAGCGCCCTCTCAGCATGCTGAATAGGATTCTCCTTCTTCCCATCGCTCTTTTCCTTCTCTCTTCCGCAGGAGAAGCGAAAGATGAGATTTTGACTTGGGACGTGGTGGATAAAGACGTGCCGGAACAAAACAAAGAGCTCCATCCTGCTTTGGCAGAGCCGACAGAAACACTCGTTGAAACTGTTGATGAACTGACGCAGCGCGTGAAAGCGCTTGAAGGGCGTGTGACGGCGCTTGAGAAGAAGTAATCAGTATCTCTCCGTAAGCCTTTCTCCCCTGTCATTCCAGGCTTACAAATCCTTGCCTTCAGCTCTCTCCCGCTTGCGGGAGATGAGGTGAGGCTTTAGGATTTGTTGACCTGGAACCCAGGAGGCCCCACAAAAATTCTTTCATACCTTGGCTTTCTGGGTCCCAGATCAACAAATCCTAAAGAGATTCCCCCTCCCTCGCTTAAGCTCGGGAGTGTTGGAATCTCAAGGATTTGTAGGTCTGGGATGACAAGAATTCGATGCTAAGACTGTACCTTTTTGTCAAATAAGTGTATCTGATGACTGAACACTGAATACTGAACACTGGTTGCTATGATTCTTCCCGAAGCTTTTTGTCGTCAATATGGTCTCAAGGTCGTGATTGTGGGGCGCCCCAATGTGGGGAAGTCGACCCTCTTTAACCGATTGTGTGGGCGGCGGCTTGCGATCGTGCACGATATGCCCGGCGTGACGCGGGATGCGAAGGAAGCCTTTGGTCAGTTGGGCGATATCCCCTTGCGGCTTGTGGATACGGCGGGGCTTGAGGAAAAAAGTGACGATCCCCTCATGGGGGGCATGAAAACGCAAGTCACGGATGCGCTCACCACAGCAGATGTCATTTTGTTTGTCATTGATGGGCGGGCAGGCCTGATGCCCCCTGATGAATTTTTTGCAACCTTGTTGCGTAAGGTCAAAACTCCTGTTCTTTTGCTCGCAAATAAGTGCGAGGGCAGGGGAGGCGAACAGGGGATCGCAGAAGCGTGGGGGCTTGGATTTGGAGAGCCTATCGCTCTTTCAGCAGAACATGGATTGGGGTTGGAGACGCTTTATGAAGCGTTGGCCAAGCGCTATACGGGTCCCCGTTATACAAAAGAAGAAGAGGAGCAAGAGGATGAAACGGCCCCTCTCCATTTGGCCATTGTGGGGCGTCCAAATGTGGGCAAGTCGACCCTTTTTAATCAGCTCATTGGCCATGAACGGGTTCTCACCGGACCGATTGCAGGCGTCACACGGGATGCAATTGGTGTGGAGTGGACTTACGAGGGACATCCCATTCGTTTGATCGATACGGCCGGGATGCGGCGTCGGGCGAATGTTTCTGAAAAGCTCGAAAAATTGGCGGTTCATGAGAGTCTTGCGGCGATCCAGTATGCTCAAGTGGTCGTGTTGGTGGTGGATGCGACCCAACCCTTGGAAAAGCAGGATTTGCACATTGCCTCTCAGGTGATTGAGGAGGGGCGATGCTTGGTGCTGGGCCTCAACAAATGGGACCTGGTGACGAATCGGGATGAGCTCCTCACTCATCTGAAGGCCCTTCTGACCACAGTACTTCCTCAGGTGCGGGGCATTCCTTTGGTTCCTCTTTCGGCCTTAACGGGACGCAATAAAGATAAGCTTATGGCGTCGGTACTTGAGATGTATGGCCTGTGGAATCGTCGAATCTCTACCGCGAAGCTTAACCAATGGTTGGAAGAGCTCGTGAGTCATCATCCGCCGCCTCTTGTGTCCGGGCGTCGTTTGAAGATTAAATACATGACCCAAGTGAAGACGCGACCGCCGACGTTTGTGCTGTTTTCCAGCAAAGCGAGCGAACTGCCCGATTCCTATGGACGCTATGTGGTCAATGGGTTGCGGGAGGCGTTTGGGCTCGAGGGCATTCCGATTCGTCTGTCTGTTCGGTCCTCGAAAAACCCTTATGTGGGCGAGTGAGCTTCCCGGAACGTTTGATCAAGCCGCAAAATCCTTAAATAGAGGAGGCGGCTTTCTTTCAGAAGCTCCCTCAAGGGTTGGGGAAGACCCGCATCCGTTTCAGAGACCTGTTCGAGAGAGGCAATATGCCGAAAAACATGATATTCCCGGGAGAGCGCCTCTTTTAAAGAAAGTTCTTGCGTTTCCAAGGCTTTTTGGACCATGAGCCAGGCCGAAATTTGGCTAAGTCGAATTGCAATACGCGTGGTTTCCTGCATCACTCTTGAGCGTTCTTCCTGCGTCAGTGCTTTGATATCTAACGGAGCTTGCCACCGCATATAATGACGGGACGTATGGAGTAAAATTTGTGTCTCTTCATAGGTTTTTTTGAAAAAGATAGCGGGCGAGTTCATGGTTTGTACGTTATGGGTTTCTTCTGTGTTGTGTTATGAATCGTATCATGAAAACGTTAATAATCGGTTGTTTTGTTGTTGTCTGTTATAGTGGAGGATGTGTTGATTTTTAATTGATTGTTAGGCTTTTTGTAGTTATAATGTCCTGTAACCATAATGAAATGGTATTTTAACAATGGAGAATACAGATGACACATACTTTTTTGAAAACAGCGCTTCTTTCCGCAATGATCCTCACGGGTCACCTTTCAGGGGCTCAAGCTGCTAGGGCTGGTGACGCTGATCTTACTGATCTTGCTGCAACAAGGCGGATCGAGAGACCCGTTTCGGACATTATTGCAGATGCCCTAGCTAATAAGGCAGGCTCGGGGAGTTTTTCCCTCACTGCGCAACAGAAGGAACTCCTTAACAGTCCGGAGGGTACGACGGCCGTCGAAAATCTCATTAAGGATTATAATGCAGAGGCTGCGGCTCACAATTACGACCTCACCTGGACTTCGAAAAATGATCGGTTTAGCGAGTTGCGCCCCAAAGAGCCTAATGGTGCCTATGCCGCCAGTGTAATTGGCTGGACGGCTGCACGCGAAATGGAAAAAAATCAACATTGATTTTTGTGGTCAATAACAGGATGGAAAAGAGGGCCTCTAGAGGCCCTCTTTTTTTGTGCCTTTGAAGCCTCTTCGCGGATGCTCTTGCTGCCCCTTCAAAGAAGGGGTATACTCTCCCGTAGAAATAAACGAATAGGAGATTTCTCATGAAAGATCGTTCTCGCGATAATACAATTTTAGGGGCCGAGCGCGTCCTGGCCTATAGTGAAGGCCTGCGCACCTATATGTTGAGTGTCTATAATTATATGGCGCTAGGCCTCGGATTGACAGGAGGTGTGGCCTTTTTGGTGGTGTCCTCCCCGACGCTGATGGCGACGTTGATGCCCATGATGTGGCTGTTCCTCATCGCCCCGATTGCGCTCGTGTTTTTCTTGAGCTTTAAAATTAATACGATGCAATTTTCAACCGCCCAAAGTGTTTTTTGGCTCTATGCGGCGTTGAATGGTGTGGCGTTTTCGACGCTGTTCCTGCAATTTCAAGGAGAAAGCATCGCCCGGGTCTTTTTCATCACCGCCGGCATGTTTGCGGCCATGAGTCTTTATGGCTATACCACCCGCAAAGACTTGACCTCTATGGGGGGCTTCCTCTTTATGGGGCTGATAGGGATTATCATTGCGTCTGTCGTCAATATGTTTATTGGCAGCAGCGGCTTTCAATTCCTGATTTCCATCATCGGGGTTGTGGTCTTTACGGGATTGACAGCTTATGACACCCAAAGCATCAAGGAAACCTATGTTGCGGGAAGTTCGACAGAAATTTCTGGAAAACGCGCGATTTTTGGGGCTTTACGTCTTTATCTCGATTTTATCAACCTCTTCCTGATGCTCCTCCAATTGGCAGGCGATCGTCGGTAGCATAGAGGATCCCCGCTTCTGCGGGGATCCTCGTCTACGCCTTTTCCGGAAGTGATAAATTTTTCTTTTAAAATCAAGAAGATATAACAAAGTGACACTCAACATCACGTTTAAACGTGATTTTTTCCCTCTTTTTTGATAGGGTGAAAACACGAACGGAGATGTGTGCCTGACGTAGATCAACAAGGGGGGGTAATTCTTTTTTAAGAAAGATAGGACATTCTGGACATAAGTATTTTCTGTCTGGAGAAAGGTCATGTCTAAAATTTTCCCCTTCAAAGGGGTGAGTCTTGTGCTTTTGATAATGACGGGCCCCGAAGGACGAAGCAACTGTTTGGAGGATTGTAGACAAGAGTCTCTTGAGTGGCGTCAGGAATGTCCGGGTCCTGATCAAGCGTGTAAAGAGGAGATGAGAAAACGCTGTGGGAGTGATATCCCCTGTGATCCCTCTTTGAACTGTTATAAAGATCAGGCAATTTGTTTCCAAAATGTCTTTGATACCGAACAAGACTGCAAAAAATAGTGTCACCAGGGATTTGACGAAGAGGAGGAAGCGGTTGCCGAGGAGGATTCCTCTCTCTAGAGTCAGTCGTAGCTAGAGCATTTTTGAGTTAAGTGATTACAAAACGCTGTCATCCCAGTTTTCAGGAAACGGAAATCAGAAAACAGGGATCAGGAAAGCCTGTCCTGACTCCTGGTTCCTGTGCCCCGACTCCTGTTATCTGGGTCCCAGATCAACAAATCCTAAAGCCTCACCTCATCTCCCGCAAACATGCGAGGACCAGAGACAAAGATTTCCTAGCTCTGGGATGACAGGTTTTTTTGTCATCTCTTAAATCAAAAACGCTCTCAATTTCCTTATTCCTGGTACCCCTTATCCGTTCTCTCCAATTGCCGCATCAGGGCGGTCCAGTCCCGTTCGCCAAAGGTGGGTTCAAAATTCCGCAGGTCTTGTGCGGCTTTTTCACAGACAGCAGGAGGGGGAAGGGTAAGGTCTTGACCACTGGCCATGGCGGCACATTGGACGCGGCAGGATTGCTCCAGAAAATGCATGTAGAGGAAGGCTTCTGCCACCGTTTCTCCACAGGTGAGGGTGCCGTGGTTGCGGAGAATCATCGCTTTGTGGGTTCCGAGATCCTGGGCGAGTTGGTCGCCTTGACGTTTGTAATCCAGAGCTAACGAATCATAGCCATGGTAAGCCAGGCGGTTATAAAAATGGAGGGAGAATTGGCTGAGAGGCAGGAGGCCACAGGCCATGGCTGAAACAGCCACCCCTGCGGTGGTATGGAGGTGAAAAACCGCATTAATGTCAGGACGTTTCTGATAAATGCTGCCATGAATGACGTAGCCGGTTTGATTATACTGAAATTCCTCCCCCTCTAAAATTTCGCCCTCAAGGGAGACTTTCAGGAGAGAAGAGGCGGTGACTTCTTCAAACAACATTCCAAAGGGATAAATAAAGTAAGCGTCTGCGCCCGGAACACGGGCAGAAAGGTGGGTGTAAGTGAGGTCATCCATCTGACGCTGGGCCAGCAAGCGATAGGCCGCGGCAAGCGTGATGCGTGTTTCCTGCTCAAGGGGGGTGGTTAAGAATTGTACATTTAATGTCATGATGTCCTCCTGAAAAGTTTCTGAGAGGCTATCATATCCCCTCCCTTAGGAGACACTCTATCAGCGTGCAAATTTAATTCAACATATTTTTCAACGAGATGAGTCCCTGTGGGAGCTCATCTTTTTCTTTACATTCAGGGTGAGGGAGATAACAATATACCCGTTATGGGAGGCATGGTTGTTTAGATAAGGACTCTTTTGTGACTCATTCCATTCATGTTCGGGGAGCGCGCGAACATAATCTGAAAAATATTGAAGTGACGCTCCCTCGGGATAAACTGGTGGTGATTACGGGGTTGAGTGGATCGGGGAAGTCATCCTTGGCTTTCGATACCATCTATGCGGAAGGGCAGCGGCGGTATGTGGAGAGCCTGTCGGCTTACGCGCGTCAGTTCCTCGAGCTCATGCAAAAGCCTGATGTGGATGGGATTGAGGGGCTGTCGCCAGCCATTTCCATTGAGCAAAAAACGACCTCGAAGAATCCGCGCTCTACGGTGGGCACGGTTACGGAGATTTATGACTATTTGCGCCTTCTTTTTGCGCGCATTGGGGTTCCCTATTCTCCCGCGACAGGCCTTCCGATTACGAGCCAGACGGTGTCGGAGATGGCCGATCGCTTGATGGCGCTGCCTGAGGGCACCCGTCTCTTTTTGATGGCCCCTCTCGTGCGGGGACGGAAAGGGGAATATAAGAAAGAAATCCTTGAGCTGCGTAAGAAAGGGTTTCAGCGCCTCAAAATCGATGGGACGTTTTATGAGATTGATGACGCCCCGACTCTCAACAAAAAAGTTGCCCATGACATTGAAGTTGTGGTGGATCGGCTTGTCATTCGCTCCGATCTCGGGCATCGGCTGGTGGATGCCATTGAGACCTGTCTGCGGCTTTCGGAGGGGCTTTTGTATGCGGAGAATGCCGACACCCATGAGATTCATACCTTCTCGGCGAAGTTTGCTTGTCCTGTTTCGGGATTTACACTGGATGAGATTGAACCGCGACTTTTTTCTTTCAACAGTCCTTTTGGCGCTTGCCCGGGATGTGATGGGCTTGGCGTGAAGATCGTCTTTGACCCCGCCCTTGTGGTTCCGGATGCCTCTCTTTCATTGGCAGCAGGGGCGGTGGCCCCGTGGGCCGGTTCCTTTGCCCATTATTACAATCAAGCGCTTGCGGCTGTGGTGGCTCAGTATGGGGGGAGCCTGCATGAGCCCTATCAGCACCTTCCTGAGCGGGCGCGGGAGGTCATTTTATATGGATCGGGGAAGGAAAAGGTTCCCACGACTTATACGGATGAGTCGCGAACGTTTACGAAGAATAAGCCCTTTGAGGGGGTGATTCCGAACCTGGTGCGGCGACAGAAGGAGCGTAAGGAACGTTATGGACAGCCGGAGCAGATGAGCCGGTATCAAAATACGCTGCCCTGTGAGGATTGCCAGGGGTATCGGCTCAAACCGGAGGCACTTTGTGTCAAAATCCAGGCGCTGACGATTGGGCAAGTGGCCGATCTATCCATTGAGAAGGCCCAACACTGGTTTCAGGCCTTAGGGGAAAAATTATCTCAAAAAGACCAAGAGATCTCTGCGCGGATTTTGAAAGAAATCTCAGAAAGGCTTGGTTTTTTGGTAAGCGTGGGACTCGGGTATCTGACCCTTTCCCGGGCTGCCGGGACGTTGTCAGGGGGAGAAAGTCAGCGCATTCGACTCGCCTCTCAAATTGGGTCGGGTCTTGTGGGGGTTCTCTATGTCTTAGACGAGCCCTCGATTGGACTTCACCAGCGCGACAATGACCGATTGTTGGCTACCCTGACCCATTTACGGGATATTGGGAATAGTGTGCTTGTCGTGGAACATGATGAGGATGCCATTCGCGCCGCTGATCATGTGGTGGACATGGGACCCGGGGCGGGTGTTCATGGGGGCTTCATTGTGGCCCAGGGAACGCCGCAAGACATTATGGAGGCTCCTGCCAGCCTGACAGGGCAATATTTACGAGGAGAGCGAAAAATCCCGATTCCTGTGCACCGGCGACCTCTTGATCCTTCTCAAATGTTGCGGGTTGTAGGAGCGCGGACCCATAATCTGCACAATGTGACGGTCGACTTTCCCTTAGGCACGTTTATCTGTGTGACAGGCGTGTCAGGGGGGGGGGAAATCTTCTCTCGTGATCGAGACCCTCTATAAGGGGCTCGCCCACGTTCTCAACGACAATTCAGAGCTTCCTGGGCCCCACGATCGTATTGAGGGGATCGAGCACATCAATAAAATTGTGGATATTGATCAGTCCCCGATTGGACGGACGCCACGATCGAATCCCGCCACCTATACGAACCTCTTTCTTCCCCTACGGGAATGGTTTGCAGGACTTCCTGAAGCTAAGGCGCGGGGGTATTCGGCCGGCCGCTTTTCCTTCAACGTTGCCGGTGGGCGATGTGAGGCGTGTAAGGGAGATGGGGTCATTAAGATTGAAATGCACTTTTTGCCCGATGTTTTTGTCACCTGTGATCAATGCCAGGGTAAGCGCTACAACCGAGAAACCCTAGAAATCAAATATAGGGACAAGTCAATTTCCGATGTGTTGGACATGACGGTGGATGAGGCTCTCGTCTTTTTTGAAGCCATGCCTGCCGTGAAAGAGAAGCTCCTGACCCTCTCGCAAGTGGGGTTGGGATATATTCATTTAGGACAGCGGGCTACGACCCTTTCCGGGGGAGAGGCGCAGCGGGTCAAGCTGTCGAAAGAACTCTCACGTCATGCGACAGGGAAGACGCTCTATATTCTAGATGAACCCACCACCGGTCTTCATTTTGAAGATGTGCGCAAGCTCCTCGAGGTTCTGCATCGCCTCGTGGACCAAGGCAATACGGTGGTGGTGATTGAACATAACCTGGATGTGATTAAAACGGCGGACTGGATTATCGATATTGGCCCTGAGGGAGGGGAGAAGGGAGGGCAGGTGGTCGCCACAGGTAGTCCTGAAGTTATCGCTGAAGTTCCCGAGAGTTATACGGGGTACTATTTGAAATCATACTTACAGAAGAAATAATCGGGATAGTTATGCACAATGGGGGAGGGGAGAGGGCTTCGGAACGTAAAAGGGCTCAAGAGTTTTTTGGTGGAAAGAAAGAAAGGGCTTTACATATAAAATTTGTTGTAAATCAACGGTTTGCGGGGTGTGCCTCAAAAAGAGGCATTGTGGTTCGAACGCTGCCATTCTCTGATGAATTTCTTCTTCTTCGGGAATTGTCCACATCTTTATCCACAGAAAGCGTGTATATGTGGGGAAAGGTTAGGAGGCCTTTTTTCTTTTCTTCGGAGCGGGCTTTTCCAAGGATGTTGCTTCCATATAGCTGATCAAGTGATCGCCATTGGGAAGGGGTACGTAACAAAAATTGATGGTCAGGCCATCTTTTCGGGTGAATTGTCCTTCTTTGGGGAAGCGATCGGTGAGTTTTGCAATCGCATTGGCCTTGAAAAAATCCCAGCCTTCCTCTCCGTAGGCAAAGAACTTTTTGAGTTTCTCTAGGATATCTCCCAGGTGTTCCTCAATATGAATATCCGTATTTGTGAGTTTCCAAATCCGCATAAAGCTGGGATTGAAAAGCTTGAGGCGGTTGTCACTGCCGACAATAATGACCCCCTCAAAGAGTCGATCAAGGGTCGTCTGGTAAGCGGCCAAGAGGGATTGGTTGGTCCGTTCCAGGGTGAGGGCATCTGTCAGGTCCTCAAACATAAAGAGCATGCCGCCGCGGGGATAAGGGGCGCTGAAGACCCTCAGGGTGCGCTCATCAGGCAAATGCATGAGCTCTTCCAGGGGGTCTGTTTGGGTGGTCAGTTGGTTCAGCCACTGCTTCTTATAAGCTAGGAAATTCGCCGTTTCAGGCAGCTGGCGGCGTTCCCTTAAGTCTTCAAGGATTTCATCAAGGCGTGGCTTTGCTTTTAGGAAGTCTTCGTTGAAGGCGTGAAGGGCCACGTAAGCCTGGTTGTAATAGGAGAGGGTCCCGTCTTGGTCGTAGACCACGATTGCTGTGGAAAGATGGTCAAGGAGGACGCCATGGGCGTCTGCCAATTGCTTAATTTCTTTTTTTGCTTCTTGAAGATCGGTCATGTCGTAGGCAACACCGACGGTCCCACTATTATGAATGTCTGGGATTTCAAAAAGCCGTAACTGAATGCGGTTGCCTTCCACAGTGGCTGGGTTGTCCATGTGTTGTGGGCTCTGCATATTTAGGGCTTTCCGGGCGAGGGTTTTAGCCGCCCGGGCGGGGATTAATTCAATATCCTCCTCATAGACCTTAGCGGGGGGCGCTTCCACCGCACTTGCGTATTTGAGGTTACAATAGGTTAGCTTTTGGTTTTTATCCCGGTGCCAAATGAAAATAGGAAGCGTTTCTAAGGTTGTTTGAAGCTTTTTGATTTCCTCATCTTTTTTTTGAAGACTTTCTATGTGTTTCCGCTCTTGATCCACATCTTCTGTAACGTTTTTGAGAAATAAGACGTTTTTCCCGTCAAAAGGGGCGCCTGTCAGGGTGTAAGAGGCCTGGGTTTCATGGGATTTGATGCGGGTGTGAAACGGGAAATTTTTATGGAAAAGCTGGGAAAGGCTCTCTTCGACCTTGGGGAGAGAGTGGGCGTGAATAAAAGATTGGAAGGATTGAAGGGAATCCCCCGGAAAATAGTCAGATTTCTCGATAATTTGGCCGTTTTCACAGAGGGCCCACTCCTCTTGACGAACCACGAGGAGCTGTTTGAGCGTTTTGAGCGAGCTCCATGTTTTTAACCACAGGGCGCAAAAGAGGCCGCTGGCAAGGAGGAAAGCAGATTCAAAGGAAACAGCAGCAAAAAGACCTCCGGCCCAGCAGAGAGAGGGCGCGGCACCGACAAGAAAAAGCAAGGCCAAGTTTTTTATTAGGTTCTTAGAAGCCTCCATGGCCTTTATTTAGCCATAGAAAATCTTTTCCTACAAGGGGTTATTTAGAAAAGTCGATATTATTCAGACGTTAGAGAACACAGGACCGGGGCGTGGTCAGAAGCCTTGGGAAGTCCTCTCATGGCTTTGTCCACTTCCCCCTTCTGCAGGCGATCGGCCGCTTGAGGGGAGAGGAGGAAGTGATCAATTCTCAGGCCTTGGTTAGCACTCCAGCCGCGGGCGCGGTAATCCCACCAGGTATAGAGGTCGGTTTCTTTGGGGTAGAGCGCACGCAGGGCATCCGTCAGGCCTAAGCCCGTGAGAGCGCGGAAGGCCGCCCGTTCCGGCGTGCTGCACAGAAGGCGTTCGTGCCATTCTTGAGGATTGTGGACATCTTCGTCGGTGGGAGCGATGTTGAAATCTCCGCCTAAGACAAGGGCTTCATCGTAGGTGAGGAGGCGCCGTGTGTGTTCATATAAATGCTGTAAAAATGTCAATTTATATGCGTATTTTTCGGAGCCGACTTCCATGCCATTGGGTACATAGATGGAGGCAACGCGAAGGCCGCGGGTGACGCCTTCGAGGTAGCGGGCTTGCTCATCCCCAAATTCGGGAATCCCGCGTGTGATGTCTTCAATCGGAGACTTGGACAAAATCGCAACGCCGTTATAGCTTTTTTGGCCAGAGAAGGCGATGTTGTAATGGAGATCTTCGATTTCTTCTCGGGGGAATTGGTCATCGGGTATTTTGGTTTCTTGAAGAAGAACGATATCGGGAGATTTTTCTTTGAGCCACTCTAAGAGAAGAGGCAATCTTGCACGAATGGAGTTCACGTTCCAACTGGCAATTGTAATCATCGATGATGTCTCTTTTTTAAGAGCGCGTCAGGAAATTACTCTTCTTCTCCGTCGAGCTCTTCTTCGGCTATATCCTCGAAAAGATCCTCTTCTTCAATAGAAAAACCTTCTTTTTCAAGGGATTCTTCTTTGGGTTGAAGATGATCTTCCACCATGAGCTCAATGAGTTGGCTTTCGATCGCATCTTCCTCAGGCTCATCTCCCATGAGATTTTGCTGAAATCCTTGAATCAGGGATTCTTGGAGATCATCTATGGAAACGGTTGCTTGATTGATTTCTTCGAGGGCAAGCACAGGGTTTTTGTGGCCGTGGCGGTCCAATGTGGGGGCGGCGCCACCCGTAATTTCCCGGCTCCGTTGAGAGGCCAGGAGAACAAGATCAAACCGATTGTAGACGGGATTTTCTGACGTCATGTGCTTTCTCCGGTCGATTTAGCCTTGGCGTGCTTTATAGCGAGGGTTGAGCTTGTTAATCACAAACACGCGCCCTTTGCGCCGAATCACGCGGCAATTCTTGTCTCTGACCTTGAGCGTCTTTAAAGAGTTTACAATTTTCATACCCTATCCCTTATTCCTATCTCAAAAAGTTCTTCACCCTATCTATAATCTCGGGAAAGTCAAGCAAAATCATGGGGTCAGAAAAAAAGAGTGTCACTTTCCTGTTTTTTCTTTGGAAAGGGGAAATTTTGTGAGATACTTACTTCAGCGAACCCCGTCGTTCGCCTATTTTTTGGCGCTAAGTTTCACCACATATGGCGCAAAGATTAAGGGAGCAGGATCTCTGCTCCCTTTGGTTTGTTCTACGACTTCAATTGAGCGGCCACTTCGGCGGCAAAGTCAGTTTGGACTTTTTCGATGCCTTCGCCAAGGCCAAAGCGAACAAAACCGACCAATTTGATGGGTTGGCCGAGGTCTTTCGCTTGGGTGGCGATGATCTCTTTCACCGGTGTTTTTCCATCCATGATAAAGGCTTGCTCTTCAAGGACGACTTCCTCGTAGAACTTGCGGAGGCGGCCTTCGATCATTTTGTCAACAAATTCGGCTGGTTTTCCAGACGCGAGGGCTTGGTCTTTGAAGATGGCTCGTTCCCGTTCAACGGCAGCGGGGTCGAGCTCCGCTACGGTGAGAGAGGCTGGATTATTGGCCGCAATGTGCATGGCAATTTGCTTGCCCAGCGCTTCTAATTTATCAGCCGGTGCTGCGGATTCAAGGGCTACCAAGACACCGATCCGGCCTAGTCCCGGGGCGGTTGCGCTGTGCATATAAGGCACGACAACACCAGGAGAGACCTCAACAGCGGCTACGCGACGGAGGCTCATGTTCTCGCCGATGGTAGCGATGAGATGGGTGAGTTGCTCCTCAACTGTTTTATTGCTGCCGGGATAGGTGGCTTTTTTGAGGGCTTCTATATCGCCTTGTGCCCCAATGGCGAGTTTTGCAACGTCCTTGACGAAGGCTTGGAATTGCTCATTCCGCCCGACGAAGTCGGTTTCGGCATTGACTTCGACGAGCGCGCCTTTGGATCCTTCGCAGGACATCCCCACAAGGCCTTCAGCCGCTTGGCGGCCTGACTTCTTGGCGGCTGCTGAAAGGCCTTTTTTGCGGAGCCAATCCACAGCGGCTTCAAGGTCTGCTTTTGTTTCCGCGAGGGCTTTTTTGCAGTCCATCATGCCTGCACCTGTGAGTTCACGCAGTTCTTTGACGAGAGAGGCTGTAATTTCTGACATGACTATATCTCCTGTGCGTCTGTGGGAAGAGGTTCCGCAGGGGTTTCTTCTGTAAAAGGTTCTTCCTCTACAACGATGGCGACCTCTTCAGCCGCCCCTACATCTTTGCCGGACGTATGCAATTGTTCTTTCAGGCCCGCGAGGACTGCGCCAGAAACAAGTGAGCAGTAAAGATCGATAGCGCGCTGGGCATCATCGTTACCGGGGATAGGGTAATCAATGTGATCGGGGGTCGAATTGCTATCAATGACGGCAACGACAGGAATTCCCAAGGTACGGGCTTCTTTAATCGCGATATCTTCCTTGTTTGTGTCAATAATAAACAAGATATCCGGTGTTCCGCCCATCTCTTTGATGCCGCCTAGGGAGAGTTCCAGTTTGGTGCGTTCCCGCTCGAGCGAAAGCAATTCTTTTTTGGTAAATCCTTGAGCGCCTTCAATCAGCTTCTCTTCAAGCTCTTGGAGGCGTTTGATGGACTGAGAGATGGTTTTCCAGTTGGTGAGCATTCCTCCGAGCCAGCGGTGGTTGACATAAAATTGGCCGCACAAAGAGGCAGATTCTTTAATGGCCTGAGAGGCTTGTCGTTTTGTGCCGACAAAAAGAACGCGTCCGCCGTTCGCCACAACCTTTTCGATCGCTTCCAGAGCATGGTGCAGCATAGGGACCGTTTGTTGAAGGTCAATAATATGGATGCCTCCTCGAGATCCATAGAGGTAGGGGGCCATTTTAGGATTCCACCGGCGGGTTTGGTGTCCAAAGTGGACGCCAGCTTCCAGCAGCTGACGCATGGTAAATGTTGGTTTCATTGTAACTTTTCCTTTCTCCAGTTAAAACCGCCGCAGGGGAAGAGGGGCCAGAGGCCACCGGAGATTCCACGCTGCGTGTGTATTTAATTAATTAATCAGTCAGACCATCACATGATGGTCGGGGTGAGAGGATTCGAACCTCCGACCTCCTGGACCCAAACCAGGCGCGCTACCAGGCTACGCTACACCCCGACTGTAAAGCGTGTATAAGATGCTTTTACTTATTTTTCAAGTCGTAATACGCATTCAGGTGTAATCTTGTGGGCTTGGATCGTTCCGCCCCCAACTTCAAGGGCATGGACCGTGCCTTCAACGGGACCAATGGGGGTCAGAGAATGGGGTGTGGTGCTCTCATAGAGGGCGAGAATCGCCCCTTTTGCGTCTACGAAAATGATATCAAGGGGGACGTAAGTGTTCTTCATCCACATGGCAACAGGAGTCGGTTTTTCATACGAAAAGAGCATGCCTGTATCTTGGGGCAGGATTTTGCGGAACATCAGCCCTTTTTTCCTCTCTTTTGGGGTATGGGCTACTTCTATCTGGAAGGTGATGTTTTGATGAGGACACGAAAGGGTGAGCGGAACCGCCTTGAGGGGAGAGACGAGTAGGGTGATGACCGTTAAGGGGAGGAGGCTGTTGCGCATTCTTTTTCCCAATAGGCTGCAAGGGTGCAAAATTCCTGGACACTCAAGCTTTCCGCGCGTCGGGTTGGATCAATCTGCAGATGTTCCAATTGAGATGCGGAGAGGAGTCCTTTCAGGGTAGAGCGTAGCATTTTTCGTCTTTTTGAAAAAGCGGCTTTTGTTACATGCTCAAGAGCACGCCAGCTAACGGCATTATAAGGCGTTGACGGGACTATTTGAACAACCGTTGAGGCAACTTTAGGGGGCGGCACAAAGGCGCCGGGCGGAAGGTCAAAAAGCTTTGTCACCTGCGTGCGCCACTGACACATGACGGAGAGGCGCCCATAGTCGGGCGTGTTCGGGCTTGCGGTCAGGCGGGCTGCCACTTCCTTTTGAAACATCAATGTCAAGTTTTCGAAAGCATCAATGTGTTCAAGCCACTGTAACAGAAGGGGAACAGAGATGTTGTAGGGAAGATTCGAAATGATTTTTCGAGGGGCTTGACCCAGGGTATGAAGGGGAAGGAGGAGAGCGTCTCCTTGCAAGATCGTCAGCTTTCCTGGCCCAGGCTCTTTTAGCTTTTCTAAATGAGGAAGACAGCGTTCATCCTGTTCGATCAGAAAAAGGTCCTTGTAGGGGTGGGCGAGAATTTCTCTGGTGAGACCCCCTGGCCCTGGCCCCACTTCAATAACCGTTGTGTTGTTAAGTGGCCCCGCGCTTTCAACGATACGTTTTAAAATGTGAGGGTCTGTCAGAAAATGTTGCCCTAAGCTTTTCTTGGCGCGTAAGGCTTGGACAACATTTTTGAGGGGTTCCATTTAATTTTTTGTTTCAGAAGGTACAGCCCCTCTGAAATCAATATAGGCACTTTTCTTGAAATCCCGCAGCTCTCGATCGGCAAAGCGCTGGAGTTTGCGTTCGAGGAGGTTGTTTCGAACGGCTTCTTCTGTGAGCGGTTCTATTTTTTTCTTTTCCTTTGAGCAAATCATGACGAGGAGAGCGCCTTGCTCAGTCAGGAGGGGGGCGGTGGCTTTATTGGCAGGGAGGTCCTGAAGCACTTTCTGTAAAGCGCTTGGCATGGTCTCAAAGATGCCCTCTTGGGAATTTGTCTGGATCGAAGACATCTCTTTGCGGGCTAAAGATTCGAGAGTGGCACAACTTTTAGCGGCATGAGAGACTTTTTCGGCTTGCTGGAGGATGGGGAGCATCTCACTCTCCGTTGCTTTAGGCGGGAAAGGAAAGAGTATTTGTTGCATCTTCAAAAGGGTTTGGCCTGAGGTGCTTGGGAGTTTTTTTTCAATATAACCAATCAGGATATAACTGTGAGGGGTACGGATAGGTTTGGACAGTTGCCCAGGCTCCATGTGTGCGAGGAATTCTGCAACTTCAGGGGAAAGCTCTTCTTCTGTCATCCATCCCATATCTCCTCCTAAAGCAGCTGTGGGGGCTTGAGAGAATTGTTGTGCCAGGACTGAAAAGTGCGCTCCCTTTTGGAGCTCTTCCATGAGTCGGTTGAGGTCGTTTTTTACGCGCACCTCTTGCTCGTGGCCGTCAAAATGCAAGACAATTTCCGCTAGGTGATATTGGGTTTTTCCTTCCTTTTCTTTTTCAAGTTGCAGGGCTTGCGCTATTTCTGAGTCTGAAATCTGAATGGTGGATGCATATTTCGCACGGATGAGCTCAACCCACATACGATTTGTTCTAATTTGGTCTTCAAGCGTTGAAAGGGGAATCTTGTTTTCCTTCATAATGCGTGCAATGTGGCCCGGTTCCATGCCGCTGTTCTTTTCAAGAAGGGCAATAGATTCCTGCATTTCTTTGTCGGTGACCTGAATTTTATATTGCTCTGCAATTTGACGTTGGAGGACCTCGTTGATCATCGCATGCAGCATTTGGGATTTGAGTTTCTCAAGGTTTGCAGGCGTGGGGTCTATGTTTGCGTTCACTGCCGCTAAATGCAAGCGATCTGACAGCCCTCCTTCGGTAATAATATCTTTGTTGACAACAACAGCGATACGGCTTGGCATTGAGGTGGATTGGCCCCATAGAGAAAGGGGTAATATTAGAAAAACAAGTAACATCACAATAGAGCGCATGTAAGATCCTTATGCGTGTTGAGAGAGTGTGGGCAATATAGTACTTTTTCTCTTTTTAGGGAATAGACTCTTGAATTTTTTTTGAAATTGGTCAATGTTGGCCTAAGTGTTGATAGGTCATTTGAGCTTCATGAAAAAACTTACGCGATACATACTCGAACAGCTTTCTTTTGCTGTTCTGGCAGTCACTCTCATGCTTACGTCCATTATATGGTTTGTGTTTATGCTGCGTTATTTAGAACGTATTGCGAGTGAGGGGATGTCGTTTGAGGGGTTCCTTTTTATTCTCTTAAATTTCTTGCCTTCTGTGTTCGTTATCATATGTCCTATTGCTTTTTTTATAAGTATCCTTTTCGTTTATAATAAACTTCTTGCTGATCATGAGTTGATGGTTATGCAAGCGGCGGGGGTAAGCCCTTGGCAGCTTGCAAGGCCGGCAAGTGTTCTCATCGTTGTTTTTACAGGGATTCTTTATTTTTTTACGCTGCACGTCGTTCCTTTTTCTACAAAATATTGCAGAGAGGTTTTGTCGTCTTTAGATAGCCATCCCCTTCTTGGTCTTGTATCGGTAGGACAGTTTAATACGTTTGGACAACGTACGATCTATGCTCATCATCAGGATTCACAAGGTAACTTTTTAGGAGTGCTGCTTTATGATAATAGTCAACCGGATAAAACAGTCATATTGATGGCTGAGAAAGGCATACTCCTGAATGAACCTGAAGGGCAGAAATTATTGCTGGTTAATGGCAACCGGCAGGAAACTCTTAATCAAACGGGTAAGAGTGGGATTCTTTATTTTTCTCAATATGTGCTTTCAGCAAAAGAGGGCTTGTTAAATACCCCTCAAAAAACTTCACAACGTTCGACGGAAGAGCGTTCGTTAAGAGAGTTATTTACCCCTCAAGGGCAGATTCCTTCTTCAAAGCGTTGGAAGTTCTTTTTGGTTGCTCACCAAAGACTAGTTTCTCCCCTTATTGTGTCTGCCTTTGGATTCATGGGAGTTAGTTTTATGGTGTTAGGGCACTTTAATCGGCGGGGGAGAATAGGGAAGATAGTGGGAGTGTCTCTTTTGGCAACGCTCTTGCAAATTTGCATTATCGCTTGTTTTCAAGTTAACACGTATCCCGTTTTAATGGTTACTTTAGCTTATTTCCTTGCGGTGGTTCCGGGGGTTGTCTCTTTTTGCTTTCTTACCGGTTCTTTTCACCGGTGGAATCTCTTAGGGAGATGGTCATGAGGTTTTTAGGGATACTTTCTCAATACATTAGACATTTGTTCTTAAAAATTTTTGGAAGTGTCTTTTTAGGGCTTTTGGGTATATTCCTTATTTTTGATTTTTTGGAGATACAAAGAAGGCTCATGGAAAAAGATGCCAGTTTTTTTGATAAATTTTCTGTCGTTTTTCTGCGCGCCCCTTCTTTTTTTGCAGAAATTTTACCTTTACTTATCTTTGTGGTAGCCACTTATGCTTTTTGGCGTCTGAATCGTAACCACGAGCTTGTTATTTGTCGTTCAACAGGTCTTTCTTTGTGGCGCCTTGTTTTTCCTATGAGTGTCGTGGCTCTTTGTATAGGGTGTGGTAACCTTATGGTTTTTAACCCCTTCTCTAGCTTTTGTGTTTCTCGGGCAGAAACCCTCTTGAAAAAATTACACGGAAAAGTAACAGAAGAGATCAGGGTAGAATCCACTGGCATCTGGTTGAGTGAGTCTACTGGGAAAAATCAAACTATTTACAGGGCAAGTCAATTTGATTTAGGGACACTTACCTTTAACAATATCAATATTCTTGTTGTGTCTCCTCAGAATGCTTTCTTAGAGCGTATTGATGCGAAAGAAGCTCAGATCAAGGAAAAAACTTTGGTGCTCCGAGATGGGTGGTTTGTGATTCCTGGGGGGAATGCCCAAGTTTTTAAAGAAAGAACATTGCAGACGTCACTGGATCGGGCGCATATTGAGCGAATGAATATCGATAGTAATTTGCTTTCTTTTTGGAAACTTCCTGCTTATATCTCTCTATTGGAGAGATCAGGGTTGAAAAGTCTTAAATACCTGACAGTTTGGCATTTTTCGGTCGCTGGTGTGGCTTGGATGGGAGTTATGGTGCTGTTGGCGGCTACTTTTACATGTGGAGCTTATCGTCGGAAAAAAGGGATTTTGATTGCTGGAGGGGTCTTTTTGGGAGCGCTTCTTTTTTTCTGTAATCGCGTTATGTTTTCTTTAGGTGCTTCGGGCATGATGTCCCCCCTTATTGCGGCATGGTTTTTGCCGCTTCTTGTGTTTATGGGGGCGGCTACTGCCATATTTCATCAAGAAGATGGGTGAGCCATGCGAATGTTCTCTCTCTTGTATATCTTTTTGGCCTGTCTCCTTTCTTCTCCTCTTTGTGCGGATAAGAACCCATTCCCTGTGAATGAAAATGAACCTGTTCTGTATTACGCCGATGCGCAAACGTATGATCGTGAGCTTGAACTCTTAATTTTGGAAGGGAATGTGGAGTTCCATCATGAAGGTACAGTACTGACTGCAGATCGTGTGACCTACAGAACCTACAAGGATGGAGTAGATATCATAACAGCATCCGGAAATGTGCATATTCGTAGCCCGGATGGTGACGAGCACTTTGCTGAATATGTGGAGCTTACAGGGGATTTTAAGGAGGGAGTCTCCTTACAGCTGAGAACTCTTTTGGCGGATGACTCTAAGCTGGCGGCTCTTGAAGGTCGTAAGTGTGGTGCGAATGAGGAATTAGACAAGGTTGTCTATACTCCCTGTGAACTTTGTGGAGATAAAAAGCCGACCTGGCAGTTGAATGCCCGGCATGCTGTGAGAGATGGGACCAAGAATGATATTGATTTTACAGATGCGCAGCTTCGGATGTGGGATATTCCTCTCCTTTATTTACCTTATGTAACGCAGCCTTTAGAGAGAAGGAGTGGGGTCTTACTCCCCCTTCCCCGATACAGCTCAGATCTTGGTTTTATGGCGCAGGTTCCTTATTTTATTGCTATTTCGCAGGATAAAGATCTCACCCTGACTCCTACCTATATTAGTAAACAGAATCCTCTTCTTTTGAGTACCTATCGTCAAGCTCTCAATAATGGTTTTTTTGAGATGGAAGGAAGTGTCACAAAGTATAACAGATCTGCTCAGGATACGGCGGCTCAGAGAGCAGGTCAGTATAAGGTACCAACCACAAGAGGACATGCATATGCGAATGGACAATGGAATTTAAGTGATGTATGGCGTCTTAAGACGGAAGGAGGGTATGTTAGTGATAAGACTTATTTCCGGCGCTATGTTTTTTCAGGATGGCAGGCCGATCCTAACTTGGCTTCCAAAGGATTATTAGAAGGTTTTTTGACATCGCGAGACTATAGCTCGGCTAAAATCGACTATTATCAAGGGCTGCGAGCGGAAGACCAGCAAAAATATATTCCCGTTGTATTGCCTATGTTCACCTACAGTGGATATCCAGATGTAGGGGCGGGTGGAGGGCGCTTTAGGATGGATGGGAATCTTCTCAATCTGTATCGCTCATCTGGCTCTAAAATGCAGCGGGGCGTTGGCCTTGCAGAATGGCGGCGCCCTTGGGTTGCACCTTCTGGTCAACTTCTTACTCTTTTTTCCTCTGTGCGCGGAGACCTTTATGAAATAGAAAAATACCCTTTTTCCACATCTCAACGTAAGGGGGTAGGGAGATTTTTCCCTCAAGGCGGTCTTGAATGGAACTGGCCTTTTATGCAGTCTTGGGAAAAACAGGGGCTTGTTGTTCAGCCGCTTGCACAAATACGCGGGGCCCCAGCTAAGGCTATAGGGGTATCAGCCAATCAAGTTCCTAATGAGGATAGCCTCGATTTTCTATTTAATGAACTTAATTTGTTTAGTACAAACCGGTTTCCAGGATATGACCTCGTGGATACGGGAAGCCGTGCGGTTTATGGGGGACAAGCGCTTTTAACGGGGGCTCCCTTAGGAGAGATTGATTTCTTTTTCGGTCAAAACTATGCGTATGCGCAAGAAGATTTTCTTAGCAAAATTCAGGGTGTCAAAAAGGGCGCTTCGGATTACGTAGGCCATGTGGAAGCCTATCCTGTAGATTGGGTCTCTTTGCACTATCGCTTTCGTCTTTATCAGAAAACGGTTCGTCCAAAAGTTTCAGAAGTTGGGGGATCTGTAGGGCCTGCGATTGCAAAGTTATCTGGTACTTATGTGTATCTTGATGGCAATAATCGATGGATGGGAGAGCCTGCATTTGAACAAATGGCTCTCTCTTTCAGCTCCGCTTTTACAAAATGTTTTTCTCTCGAGGCGACGTTATTGCAAAATTTACGCTCGAACACTCAATATGGAGGGACTTTGATTAAAGGGATCAGCCTTACCTATCGTGATGATTGTTTCGTAGCGAGTATAGGCGTCCAACGCCAATACTTCGTTGCTAATGATGTGCGCCCCTCGACCCTCTTTTTGTTTACAATCGGGTTTAAGAATGTGGGAGAGTATACCTGGTCTAGACAACTAAATTCTTACTCTCCTAACCCAGATAAAGGGTTGGGCCTTTTTGAGCAATATAGCGGGGCCCGCACTCCTCATGTACCTTATTAAGCACACGCTCCTTCTGCCACTTCCTGGGTTGAGGAAGGGGTGCGCTTAAGGGTAACTTGATTAAGGCCGTCGATAAGTTCTTGCCTGCATTTTTTTAGTTTTGTGAGTTCTCGAATGTCATCTTTATCTTGAACTTGAAGGGAATTGACCTTGATTTCAATAAGGTCGAGAAGAATTTCCAAAGATTGGTAGGATATAAGCATGTTTCCTCATGTTGCAAATTGATCCATTATCCATCCAGCTCACTTATTTTCGAGAGTTGTTTCTGGTTGGATCTCGAGTGTATCTTGCAAGAGGTTAACAAATGGTGAATAGGAATGGCGCTTTTAAGCTTAGATGAATTTTCTCAGCAGCTTCTTTCTCAAAAAGGGAGGATTATGGGGTATGATGTTGGCGAAAAAACAGTCGGAATGGCGTTGTCTGACTCCCATGCTATGATAGCCACACCCTATCGTACGCTTCATCGTATGAGTTGGAAAAAGGATTCTCATGTCTTGCTGCAAGAAATAGATGACCACGCTGTCAAAGGCATTGTCGTGGGATTTCCTCTCAACATGAACGGAAGCGAAGGTCCTCGGTGTCAGTCAATTCGCCAATTTGTGGCTAACCTTCTTGCATTGCGAGATATTCCTATTTGTTTGTGGGATGAACGCTTATCAACAATTGCGGTGCGGCGTACGCTTCTTGAGGCAGATGTCTCGCGCAAAAAACAAAGTTTAGCGATTGATAAAATGGCAGCTAGTTACATCCTTCAAGGATGTTTGGACTCTCTTAGAAGGTCGAAGGCTCCGCAAGGAGATGGAGTTGGTGATTTAGGACCATGAGCATTGAAAAATCAGGCGTTTTCGAGTTCATAATATCTTCCAGGTGCGTGTTGAAAGAGGTGGTGTTCAGAAGGTTGGTTGAAAGGGCGCCTTCTTCGGTGAAAAGTTGGCACTGTCCACGGTTATTTAAAAGAATTTTTCTGGTGATAGCGATCTGATGTTTATATATGGCATCAATAAACACAGAGGCAGCTTCTTGTTGCCAATGTGTTGCGCCAGAAAGTTTCAGTGCGAGTGAACGTAGCCATTCGAGATGTAATTCTTGTCCAAGTGCAAAATAGACACGGGCGATATTTTCGAGGTCACAGCTGACCTCTTTGTTGAGTAAAATAATATCGGGTGCGGAAATAAGTGCTCCTAAAGATAGAATTTTTTTGATGAGGGAGAGGGGCATGCCTTTTTTCTTGTAGACCCTATATTTGTCTTCATATGTTTTGCGTTGGAGGGGGGCAAACAAGGCAGGAAACTGCTTGTATAAAAGGTCCACACCTGGTTTAAAATTACACAGCAGTTTGTCTAGGTTTGTGTCGCCATTTGTGCTCCGTAAAAACCATTCAACCAGCCTTTTTACTTTATCACGCGTGCGCTGGATGAGCTCTGTTTGCCAGTCCGGGCCTTCGTTTTTAAGGTCTATAAGCGCTTGCCAGAGAGCAGGTAAGTCCAATAAGTTTTCTACCGTAAGGTAGGCTTTTGCGATATCGATTTCTGAGCGATTTATTTGACGTTTGAGTTCATTTATAAAGGTAATGCCCATTTTATCAATGAGCGTATTTGTAAGAAGTGTAGAGATGATCTCTTTCCTTAAAGGATGGGAGCTTATTTCTTTTTTGTACCTTTTTTGCAATTCTTGGGGAAAATAAAAAATTAATTTTTCCTCTAAAGCAAAAAGCGTCGAAATTTCAGATTGAGAGAGTTTATTTTTTAAGGAAATTTTAGCATAAGCTAGAAGAATAGCTAGTTCGGGGCGCGTAAGAGGCTGTTTGCTTGTGCTTCGGCGTCCAAGCTCTGTTTCATCAGGTAGGTTTTCGAGAGTGCGATTTAATAGCCCCTCGCTTTCGAGGGTGCGCAAGAGGGCAGTTTGTTCATTAAAGGGACGCATTCCTTGGTAATGAGACAGGCTAATGGTTTGATTTTGCCAGATGTTATCTTGGAGGACTGAATTGGCCACATTGTCGGTCATCGCCTCAAGGAGGGTATTACGTTGACTGAAGGATAACGCTTCCTTGGTTACAATGGGATTTAATAGAATTTTAATATTAACTTCATGGTCCGAACAGTCAACGCCTGCTGAATTATCAATAGCATCCGTATTGATTCTTCCTCCCTTAAGCGCATATTCGATGCGGCCGCGTTGGGTAAATCCGAGATTCGCTCCCTCGCCGACGACTAAGGCGCGCACCCCTTCTCCATTAATGCGTAAGGTATCATTTGCACGATCTTCTACATCACTATTTGACTCTTCTTTTGCTTTCACATAGGTGCCAATTCCTCCCAACCACAGCAGGTCTACAGAGGCGCGCAAAAGATAGCGGATTAACCCTACGGGTGTCAGAAAGTCTTCTTGAATATCAAATACATCTTTCATTTCCGGGGTGATGGGAATGGATTTTGCATGTCGATCAAAGACCCCTCCCCCTTTTGAGATAAGCTGTGGGTTGTAATCCGCCCACGTTGATTGAGGAAGGTTGAAAAGTCGCTTACGTTCTTGGTAGCTTTTTGAGGGAGAAGGGGAGGGGTCAATGAAAATATGAGACTGGTTGAAAGCGCCGAGAAGTTTAAGATGGCGCGACATGAGCATGCCATTTCCAAAGACATCTCCGGACATATCGCCAATACCCACGACAGTAAGTTCTTCCGTCGTGGCGTCCCGGCTTATCTCATAAAAATGGTGTTTTACAGATTCCCATGCCCCTCGGGCTGTAATGCCCATTTTTTTATGATCGTAGCCTGTTGAGCCTCCAGAGGCGAAGGCGTCGCCTAACCAAAAACCATATTCTGAGGCAATTTTGTTCGCATAATCAGAAAAGGACGCTGTTCCTTTGTCAGCGGCAACAACCAAGTAGGGATCATCTCCGTCATGTCGAATGACGTCCGGCGGGGGAATAATCAGCTGATCCTTAATGGTATCTGTAAGGTCGAGAAGGCCCCGCATAAAAATTTCATAGCAAGCGATGACTTCGTTTTGGACAGGACGTTTTGGCTCCGTGCGTTTGACGATGAAGCCTCCTTTAGATCCTACAGGAATAATCACAGTGTTCTTGACCATTTGCGCTTTCATTAAGCTCAAGATTTCTGTTCGAAAATCTTCTCGTCGTTCAGACCAGCGAATGCCGCCGCGTGCTACCTTGCCTCCTCGTAAGTGAATCGCCTCGACTTGTGGCGAATACACAAAAATTTCAAATTGAGGACGGGGGAGCGGCATTTCCTCAATCTTTGCACATTCAATTTTGAAGGAAATATAGGGTTTGTCTTTGCCTTTGTATGTTTGGTAGTAGTTTGTTCTGACTGTAGCATCTATTGCGTTTACAAATTTTCTTAATATATCTTCTTCATCTAGGGTGGAAACGCTTTTCAAATATGTTTCTATTTTATGGAGAATTTTTTCCCGCCCCAGTTTGCGGTCTTTTGTATAAGAAGGGCAAAAAAGACACAGGAAGAGATCAAGCATCAAACGGCAAATCTGCGGATGAGTTGCGAGCGTTATTTCCATATAGGCTTGACTGAAAGTAACCTGTAGTTGGCGAATATATTTAGCATAGGCGCGAATTAATTGGCATTCACGCCATTCTAGATGGGCTTGTAGAATAAGGCGATTAAACCCATCATCTTCACTTTCTTCATGCCAGACATGGCTGAACCCTTTGAGGAAATTTTCTCTCACCAGTTCTAATACAACAGCTTTTCCTTTGTCGTTTTGCACTTCAAAATCATGAACCCAAATGTTCTGGGCATCGGCCAGTGTGACAACAAAAGGAATTTCGCTGAGCACTCTTAGATTCATGTTCTCTAAAACGGGGAGAATATCAGAAAGAGCAATGGGCGCATCGACGGCATAAACTTTGAAGGTGAGAGCGTTCTTGTTTTTTGCTTTGCTTTGTACAAGGTTAGACCGCAGGCGCTTTGTGGCCAAAGCCTTTTCCATCTCCTGAATGTCAAGGATTGCATCTTCTGCGCAAAAACGCTCTTGGTAACCTTTTGTGAATCCTGCGCCATAGCGTTCAAAAAGCTCTTTGCCTTTGAGGTCGCCGTGTTGTCTCAGAAGGGCTTTTAAAAGATGATCCCGCCAGTTTAGAGCAGCATTGCTGATTTCACGTTCGATGGTTTTTGCATCGTAAGGGAGGAGCTGCTTTTTGACACACGTGATTGTATAATGGATACGTGCAAACGCTAGGTCTCCCATCTGTGTCTGCCACTTTGTACTTTTTCCGCCCAAAGCTTTTTCAAGTATTTTTTCTATTTTGCGCCGGAGCTCGCTGTCATATTTTTCACGCGGAATATAAACAATGCAAGAAACAAAACGCCCAAATGTGTCAGGTCGGATAAAGAGGGTAGGACGTTGACGGTTTTGGAGCTGGAGAATCGCCATGCTTGTTTCGAGGAGCCACTCTTCTGAAGCTTGGAAAAGCTCATCTCTTGGAAAAGACTCTAAAATGTGAACGAGGGTTTTGCCATCATGCCATTGCTCATCAAACCCAGATCTTGCCAAAATATGGGAGATTTTTTCTCTTAGTAAAGGAATCTTGCGGGCGCTTTGGTTATAGGCTACGGAGGTAAAAAGCCCGATAAACTGATAGCATCCGGTAAGATTTCCCTTATCATCAAACTTTTTAATTGTGAGGGCATCCATAGGGTCGCGGCGGTGTACGAGGGCGGTTTTCGTTGCTTTTGTAATGATAAGAGGGGATGCTTCGTTAAAATAGTTACGGTTTGTGGGCGTCAGCTCTACCCCTGCAAAAATATGGGTGATCTCTTGGTTGTGAGATTTTCTTAAGATGCCAAGACCTTCTTGGGGGACAAGGCTTTTTTGAAGTGTTGCATGGCCCGGGACAAGCAGGTATTCACAAAATCCCAAAAAAGTAAAATGGTCATTTTCCAGCCACTTAAGAAAGGCGAGAATTTCATCTTTTTCTTCTTGTGTAACCGTAAGACATGTTTTTTTTAAATTTGTTATGGCGCCTTCTAGGTTTTCGCGCATGAGATGCCAATCACTTACAGCATTTCTAACATCTTCCAGAGAGCGCGCAATTTCATGCTTTAAGGATTCACTTTTTTTCTGGGAAAGTATGCCAGAAATTTCACAGTGAATAAAGGATTCGTAAAGCCCTCTTTTCGTATTTGGAGGGGGGGAAGAGACGTGGGTGAGGATCCCTTCTTTATTTCTCTCTGCCTGTATAACAGGATGGATTACGAGAGAAATTGAATAACCCAGACTGTTGATAGCTCCCACCACAGAATCAACGAGAAAGGGCATATTGTCATTTACAATCTCTACAATGGTTTGAGGGGCTGAAGTCTTATTTTCTGTTTGGGCTTGGGGGTAGATGTGAATTTTCATTTGTTTGGGAAGTCGCTTCCGTCCAAAAGTCCACATGACGTGCACAGCGTCGATAAGAATAGGAAGAGGGGTTTCCTCTAAATCTCCTAAGGATACATTTGCATAATAAAGATTCGCGAAAGTTTCAGCGGCATTTTGTTCCTGTTCAGGAACGAGAAGGCATATGCCTGTAGCGATCTTGTGAAGGATGTCCTGTTTTTTGATTGATTCAGACATGAGGCATTCTCTTTTTGTTGTTTGATGAGTATAGCAGAATTTTGGAAAAAAAGGAGAATGACCTGCTTTCCGGAGGAGATTTTGTGAAATTTTATCTACATTGGGGTTGACGTCTAAGAAAGAGTAAAATATGTTCTGTTCATGAACATTCTGCCGATTTGCGTCGGCGTTTAGGAGTTTTATAATCAATGGCTGCCTTTCAAGAGATTCGTGAACAAACGGAACAAAAGGTGATGGTGCACCTTTTGAGCGAGATTGAGCGTAACCCCTCCTTTACGCAGCGTGGGTTAGCGAGTGAACTCGGTATTGCTTTGGGGTTGATGAATCAGTATCTGAAAAGTTGTGTGGCTAAGGGGTGGGTGCGGGCGTCTCAGATCTCGCCCCGTCGCATCACCTATTTTCTGACTTCAGAAGGATTTACAGAAAAAAGCCATATGGTGAAGGACTATTTAGCACGCTCCATGGTCTTTTTTAGAGATGCCAGAGTGCAATGTGAAACAATATTTGAATCCTGCAAGGTTCATGGATGGACTAAAATTGCCCTTGTGGGGGAGGGAGACCTGGCTGATATTGCGCAGCTTGTGGCGCAAGGGACAGGACTTGCCCTTCAACTTGTCTCAGCGGATATTGATCTCAAAAAATATGATGCGGTTCTCGTGACAGATGTTATCAATCCTCAAGGGACTTATGATGCCCTTAAGGGAAAAGTTGATCCGCACCGTTTACTCGCTTTGAAACTTCTTCATATTTCAGAGCGATCGAGATAATTTTTTGTGGGAAATGTTAGGGCCAGCGGTTGTTGGCCTTTACGGGAATGGTGCTGATAATGCTTCTTCCCACGTATGCGGTGCAAGCGGCACACTAACACAGTTTCCAGGTTATCTTAACGCCTGGGATATAAATACAATTCTGCGGTTTTGGTGAGATTTTCACCCAGACTGCGGCAGCTATGGTAGATTTAAGAGAAATATGTCCACGCCTTCAATTTTTTCAGCACTTTGTAAGCTTAATGCTCTCCTTACGCGGCGTGAAAAGTGTAAGTGGTTAGGGATTGCGGGGTTTGCTTTAACGACTTCTTGTCTGGAGGTTATTACAGCCTCTGTGATTGTTGTTTTTGCGCAGGTGCTCAATCAACCAGAAGCTGGGAGAAAATATTTGAACATGCTGGGGGTGCACGCTGAGCTATCTCCAGGGCGTATTGTATTTTTCATCGCTCTTGTAGTGGGAGTTTCCTACCTTATTAAAAATATTGTGGCAGGCCTCGAGGTTTTTTATCAGAATTTTTCGATTCAAAAAATGGGGTATAATTTTAAAAACAAACTTTTGCATCGGTATGCGGAGGCGGATTATGGATTTTATCTGACCCGTAATTCCTCTTTGGGGATGCATGTTGTGGGTGGAGATGCTGAGCAAATGGCCTCGATCGGGATGCTCTCTATCGCAAGTATTTTGTCCGAGGGTGTTGTTTTTTTATGTCTCATCGGGATGGTTGTTTATGTGAACCCTTCTTTGGCGGTGGTTATTTTTGGAATTGGAGCCGGTGTTTCTGTGGGACTGATGAAGGGTGTGTTGCCGCGCTTTTATCGATTTGGACAAATCTTACAAGAGACATCCGTTCAAGGGGGGAAAAATTTAGGCCAGTTCTTCCATGGATTTAAGGAAATTGTTTTGCTGGGTAAACGCGATGTTTTTATTGAGGCCTACCAGTGTTATGCGCGTAAGAGGGCCAGAATTCAAGCGTTGCAAACCGCTACAAGTACGTTGCCTCGGCTGATTATTGAAGTCTCTTTTGTCGGTCTCTTTGTTGTGACGATTGCGATTTTGTGTTGGGATCATGAAAGCCCCTTGCAGATGATGGGAACCCTGGGCGGATATCTTTATGTTGGGTTTCGTCTTATGCCTGGTCTTAATCGTGTTGTCACTCAGCTTAATGGATTTAAAGCTGTTATCCCGGCGATTGAACGTGTGCATGAAGAGTATACATCGGTAGTTTCACAGAAAAACTATCAAGATGTTCCAAGTCTTCACTTTTGTGAGACCCTTGCCTTTCACAATGTAAGCTTTCGATATCTCAATACGAAACGGGATGCGTTGTCTCATGTAACATTTACAATCCAAAAGGGCGAATGCGTAGGTGTTGTGGGCGAAACAGGTTCAGGAAAATCAACGCTCGTGGATTTAATTTTAGGGCTCTTGCGACCTCAAAAGGGTCACATTTTAGTGGACCAGAAATATCCGGTGAATTCCTTTCAGTGGCACAAAAAAATTGGGTACGTGCCTCAAGCCGTGTACCTCACCGATGATACAATTGAGGCGAATATTGCCTTTGGTGAACTTGAAGTGGATCAGAAGAGACTAGAGGCGGCTATTGATGCCGCCCAATTGCGCACGTTTATGGATCAACTTCCGCAAGGCGTGAAAACGGTTGTTGGGGAGCGAGGCATTCGGCTCTCGGGAGGAGAGCGTCAACGTATTTCGATTGCGCGGGCCCTGTATCATAACCCTGAAGTCTTGATTTTTGATGAGGCAACATCAGCTTTAGACAATGAAACAGAAGCTCGCCTTATGGACACAATTCATGCTGTGAGTCAAAATCGGACCGTAATTATGATTGCCCATCGTTTATCCACCCTTAAAGATTGTGACCGCATTGTTGTGATGGACAAGGGGCATGTTAAGGAAATCGTGGATTATTCTTCATTCAACACGAACAGAGCGATAGGATAGATTATATGGAACCTTTTCATCTTGCCATCCCCACCCATAGCGTTGCTGACGCAAAAGACTTTTATCATGGGGTTTTAGGTGCAACCATTGGCCGTGAATATGAACATTACGTTATTTTTGACTTCTTTGGTCATCAGCTTGTAAGCCATTTAGATCCTGAAAAGGTCGACAAAGAAGTGCAGATGTATCCTCGGCATTTTGGAATTATTTTTAAATCCAAGGAAGATTTGGAAAAGATGTATCAGCGGTGCAAGGTGCACAAAGCGCCCTTTTTTGAAGAATTATTCGAACGATATCAGCACAAGCATGGTTGGCATTTCAGCTTTTTCGTCATTGATCCTTCCAATAACCTGGTGGAATTTAAGTATTATGTTAATCCAGAGGATGTGTTGGGGTAGAAGCGCTATGCTGCTAAAAATCGCATACTAAGAGGAGGAATAGGGGAGTGTTTCAGGGACACCAAACACGCTGGTGGAATTAAATTTGATGAAATGGAAGGTATGCCTTAGGGGCCTTCCGCCAACCTTAATCATAAATGGAGACAAAAATGGACAACGAAAGAACTTTTATTATTGCTGAAATTGGTATCAATCATAATGGTGATATGTGTATTGCTAAGAAACTGATTGATATGGCGAAAAATGCGGGGTGCGATGCCGTAAAATTTCAAAAACGTACTATCGATGTTGTCTATTCTCCTGAAGTTCTAGGGCAATATAGAGAAAGCCCTTGGGGGACAACCCAGCGCCAACAAAAAGAGGGCTTAGAATTTGGAAAAGCCGAATATGATGAAATTGCCAGCTACTGTCGTTCTGTGGGGATTGAGTGGTTTGCATCAGCTTGGGATATTCCAAGTCAGTACTTTTTGAGGACCTACAACCTCAAATACAATAAAATTGCTTCTGCCATGTTGACCCACTTAGCATTTCTTGAAGAAGTCGCGAGTGAAAAGCGACATACATTCGTTTCAACAGGCATGGCTACTTATGCAGATATTGATGAAGCCGTCGCTATTTTCAAAAAATATGACTGTCCTATGACGTTGATGCATACTGTTTCAACCTATCCCTCTCAAGAAGAAGAACTCAATCTTTTAATGATCCAAACCCTCAAGGATAAATACAACTTGCCTGTAGGATATAGTGGGCACGAAGCCTCGGTGTCGCCAAGTGTAATGGCAGTTATGTTAGGGGCTGTTGCCATAGAGCGCCACATTACATTGGACAGGGCAATGTATGGAAGTGATCAGTCTGCCTCTTTAGAAAAAGAAGGACTAGACCGTTTAGTGGGAATGATCCGGAAGATTCCTCTTGTCTTGGGGGATGGTGTTAAGAAGTTTGAGGAGCGTGAGCAAGCTATTGCGCAGAAGCTGCGTTATTGGCCTGAGCCAACACCCCATCTGAAGGCGTCTAATGAATAAAAAAGTTTATTGTTTTGATATCGATGGGACCCTCTGTACGAATACAGAGGGTGCTTATGAAAGCGCTGAACCTTTTTTTGACCGTATCGAAAAGGTCAATCAGTTGTTTCACGAAGGCCATGAGATTATTTTGTTTACAGCGAGAGGGTCCACAACGGGCATCGATTGGACTCAGCAAACAGAAGGCCAAATGAACCGTTGGGGCGTAAAGTATCATAAGCTTATTTTGGGGAAGCCTTTTGCGCATGTCTATATCGATGATAAGGCCGTACATGATAAGGATTGGTTTGAGAAATGAGCAAGGCTGCATCAAAAACAACATACTTGGAAGTGACGTACGATGAAAAAATTCTTCCTCGTACCACTTACCCATCTTTGTTGGCTAATTACCTAAAAAATAAATTTTTTCAAGACGCAACAAGTGTTTTGGATGTTGGAAGTGGAAGAGGGGAGTTTCTAGAAGCATTTAATATGCTCGGTCTAGAGGCCAGAGGTGTGGACCTTTCACCATCTATAAAAGATTTGGCCAAGAGATTTGAGGTGAGTCAATGCGATTTTGAAAACGAGGTTTTGCCATATGCCGATGCCACTTTTGACAGCCTCTTTTCTAAGTCTGTTGTAGAGCATTTGCACTGCCCTGAAAAACTTGTCGATGAGTGCTATAGAATTTTGAAACCTGGAGGCAAAGCTGTTTTTATGTGCCCTAGCTGGATCCATACCTATTGGGGTCCCTTCTATATAGACCACACACATGTGACGCCCTTTACGCTTCCATCTCTCATTCAATTGCTAAAACTCTCTGGGTTTGAGGTCGTTTATGGAGACCATTTTGTGCAACTTCCTGTGGTATGGAAATATCCTTTCTTGAGGATCATTTCTGACTTTATTGCCTTGTTTCCTATACCGTATAGTCCTTTGTACAATGTGCGTATGCCCTCCTTTTTAAATAAGTACATAAGGTTTTCAAAAGAGAAGATGCTCTTGGTTGTGGGTGAAAAAAAATAGCAATGAAAACCTACGCCCTCATACCCGCCCGGGCTGGATCCAAAGGTGTCAAAAACAAAAATGTTCGCGAGTTGCAGGGACAACCTTTGATCGCTTACTCGATAAAAGCGGCGCTGCAATGCTCACAGTTCGATCGGGTGATTGTCACAACAGATTCTGAAGACATTGTAGAAATTTCTCGACATTATGGGGCTGAGGTTCCTTTTCTCAGACCGGCGGAGTTCGCTCAAGATGCGTCTTCCGATCGGGATTATATTCGGCACGCCCTTGATTGGTTTAGTCTTCATGAAGGGAGTGAGCCTGACTTAATTGCACTCCTACGTCCCACAACCCCGATGCGGGATCCGTTGTTACTGGAAACGGCGGTACTTAAAATAAAGCAATATGATGAAGCGACCTCCCTAAGATCGGTGCAAGCCTTACCTGAACCTCCTCAAAAGATGTTACAGTTGCAAGGAGAGTGGTTAGCAGGGTTTTTTCCTGATGACCCCCGGAACGAATATTTTAACTTACCTCGTCAGCTATTTCCGACAGCGTACCAACCTAATGGGTATATCGACATTGTAAAGCCAAGTTACCTTAAAAGCGCTTCGAATGGTATCTTTGGTGCTAAAATGTTGGGGTTTGAAACTCCATGTTCTGTGGAAATAGACACTCAGGAAGAGTTTGATTATCTGGCATATCTAATGAGCAAAAAAAATGGTTGATTACATTTTAAATAAACGTCCAAAACAAATTTCATCTATTCACACCCTCCATAGAAGAATGAATGGTTTATTTCCCCATCCAGACTCGATAAAAATTTTTGAGAAGCTATCAAAGTTTGAATCGCGGTCTATGCATGGGCAACTTCCTGTGGTGTGGGATAAGGCGTCCAATTATCAGGTGTTTGACCCTTATGGAAACATCTGGATCGATTTTACTTCGACAATTTTTGTGGCGAATGCAGGGCATGCTCATCCTCGTATCAAAAAAGCCATTAAGGATATGCTTGAAAAAGATTTATTGCATACTTATACCTATCCAACTGAAATCAGGGGCGAATTTTTAGAATATTTTATCCGAAATACACCTGCGCATTTTGAAAAAGCTTACCTTGTATCTACGGGTACAGAAGCCACGGAGTGTTTGATAAAGCTTATTAGAATGCATGGGGGAGTTACAGGCAAAAAGAAGCCGGGGATCGTTTCCTTTTTGGGAGCCTTTCACGGAAGAACAATCGGGGCTGCACAGATAGGCGGTACCCCTCAATCGCAAAAGTGGATCGGCTATTATGATCCTCACATCCATCAAGTTCCTTTTCCTTATCAATGGGACTTAGAAGAGGGAGATTGGGAAAAGGTATTCGAGGATCATCTTACCTTATTAAGAGAAAAAGGAGTCGATCCTGAAGACGACATTAGTGGGTTTATTTTTGAATCTTATATTGGCTGGGCAGCCAGTTTTATTCCTAAAGAGTACGTGCAAGCCGCTGAGCAATTTTGTCGAAAACATAATATTCTCCTTGCTTTTGATGAGATTCAAGGGGGCTTTGGGCGTACAGGCGAGCTCTTTGTTTATCAACATTATGATGTAGAACCAGACTTAATTGCTTGTGGGAAAGGACTTAGTTCGAGTCTCCCTCTTGCCGCTGTTTTAGGGCGAAAAGAAATCATGGATTTGCCAGAGGTAGGGTCGATGAGCAGCACCCATTCTGCCAATCCTCTGTCTTGCGCTGCAGGCCTTGCAAACCTACAAGTTATTTTTGAGGAAAAACTTGTCGAAGCTTCCTCAAAAAAAGGAGAAATTCTGCATAATAGGCTGAATGATATTAAAAATAAATCAAATGGCTATATTAAATATGTAACTGGTAAAGGGCTGCTTGCCGCCCTTGTTTTTCATGATCCACAAATGGGGTTGCCAGAAAAATATCTTCCTTCCCAAATTTGCGAGAAAGCGATGGAATCTGGCCTGCTTCTTGTCCACACGGGTCGAGAGTCCATTAAAATAGCGCCACCCCTTTCGATTCCCCTAGAAGCTCTAGAAGAAGGACTGGTTGTTCTTGAGTCAATCATTCTTGAATGTATTCGGCAAAAAAATGCAGCTTAGGCATGTTGGCGTTGTCTGCAAGGATCTTCAGAATTCCTTAGATTTTTATGTGCATTGGTTTGGATGCAGTGTGGCACGGGACATGAACGAATCGGGAGAGTTTATTTCTGCGGTACTCGCTCATGAGAATATAGACGTACGCACTGTAAAGCTAAATTTTCCAGGCGGCTCTTCTCAACTTGAGCTGTTGGAATTTAGTAACCCTAAGATGGGAGAGAGTCATACGTCTCTTTTCACACAGGGAATTACACACTTTGCATTACAGGTGCGGGGTTTAGATAGATTATTTCAGGATATGTCTCTGGCCGGTATACACTTTCTTTCATCTCCCATGCTTTCAGAGGATGGGCTGGCGAAAGTATGCTTTTGCAAAACTCCGGAGGGTGTCTTTATCGAACTCGTAGAGTTAATCAATCAATGACCAAAATTAGCATCATGCAAGGACGGCTGTTACCTCCTTTTGAGGGAAGGTTTCAAGCGTACCCGGCTAAAGAATGGGAAGAAGAATTCTACGCTGCTGCAGATCTTGGTTTGTACTCTATTGAATGGATTTATGAAAAACCTTATGAGGGTGAAAACGCATTAAGCTGTCAATCGGGTATAGAGCACTTGAAAAAAGTTATGGCAGAAACAGGAGTGGGTGTAAGGTCCATCTGTGCAGACTACTACATGTCCGAACATCTTATAAAAGAGGGAAAACCTGTTTCAGAAAACTGGGATCATTTGGAATGGCTTTGTGCTCAGGGAAAGATGCTTGGAGGGATTGAGTATATTATTCTGCCTTTTGTGGATAGCTCGTCTCTTAAAACAGAGGAGGATCAATCAGCGCTTGCGATAGCTCTGAAAGAGTTTCTGTCATCACATCGCAATGCCGGTATCGAACTTCATCTGGAAACAGATCTAGAACCTCATAATTTTGCCATGATCTTTCATAAAGTCGATCATCCTCTCCTTAAGTTAAATTATGATATTGGGAATAGTGCCTCTCTAGGGTATGATCCTGATGAAGAGTTTGGGGTGTTAGGGTCTTATCTGGGGAGTGTCCATGTTAAGGACCGGGTGTTTCAAGGAAAAACAGTGCCGTTGGGAAGTGGAAACGCAGATTTCCCCAAATGTTTCAAATGGTTTGAGGCGCTGAATTTCAATGGATGGTACGTTCTTCAGGCCGCTCGTGGTCCAGTAGGAGATGAAAAGGTAACTACAGAAAATCATATTAACTTTGTCAAAAACTATCTAAAGACATATGGATCTAGAGCTTCATAAAAAAGTATTTTTGGTCGCAGGGTCTACTCAGGGGATTGGATTAGGAATTGCAGAATGCTTTCTTAAAGAGGGAGCTCGTGTGGTTATAACCGGTCGCACGCCTTCTAAATTAAAAGAAGCATTTGATTACCTCTCATGCTCTGCAGACTCAAATTCCATATTACCTCTGGAAGTGGATATGGAGGATCTAAAGGGTATCCAGCATTCACTCAATTGCATCCAAGAAGCTTTTGGCAGATTAGATGGAGTGGTTGCCAATATAGGGAGTGGTGCTGAACCGTTAGGAGTGCCGACAGATCCTACTACATGGGAGGCGAGCTTTCATAAAAACTTGAGAGCTAGCCTTCAGTTGGCACAGGCAGCTTTCCCATTCTTAAAAGAAAACGGCGGAAGCCTCACGTTTATAAGCTCTATAGCGGGCATAGAAGATATGAAGGCTCCTATAGGATATAGCATTCATAAAGCGGGCATTATTGCGGCTTCTAAGAAGTTTGCGAGAGAGTTTGCACCTTTTAACATAAGAGTAAACGTTGTGGCGCCCGGCAATATTCTTTTTCCAGGTGGTGGATGGGAGACCAAAACAAAACAAGATCCTGAGGCTGTTGCCGATTACATAAAGTCAGCAGTTCCTTTGAATTGTTTTGGTACACCAGAGGATATTGGCAATGTGTGTGTGTTCTTGTCTTCTGGAAAAGCTCAATTTATCACGGGAAGTACCATTGTTGTTGATGGTGGCCAAACGAAAACATTTTGATGTAGGCGCAATTTGCATGAGGAAAGAACATGTATAGCAAGCTCATAGAAAAAATCGTAACGGATCCGAAATATTTTAGTCTTCTAGGGTTTACGCTTGTTAGGTCGGTAATGAGTCAGGATGCTGTAGGTATATTACGCAAGAACCTCGACCAACTCTTTGCTGTGGAAAATCAAGAACGTCTTTTATTGCCTAGACATGTTTTAAAAAATCCAACATTGAGAAAGCTTCCATTTCTTCCGAAAATTGTGCGTGCCCTTAAGGAAGTATTGGAGCCTCGCTATGCTCTATGGGGTGATTTTGTTGTCCAAAAAAATAGTTTTGGGCGGTGGCATGTTGATTCAGGTTCAGAGAAGTTGCAGCCTTATTTATTTGAAAAAAGTTATCGCTTTGTAAAATGTGGTATTTTTTTGCAAGAAAATTCTCACGAGTGGGGGGGGGGAATAGGGGTGAGGCTCTTTAGTCATAAAAAATACAATAAAATTCCATACAGATTAAATGACATTTTGTATTCTCCATTTAAAAAAATGCTAGAGCACCATGTTATTATACATCCAGGAGATTTTTTATGTTTTGATTCCAGGTTGGAGCATAACTCACGTTTTCCAGCGTATATTCCGGAGGCTCAACGTAAAGAGGGATATAACCCTTTGCCTGAAGAGAAAGCAAAATATGTTTTTTATTTTAATGCATGTAATCAGGCATCTGCTAGGGATTTTATGGAAAATACCTTGCGGCGCGGGTTTTGCGAAGAATATATAAAAAAATCCGAAGAAATATTTTTTACTGATTACGGGTCTCGGATGTTTCCCGAAGATTTTCCAAAAGATTTTATAGAAAATGTACGTCAAACCAACATTACCGTGGCTAGCCCGAATCAGTGGGAAGCGGATATCAATAAGATTTTTATGGAGGAATTACAAAAAAATGCGTCTCATCAATAGGGTCACAGGATATCTTTTTATAAAGATATTTTCTATGTTTCCTTTTTTTTATAGATTGAAAGTTACAAGACAGTTTTTTACTAAAAATTATCAATCAGGTCTTGTTGCCATTGGAGAAAGGTTTTCCCGTTTCCAGGCTATCGGTCCTCAATGGATTCATGTGGATATAAAAGATTGTGATAAAAAGTTAGAGTTTGCCACCGCTTCCGTACTCCCTTTTCCAGACAACTCACAAGAGATTATATATTCTACACATATGATCGAGCATTTAACTCCAAATGCTCTTGAGATATTTGTGAGGGAGTGTTTTCGTGTTCTCAAAAGAGGAGGATATTTGCGATTTGAGGCTCCAGATGCTGAAATTCTCGTTAAAGCAGCTAAGGAAAAAGATTCTAGATTTATAGAAATGTTTCGGGATCCTTCGTGCGCAGAATTATTGTCGGATGAAAGATATAATGAAGATCATGTTGGTATCCTTGGCGTACTCAATTGTTATGTTTTAAATGGAAAGCAACTTCCTGTTTATGTGAATGAAAAGACATTTTTAGAAAAGATAAATGAGATGAATATGCAACAATTAGAGAGGTGGTTGCAAACCTTGCAAACAGAAGAGCAACAAAAAACGCATGGGCATAATAATTTGATATATTTTGATAAACTTAAATATTTATCTAAAAAAAATGGAGCAAATGAGTGTTGGCGTACTACATATGGCTCTACTCAGATTCCTAATTTGTACCTCAACAATGTAGAGCGTAGGCATAAGAATACGATTATCGAGGGTCCCCACCGTAGTTCCTATTCGATTTATTTCGAAGCTAGGAAAGCATAGAAAAAATATTTATAAATGAAGAGCAGTGAATACGTTAGACCAATTTAAGTTAGATGGGGCGATAGCCATCATCACAGGTGGGGCAGGTTTGCTGGGCATAAAGCATGGCCTGGCCATAGCTGAAGCAGGCGGGATCCCCCTTCTTGTTGATATAGAAAAGGGACGTCTTGATACCATAAAGACCGAATATTCTGAGTATCCTCTCGAAATTTACCCCTGTGATATCACAAATGCCTCTCAACTTCATAAATTACGAGAGTATATTCAACAGAGATTTGGAAAATTAGACATTCTCGTTAACAATGCGGCACTCAATCCTAAAGTGGAATCTGCGCAAGCTTTCGAGCAGTCTCGATTAGAAACTTATCCGCTGCAAAGTTATGAAAAAGAACTGAGTGTCGGCTTAACCGGTGCCTTTTTATGTACTCAAATTTTTGGGACATACTTAGCTTCTTTAGGTAAGGGTGTCATTTTAAATATCGCATCTGACTTGGGGGTGATAGCCCCTAATCAAAGTTTATACAAAAAAGAAGGGGTAGAAGATCATTTACAGTCGGTGAAGCCAGTTACGTATTCGATCATTAAGCATGGCTTGATAGGTTTAACCAGGTATACCGCTACCTATTGGGCGGATAAAGGTGTGCGGTGCAATGCGCTGGCGCCGGGAGGGGTGGAAAATGGGCAAAACGAACAGTTTCTTAGTAAGATTAGAGAGCTGATTCCAATGGGGCGTATGGCCCAGCCGGATGAGTACATGGCAGCTGTTGTATTTATGGTATCTGATGCTTCTTCTTATATGAACGGGGCCGTTCTTAATATGGACGGCGGGAGGACGTGTTGGTGAAGGCAGCTCTTTTTTCTACTCCAGGAGAGCTGGAGGTTTTATTAACAAGGGAGGATATATCCCAGTATGACGTAATTGCTTTAACGCCTTCTGCAGATTATGCGGCAGAAAAAAAGGGGTTAACTTATTCGACCATTGAAGACATTTGTGACATGGAGAAAATTTTTGGAGAGGGCTCTAAGAATTTTCACTCTATCGAAGAGATCGTCAAGGCAATCGATATCAGTGATGAATATGCAGAAAAAAAGCTGATTAATTCGTGGCATACATTTTTTTTGATTAAGATGCTTTATGATACATATAGTTTTTACGCAGCTGTTTTGGAAGCCCTTACTGCGAAGTATCAAGAGATCATTTACTTTGAGAGCGAACAAGTACAACCTCTTTCTTCTCTTGACCCCCTAGCTCCGCTTTCGGTGTTTATTTCAGTGGGCGTTAAGAAGAGGATGGAGAAAGTGCGTTTTATTTGTTTGGCTTCTGTCTCTTCTCCTATTCCGAAGATCCCATTTAGCTCAGAGGTAAAAAGAAGATTAAGAAGCTTGTTTTCTTATGTAAAGGAAATAGTTAAGCAGCTTATAGACAAATTTTTGAAAAAAAAGGGGGGCATAATTCTTCTAAATCCTGCTCTGGATAACTATCTGATTACATATATCCAGAAAAACTTTTCCTTTCAAATGTTCCCGCAAAGAAAAGTGAGCTCGCCTAAAAGGCGCAGCAGGCAGAGTGTTGTCTCCGGTTTTTATTTGTCCCAACATTTTAATCAAGCCGCTTATATAGAAAAAATATTTATTTCTCATGTTGAACAGTTTTTAGATGAGGTTCGGACGCGATATAGTCCCTATGTAGAATATTGGACAAAAAGATTATCTAAGTCTCCCCCCCAACTCGTTCTTTCTACTTTGCCAAGCACGCCGGAAGTCTTTGGTATAGTGCTGTCTGCTAAAAGGTTGGGCATCCCCGTCGTTATTCCTCAACATGGAGGGTTTGTGGGCTATGTATCTTTTAAAATGGCGGAATATATGGAAAAGAGACATGCAGACTTCATACCTGTCTATGGTGCAAAATGTGGAGCGGTGCATCACCCAGCCCGGACTTTTCCCTTAGGCTCTCCGGCATGTTATGAAATTTATAAACAAAGAGGCCGCTATACTCAAACAAAAAAGATACCTAACATGCGCCGCATACTGTTCATTTCGGATGCTTTACAAAGCAATCAGTTTTTTTTTTCTAAGTATCTCAAGCCTGCTATAGAGACTGCAAGATTTCAGCGACATACTATCGATATTATTCGACAGTATGGTCAGGTTGACTTAAAATTATATCCTTGGGAACAACAACCTAACCCTACTTATGATTGGATAAAGGATAAAAATTTTGATAATTGTACGAACCTAAACCCTCAACTCCTTCAAGATGTTCTTCTGGAGAGCGAGTACGATCTCATTGTAACAGATGGTCCTGCGACTACGTTGCTATATGCTGTGGCCACTCGTACGCCCATTATAGGATTTTATGATAAAAGGTACTATGATTTTAAAGATGAAGGAAAAGAGTTGCTGAAAAAAAGAATTATGTTTTTTGAAACTCTTCAAGATTTTGACAAAGGTCTTCAAAACTACCTTAAGCAACCTGTTCATGATCATTTTATTCCTAATGACGAGTTTTTATTTTCTTATGGTCTTGTAGATGAAGATGAGTCTCCTTTACAAAAATGGCATGCGTTTTTATCTTCTGAGCTCAATTTCAGAGAGACTAAAAATGATATTTTATCCACTTCAAGTGACGGGATCGTTCCTGTATTTAAAGGATAATAAATGGAACCTATAAAAGCTCTTTTACGTCCAGCTTGGCGGCGTTTTTATAAAAGTTACGAGGAGACACGTATTCGCTTGCGGACATTCTCTGTTCCTCTTGATAAGCTTTTATGTGGGGGAAATAACGGAATCCGGGCCGCCAAATATGCTCAACTTACGGGGGATTTTCTTTTGCCTTCCCGTCTTGCAATTATCAGTCCTCACGTAAAACTTTTAGATGACTATGAGAGGGAAGGGGAAAAGCTTTTTCAAAAGGAAATTTTCGAAAAAACAGAGTATTACCAACATTTTGCAACATCTATCGACCTAACGGGTAGCAATTTTTATGATCGGAAGGAAAAGATCATTGATGTTGCCCGTACCTTTGTGGATCAATTTCGAGGGGTTTTGAATACGCCCGCTTCGGTGCATCCAGGGCAAAGTGAATGTGGTGCTCCTGTGTGGCTACGACCTATTAAAAATAGTTCTTATTATGAGGTAATTGATGGTCATCACCGCATTGCCTTAGCCCATAAAAATAAGGAGAACTCAGTTAAGGCCCTCGTCTATTACCCAGAGCCTGTCCATACTCCTCTCCAGGAATTACTGCTTGATGTTTTGTGGATCAATAAAAATAAGTGGCTTTATCAACCCATTGTTTCACCGGAGCTCTCTGAGGAATGGGTGCTTATCAGAAAGTGTACGGATCGTTTAGCGTATATGCAGACGTTTTTAGAACAACAGGGATGGCTCCCCCCACATAAAAATAAGCTGACTTATTTAGATGTAGGGTCGTCCTATGGGTGGTTTGTCAATGAAATGCTTCAGAGGGGCTTTGAGGCTTATGGGGTGGAACGGGATCGCATTGCTATTGAAGTGGGAGAGAAATTTTATCACCTAGATGCTTCCTGTATAAGAAATATGGAAATTGGCAATTATCTCGAAAATACGCAGGAAAGTTATGATGTTGTTTCCTGTATGAGTGTTTTGCATCATTTTATCCTTCATAAGAACTCCACAGATGCGGTTTCTGTGATTAAAAATCTTGATAGGATCACAAAGAAGGTTTTATTTATTGATACGGCTCAAAATCATGAAGAGGCGTTTTCGCCTCTCTTGCCGGAATGGGATGATGCGTACATTGCACGTTGGATTACATCTCATACCTCCTTCACAAAAGTTATACCTTTGGGACGGGATGATGATCGTGTCTCGCCTTTTGAATCTTATTACAATAGAACGTTTTTTGCTTGCATAAGGGACAGCCAATGAAATCTGTTATTCTTTGCGGGGGATATGGAACGCGTATTCGCGATGTCAGCAGTGATCTTCCGAAGCCTATGATTCCGATTGGGTCCCGTCCGATCCTTTGGCACATCATGAAAAACTATGCCCATTATGGAATCAGAGAGTTCGTTCTTTGTTTGGGATATAAAGGCCATGTGCTTAAGGATTATTTTATCAATTATCAGCTGAATCAAAATGATTTTACGCTGAATTTGGAAGATAATAAAACCACGATGCATACCCAAGCTGTACGTGAAGACTGGCACGTTACCTTTGCAGAAACTGGATTAAATGCGCAAACAGGGGCGCGTGTGCAGCGGATCAAACGGTATGTCGACAAGGATGACCTTTTCCTTCTGACCTATGGGGACGGGGTTGGGAATATTGATATTAAGGCTCTTCTCGACTTTCATAAGCAACATGGGAAGCTTATGACGGTGACAGGAGCCCACCCCCCGGGGAGATTTGGTGAGCTTGATTTAGAAGGGGATCATGTCATTGGATTTAATGAAAAGCCCCAAACAACGGAAGGGTGGATTTCCGCGGGTTTTTTTGTTTGTAGTCGGAAAATTTTTGACTACTTGAATGATGATGAAAGTCTCATTTTTGAACGGCAGCCTATTGAGAATATCGTCAAAGATGGCCAGCTCAGGGTGTATAAGCATGAGGGATTTTGGCATCCTATGGATGCGTCAAGGGACTACTTGTTGCTTAACGAATTGTGGGATGCCCAAAAAGCCCCTTGGAAGACCTGGGAATGAAAGAGACATTTCATATTTTCAAAGGAAAAAAAGTTTTCATCACAGGCCATACAGGTTTTAAAGGAGCTTGGCTTGCCTTTTGGCTCTCTGAATTAGGGGCGGAGGTAACGGGATATGCATTGCCGCCCGAATATCCTGAGAGTTTATTTGATTCTTTGAAGTTGTCGGAACGGGTGCACCATATTGTAGGCGATATAGGCGATGGTGCATCTTTGAAAAAAAGTCTCCTTGATGCTCAGCCAGAATTTGTTTTTCATTTAGCAGCTCAAGCCCTTGTGCGCCGTTCTTATACGGACCCTTATCTCACTTTTCATACAAATGTGATGGGGTCATTAAACTTACTGGAAGCCGTCCGCTATGCGGATACCGTAAGGTCCCTCGTCTATATCACCTCAGATAAGTGTTATAAAAATAAAGAATGGGTGTGGGGATATCGGGAGACGGATGAGTTGGGGGGGCCAGATCCTTATAGTGCTTCGAAAGCCTGTGCTGAGCATGTGTTTGCCAGTTACTATCTTTCTTTCTTGAAAGACAAACCTCAGTTGGCTTGTGGGGTTGCGCGGGCAGGGAATGTGATTGGTGGAGGGGATCGGTCAAAGGATCGTATTGTCCCTGACATTATGCGGGCATTGGAAGCCAGACAACCGATTCAAATACGCAATCCTCTTGCGACGCGGCCTTGGCAGCATGTTCTTGACCCTCTTGCGGGGTACCTACAACTTGCTTCTTATCTTTATAAAGGGAATGCGGGTATTAATGGGGAAGCCTTTAATTTCGGGCCGTCGGGTCAGTCGATTTGTACTGTCCACGAGCTTGCGAGGCAAATGGTCACCTGTTGGGGAGCGGGGGAGATCGAGGTTGCTCAAGATGCCCAGGCCCCCCATGAATCGACTCTTTTACATCTTGCCATCGACAAAGCGAGAGATCTTCTCCAGTGGAAGCCGCGCCTCGATTTTTCTCAAACAGTTGAATGGACAACGGCGTGGTATAAAACTTTGTTTGAGGGAGGGAATGTGCAAGCTCTTACATCTCAGCAAATTTATCAATTTATGGAGTTTTGATGATTAAGCTTTCATCCGCTAGCTTAGGAAGCGAAGAAAAGGAAGCCGTAGACCGGGTTCTCGATGCAAAATATCTTGGGATGGGCCAAGAAGTCATGCTTTTTGAGAGTGAGCTTGAGGCATTTTTCTCTCACAAAACACGGGTGGCGTGTGTCAATACAGGAACGTCTGCGCTTCAACTGGCCTTGCAAGCTTGTGGTATTGGTCAGGGGGATGAGGTGCTCATTCCTAGTTTGACGTATGTCGCGTCTTTTCAAGCTGCTTCTGCGACAGGAGCGACCCCTATCGCTTGTGATATTGACCTGAAAAATGGGTGTCTCGATTTTTTAGCGGCACGCAAGAAGCTAACGCCCCGCACAAAAGCCGTCATGTACGTGCATTATGGGAGTGGGATTGGTGATAGAGAAAGGCTCTTTTCTTTCGCTCATGAATTTGGCTTGCGCGTGATAGAGGATGCGGCCCACTCTTTTGGAGGTTATGACAAAGGAGAACGGATAGGTGAAAGAGGGGATATTCTTTGTTTTAGCTTTGATGGCATAAAAAATATTACCTGTGGAGAAGGGGGGGCGGTTGTTTCTTCTGACGAGAAGGTGATTGATAAAATCCGCGATTTACGATTACTGGGTGTTCAAAAAGATACCGAGCAGCGTTATGCAGGAAAGCGGTCTTGGGATTTTGATGTGACTGAACAAGGGTGGCGTTATCATATGAGTAATATGAACGCTGCTATTGGAAGAGCGCAGTTAAAAAAAATAGACGGTTTTGGAAAAAAGAGGCGTTCTCTTGCCCAGGTATATAAGCAACATTTGCAGGGGTTGCCTATAGAATGTTTGGATATAGATCTCGACAATAGTGTCCCTCATATTTTCCCTGTCCTCGTAGAGAAAGGGAAGCGGACGTCTTTAAGAGACTTCTTATTATCTCATCATATTGAGACAGGGGTTCATTATAAACCCAACCATTTGCTCACAAAGTATAGGAGCCACGACTGTCCTCAGGCGGAAGCGTTTGGGGAGCGTATTTTGAGTTTGCCTTTGCATGTTGGGTTAGATGAGGGAGAAATAATCCGTGTTTCTCAAAGTATAGGTCAGTATTTTGCTTAATTTTCGTTATAAATATAGAATCCCCTTTTTAATGGGGCTATATGTATTTTTTGTATGTGTATTTTTTGTATGTGGCGCTCGTGTTTTATGGGCGTTTTTGGGTAGCGCAGTCGTCGAATTGTTGTGTGTGGAAATAATTTTGGCGTGTTGCTGGAAGAAGAATTTTCTATCAAATTTAAAGGAATCGAATGGATTTTTGTTTCCCTTTGTAGCACCCCATCCGTATCTTCCGTTTACATATAGACCCGGAACGCTCATCCCTATGCCTTCGCCCCGTGAGTACGACTTTATGGGATATGGCTGTTCATTCCCGAAGCTAAAAACAAACACGAGGGGTCATCTCAACGGTGCCATTGGTAATAGAGAGGTACAGATACCTAAGCCTCGCGAGTGTTTTCGTATAAGCTGTTTAGGTGATTCCGTGATGGCAAATTATGTGCAACAGAATGGAGTAAACTATAATTTTAGTGTAGAAATAGAACGACAACTCCATCAAAAAACAATGAACCGTGAGATAGAGGTAAATAATTGTGCTATAGGAGGGTACACCACTCTTGATATTCTTGTGAAATTTCTCATTAAGGATATTCACGAGGAACCGGACCTTATTATAATAAGCCATGGGTATTCAAATTTACGTTCCTATCTTACGGGTACATACCAGTCAGATAATTCTCATTTTAGAAAGGGGTTTTGGGAGGGGGAGACCCGCTATCAGGTTGCCCGGTATATCCCCTTTAAATACCTTAATATTTACAGGTTTGTATGTTCACCATTTTTTCCTGAAGGTATCAAAGATTTTTTGAAATATATTTCAATAGGTGTATTTGATGTAGATAAAAAATGGCAAGGGATAGAGTATTTTGAAAAAAACATGAAAAATTTATGTTCAATCGCAGAGAAAAATAATATTAAGATCCTAATTTGTACATGCCCCCATTATCTCCACCAAGGGATACAATCTTCTAAGGCGCATGCGAAATTTCATGAGGGAATGCAATTACAAAATCAGGTACTCCGTGAGATCGCGAAAAAGACAAAATCTATCCTCGTGGACAATGAGAGCCTCGTTGAGGGGTGTGCGGAAAATTTTATTGATTCTATTCATCTTAGTCCAGTAGGGATGCAAAAATCGGCAGGGAACGTAGTAGACGCCATATTGCACAATAAGTTACATACATCCTCTAACGTATAGTTTATATCCTAGTTTTACAGGGCTGAATGGTACGGATTTGATACACGAGAGATTTAAGAAAGGATCATTTTATGCAATGTCAACGATGTTTGGAGAACCTGAAAGGGGTGATTTCATTTGGACCCATGCCCTTAGCTAATGCCTTTCTTCCCGAAAATCAATTTTCTGATGAATACTTCTTTGAGCTCGCGACGGCATTTTGCCCGTCCTGTAAAATGTTCCAGTTAACTGAACAACCAGATCCTAAAATGATGTTTCATGGGGAGTATGCGTTCTTTTCTGGCACTTCTCAGGCAATGGCGGGGCATTTTGAAAAGATGGCTCGAACCTACCTGGAGAATTTTGTACCTAGCTGCCAAGAAGGCTTTGTCGTGGAGCTAGGGAGTAACGATGGGATTATGCTGCGTCATATCGCGCAAGCAGGGGTAAAGCATCTGGGATTTGAGCCCTCTTCCAACGTAGCAGAAGTGGCACGTCAAAATGGTGTGAACACGCTTTGCGCCTTTTTTGGCGAAGCAACAGCTCGTACAGTAGCTGAAGAATATGGGCAGGCCGATATTATCTCTGCTGCGAATGTTATGTGTCATATCCCTGATCTTCACTCTGTGGGTAAAGGGGTGCAGGCTTTGTTGAAAGATAAGGGAGTGTTTGTTTTTGAAGATCCGTATTTAGGAGACGTCATTGAAAAAACGTCCTATGATCAGATCTACGACGAACATGTCTACATCTTTAGTGTACAATCTGTCGCGAATGCATTTTCTCCTTGCGGACTCGAAATCTTTCGGGTTGAACCGCAAACGACGCATGGGGGGTCCATGCGGTATTATCTGGGACGTAAAGGCATTCATGACGTCCAGAATTCTGTAAAAAAACAACTGGATTATGAGCTTGCGTTGGGGCTGGATAAGGTTGAAACCTATCAGCAATTTGCACGGAATTGTGAAAAAAGTAAGCGCGATCTCGTGAGGTTGCTTCAGCAATTAAAAGGAGAGGGAAAGCGTGTCGTTGGATATGCTGCAACCTCTAAAAGCACGACAGTTTTGAATTATTGTGGGATTGGTCCCGATCTGATTGAGTATATTTGTGATACGACACCTCTGAAGCAAGGTAAGTTTAGTCCTGGCATGCATATTCCGATAAAACCCTATGAGCAGTTCAAAGAAGATAAGCCTGATTTTGCGGTGCTTTTTGCTTGGAACCATGCTAAAGAAATTTTTGCGAAAGAAAAGGATTTTATTGCTCAAGGGGGGCAGTGGATTGTTTTTGTTCCTGAGGTGAAAATTTTATCCTCTGTAGAAAATATGGCAAAAGATGTTGCCTAAAATTTATTGTGGCTTTCCGCCTGCGCAGTTTAAGAGCTACAAACAGGAAATTCTTGAGGCGCTCGAGCGGGTATGTACAGATGGCCCCTATATTTTGGGACTTGAGGTTGAGGCCTTTGAATCCGAGTTTGCAGCCTATCATGGTATCGATTATGCCGTAGGCGTGGGAAGCGGAACGGATGCCCTAGCCTTAACCATGAGAGCTTACGACATTGGGGTAGGGGACGAAGTTATTACCGTCTCTCATACCGCTCTTGCAACAGCAGCAGCTATCATCATGACAGGGGCCACGCCTGTGCTTGTTGATATTGAAGAAAACTACTTCACCCTGGATCCTCTTAAAATTGAGGCTGCGATTACGCCCAGAACAAAAGCGATCATTCCTGTGCATCTTTACGGCCAGCCTTGCGATATGGGGCCTATTTTAGAGATCGCTCAGCGCCATAATTTGATTGTGATTGAGGATTGTGCCCAAGCCCATGGAGCGCTGTATAAAGATAAAAAAGTAGGGACGCTTGGTCAGGCGGGATGCTTTAGTTTTTACCCCACGAAAAACCTGGGTGCTATTGGAGATGGGGGAGGGGTGATCACTCGCGATTTGCATATTGCGGATCGCCTTAAACGGTTGCGTCAGTATGGATGGGATGCCAATCGGGTGAGCCAAGAGCCGGGTGTTGTCTCGAGATTAGATGAAATTCAGGCTGCTATTTTACGGGTAAAGCTGAGAGGGTTGGATCAGGATAACCAATGCCGGCGTGATATTGCCGACCAGTATATGAGTATGCTAAAGGATGGGGGCCTTGTTTTGCCTCAAGAACGCCCCGAATGTCGTCATGTCTACCACTTGTACGTGGTGCGTTCGCATAAGCGGGATCAGCTTAAAGAAAATCTTGCAACATTTGGGATTGAGGCAGGTATTCATTATTCTCATCCTGTGCATATGCATCCTGGTTATAGGGATAAAATACGGATTAGCCCTGATGGGTTGGCGGTAACAGAAAGGGTTGTAGGTCGCATTTTAACGCTTCCGATTTATCCGGAGTTGGAAAGAGAAAAAGTGCAATATATTGCAAAAGAGCTGTTGAGCTGATAATGGCGCCAAAACTCTTTAGTGTTTGGGAGGGAGTGTATGAAAGCTTCGCTGAAGCTGGTGGCGATTTTGATGCTTGGGAGTCCGATATATGGCTTAATAAACAAATTAGCCGTACGTATGAAGCTTTAGAGGCATATACAACTGACACTTTTTTCTCAAAAGATTATCCATTGCCCATGGTAGTATCTATGGCGCTTATTCAAAAAAGTTCGCTCTCTGTCTTAGATTTTGGAGGGGGAATGGGGGTTCAGTATCTAGAGACCATTGGAAAAGTGCCAGAAGCGAAGGAAAAAATGCACTATTATGTGGTGGATGGCCTTAAGTCGATAGCGGGTCGTCCTAGAGCACTTGATCAGTTTAACAATTTACACTTTTTTGACAACTTGAAAGAAGTTCCCTCCTCGATTGATATCATTCATATTGGCAGCACTTTACAGTATATAGAAACATGGCAAGATTTCCTTACGGGACTTAATGATAAATTTAAGCCTCAGTATCTTGTGTTTTCAGATCTTTTGGCGGGAGATATTCCTACCTTTGTGAGCCATCAGCTCTTTTATGAGAAAAGAATTCCTCATTTATTTTTAAATTGGCCTTTTTTCAAAAAATTTGTTGATGACATGGGATTCTCTCTCATTTTTTCCTCTCAATTTATTCATAAAATTCTTAATCAAGAAGATGTTATGCCTAACTTTAGTTTGCCAGAGGCTTATCGTATAGATCGTGGTCGGCACGCGGTATTTGTAGCTCAATGAAAACAATCCTTATTACAGGTGCTTCAGGTTTTTTCGGGAAAAGCCTTCTTGAGGCGTTGCACTCTTCTTCCGAAGAGTTCAAAGTGATAGGACTCTATCATGTCCAATGTCCACAAATTGTTGATTCCCGCTTTGAATGGCTGAAAGCAGATCTTCAAGACCTCTCCCTCCATTCTCAATTGATGCAAAAAATCAGGCCTACCCATTGTGTTCACTTAGCCTGGTATGTTCCGCCCCAGAAATTCTGGACAGCCTGGGAAAATATCGAGTGGCTCAATAGTTCCCTCAGCCTTTTCAGGGCTTTTGCCCGAGAAAAGGGGAAAGTATTTATTGGTGCAGGATCATTGGCGGAGTATGATTGGGCTACAGGTGTTCTGGATGAAGAAAAAACGCCTCTTAATCCAGCAACCCTTTATGGACAGTGTAAAAAATCGTTACATGAAATTCTGCTCGCTGCTAGAGATGCTCATTATCCAGAAACAACGATTCTGTGGCCTCGGATAGGTTACTTTTTTGGAGAAGATGAGCCTCAAGAAAAATTAATCCGCAAACTGATTGCTAGCATAAAAAATGGATTGTCTATGGATCTTGCAGCTCCTGATTTTAGCAGGCCGTATGCCCATGTTAAATATCTCGGTCAAGCTCTAGCGACATTGGTAATGGAGGATTCTCTTGAAGATGCCGCTTTTAATATGAGCGCTTCAATCCCTTACTCTTTAAAAGAAGTGGTTGATTTTATTCAAGAGTATCTCAGTAGATCATCTACGTGCATAAATTATGACGTTTATCCTTCATTGCCCGTAAAATTAACTGTTAAAAATCAATGGCTAGTGGATAAAGGCATGGGAATGCCGGATACATTTTTTACCGACCTAAAAGGTATGTTGGCGGAATAAATATGAAAGATTTTGAAAATTTTCTATGTTGGGGTTGAATTCCAAAATGAATATGATCACCATAAACCAGCTTCAACTCATTCCCTTCCCCAGCTCTTCTGCCAAGGAAGCCACCTTGAGTATTTTCCAATCTCCAGAGGCTGTACCGTTTGCAATCAAGCGTGTCTTTACGATCCATGCCCATGAGGCGTGTCAAAGAGGGAGGCATGCCCATAAGGAGTGTACGCAGCTCCTGGTTGTGCTGAGAGGAAAGTGCAAGGTAATCTGCGATGATGGGACGTCACGAAAAGACATAATCCTCAATAAACCATCTGAGGGGTTGCTCGTTCCCCCAGGAATTTGGGCGGAACAGGATTATGAACCCAATACCCTCCTGATGGTGTTGACTGATAAGCCTTATGATGAATCCGACTACATTCGGAACTATGAAGACTATCTCGCTTATAGAGGTGTCGCGTGAAAATCATCGTTACCGGCGCCCTCGGCCATATTGGCTCCGCTCTCATCCGTTCTTTGCCGCTGCAGTTTCCGAAGGCGGAAATCATGATGATCGATGATCTCTCTACGCAAAGGTATACAAGCTTATTCAACTTGCCTTCAGGGATGAAATATCGGTTTATCGAAAAAAACGTTAAAGCTGTCGCGTGGGAAGCTGTCCTTGAGCATGCAGATGTTGTGATCCATCTGGCCGCTCTCACAGATGCAGCGGGGACGGCAGACAAACCAGATCTTGTGCATCAGAATAATTTTGAATCCACAAAAATTCTTGCGGAGGCGTGCTTAAAAGCAGGTGTTCCTTTCCTATTTCCGTCTTCCACAAGTGTTTATGGCTCTCAAGAGGAGCAGGTGGACGAAGAATGCCAAGAGTTGGCCCCTCAAAGTCCCTATGCGGCTTGTAAAATCAAGGAAGAGGCTTTGGTAAGGGATCTGTGTGCCAAAGGTCTTCAGGGGGTGATATGTCGCTTCGGGACGATTTATGGCGTTTCTCCTGGCATGCGATTTCATACAGCCGTTAATAAGTTTTGCTGGCAAGCGGTGATGCGGCAACCCATTACTGTTTGGGAGACAGCTCTTCATCAGAAACGGCCTTATCTAGCCCTTGATGATTGTTGTAGGGCTATCAGTTGGATTCTTGAGAATAAGCTCTATAATGGTCAGCTCTATAACGTCGTAAGCAACAATTTTACGGTTCAGACTGTTATTGATGAGATCCAAAAAAATATTTCTGATTTGCACGTTGAACTCGTGCAACATAAGATCATGAATCAGCTCTCCTATGAGGTGATGTCTGATAAATTTCGGGCAACTGGCTTTTCTTTTGAGGGGCAGCTCGCTAGCGGAATTGGGGAGACTATAAATCTCCTCAAAAATGCCAATGGATAAATGTATGAAGATATTGATTACGGGTGGCGCAGGATTTATCGGCTCAAACTTTGTGTGTGCGGCCTTAGCGCGAGGCCATACCGTTATTAATGTGGACAAGCTGACCTATGCGGGCAACCTAAAAAATCTTGAAGGTTATGTTGGTCATCCCCAGTATTCTTTTTATCAAGAGGATATTTGCAATGGGGAGGCGCTTGAGAAGATAATCACGGAGCACGCACCGGATGTTATCCTTCACATGGCGGCAGAGTCCCATGTAGATCGCTCCATTGATTGTGCGGATGATTTTATCCGGACTAATATTGGGGGAACATACACGCTTCTTAAGGCGGCCTTTAAATATTATGCTGCCTTAAAAGACAAAGAGAATTTTCGCTTCATTCACCTTTCGACAGATGAGGTTTTTGGGGCATTGGGAGCCACAGGACAATTTGACGAAACAATGCCGTATCGGCCCAACTCTCCCTATGCGGCCTCAAAAGCATCCTCGGATTTGTTGGTGCGCTCCTATTATCAGACCTATGGGTTCCCTGCGATCATTGTGAACGCGTCAAATAACTATGGGCCTAAACAGTATCCTGAAAAGCTTATTCCTCTCACCATTTTGAATGCACTTGAAGGGAAATCCCTGCCTCTCTATGGGGATGGACAGCAGGTGCGCGATTGGCTTTTTGTGGAAGACCATGTCAAAGCCCTCTTTTCCCTGATAACCGATGGAAAATGCGGGGAATCATATTGTATTGGTGGAGCTAATGAGATGAGCAATCTTACGCTTGTCAGTCTTATTTGCGAAATTTTGGATGAACTGCGGCCATCAGGGACTCCTTATCGATCGCTCATTACCTTTGTCAAAGACAGGCCGGGGCATGACGTGCGCTATGCGACGAATACCGCCAAACTTAAAGCGGCTACAGGATGGGCTCCTCAGGTGGCTTTTCAGGAAGGACTCAAGAAAACAATTGCGTGGTATCTTCAGCATAGTGGGTACTTCAAAGAAGAGGGGGCACGTACTCGAATAGGGTTGGGTGGATGATGACAGTTAGGAAAGGGATTATATTAGCTGGGGGAACAGGGACAAGACTCTACCCTTTAACGCGGGTAGCGAATAAACAACTTCTGCCCATTTATGATAAGCCGGTTATTTATTACCCTCTTACCACGCTGATGTTGGCCGGAATACGTGACATTTTAATTATCACCCATCCTAAAGATCTTTCTGTCATTCAGGCTTTGTTAGGGGATGGATCGGGCCTTGGGATAAAAATTTCTTACGATATCCAAGTGGAACCTGTGGGGCTTCCTGAGGCTTTTATTATTGGGGAAAAGTTCATCAATAATAGTCCCGTTGCATTAATTTTAGGGGATAACTTTTATCATGGGCAAGGTTTGTCAGATCAGCTTCACAAGGCCACAAGGGTCTTGAATGGCGCGACGATCTTTTCTTATGCCGTGGATGATCCCTGGCGTTTTGGGATTATTAGCTTGGATAAAGAAGGAAGGCCGTTAGCAGTCGAAGAAAAACCGACGTCTCCTTTGTCAAATTTGGCGATTACAGGTCTTTATTATTTTGATGGGGATGTGGTGCAACGTGCCAAGGCGTTGAAACCTTCAGCGCGGGGTGAGCTCGAAATGACCGATCTGATCAGAAGCTATCTCGTGGAGAACCGTCTCACTGTTGAGGCGTTGGGGAGAGGGTATGTGTGGATTGATGTAGGGACCCCGCACTCTCTTTTAGATGCCTCCAATTATGTCGCCTTGATTCAGTCGCGGCAAGGTGTTGCTATTGCTTCTCCAGAGGAAGTTGCTTGGCGGATGGAGTTTATTAATGATGACGCGTTTAAGGGCCTTGTGGGTGCCTTAGAGGATTGTCAATATCGCAAATTTCTAGAGGCCATTCTCAAATCATGAAAGTTATGACGACTTCTATAGAAGGCGTTCTTCTGCTAGAGCCACAGTTGTTCGAGGATGAGCGGGGATGGTTTTACGAAACATGGCGGGAGCAAGACTACCGTCAATATGGGATTAAGGAATCTTTTGTTCAAGACAATGTGTCCTTGTCTAAAAAAAATGTCATCCGAGGATTGCATTATCAGCAGGGGCAGGGGCAACTCGTGTGGGTGAGTCAGGGCCATATTTTTGATGTTATTGTTGATATTAGGCCAGAATCGCCCACATTCAATCAGTATGTCTCTTTTGACCTTGAGGGAGAAAAGCCTAGACAACTTTATATGCCCCCAGGATGTGCCCATGGCTTTTGTGTGTTAAGCGATTATGCTGTGGTGCACTACAAATGCTCGCAGTACTATGATCCTGCGACAGAAGGGAGATTGGCGTGGGATGACCCAAAAATTGGGATTCAATGGCCTTGTGAAAATCCGATGCTTAGTCAGATGGATGATCGATGAAAGAGAGCCTTACTTTATTGGTTACCCTTAAAGATCGACATGAGTTTACCAGGCGATTGTGTGAGTATTTATCCAGGATAAAATATCCTTTTCACGTTTTTTTTGCCGATGGATCTATCTCTGATGACAACGAACATTATTTCAAGTCTTTAGGCAATCAGAATTTTGAGTATACCTACAAGCGATATTCGCAGGATATCAGTCTCCTTAATTATTATGAAAAGTGTTATCAGGCTGTGCGTGATATTAAAACGCCCTACGTTATGATGGCCGATAATGATGATTTTCCGATCCCAGAAGGGCAGTTGAGAGCCGTACAATTTTTGGAGAAGAATATTGATTTTTGTGGGTGCAATGGGCGCGTGGCGGGAATTTCCTTCTACCCTGATACCAGTGAGCCCTATGGGGCCCGTTGTTTGTTTCATCAATACTATTGCCAGACGATGGATGTGCCTGTCCTCTTGAATCAGGTATCAGCTATCGACCGTATCAACTCATATTTAAGTCATTTTTACTCTATTTTTTATGGTATATTTAGGCGTGATACGCTTGAGACTACGTTTTTCCTAACAAAAGACCTTAATTTCTCTGAGCTTGGAATACATGAGCTTTTTTTTAGCTATATGCAGCTCACACAAGGAAAAATGCACTCTATTGATACCATTACGTATATTCGTCAAAAAGGGTCATCCCAATCTGCGGCGTCTCAGAAAGATTGGTTTTATAGATTATTTTATACGAATTGGTTGGAAGATAGTCGCAAAGCTATTTCAACTGTTGCTGAACATATTGCTCAGGTCGAACATAAGGACCCGGTCGCGTGTGATGAAATTTTGTATGCGCAATTTGTCGATAGAATGCGCAACAGGTATGTACAGGCTCAGCCCAAGACACTGACGTGTCATCAATTGGGCGGTATTTTCTTTTCTCAACTTTTTAAGAGGGCTCCTTCATTCGCTGAAAAACTCTCGGCCCGCCTCTATCTAGACAAGCCTTCTTTAGCGTGTATAGGGGCGTTCTGTAGAGAGGAAGCCCATTGATGAGTAGGAGGTGAGAAAATGATTAAGGGTCTTCTCCAAACTCCCCTCAAGCAAATCCATGATGAGCGGGGCAAAGTAATGCACATGCTGCGCTCTACCGATCCTCATTTTAAGCAATTTGGGGAAGTGTACTTTTCATGGATTTATCCAGGGGTTGTGAAAGCATGGCATCAGCATACAGAAATGCAGATGAATTATACCGTTCCTGTGGGCAGCATTAAGTTGGTTTTGTATGACGATCGTCCGGAGAGCCCAACGTGTGGGGAGCTTAATGAATTTTATATGAATGCTGAAAACTATTATCTTCTCACAATTCCTAGGGGCATTTGGTATGGGTTTAAGGCGGTCGGGAAGGACTCAGCGATGATTGTGAATTGCTCAACGATTCCGCATGATCCTGCTGAAATTCTCAGAATAGCCTTTGATGATCCGCGGATTCCTTATGTATGGGATGTCCAGCATGGCTAAGCAACCCTTAGTGTCTGTCATTGTTCCTACGCATAATCGGCCTGTTTTTTTGCGCAAAACTTTAGAGTCAATTTTAAAACAGACCTATAAAAATTTGGAAGTTATTGTCGTTTCGAATGGCGTAAATGATGCAAATCGAAATGTTATCAAAGCGCTGAAGGATCCTCGCCTTATCTATCTTGACCAGGAAAATACGGGAGGGCCGTCCTCTCCCAGAAATCATGGCATTCGGGAAGCGAAGGGGGAGTACGTCGCTTTTTGTGATGATGATGACCTGTGGATGCCAGAGAAAATCGAAAAGCAGCTGCAAAGTTTGGAGGCACATCCTGACTATGGGGTTTGCTTTTGTAAGATGTTGAGATTTGATGAGGAAAAAGAATGGCCGGTTGTACATGAGGAAGGCCCTGCTACCTTTGATACGCTCTTGTACGTTAACACAGTGCCCATTTCTTCTGTTTTTATTCGCAAACGCTTGCTGGATCAAAACGGAAGTTTTAGCGAGTCCAAAGCAGTGGGTACATCTGAGGATTATGAATTTTTGCTGCGGCAGGCCTTGAGGACAAAATTTTATTATCTTGATGAATATCTTATTCGATATTGGTCAGGGGCCAATAGGACGACTCAGAATGATATGAAACGCTCATTTTTGGACATTTTGCGATACTTTCAGGGGATACGGGGGTGCTTTTTTGAGTTATATAAGACGGGGTGCGTTAGCGGGATCGTTTTTGTGCGCCCCGTCCTTTTTCATGTCTGGCAATGTCTCAAAATGTTTGGTTATCAAGCGCTTCATTAGGGGCCCTGTTGTTTTGGCCTGTCAGCCGTAGCGCGAAGGTGCGGATTTATACAGCCCACCTTCGCCATCCACCTACGCCAAGGCTGTGGCGGATAAAAGGCTTCGGTGCGCATCCACCATAGCAATACATCGCCAGAGGCGATGGTATTGCGAAGGCGGATGGCGGAGGGGATGGGATTCGAACCCACGATACGGTTCCCCGCATACACGCTTTCCAAGCGTGCGCCTTCAACCACTCGGCCACCCCTCCATCAGGAATGGTGGGAAGGTAGCCGATTTTTGGGTAGAATAGCAACTTAAATTTCTTGCGTTTCCTGCATCCTTTCCTCTACCATGGATGATCTTCATTTCCCGAGCAAAGGAGGGCATCCGTGGCTAAGCTGCATTTTTATTATTCTGCGATGAATGCAGGTAAAACCACGACGTTGTTGCAATCAAGCCATAACTATCATGAGCGGGGAATGCGCACGCTGCTGTTCATTCCTGCTATTGATACACGCCATTCTTTGGGCGTGGTCTCATCTCGCATTGGCCTTACAGCAGAGGCTATTCCTTTTCCCACCTCCTTTGATTTTTTGAGTTATGTCCAGGCCGCTGTTCAGGGATCGCCCGTGCATTGTATTCTCGTAGATGAAGCGCAATTTTTGACAAAACAGCAGGTTTGGGAATTGAGCCGTATTGTGGATGAGCTCAAAATTCCTGTGTTGACTTATGGGCTGCGGTCTGACTTTAAGGGAGAGCCCTTTGAGGGGAGCCTCTATCTTTTGACTTGGGCAGAAGAGATTTCCGAGATTAAAACCATTTGCCATTGTGGGAGGAAGGCGACCATGAACCAACGCATTGATGAACAGGGCCAGGTGCTCCATGAGGGCGCTCAGATTGAAATTGGGGGGAATGAGCGCTATATCGCTCTGTGTCGACGCCATTTTGAAGCGGATGTGAGTTCCCAGGTAGCACGGGTCGCTTAACGCATGTCGAATTCTCAACACTATTCTGCCAAAGATATTGAAGTCCTTGAGGGGCTTGAGCCCGTTCGTCGTCGTCCAGGGATGTATATTGGAGGGACAGACGAGCGAGCGCTGCATCACCTTGTGATTGAGATTCTCGATAATGCCATGGACGAAGCAGTGGCGGGGCATGCGGATCGGATTGAGTTGACGCTCCATGAAGATGGCGGGGTATCGGTACGGGATAACGGACGCGGGATACCTCTGGATCCTCATCCTAAATTTCCTGATAAGTCGGCCCTTGAGGTGATTCTAACCACCCTGCATTCAGGCGCCAAATTTGGAGGGGATTCCTATCAAACAGCCGGTGGCCTGCACGGCGTCGGGTTATCTGTAGTGAATGCGCTGTCGTCACGATTGATCGTGGAGGTCTCTACCAATCGTGAACTTTGGCGCCAGGAATATGCCCAAGGGTTGCCCGTCACTTCTCTTGAGCATCAAGGGGCCACTTCCCATCGGCGAGGAACCCAGATTACCTTCTGGCCCGATCCTGAGATTTTTGGAAAAGGTGCCCATTTTAAAGCGCCTACTCTTTATAAAATGGCCCGCTCTAAGGCCTATCTCTTTAAGGGAGTCGCGATCCACTGGCGGTGTGCAGAATCCCTTTGTGAGGGTGTGCCTGCAACGGCAACCTTTCATTTTCCAGGGGGGCTTGCTGACTATCTTAAGGAAAAGTTGGAGGGAGAGCCCCTGGCGACGCCGACCCTTTTTGAAGGAGAGGTTCAGTTTCCGGAGGGAGAGGGAAGGGTGGAATGGGCGATAGCGTGGCCTTTGGAGCGGGAAGGAAGCTGTACGTCCTATTGTAATACCATCCTCACTCCCGAGGGAGGCACCCATGAAGCAGGATTCCGTCAAGCCCTTGTGCGGGGCTTGCGGGCCTACGGGGAGCGAATTGGGAACAAGAAAGCCGCTACACTGACAGCTGAGGATTGTTTTGGGGGAGCCGTGTGCGTCCTCTCTGTTTTCTTGAGGAATCCTCAATTTCAAGGACAGACTAAAGAAAAGCTTGTGTCGCAAGAGGCGACACGCCTTGTGGAAACCAGTCTAAAAGATCATTTTGATCATTGGCTTGCGGCAAACCCTGAAGGGGCGCAGAGCCTTGTGGATTATGTGATTTCCCAGATGGAGGAGCGCCTTCGACGGAAGCAATCAAAGGAAGTTTCTCGGGCATCTGCAACGCGGAAATTGCGTCTTCCGGGGAAGCTTTCGGACTGTAGCATTGATTCTGCAGCGGGGACGGAAATTTTCCTTGTGGAGGGCGATTCGGCCGGGGGGACGGCGAAGCAAGCCCGCGACCGAAAAACCCAAGCGATTCTCCCTTTGCGCGGTAAAATCCTGAATGTTGCCAGTGCCACTTCCGATAAGATGCATGGGAACCAGGAAATCGCGGACATTACCCTCGCCTTAGGGTGTGGATGGGGCTCGGTGTGCGATTCCACTAAGCTACGCTATGAGCGCATTATTATTATGACAGATGCGGATGTAGATGGGGCGCACATTGCGTCTCTTCTGATTACCTTCTTTTTTCAGCAGATGTATCCTGTGATTCAAGGGGGCTATCTTTATCTAGCCCAGCCCCCGCTTTATCGTTTGACCCATGGGGGCAAGAGTGTCTACGTTCAAGATGATGCGGGACGTGAGGAAGCGCTTGCGACGACTTTTAAAGGAGTTAAGAAGGTCGAAGTCAGTCGATTTAAAGGGCTTGGAGAGATGCCAGCCGTGCAACTCAAGGAAACCACGATGGCTCCGCACAACCGTATTTTACAGCGGGTCTCGCTGCCTGAAGATTCGAAAATTGAGGACATCGCCATCTTTGTGGATGACCTCATGGGGCGCAATCCTGAAAAGCGACTCGCCTATATACAAGAAAACGCCCAATTTGTACGAGAATTGGATATTTAGCAGGAGTCAGGAGCCAGGCATCAGGAAAGGCAGGACTTTTTTATTGCCGTGTCACTGCGCCACTGCTACAGTTCAAGCCTTCTCTCGCTTTTTGATGGAACTATCCTCTGATGATCCCGATTGTTCGCTTTGCTCCTTCCCCCACTGGTTATCTTCACATTGGAGGTGCAAGAACAGCTTTTTTTAATTGGCTCTATGCCCGCCACTTTGGGGGAAAGTTTCTTTTAAGAATCGAAGATACGGATCGGGAACGGTCAACTGAAGCAGCCCTTCAGGCGATTTATGAGGGGTTGGAGTGGCTTGGTATTGCCTGGGATGAAGAGCCTATTTTGCAATTTTCCCAGCGTGATCGGCATGTGGAGGTGGTCTATGCCCTTCTGGAGAAGGGGTTGGCGTATCGTTGCTATTGTAGCCCTGAAGAGCTTGAGGCCATGCGGGAAGAGGCACGGGAGAAGAAACTGCCGCCGCGTTATGATGGACGGTGGCGGGATCGTTCACCTGAAGAAGCGCCTGAGGGGGTGGCCCCTGTAATCCGGTTTAAGTCCCCTCAAACAGGTGAAACAACCATCCATGATCTTGTCCAAGGGGCAGTTACGGTGCCGAATGGACAGTTGGATGATCTGGTGCTTTTGCGGGCTGATGGGACGCCGACTTATAATCTTTCCGTTGTCGTGGATGACCATGATATGGGGATTACCCATGTGATTCGGGGAGATGATCATCTGACGAATATGTTTCGCCAATATCATATTTTTCAAGCCATGGGATGGGCGCCGCCTCTTTATGCGCATATCCCCCTGATTCATGGGCCAGATGGGGCTAAGCTTTCAAAACGGCATGGGGCGTTAGGAGCGGAGGCTTATCGGGAGATGGGGTATTTGCCAGAAGCGTTGCGGAACTACCTGCTACGCCTGGGGTGGAGTCATGGCGATGCTGAGATTATCTCAACGGAGGAAGCCATTCAGTGGTTTGACCTGGATCATGTAGGGAAATCGCCGGCACGCTTTGATTTTGTGAAGCTTGCCAATTTGAACGGGCACTATATCCGAGAAGCGGATAATGCGCGTCTTGTGGCGTTGATTCAGCCTTTTTTGGAAGAAAAATATGGCGTTACTCTGGGGGCAGAGCAAGTCGATCTTTTGACACGTGGGATGGCGGGGCTCAAGCAGCGGGCTAAAACATTGGTAGAGCTCGCGGACAATGCGGTTTTTTATGTCATGCCTCAGCCGATGGATGGAGCGGCAGAAGAGTTGCTGTCCTCCGAAGGTCGCCGTATCCTGTCCCTTTCTCTCGAGTATCTCTCTGTTCAGCCTGAGGATGCCTGGACTGAAGAAAACCTCGAGGTCGGGTTGCGGGAGGTTGCAGACAAGAATGATCTAAAACTGGGAAAGCTTGTGCAACCCTTGCGTGCCGCACTTACGGGCAGCACGGTCTCCCCCAGCGTGTTCGATATTATGCAGGTGTTGGGGCGAGAAGAGAGCTTGAGGCGAATACAAAGCGCTTTGGTTTGACAACGATATCAAATTATGATACTACATAGGGTGAGGCTATGAGAAAAAAACATGATCAAGTCTTGAATGCTATTTTTACCAATCCCGTTCATTCTGGCATTCCGTGGCGTGATGTTGAGTTTATGTTAGAAGCTTTAGGGGCAGAAATAAGTGAGAGAAAAGGATCTCGCGTGTGCATTTCGCTTAATGGAGTTGATGCGGTGTTTCACCGTCCTCACCCAAGAAAAGAAACAGATAAGGGGGCGGTGATGTCGATGCGCCGATTCTTAAAGGAAGCAGGAGTTGTGATATGATGGAATACAAAGGATATGTTGGCTGTGTCATTTTTGATAATGACGCAGATATTTTTCATGGAGAGGTTATCAATACTCGTGATGTGATTACCTTCCAAGGAAAGTCCGTGGATGAGATTCGTCATGCTTTTCAGGAATCTGTTGATGTGTACCTTGAGTGGTGCGAGGAACGCGGCAAACCGCCTAATAAACCTTTTTCAGGAAAGCTCATGATCCGAATTCCCCCCGCCCTTCACCAATCTATTTTTCTTTCGGCAAAGCAGGAAAGGAAGAGCTTAAACAAATGGATTGAGGATCACTTGGCGAGTGCAACACAGCCCTCTGATTCTGCATTGTCTCATCATCACTGAGAAGGTTGTTGCATGGACTCACAACTTCGGCGGTGTTTTGGCAATAAGCCGGGTCAAGAATTTTATGCCCACTACCATGATCATGAGTGGGGGGTGCCCGTGTACGACGATCAGAGGCTCTTTGAAGCGCTTCTCGCCCATTAGCCGGGTTCATCTGATATGTTTTTTTGTCAGCCTTTCCAAGACACGTATTCGACCCCAAAGCCTCTCGAAAAGGTCCATAAAATGCCGATGCATATTTTGCAGAATAGGCTAAAATGCGCACGTTTTGGTAGCCCACTTCATCAAGCGCCTTACGGATCACCCCAACCCGTCCATCCATCATGTCAGAAGGAGCCACAATATCAACCCCAGCTTCAGCCAGCACAACGGCCATTTTGGCAAGAACCTCAAGGGTTGTGTCATTCTCTACATCCCCTCCCTTCAAGAGCCCATCGTGGCCATGGGAGGTATAGGGATCCAGCGCCACATCTCCGATAATCCCGAGATTTGGCAACGCCTTTTTCAAAAGCCGCACCGCCCGACACATCAAGTTCTGCGCATTCAGGGCCTCCTGCCCCTCTTCACACTTTAAGGAAGACGAAACACAGGGGAACAACGCAACGGCCTTAATGCCGAGGTGAGAGGCCTTTTCACACGCAGGAACGAGTTCCTCCAACGTATATCGAAACACATCCGGCATCGCCTCGATCTCCCGCGCCATATCGGCCTCGCGAATAAAAACAGGCCAGATCAAATCATTCACAGAAAGACTATGCTCAGCCACCAAATCGCGGCACCAGGGGTCTTGGCGATTCCGCCGCAGGCGACTTTGGGGAAAAGGGGCAAATAAGGAAGTCATGAGAACATTCTCCTGTAAGTTAAAATGGGTAATCAAGGGATTCGACACTCCACCAAATGATCATTCACAAGCCCAACGGCTTGCATGTAGGCGTACATAATGGTGGAGCCGACAAAGCTCATCCCGCGCTTTTTCAGATCTTTTGACAGCGCATCACTCACGGGCGTCGTCACGGGAACTTCCGCCATAGTTTTCCACTGTCCCACAATGGGTTTTCCTTTCACATAAGCCCATAAATACTCAGAAAAACTACCAAATTCTTTTTGAATCTCCAAGAAAACCCTGGCATTTTTTCGTGCGGCATATATTTTAAGGCGATTCCGGATGATCCCAGGATGT